>Ga0210248_100004_pt1 | contig 366101 bp, 345 predicted proteins | sample ChrtobMetP3_32mM_FD_155493 | JGI IMG/M metagenome (GOLD analysis project Ga0210248, IMG submission 155493) | Chrysochromulina tobin associated microbial communities from unialgal haptophyte culture, Seattle, Washington, United States - P3_32mM | ecosystem: Host-associated > Algae > Haptophytes...
CTGGTCGCCTATCGGCGCAGTTACCCTCAACCCCGAACGCGACTCGGTCGTCGCGGACCACATGAAAGCAGACCTTAAACAGCCCTTGGCTGCATAAATCAGGCGACAACTACCTTGACACGCGCCGAAGACGCGCTACCTGAAAGTTCTGGTGGTGGAAGACGATGCAGCGATGTTGGAGGTGTTCAAGTCCACTATCGATGGTTGGACGTTGCCCGTTGACTGCTCCCTGATGTCTTCTGCGATGGAGGCATTGATTGACATCAACACAATCAGACCCGATTTGTTGATTACGGATTTGAAGATGCCTGGGGTAGACGGCTTTGAGCTGTTGCGCACCTTGCGGGCCAACCCCAGTTTTTCTTCCATGGTGGTGGTCGCCATGACCGGTCTCTCTTCCGCGGAAATTGCCGAACGCGGTGGCTTGCCGGCTCAGTCAGTCACCATTCAGAAACCTGTGGACATGCGTTGGTTGCAAGGCTTCATCGCTGCACTGGTGGCTATGCGGCAGCTCTGAGCAATAGCGTTAGGGCCGGTTGCACTGGCTCGACACCCTTGACGGCATGCTGGACAGTTGCCATTCGTTGATATGAGCAAAGTCCTGCGTTCTGTTGAATTTGTGGCACTTTCGCAAAAATTGGCGCTGACTGTCGCTTGGCATTTCTGGCGAGCGCTTACGATCAGTGTCAAAAATGATCAAACCGCGAATTTTCCCGCTGTGCAGGCGAGGTGCGCTCAACCTTCAGCGATGGCTTAACGTCGGTTTGGTGTGTTGCACGCTGCTTTTCTCGATCTCTCACAGTTGCGCTAGCGAGACCGTCCTCGACACAGCTGCGCCTCACAGACTAGAGGACTCGTTGGAAGTGGCCATTCAGGATCCCTCTGGCGCAGCATTCCCTCAGCATTTGATATTTGAAGAGATCGACGGACCTGTCAGCGAAGGCTTTACTTCGCAGGTCGTGTGGGTGCGATTCACTCTGCGCAGGGAAGGTAGAGGTTCTCCGCGCGAGTGGTGGTTGAGTGCAAGCAACCCTCTGCTCCGTGACATCCGACTGTTCGAATCATCGTTCAACGGGCCCTTGGTTGGTTTGGAGATAAAGCCGGCGCAAGAGCACAGGCGCAGGGTCTTTCAAATCGTAATCCCTGACGAGAGGCCTCGAACCTTCTTGTTGAGGCTGTCAGCAAAGACTGCGCTCTCCACAACGCTGACAGTCTGGCAACCGGAGCAGTTGGTGAGAACCTTCGCCACGGAAGCGCTCTTTTGGGGATGCATCTACGGGTTCTTCGTGATCACCATCGCCATCAATCTGAGCTTCTGGGTGGTCAATCGCACTGCCCCGCTTGGAATCTACACGGCGTATGTGACCGTGAACTTTCTCGCGGCCTTCTTCACTGACGCCTGGCCCTTGCAGATTTGGCCCGAGCTAAACGGGGATGTGTTGGTCTTGCTGCTGGGACTTTGGATCAGCCTGGCTCCTCTGACCGGGGTTTTGTTCAGCAGTGCTTTGCTCGAATTGCATCAGCGCTGGCCAAGAATCCGAAGAGCTTTGGTGGTCGCATCTGTCGTAGTTTCCCTCGCGGGTGTTTTGTTGGTTGCTGCCGACCACTACCGCACTGCAATGCCTTTGGTGCTGGGTGCCACCATGGCGTTGATCGTGGCGTTTTTTTCACTCGCCATTATCGAAGCAACACGCGCCCGACGGGCTGGCTGGTTTTTCTTGTTCGCCTTCAGTCCGTTTTATGCGGGCGTCATCTGGCGGTACCTTCGCAACATGGGTTGGTTGGAACCCAGTTTCTTCAACGACCACAGCTACCAAATTGGTGCCATCGTTCACATGCTGGTGATGAGTGTGGGTCTTTTCGTGAAGTTCAGCAGAGACCAACGGGAGCAACAAGAGGTAGCGGCCCGCTTGGCCTCGCAAAGGCGGCTGGGAGAAGAGCAACGGGAGTTGATGGCCATGATGTCGCACGAATTTCGCACTCCGTTGACGATTGCTGCCACAGCAGTCGAAAACTTGCTGACTGAAGCAACGTTGGCGCCGGAGGCGCAACGCCGTTTGCAAAAAATCGTGCGTGCGCATGAACGTCTACATGACCTCATGGAAGGCTATCTCACCAATGAGCGCCTTTTGCTGTCTTCTGTTAGCCCTCAGATCCACAGCTTCGATGTTGATGCGCTTTGCCGTGGAGTGGTGGAAGAGCTCGAAGAGAGCCAGGGACCTGCTGTTGTGTTGAAGATCCCAGACGCTTTCCACATCATGGGCGATCCCTCACTGATCCGGATTGCCGTCAGAAACCTATTGAAGAACGCACGGCGTCACAGCCCGGAAGGATCAGAAGTTGTGCTTGGCGTCGTCCCTGACCGTCAGGGAACATCCATACGAGTTATTGACCGGGGTAGGGGTGTGCCACCTAGCGAGCGGACCGCTATCTTTGATCGCTTCTATCGGGGCAAGTCTTCAGAAGCGCACCATGGCTTCGGGTTGGGCCTTCACCTTGTCAAGTCGATTGCAGAAAACCACGGCGGCACGGTCGATGTCAGTGATCTACTCGAAGGGGGATGTGTATTCACATTGTGGCTTCCCCTGATACTGGAAAAAACCCGCACAACCCTGAAGCCGCCCTTCATCAACTTGCCCGGCGCGTTTACAAAGGATCCGTAAGGCAAATCAATGTTGACCGCGTGCGGACGGTCTCACTGAGGTTGAGATGGCATGGGGTTGCAATTCCTGCGGCCGAAGTAACCTGCCGCGTTCTGGACTATCAGCCACGGAGGGGGGCGCGGCAAAAGGGGAACAACTCAGTCGAGCTTCTTAGCAAGATCAGCGGCCCGAGGGTGGTAGTACCTCGCAAGCATGCGTGTAGTTTTGTGGCCAGTGACTTTCATGAGTTCATGCATCTCCAGCTTCTCAGCTAGCCGAGTGGTGGCTTCATGACGCAAGTCATGAAAGTGTAGATCGACCATCACTCGGTCATGTTTGTCGATGTCAGCAAGGTGATTGATCGTCGCCTCACTGGGCGCTCGTTTATTGAATTTCAGTGCGGTGACTTCGCGTTCCTGGGCCTTTTCGTCAAAACCGTCCTTTTCGAGTAACTCACGAAGCAATCCGAATACATGGGTTCTCCTTGCGCGAGTCACGGCCCGTTCCCAAGACAACTGAAGTGCGTTCTGACTAAGTGGGAGTACTTTTCCTCGCGTAGCTTGGGGAAGTGAGTTTAGAAGAGCCACAGCTCGCCTCGAAAGCGGTGCATCTCGATATTCATCGCCGTTTTTGGTTTTTCCGCCATCCCGACCACGAATTCGTGCAACACGTTGCTCCAGGTCGATCTCTTCCCATTTGAGAGACAACAGCTCACTCTGACGGGCGCCAGTTTCCATGGCCAGCACTGCAGCAGCATGTGGCCACAAGCTCGCACACTCTTTTAGAGCATTCAGCAGAAGGTCCTCTTCAAGGCTCTCGAGCCTTCTTGTTCGGTCGTTGTTTGGGCTGGGTTTGCGTACATCCTCGACAGGGTTCCCTTTGGGCAGGGCGATGTTCCAGTCGAGCTTGGCAGCCTTGAAGATCCGAGAGACCATGCCCAGCTCGTGCAGCACGGTCTGTGGACTGACTGCCTTCAATCTCTCGTCGCGGTACGCAGACAGCTTGGCCGGCGTGATGGCGGCAAGGGAGTACGAGCCAAACTCTTCGGTCACGCGCTTAAGCACGTAGCCGTCTTGTTGCTTCCCTCGCTTTGAAGGGAGTACATCTGTCCGGTAGCGTTCAGCAGCTTCGAAGAAGGTGGTTCGTTCGGCGTCGTTCCTGGAGATGAACGAATCCGTATCCATCTCACGCTCCACCGATCTGGCCCATGCCTCCGCCGCCGCTTTCGTGTCGAATGTTTTGCTTTGAGAGGGCCAACCATCACGGCGGACTTTTGCTTGCCACTTGCCAGATTCTCGTCGTGTGAAATTTGCCATCGAAGTTCAGTGTCCCGGATTTGTCCCCAAAAAAGAAAAATGGGGAATAATATGTAAAAAACATATTGTAAATCAAAGACATAGAGGATGTGTATTTACGGCCTGTCACGCCGGGGGTCGCGGGTTCGAGCCCCGTCCACTCCGCCAGTCAAGAATCAAGTCACCGCGGTCGCAAGACCCCGGTGATTTTTTTCGTCTGTGCTCCGGTCACGTGGCTCTCTCGAGCCAGCGCACCCTCACAAGACCGGTCGACAAAGCGGTGCCGCAGATGATCACCAGGCCGCATCCCACCATCCACGGCGTGATGGTTTCGTTCAGGAACAGCGCGCCATAGCCCAGCGCGAACACCGGCACGAGGAAGGTGACCGTGAGCGCCTTGCTCGGGCCGGCCTGTTCGATGATGTGGAAGAACAGGATGTAGGCGATGGACGTGCACAGCAGCGCGACCGCGGCCACGGCAGCCCAGGCGGTGATGCTCACGGGTTCGGTGGGCCAGAACAACGCCATGGGCACCGCCAATCCGAGTGCGGCGCCGATCTGGCTGCCAGTGGCCGTGGCCAGGGGGTGGGCACCGGTCAGGTGGCGCTTGGTGAAGCTGGCGGCCACGCCGTAGCACAGCGTGGCCAGCAGACAGGCCCCCATGGCCAGCAGCGTGATGCTGGTGGAGCCTGTGCCGGCCGCACCGGTGGCGCTGAAGCCCGACTTGCCGATGACCAGCAGCGTGACCCCGGCAAACCCGATGGCCAGACCCAGCATGCGCGAGCCACCCGGACGGTCCTTGAGCCAGAGCCAGGCGACCAGCGCACCCGAGAGCGGCACAGTGGCGTTGAGGATGGAGGTCAGGCCCGTGGAGATGTGCATCACCGCGAACGCAAACAGCATGAACGGAATGCCCGAGTTGAGCAGACCAACCAACAGGATGGCTTTGGCGCGCGCGCGAAAGTCGGCCCAGACGCCTTTGACCAGAAACACGGGCAACAGAAACAGCGCGGCCAGCAGCACCCGCAGGCCGGCGGTGGGCACGATGCCGAACTCGGAGACACCCAGTCGCATGAAGAGAAACGACGAACCCCAGAGGGCGGCGAGCAAGACAAATTCCAGGGCGAGCGTGGGGTTCATGGCGTGAAAGTATGCAGGGGCAGTGTGGCTGCCCACGGGGGCCATTGATGCCGAATGGGGCGCGATTGATGCCGTGAACGGGTCAATGGTGCGGCGAAGGTGACAACGCCGCGCCTTCCAGCGAGAGCAACGCGGTCTTGCGTTCCAGCCCGCCGGCATAGCCGGTTAGCGAGCCCTCGGCGCCGATCACGCGGTGACAGGGCACGACGATGCTGACCGGGTTGCGGCCGACCGCCGCGCCGAGGGCGCGCACGGCGGCGGGTTTGCCGATCGCGGCACTCAGGTGGCCGTAGCTGGTCGTGGCGCCAGGGGGGATGCGCAACAGCGCCTCCCACACCTGTTGCTGAAACGGGGTGCCGGCGTGCAGGTCCAGCGGCAAGTCGAAAGACCTGCGTTGCCCGGCGAAGTACTGGCCGAGTTGCACGATGGTTGCTTGCAGCACGGGGTGCGTGGCGTCGCCGCGCCAGGCCGATGCGTCGGGCCCGTGGCGCTGGCCGTCGAACCAGGCGCCGCTCAGGCCACGCGTTGTGGCCGCCAGGGTCATGGCGCCCAGCGGGCTTTGCCAGGCGGTGAAGACGGTGAGGGGATCGTGTTTCATGCGCGGGCTCCTGTTGGTTGTGTGACGCGCCCGGCCGACCAGGCCCGGACCACGGCGTAGCTGCGCCAGGGTTTCCAGGCCCGTGACGCGGCCTCGGCTTCGCGCGCCGGGTGTTTGGCGTCCTGCAAGCCCATGGCCTTGTGCAAAGCCACGTCGCCCGCGGGAAAAGCGTCGGGCCAGCGCAGCGCACGCATGGCGATGTACTGCGCGGTCCAGTCGCCGATGCCGGGCATGGCCTTGAGCGCGGTGATGGTGGCCGGCACGTCGGCGCTGCCGTTGAGCACGAGGCCTTGATCCGCCACACCTCTGGCCAGCGCCACGATGGCGGCCTGTCGCTGCTTGACGATGCCCAGTTCGCCGAGCGCATCGCCGTCGGCCCGCGCCAGCACCTCGGGTGCGGGAAAGAGTTGGGTGAGTGCGGCCAAGGGCGTGTCGATGGGCTCGCCGAAGCGGTTCACCAGTCGTTGCGCGAGCGTGCGCGCGGCGGCCACCGTGATTTGCTGGCCGAGTACCGCGCGCACCGCGAGCTCGAAGCCGTCCAGCGCACCCGGCACGCGCAGGCCGTCACCCGCCGGAAACGCACCATGCAGCACCGCGTTGATCGCACCCGGATCGGCGTCCAGGTCGAGCGCGGCGCGCACGCGGTGGATCAACTGCGGCAGCACCTCGCGCAAGTCGTCGCTCACGCGCAGCACCAGTTGACAACGTGCCTCGTCGAACTCCGCCAGCAGCCAGCCGCGGAGGCTGCGCTCACCGATGGTCATGCGCAAGGTCAGCCCGAGGCGTTGCCTGTCATCGACGAAGGCCACACCTTCGATCAGGCGCTGCCGGAAGAACGCCAGTGTGGCCGTCACGTCATAGGGCGGCCGGTAGCCCAGTCGCACCGCGGTGCCCTCGTCGATGTCGCGGCTGGTGGTCTGACGGCGCAGCTGGGTCGGGTTCAGGCGGTAGTGGTCGAGAAAGGCGGCGTTGAAGCGCCGCACGCTGGCAAAGCCGCTGGCTCCGGCAATCTGGGTGATCGGCAGGTCGGTGTCGGCGAGCAGTTGTTTGGCTGTGAGCAGCTTGCGCGTGAGCAGGTACTGCAGCGGCGAGACACCGAGCCGGTCTTCAAACACGCGGCGCAAGTGCCGGTCGCTCACGCCGAGGCGCGCGGCCAGCCGCTCGCCCATGTTGCCGTCGGCATCCATCCAGTGCTGTGGGTCGTCCAGCCACAGCGTGGCCTGCTGCAGCAGGATGGCCGAGGCGTCTTCGGTGGACCAGTGGCGGTCCATCGGTGCCAGCTCGGGCCGGCAGCGCAGGCAGGGGCGAAATCCGGCGTGCTCGGCCTGCGCCGCGTGCGCGAAGAAGCGGCAGTTCTCGCGCCGCGGTGTGCGCACGCGGCAGACCGGCCGGCAATAGATGCCGGTGGAGGTGACGGCGGTGAAGAACTGCCCGTCGAAACGCGCGTCGTGCGAGCACAGCGCGCGGTAGCAGGCGTCGTCGTCGATGCGGTTGGAGCGGGTCATGGCCGCGATGGTAGGCCGTTCGGACGAACCCGGCTGGCCGTTTCCGGACATGTGCCTCGGTGGGATGCAAGGTCGACTCCTACAATGACCCAACCTCCCCGAACCCAGGACACCCCCCATGCAAGTCACCCCCTCGATCTTCAAGGCCTACGACATCCGCGGCGTGACGCCCACCGCGCTCAACGAAGAGGTGGCCGAAGCCTTGGGTCTGGCTTTCGGCACGCAGGCCATGAAGCTGGGTGAGAAGAGCGTGGCTGTCGGCCGGGACGGTCGCCTGAGCGGGCCGGCCTTGTCGGCCGCGCTGATCCGTGGTCTGGTGGCCACCGGTGTCGACGTGATCGACATCGGTCTGGCGACCACGCCCATGCTCTACTTCGCCGCTGCCACGCTGTGCACCAGCGGCATCCAGGTCACGGGCAGCCACAACCCCAAGGACTACAACGGTTTCAAGATGGTGCTGGCGGGCCGCGCGATTTATGGCGACGATATCCAGGCGCTGCGCAAGACCATGGAAGCCGAGTCGCACAGCCGCGCCGATGGTGGGCGTGTGCGGTTGATCAATGTGCAGGCGGCGTACCAGGCCCGCATCGTGGGCGACATCCAGCTCTCGCGCCCCATGAAGATCGTGGTGGACTGCGGCAATGGCGTGGCCGGTGCGTCGGCCCCGGCCATCTTCCGTGCGCTGGGCTGCGAAGTGGTTGAACTCTTCAGCGAGGTGGATGGCAACTTCCCCAACCACCACCCCGACCCGAGCAAGCCCGAGAACCTGCAGGATGTGATGCGCGCGCTGCGTGAAACCGACGCCGAACTCGGCCTGGCTTTCGACGGCGACGGCGACCGCCTGGGCATCGTCACCAAAGAGGGCAACAACATCTACCCCGACCGCCAGATGATCTTGTTCTCGCAGGATGTGCTCTCGCGCGTGCCCGGTGGCGACATCGTGTTCGACGTGAAGTGCTCGCAACGCCTGGCCCCGGCCATTGAAGCCGCCGGCGGCGTGGCCCACATCTACAAGACCGGCCACTCGCTGATCAAGGCCCGCATGAAGGAGCTGAACAGCCCGCTGGGTGGCGAAATGAGCGGCCACATCTTCTTCAAGGAGCGCTGGTACGGCTTTGACGATGGCACCTACGCCGGCGCGCGCCTGCTCGAGATCGTGAGCCGCAGCCCGAACGCCAGCGACGTGCTCAATGCCTTGCCCACCAGCTTCAGCACACCCGAACTCAACGTGGCCTGCGCCGAAGGCGAGCCGCATGCGGTGGTGGAAAAACTGGTGGCCATGGCGAAGTTCGACGCACCGGCCAAGCTGTCCACCATCGATGGTGTGCGCGTCGACTGGCCCGATGGTTTTGGTTTGATCCGCGCGTCCAACACCACGCCGGTGCTGGTGCTGCGCTTTGAGGGCCAGACCACCGAGGCATTGCACCGCATCGAAGCGGTGATGCTGGCTTTGCTCAAGAGCGCCAAGCCCGACGCCGTGGTGGGCGCCAGCGCCCACTGAACCGCTTCACCGGGGCAGCATCGCCTGCACGCGCTCGATCACCGCTTCGGCCTGTTCGTCCACCAGGGCGGTGGTGTGCACCGGGCGGTTGGCGCTCCACACCGCGGTCACTTCGCGGGTCACATCGGTTTCACTGTTCACCAACCGCGCCTGGCGCAGGCTGTCCAGCCGTTCGTAGCTCTCGGTGAAGTTCCACACGTTGGGCCCGTGCAGCACGGCACAACCCAGCGCCAAGGGTTCGTGCGGGTTGTGGCCCCCCACGCTGGCGAACGAGCCGCCCACCAGTGCCACCGGCGCGAGCCGGTACCACAGGCCCATCTCGCCGATGGTGTCGGCGATGTAGACCGGGGCTTCGGTCGCCAGGTGGGCGCCCGCGCTGCGCAACGGGATGTCCTGCAGGCCTGCGGCCGACGCCAGCGCGACCACTTCAAGCCCTCGTGCGGGTGCCCGTGGCGCGATGATCAACAGCGCGTCGGGCCGTTGTGTGCGAAGCCGGGCGTGGGCCGCCAGCGCCAGGTCTTCTTCACCGGGATGACTGGAGGCCAGCAACCACACCGGCCGCTCCGCCAGGGTTTGCTGCCACGTGTCCAGATCGTCCGCATCACACGCCAGCGGCGGCACCAGTGCCTTGATCGTTCCGCTCACGGTGATGATTCCGCGCGGTGCTCCCAGCACCACCAGCGCCTCGGCCGTGGCTTCGTTTTGCGCAAACAGCTCGCGAAAGCCTGGCAACAGCGCCTGGTACAGCCAGCGGCCCCAGCGGCGTTTGGCCAGCGACTCGGGTGACAGCCGTGCGTTGACCAGTGCGCGCGGGATTCCGCGCGCGTCGGTCTCGGCGATCAGCGCGGGCCACAGGTCCATCTCGCACCACAGTGCAAGCGATGGTTGCCAATGGTCGAGGAAGCGCGAGACGGCCTCGGGGGTGTCCACCGGCGCGAACTGGTGTTGGCAGCGCGCAGGCAGGCCTGTGCGGCGCAGCGCGTCGCCCGAGGTGCGCGCGGTGGTGGTGATGAGGAAACTGCAGTCGGGGCGCCGCTCGGCGAGCCGCGCAAACAGACCCGCCAGCGCCATCGACTCACCCACGCCCACCGCATGTCCCCAGACCAGCGTGCCGGCGGGGCGGTCGGCGTATTCGCTGCCCAGCTTCTGCCGCACGCTGCGCGGCGTCTCCTTGCCGCGCAACAGGCGTCGCTGCAAGCCCTTGCGCCACACCGGTGCGAGCCAGCGGGCCACCACCAGGTAGGCCCGCAGTGCCCAGGGCTGGCGCATGCGGGTCATCGGGCTTCCAGCCAGGGTACGAGCGTGGCCATGTGTTTGGCGGTGGCGCCGCCGTGTTCCGCGTAGAACGCTTCGGCGCCGTCGATGGCGCGGGCGTAGTCGGTGGGTGAGGTGAGCAGCTGCAGCAGGGCGGCCGAGAGGCTGGCGATCGTCATGTGTTGCTGCAGGACACTGGCGGCCAGCGCCTCCACGCCGGGGTACTCGATGCCCCAGATGCTGGGACCCACCATCACCGGTTTCTTCAAAGCCAGCGGCTCGATCACGTTGTGCGCGCCCAGCGGCACGAACGAGGCACCGACCACCACCACCTGCGAGAGCGCGAGGTAGAAGTACATCTCGCCCAGCGAGTCGCCCATCAGCACGTCGATGCCGCTCATGTCGGGCGCATCGGGGGTGGGCTGCAGTGCGGCATCGAGCATGCAGCTGCGGCGCGCCACGCGCAGGCCTGCCGCTTCGAACAGCTGCACCACCGCATCAAACCGCTGCGGGCTGCGCGGCACGTACACCACCAGTGGTGGCGGCAGGCCCGCCGCTTGCAGGCCCGCCTGCACCTGCCGGATCGCGTCGATGAACTGTTCGTCTTCGCCCACAATGGCGCTGGCGAAACACAGCACCGGTCTGCGTCCGGGTGCTGCGGTGGCGAGTTGCCAGGGTGCGAGCAGGGCCAGCGCGGCAGCGATCTGCTGCGGTGACACCGGCAGATCAAAGCGGGTTTCGCCCGCGATCACCACCCGTTCACAACCCACGTCGCGAAAGCGTTGGGCGTGTGTTTCCGATTTGCACAGCACCAACTCGTAAGCCTGGAAGATGCCGGCGCGAAAGCCGCCCCATTGGCGGTCTCGCACGATGCTTTTCTTGGGGTACTGGGCGTTGGCCATGGCCAGCGGTACCCCCTGGCGGCGGATGGTGGCCAGCAGCACCGGCCAGGTGTCGATCTCGGTCATGACCGCTGCGCGCGGACGCACCCGGCGGATCAGGCGGCGCACGGCCCAGCCCAGCTCCAGCGGCACGTAGCTCACCCTCAGGCGCTGCGCCGCAACAGCTTCGGCAAACAGCGCGTGGGCGGCGGTGCGTCCGGCCGGGGTGAGGGTGGTGATGAAAACCGGGTAACCCGCCGCGAGCAAGGCACGCACCAGCGGCGCGGCGCCGCGCATCTCACCCATGGAGGCGGAATGCACCCACACCGGGCGGTCCAGCTCGGTGGGTGCAGCGCCGAAGCGTTCGGCCCAATGGGCCCGGTAGAGCGGCTCGCGCTGGCCCCGTTTCCACAAAAACAGCAGGAACACCGGCAGCAGCAGGTACCACAGCATCTCGTACACGCCAATCAGCACGGACAGCCGCCAGTTGGGCGGAAAAGGGCGGGACGCGGTGCGTGTGGAAGTGGGAGAAGCCATCGATGGATACGGTGCGGGTCGGGCGGGGGTGCCTGCGCGTCGCACCTGGGGCTCCGGACGAAGGCCATTCAGTATAGTTACGCCCTTGGTCAGGCCCTCATCCAGTGGCCCGGCGCCCCACACAGGAACACCTCCGATGCCCCTTCCCACGCCGGCCTGGACCGCAGTCATTCCGCTGCGCGCCGGATCCAAGGGCCTGCCCTCGAAAAACATCCGTCCGCTGGCGGGCAAACCGCTGTACCGCCACGCGGTGGACCAGGCGTTGCTGGCCGGCGCCCAGCGCGTGGTGATCACGACCGACATCCCCGAGGTGCTGTGGGCCGAACTGCCGAGCCAGGTGACGCTGGTGGAGCGGCCGCCCGAGCTGGCGGGCGACACCGTGCCCATGGCGCCGGTGCTGCAACATGCCCTGCACACGGCCGACTGCCACGGCACGGTGGTGCTGTTGCAAGCCACGTCGCCGCTGCGCCTGACCCGCGACATCGAAGCCGCGCTGGCCGTGTTCGCCGGGGGTTACTTCGAACTGGTCATGTCGGTCACCAGCGCCGACCGCGGAGTGCTCAAGTGGGGCACGCTGCGCGGCAACCGGTTCCAGCCCTTGTCGGACCCGGCCTACTGCTTCGCCAACCGCCAGAGCCTGCCACCGGTGGTGCGCCCCAACGGTGCGCTGTACGTGCTGAACGCCGAACGTTTCGTGGCCAGCGGCAGTTTTGTCTCCGAGCGCATCGGTGTGGTGGAAATGCCGGCCGAGCGCAGCCAGGACATCGACTCACTGGACGACTTCGAACGCTGTGAAGCCGCGCTGGAGGCTGCGCATGGTCAGTGAGATGAACACCGACTACGTGGACCTCTATGCCGCGCCGACCTGGCAGTGCGTGATGATCTGCTGGGGCACGAAGTACTCGACCACGCTCATCAACAACCTCGCTCGCAGCATTGCCGAGAAGGCGTCTTCCCCGCCTCGCTTCATCCTGATTTCGGACCGCGAGCGCCCCGATCTGGCGGACCGCATCGAGCTGGTGCGGTTTCCTGAGTACTGGCTGCAGGACAAGCTCAAGACCTCGGGTTGTCAAGCCAAGCTGGTGATGTTCGACCACGGCATCGTGCCCACCGACCTGCCCGCGATCTACGTTGATCTGGACACCATCGTGCTCGGCGACTTGAGCTCGGGCCTGGCATTGATGCAGAACCGCCAGACCGTGGCCATTCTGCAAAGCGCGATCATCCCGTTTGGCTGGATCGGACGCACGCTGTACCGCTGGACCAACCGCCGCCGTTACGCGCGCGGAAATTCTTCTTTCGTGATCTTCCACCCGGCCGAGTGCCATTTCATTGCCGAGCGCTTCAAGGCGCTGCTGGAGCAACACCCGAAACTTGAATTCCGCCCCATGGCGGCCGATGAACGTTTCATCAGTTGGGTGGCACAGCCCCACATGGTGCGCATTCCCAATTCGTTCGCGGTCAAGTTTCCGGGTGAGTTCATGTTCTATTGGGGCTTCTGGCTCTACATCAAAGCCCGTTTGCCCTGGGTGAAAAGCCGGCGCAAAGGCCTGGTGGCCGTCACGCTCAACGGCCTGATGATCAAGCCCGAGAAATTGCTGTCGCTCAAAGAAGGCGACGTGATCGTTGACGAAAAATCCCGCAAGCTGATCTGGAGCGAAAAGACGCTCGGCTTCATGCGTTCCAAAATCCAGGCGTTCTACGCCGGCTCCCTGTAATCCCCTGACGCCACCCGGCAAGAGGCATTCATGAAAATCGCCCACCGCGACATCTCTCCCGCACACCCCCCGCTGGTCGTGGCCGAAATCGGCATCAACCACGGCGGCAGCCTCGACGTGGCCAAAGGCATGGTGCTCGCTGCTCACCGGGCCGGCTGTGAGATGGTCAAACACCAGACGCATTTCGTCGACGACGAAATGACCGACGAAGCCAAACAGATCTTCCCGCCCAATGCCGACAAATCCATCTGGGACGTGATGGAGGAATGCGCGCTGTCCAAGGACGACGAGATTTCTCTCAAGACCTACGCCGAGTCGCTCGGCATGATCTACATCTCCACGCCGTTCTCGCGCGCCGCCGCCGACTTTCTCAACGACATCGGCGTGTCCGCTTTCAAGATCGGCTCGGGCGAGTGCAACCACGTGCCCCTGATCCGCCACATCGCCAGCTTCGGCAAACCGATCATCATGAGCACCGGCATGCAGACCATCGACGGCATGCGCCCGTCGGTGAAAGCGCTGGACGACTCGGGTGTGGACTACGCGCTGCTGGAGTGCACCAACCTCTACCCTTCGCCACCCGAAATCGTGAGCCTGCAGGGCATCACCGAACTTCGCAACGCCTTCCCGCGCGCCGTCATCGGTTTCTCCGATCACAGCATCGGTCCCGAAATGGCGCTGTCCGCCGTGGCGCTGGGCGCCTGCATCCTGGAGCGCCACTTCACCGACACACGCTACCGCAAGGGCCCTGACATCTCGTGCTCCATGGACCCGGCCGAGCTCAAGTTCCTCATCGACCGCTCGCGCGAGATCCACACCGCGCTGCACAACCCCAAGGTGCGCACCGCGCCCGAAGAAGACGTGTACCGCTTTGCACGCGGCTCCATGGTGGCCGACCGCGACCTGCCCGCCGGCCACGTGGTCACGCCCAGCGACATCTGGGCACGCCGCCCGGGCTCGGGCGAGATCTCGGTGCAGCACTTCGACCGTCTGGTGGGTGCGAAGCTCACCCGCGCCGTGAAGCGCAACCAGCAGTTGCTGTGGAGCGACCTGGACGGTGTGAAGCCGCAAGCGAATTCGTGATGACCAGCCGGCGCCTGCTCTTCGTCACCGGCACGCGGGCCGACTTCGGCAAGCTGGAGCCCCTCGCCCTGGCCGCGCAGCAGGCCGGATTTGCTGTGGGCTTCTTCATCACCGGCATGCACATGATGCGGCGCTACGGCGAAACGCGGCTGGAGGTGAAGCGCTTCCCCGGGGCCGAGTTCTTCGAATTCGTGAACCAGCGCGAAGGCGACGCACAGGATTTCATCCTCTCCAAGACCATCCTGGGTTTTTCTGATTTTGTGCACGAGCACCGGCCCGATCTGGTGGTGATCCACGGCGACCGGGTGGAGGCGCTGGCCGCCTCCATCGTCTGCGCCATGAAGTACATCCCGTCGGCGCACATCGAGGGCGGTGAGGTCTCGGGCACCATCGACGAGAGCATCCGCCACTGCAACACCAAATTGTGTGCAGCGCACTTTGTGAGTTCGGAAGGTGCGAGGCAGCGCGTGCTCGCGCTGGGTGAATCGCCCGAAAGCGTCTACAACATCGGCTCGCCCGAGCTCGACACCCACGCGCGGCCCTCGGGCGTGACACTGGCGCAAGTGAAGGAGCGCTACGCGATCCCGTTCGACGACTACGGCATCGTGATCTTCCACCCCGTGACCTCGGAGGCCGACACCATCGGCGCGCAGGCGCAGGCGCTTTTTGCGAGGCTGGAAGCCAGTGGACGCAATTTCGTGGTGATCGCGCCCAACAACGACCCCGGCACCGAAGACATCTTTGCGGTGTTGGAAAAGTTGCCCAAAGACCGTTTCCGCCAGATTCCGTCGATGCGGTTCAACTACTTCTCCGAGCTCATGAAGAACGCCTCGGCGATGGTGGGCAACAGCAGCGCGGGTGTGCGCGAGGCGCCGTTTCTTGGTGTGCCCAGTCTGGACGTGGGCACGCGGCAGAACCGGCGTGCCAGTGGTGCTTCGATCACGGCGTGTTCCGCGATGGACTCGGGTGTGATCGATGGCTTCGTGCAGGACACCTGGGGCCATCGGTTCCAGAACGACACCACGTTTGGAGGTGGCCATGCCGCTGCTGCCTTCGTGGACGTGCTCAACCGGCCCGATTTCTGGTTGAAGCCGTTACAGAAGGCCTTTGCCGGTGATTGACTTGCGTTCCGTTCCCGCGCGTTTCGAATCCGCCATGGACGCCACCGCCAAGGGCGGCGCCGTTGTGTTGCTGCTCGGTGTGCCCACCTCGATTGCACTGGTCAACATCGGCATCCTGCTGATCCTGATCGGCTGGTTCCTCTCGGGTCGGTGGCGATGGAAGTTCGATGTGGTCCGCCACCACCCGCTCACGCTGCCGGTCCTGCTGCTGAGCGCCTTGGTCCTGATCGGCATCGCCCACTCCGATGCGCCCAAGGCCTACATCAACCACCACCTGTATGTGTACAGCAAGCTGCCGCTCATGCTCATGCTGCTCACCCTGTTTCACGATCCCCGGTGGCAACGCCGCGGCCTGCTGGCGTTTGCGATCGGCTCGGTGGTCACGGTGGTGAGTACCTATGCCAACATCTGGTTCCAAGTGCCCTGGTCCGATTCCCACAACCAGGGACTGGGCCTCACGCACCACGTGTTCAATGACTACATCGCTCAGGGTCTGGCGATGTCGTTCTTCACGGCGCTGGCGTTGGTGATCGCCATCGACGCTCGGGAAACATCCATCCGCTGGGCCTGGGTGCTGGTGGCCGCCTTCACCGTCTTCAGCATCACCCACCTGCTGCAAGGTCGCACCGGTCAGGTGGTGTTGCTGGCCATGTTCTGCGCGCTTGCGGCGGTGGCGGCACCGGCGGCATGGCGCTGGCGTGTGCTGGTCACGGTGGCGGTGGCCACGGTCCTGCTGTTCCTCTCGTCACCCTTGCTGCGCGCGCGTGTGATCTCCTTGTTTGCCGAGTTCTCCCAGTACACGGATGCCGGCGTGTTCACCACCTCCACCGGCTACCGGCTGGACATGTGGCGGAACGCACTGGAGATGTTCATGACCAGTCCACTGTGGGGGCACGGCACGGCGGGCTACCGCGTGTTGTCCGAACAGGTTTACGCCGACGCGGCGGTGTGTGCGGTCGCCTGCGTGCATCCGCACAACCAGTTTCTCCTGCTGGCGGTCGACTTCGGCGTGCTCGGGCTGGTCGGCTATGTGCTGCTGCTCCAGCGATCCTTCAGGGCGGCGTTCGACCTGACCACGCGCTATCGCAACCTGCTGGTGGCGTTTCTGGCCATCCTGTTCGTCGACAGCTTCATCAACGGGCCCTTCTGGGTGACCACCGAGCGCCATCTGTTTGCCTCGGTCTTGCCGCTGCTGCTGGCCGGCTGGCGTCTGCCCGCCGAGTCCCGCGTCGATCCGTTGCTGGCCTCGGCGCATTCCACATGATCCCGGCCTGGAAGATCCGCCGCGAACTGGAGACAGCACGCCAGCAACTCCAGGCCATTCCCGAGCGACTGATCGGCCCGGGCCGGCAGCGCCGGCTTGACAGCCAGTTTCCGAACGGCTTTCGCGTCATGAACGGCACTGCGGCGTTGGGCCCCAAGGTGGCGATTTTTCTGGTGTACCAGCCGCGCGGCATGTCCGCCTCCGCGGTGGCCACGTGCCGCCACCTCAGCGAGCGCGGTTATTCGGTGGTCCTGGTCGCCAATTCGCCGGTCTCTGCGGTGGACGAAGCGTCGCTGGGCCGCTGGGTTTGGCGCTTCGTCGAGCGCCCGAACTTCGGCTACGACTTCGGTGGATACCGCGATGGCATACGCTTGTTGTGGCACTGGTCCGTGTCGCCGGAGAGTTTGATCATCCTCAACGACAGCGTGTGGTTTCCGCTCGACAAGAACGAGACGATGCTGGCGTCGATGGAGGCGTCCAGCGCCGGCTTTCTGGGTGCCTTGCGGCATGTGGATTTGCCCGAGACGGACACCGAGCATGCCGGCATTTTCCTGTCGTATTTTTTCCTGATCAAACGCGCTGTGCTGACCTCGGAAGTGTTCGTCAATTACTGGAACGGCTACGTCTCGACCAGCAACAAATACCTCACCGTGCGCCGCGGCGAGCGGGGTTTTTCCCGCACGCTGTTCGCAGCCGGTCTGCCGAGTGAAGGTCTCTACTCCAGGGACCGCTTCATGGCCGCGGTCACGCAGCAGCCTGCGGCCTTCCTGCGCCAGACCCTGGTCTACGGCGCCTACACCGACCCGGATCTGGAGCGGGCACGGGACGCGCTGCTGCAGGCCGATGCCACGTCAGAGGCCTGGCGCTTGCAGGCCATCGAGCACATCCGTGCGGCGGTCAACAAGCGCAACTTCCACTCGTCGTTCTGTTTCGCCAGCATCCGCTTGCTGGGCATCCCCTTGCTCAAGAAAAACAAGGGGGAGTTGCAGGTGCGCATGCGGCGCCAGTACTTGCTGGCGGTGAAGGCCGGCGACCTGCACCCGCCCGAGCCCGCGGTGTTGGCCGAGATCGAAGCCAGCATCCGTTGAGCGTTCGGCTCACGGCGCCAACAGCGAATTGATCGGCAACAAGTCTTCCGGCACCAGCCGACCGCTGGCCTGCTTCAGACGCAAGCCACCCAGCAACACGTTGTAGCGGGCCTGGGCCAGGTCGCGCTTGGTCTGGAACAGCTGGCTTTGTGCGTTGAGCACGTCGATGTTGATGCGCACGCCCACCTGGTAACCCAGCCGGTTGGCGTCCAGGGCGCTCTGACTGGAAGCTTCGGCGGCTTCCAACGCCTTGGCCTGACCCTGGCCCGAGATCACGCCGAGGAACGCACTGCGCGTGGCCAGATCGACGCCGCGCTTGGCGGCTTCCAGGTCGGTGCGGGCCTTGTCTTCGAGTGCCGTGGTTTCCTTGACCCGGTTCTGGATCGCGAAGCCGGCGAACAGTGGCATGTTGAACTGCACACCGACGCTGGCGTTGTTGCTGCGCACGGTGTTCTGGGCGAGCGTGTTGGTGGAGGGCGCGCGGGCCACCTGGTACTGCGCCACCAGGTCCACCGTGGGCTTGTGGCCGGCTTCGGCCTTGCGGGTTTCCAGCTGTGCGATCTCCAATCCGCGCGTGGCCTGCAGGATGGTGGGGTGGGTGTCATCGTTCAAGGCCACCCAGGCTTGCGGATCGGCGGGCAGCAGCGGTGGCAGCACCACCGGTGCCGCCAGCGGTTTCGGTGTCACGGCGGGGCGTCCCACGAGTTGGTTCAGCGCGAGCTGCTTGACCCTCAGGTCGTTCTCGGCGGCGATCTCCTGCGCCACGACCAGGTCGAAGCCGGCCTGCGCTTCGCGCGAGTCGGTCACGGTGGTGGTGCCGACCTCGAAGTTGCGTTTGGCCGCCGCAAGTTGTTCAGCCACGGCGGTCTTTTGAGCGCGCACGAAGGCCAGCGTGTCGGTGGCGGCCAGCACGTCAAAGTAGGCTTGCGTCGTGCGCACGATCAGGTCTTGCTCGGCCAGGGTGAGCGTGGCCTTGGCCACGTCCACCGACAGCAGGGCCTGGTCGTTGTTGAGTTTGTTGACCGGGCGGTACAGCGGTTGGCTGGCCGACAGCGTGGCGCTCTGGCTGTTGCTGCTGGTGTCCGCGCCGCCATTGATCTCGCGCCGTGCCCAGCTGGCGGCAGCGCCCAGTCCCACCTCGGGCAGCAGGCCGGCCTTGGCCTGCTCTGCACGGAAGAGGTTGGCCTCGTACTGTGAGCGAGCCGACAGGTAGGTGGCATCAAACCCGCGCGCCGCTTCATAGAGCTCCACCAGACTCTGGGCCTGTGCGCCGGTGGCCGCGCTCAAGCCCCAACCGATGGCCACCGCCAGACGGCTCATGGAGAACGGTCGGCTCCTTCGGGAGTCGGGTGCGTGCGGTGCTGTCATGAAGTTCCTTTGAATCGAATGGCGGTGGATGGCGTGTGGGTTCAATAGACCGGCACAGCGGGGTCGCGTTCTTGCGACCAGGCGTGTATGCCACCGTGGATGTTCACGATCTGTGTGAATCCCTGGTTCATCAGAAAGTTCGCCACCTGCGCGCTGCGCATGCCGTGGTGGCACAGGCAGGCGATGGGCTGGTCGCGGTCGAGCTCGGACAGGCGCTCGGGCACGCTGCGCATCGGCATGTGACGCAGCTCGAAGCCTTCGGGCTTGACCGACGCGGTCTGCAGCTCCCAAGGCTCGCGCACGTCGAGCACCACCGGCTTGCTGCCATCGGGCATGGCGCTGGCCGCTTGAGCCAGCCAGTCATCCAGCTGTGCGGGTTGAATCGCTTTCATGGGTGTCCTTGAGGGAGGGGTTCAGAAGCGGAAGCTGGAAGGCTCTGGAAAGTTCAGCAGGCGCGGCGCCACGGTGTCCCAGGGTTGTGCGGTCTGGAACGAGGCCTCGCCGATGCGGGTGACGATGGTGGCTCGCATCATGGGCTCATGGCCGACGATGGCGGCCAGGCGGCCGCCGGGCGCCAGCAGGGCCAGCAAGGCGGGCGGAATCTCGGCGACCGAGCCGCTGAGCAGGATGGCGTCGAACGGGCCGTTGACGCTGCAAACGGCAAAGCCCTGCGCGGCGGCGTCCGCGTGTTGGACTTCCACTCGGGCGATGCCGGCGTTGCGCAGGTTCTCACGAGCGGTGGCAGCCAGCACCGGGTCGATCTCAATCGTGAGCACGCTGTGGGCCAGGCTGGCCAGCAGGGCCGCCATGTGGCCGCTGCCGCTGCCGATTTCCAGCACCTTGTCGGTGGGTTTGAGGTCGAGGTCCTGCAGCAGACGGGCTTCGACCTTGGGTGCCAGCATGCACTGGCCCTCCACCGCGGGGTGGGTCAGGGGGAGTTCCATGTCGGCGAAGGCCAGGGCGCGGTGCGCGGCGGGCACAAAGGTTTCCCGGTGGAGCCGGGAGAGCAGTTCGAGCACTTGGGGGGAGAGCACCTCCCAGGGGCGGATCTGCTGCTCAATCATGTTGAAGCGGGCGTGATCGAAGCCGGTGTGGATGGTGGCGGCGGTGTTGGTCGTCATGGAGGGAACTCCTGGGAGCGTCTGAAAAAATAAAACGAATGGGTGATTTTACGGAGCGGACACCGCCGGTTCCGACACGGCCGGGTCCATGCCGAGCCTGCGGCGGAACCACTGGGCCAGATCGTCCATGTAGCAGTAAACGACCGGCACCACCACGAGCGTGAGCAGCGACGATGTGATCACGCCGCCGATGACGGCCTGGCCCATGGGCGCCCGCTGCTCCGAACCTTCGGTGAGCGCAAACGCCAGCGGCACCATGCCGAAGACCATGGCCAACGTGGTCATGAGGATGGGGCGCAGCCGCACGCGCGCGGCCAGCAGCAGCGCCGACTCGCGGTCCATCGGCGCTTCGCCCACCAGCCCGTGGCGTGCGCGGATCGCGAAGTCCACCAGCAGGATGGCGTTTTTCGTGACCAGCCCCATGAGCAGCACGATGCCGATGACCGAGAACATGCTCATGGTGGAGCCGAACATCAGCAGGGCCAGCGCCACCCCGATCAGCGTGAGCGGCAGCGCCGTCATGAGGGCGAGTGGCTGCAGGAAGCTCTGGAACTGGCTGGCCAGGATCATGTAGATGAAGATGATGGCCAGGACGAGTGCCGAGACCGCGTAGCCGAAGGACTCCTGCATGTTCTTGGTCGAGCCGCCGAACTCGTAGCGGTAGCCGGGCGGGAACGGCGTGCTGTCGAGCACCTGCTTGATCTCGGCCGACACCTCGCCGGCCGAGCGGCCGAACACGTTCGCGTTGATGGACACCTCGCGGTTGAGGTTGCGCCGGTTGATCTGGTTGGGTCCGGTCGAAGCCACCACCTCGGCCACCTGGCCCAGGCGCACCACGCGGGCCGTGCCGTCGGCCGCGGTGCCGACCATGAAGGGCAGTTGTTCGAGGTCGCTGGCGCGCTCGCGCCCGCCGGGAGCCAGTTGCACGTTGACGTCGTAACTCTCGCCGTTCTGGGCGCGCCAGTTGCCCACCGTGGTGCCGGCCACCAGCGTGCGCAGAGCGCCGCCCACCGCGGCCACGTTCATGCCCGCGTCCGACGCGAGCTCGCGCCGCATCTTCACGTCGACGGTGGGCTTGTTGGGTTTCACGCTGGCATCCAGATCGACCAGACCCACGATGGGGCGGATGCGCTCCATCACGGTGGTGCTCAGGCGTTCCAGCTCGGCCAGGTCATCGCCCTGCAGAGAAAACTCCACCTGCTTGTTGCCGCCCACTGCGTCGAGCAGGCCCACGTGCGTCACGGTGATGCCGGGCACGCTGCGCAGGCGCTCGCGCAGCTGGGCCGACATGGCGTCGGCGCTCAGCGTGCGGTCTTTGCGGTCGACCAGGCGCACGTACACGCTGGCGTACATGGTGCCCTGGGCGTTGCCGGTGTTGAGCGTGGACAGCGTGTACTTCACCTCCGGGAACTGGCGCAGGATGGCCTCGACCTCACGCGTCTTGGCCTCGGTGGCCTGCAGCGACGAGCCCACCGGGGTGTGAAAGCTCAGCGAGGTTTCCGAAAAGTCGGCCTTGGGCACGAACTCGGTGCCCAGCAGCGGCAGCACGAACAGGCTGCCGACGAAGGTGGCCAGCGCCACACCCAGCGTGGCCAGCTTGTGCTTGAGCGACCAGCGCAGCGTGGTCTGGTAGGTGTCGGCCAGGTCGTCCTGGAAACGGTCAAACCAGCCGGTGACGCGGCCGATGGTCTTGTCGTAGAAGGTGCGTGGTGCGCCACCCTTGCCGTGTTTTTCAATCTCCGGGTCATGCCACACCGAGGACAGCATCGGGTCTAGAGTGAAGCTCACGAACATGGAGATGAGCACCGCCGCCACCATGGTGATGCCGAACTCGTGGAAGAACTTGCCGATGATGCCGCCCATGAAACCGATGGGCAGGAACACCGCGACGATGGACAGCGTGGTGGCCAGCACAGCCAGGCCGATCTCCTGCGTGCCGTCCATGGCCGCGTTGAACGGCGTCTTGCCCATCTGCACGTGGCGCACGATGTTCTCGCGCACCACGATGGCGTCGTCGATCAGAAGACCCACCGAGAGCGTGAGCGCCATCAGCGTGATCATGTTGATGGTGAACCCGAACAGGTTCATGAAGAAGAAGGTGCCGATCAGCGCGATCGGCAGCGTGAGGCCGGTGATGACGGTGGAGCGCCACGAGTTCAGGAACAGAAAGACGATGAGCACCGTGAGCAGCGCACCTTCGATCAGCGTGCGGCGCACGTTGTCCACCGACACGCGGATGGGACGCGAGCCGTCGGCGATCTGCTCCAGGCGAATGCCGGGTGGCAGCTCGGCGCGCAGGTTTTCCACCGCGGCCTTCAGGCCATCGGTCACGGCGATGGTGTTCTCGTCCTGCGACTTCTGCACCTGCAGCAGCAGCGTTCGCTGGCCGTTGTAGAGCGCGAGACTCTGCACTTCCTCGGTGCCGTCGTTGATGGTGGCCACCTGGGACAGCCGCACGGCCTGGCCGGCGCGGCGCGCGACGATGATGTCGCCAAAATCCTGCGGGTTCTGCAGGCGGGACAGCACCTGCACCACGCGCTCGCTCTCGCCGGTTTTCAGCGTGCCCACCGGGAGGTCCTGGTTCTCGTTGCGCACGGCGCTGGTCACCTGCTCGGTGGTCACGCCCAGCGCCTCCATGGCCGAGGGGTCGAGCTCGATGTTGATGGCGCGCTGCGTCCCGCCCACGAGCGTGACCGAGCCCACACCGCGCACGTTCTCCAGCCGTTTCTTGAAGGTCTGCTCGGCCCAGGTGGTGAGCTCCACCGCGCTGGGTGTCTTGCCGTTCACGGCCTGCGGAATCACGGCCACCGACCAGATCGATCGCGCCGCCGGGTCGAAGCGCAGCACGCGCGGCTCTTCCACCTCGTCGCGCAGCAATGGGCGCAGGATGCCGATTTTTTCGCGCACGTCTTCTGCCGCCTTGCGGCCGTCGATCGTGAGCTGGAACTCGATGATGACGATCGAGGAGCCCTCGTAGCTGCGCGAGGTGAGGGTGTTCACACCCGCCACGGCGTTCACCGCTTCTTCCACCTTCTTGGTGACCTCTGACTCGACGATCTCCGGCGAGGCGCCGGGGTAGGCGGTGGTCACCACCACCACCGGAAAGTCGATGTTGGGGAACTGGTCCACCTGCAGGCGCTGGAACGAAAAGAGGCCCAGCACCACGAAAGCCACCATCACCATGGTGGCGAACACCGGGTTGCGCAGGGAGACCTGGGTGAACCACATGGCGGGCTGCTCAGTTGGTGACGGTGGCGGGCGCAGCCAGGTTGACGGCCGTGCCCTCGCGGATCAACCCGGCCTGGGCGCGCAGGAGTTGTGTGCCGGCGGGCAGTCCGGTCACCGCACGCATGGGCTCGGTGCCCTGCAGGCCGGTGGCACCCGGTTGCACCGGCACATGCACCACCGCCCCTTCGCGCACCACCTGCACATAGGGCTGCGGCTTGTCGTTGCGCACGGTGGAGGCGGGCACAGCCAGCGCGTTCACGGCACCGACCACGATGTGTCCCTGGGCAAACAGCCCCTGCCGCATGCCCGGCAAGGATGGCACGCGCAGGTACACCAGCACGCTGCGGCTGGCCGCCTGCACGCTGGGGTTGATGCGGGCCACGGTGGCCTGCACCGGCTCGGGCTGGCCTTCGACGGTGAGGCGTGCCGTCTGGCCCACCTTCACCGCCACCGCATCGGCGGGCGCGATGGCGGCTTCCATCTCGAAGCCCGAGAGGTCCACCACGTCGAGCACCCGCGTGTCGATGCCCACGCGTTCACCGTTCTGAACCAGCCGCGCCGAAACCTGGCCGGTCAATGGAGAGCGCAGCGTGGTGTCGGCGAGTGCCTTGCGGGCAATGTCGAGCGCGGCCAGGGCCGCCTGGTGGGTGGCCTCGGCGCTGGCGAGGGTGGCGCTGGCGGTGTCGAGTGCGGTGTTGGAGATGAAACCCTGGCGCACCAGGGCCTGGTTGTTGTCGAAGGTGCGCTTGGCAATGGCCACCTGCGATTGGGCCGATTCGGCCTGTCGAGCCGCCTGCCGCACGCGCGCCTGGGCCTCGGTGCTGTCGATGCGCGCCACCACCTCGCCAGCTTTCACGCTGTCGCCTTCGCGCTTGGTCAGACCCAGGATCTCACCGGCGGTTTTGGCCTTGATGGCGGCCGTCTGCAGTGCGTCCACCGAACCCGACAGGGCCACGGTTTGCGTGAGTTCGATGCTTTGCACCGTGACCACATCGGTGGGGGCCAGCGTGTAGGTGGGCGTGGTCTGCAGCGATTCGGCCGCGGCGCGTGCCGCTTCGCTGGTGGCTTTGCGTTTGCCCAGCGCCCGCGTGACACCGAGCGCGATGCCGAGCACCAGCGCGATGAGCAACAGCCACTTGATCCAGAAAGACAGCGGGCGGCGGGTGTTCATGGCGGGTGGTGCGAGCGGGTCAGGCGGTGGTTGGGTTGCGCGGGGCGGCCAGCATGCCGGTCAGCAGCAGGTCGACCTGGGCATCGATGAAGCCCACGGGATCGATCTGGGCAGTGGCTGGACAGCAGGGCGCCATGGAATGTTTCCACATCAGCAAAAAGATCATCGGCGCGATCAGGCTGAAGACCGCGTATTCCAGCGGCAGCGGTCGGAAATCACCCCGGTCCACACCGCGCTGCAGGATGCGGCGGATCAGGTCGTGACCGGGCTCGATCACTTCCTGCTGGTAGAAGGCCGCGATTTCCGGAAACATGCCCGCCTCGCTCATCACCAGCTTGGTGATGCCGGACGCTGGCGTCATGCCGATGCGCTCCCACCACGAATGCATGCAGTAACGCACCAGCGAAGCGCTGTCGCCGCTGAAGCGTTCGAATTCCTCGTTCCACTCGGTGAAGCGACCCGCGATGTTCTCGCGCACCACCGCCTTGAACAGTTCTTCCTTGCTCGGGAAGTACAGGAAGAGGGTTCCCTTGGAAACGCCCGCCATGGCGGCGACCTCTTCCACCCGGGTGGCGGCAAAGCCTTTTTCAACAAACAGTGTGAGCGCTGCATCCAGCAGCTCCCCCGGCCGCGCCTGTTTGCGGCGGGTCCGGCGCTGCGGTGCGTCCGGGTCTGCGGCGTGGCGGGGGTCTGAGGCGGGAGTCAGGGGCATGCGGCTGGTTTTAATGACCGGTGGGTTATTAAATATACCCCACACCCCATCTGCCCACCGTGTCCCGCGGGTAAAGCCTTGGCAAACGGGGCGGTGCCCCGCCGCTTCAGGAAAATGCCTGGATGCCGGTGATGGCGCGGCCCAGGATGAGCGCGTGGATGTCGTGCGTGCCTTCGTAGGTGTTCACCACTTCCAGGTTCACCAGGTGGCGCGCCACGCCGAACTCGTCGCTGATGCCGTTGCCACCCATCATGTCGCGTGCCAGCCGCGCGATGTCCAGCGCTTTGCCGCAGCTGTTGCGTTTCAAGATCGAGGTGATCTCCACCGCCGCCGTGCCTTCGTCCTTCATGCGGCCCAGGCGCAGGCAGCCCTGCAAGCCCAGGCTGATCTCGGTCAGCATGTCGGCCAGCTTCTTCTGGATCAGCTGGTTCGCAGCCAAGGGGCGGCCAAACTGGTGGCGGTCCATCACGTACTGGCGGGCACGGAAATAGCAGTCCTCGGCCGCACCCAGCGCACCCCAGGCGATGCCGTAGCGCGCACTGTTCAGACACGTGAACGGGCCCTTCAAGCCACGCACCTCGGGGAAGGCGTTCTCTTCGGGGCAGAACACGCCGTCCATCACGATCTCGCCGGTGATGGAGGCGCGCAGGCCGACCTTGCTGTGGATGGCCGGGGCGCTCAGACCCTTCATGCCTTTGTCGAGGATGAAGCCGCGGATCGAACCTTCGTCGTCCTTGGCCCAGACCACGAACACATCGGCGATCGGGCTGTTGCTGATCCACATCTTGCTGCCCGAGATGCTGTAGCCGCCGGCCACCTTCTTGGCGCGCGTGACCATGCTGCCGGGGTCGGAGCCGTGGTTGGGTTCGGTCAGGCCGAAACAGCCGATCCACTGGCCGCTGGCGAGTTTGGGCAGGTATTTCTGCTTTTGCTCTTCGGTGCCGAATTCGTTGATGGGCACCATCACCAGCGAGCTCTGCACGCTCATCATGGAGCGGTAGCCGGAGTCCACACGCTCCACTTCACGCGCCACCAGGCCGTAACACACGTAGTTCAAACCACTGCCGCCGTAGGCCTCGGGGATGGTGGGGCCGAGCAGGCCGAGTTCACCCATTTCGCGAAAGATCGCCGGGTCGGTCTTCTCGTGGCGGAAGGCCTCGGTCACACGCGGCAGCAGCTTTTCCTGGCAGTAGGCGTGGGCCGCATCGCGCACCGCGCGCTCATCGTCCGTGAGCTGGGCGTCCAGGTGGAAGGGGTCTTCCCAGCTGAAACTGGCTTTGGCTTTGATGGGGGAAAGCATGGTCGGTGTCTCCGGTTGTTGGGGGGCAATGCGTGCATTGTCTGCCGCTCAAGAATACCTGTCTAATATCGAATAGGTATCCGTCCATACAGGAAAGCTATTCATGGAATTCCGCCACCTGCGCTATTTCCTCGTGTTGGCCGAAGAACTGCATTTCGGCCGGGCCGCGCAGCGCCTGGCCATCACCCAGCCGCCGCTGTCGCTCAACATCCAGCAGCTTGAAGCCTCGGTGGGCGCGCAGCTCTTCACACGCAACAGCCGCGGCGTGCAGCTCACCGCCGCCGGGCAGGCGTTTGTACCGGCCGCGCGATCGCTGCTGGACCAGGCGGGCCTGGCCGCGCGGGAGGCTCGCGAGGTGTCACAGGGCATGCTGGGCAGTTTGCAGATCGGTTTTGCCGGCACCGTGCTTTACCGGGGGTTGCCGCAAATCCTGCAAGGCTTCGCGGTGGACCACCCCAAGCTGCGCTTGGTGCTGCGCGAACTGAGTTCGAGCGACCAGCTGATCGACCTGATGCACGAGCGGCTGGACATCGGTTTCGTGCACACCACGCGCGTGCCGGCCGGCTTCTCGCAGATCCTGGTGTCCAGCCAGCCGTTCGTGGCCTGCCTGCCGGTCGACCATGCGCTGGCCAAGCGCAAGCGCTTGTCGTTGGCGCGCCTGCAGGGCGAGCCGTTTGCGGTGGTCTCGCGCGCTGTCTCGCCCGACTACCACGAGCGCATCCTCGGTCTGTGCGCCGACGCGGGCTTTTCGCCCGAGATCCGGTTTGAGTTGCGCCACTGGCTCAGTGTGGTGTCCATCGTGTCGCAGGGGTTGGGCTGCGCGCTGGTGCCGGCCGCGCTGCAGCAGGCCGGGCTGCCCGGCGCGGTGTTCGTGCCGCTGGATGTGGACACGCCGCCTTATGAAACCCACTGCCTGTGGAAAACCGACAGAGACCAGGCCGCGCTGGGGGCATTCCTGGGCGCGGTGCGTGGCTTTGCCCAACCACTACAGTGAGGCGTTGAAAGAAACCGGCGCCGGCAACGACCGATGCAGGTCCACACACATGGAGAGAACGATGAGCGACAGACAGGTTCTGGTTTTGGGCGGTGGCTGCTTCTGGTGCACCGAGTCGGTGTACGTGGGGGTCAAGGGCGTGACCGACGTGGAGTCGGGCTACAGCAACGGCCACGTGAAGCAGCCGAGCTACGAGGCGGTGTGCACCGGCACGACCGGGCACAACGAAGTGGTGCGGCTGGAGTACGACCCGGCGCAGATCAGCACGCGCGAGATCCTGGAGATCTTTTTCGTGATCCACGACCCGACCACGCTGAACCGCCAGGGCAACGACGTGGGCACGCAGTACCGCAGCGGTATCTACTTCACCACGCCCCAGCAGGCGGAGGTGGCGCGGGACCTGATCGACGAGCTGACCGGCGACAAGGCGTTTGGCAAACCCATCGTGACCGAGGTGGTGCCGCTGGACAACTACTCGGCTGCCGAGGCCTACCACCAGGATTTTTTCGAGCGCAACCCCAACCAGGGCTACTGCATGATGGTGGCGGCGCCCAAGGTGGCGAAGTTTCGCAAGACCTTCGCGCGTCTGGCGAAGTAGTGTCTCAAGGCCCTGGATTCAGGCCCGTTTGAGCCGGGCCTGCGCCAGCGGCCAGCAGACGATCACGGCCAGGCCCAGCAGCACCAGCGCGGCAGCACCGAGCTTCCACGGTGGCAAGGTCTCGCCCAGGGACAGTGCCGAAGCGCCCATGCCGAACACCGGAATCAACAAGGCCAGAGGCGTCACCGTGGCGGCCGGGTGTCGCGCCAGCAGCCAGTTCCACACGCCGTAGCCAAACAGCGTGTTGCCCACGGCCTGCCACAGCACGCTGACCCACACCAGACCGCTGGCTTGTTCAACCGAGGTGCGCATGAGCGTTGGCCCCTCGATGAACCACGACAGGGCGAACAGCGGGGGTACCGCAAAAAGGCTGCTCCACACCATGAAGTGCAGCATGTTCACCGGGCCGAGCGACTTCACCACCAGGTTGGCGAGCGACCAGAAGAACGCTGCGCTGAGCACCGTGCCGATGCCCAGCAGCGTGACCGTGGCGTCGAGGTGGGCCGCGATCACGCCCAGGCCGCAGATCGCGAGCAACAACCCGGCGATCTGGAAGCCGCGCACGCGCTCGCCCATGAGCCAGAGCGACAGGCCGATGGTGAAGAACACCTGCAGCTGCACCACCAGCGAGGCCAGACCCGGCGAGATGCTGCTGCGCATGGCCAGAAACAGCAGGCCGAACTGGCCCACGCCCAGCAGCACGCCAAACGCCGCAACCTTGTGCCAAGGCGCCGTGGGCCGGGGAATGAAGAGCAACCAGGGCAGGGCGGAGAGCGCGAATCGCAGCGTGGCGAGCAGGAACGGCGGCAAGCCGTCCAGTCCCCAGCGGATCACCACGAAGTTGGTGCCCCAGACGAAAACCACCGAGAGGGCGAGCAGGAGGTGGGTGGTGGGCAAGGATCGGTCCGCGGTGGAGGGTGGGGCGCCAGTGTAGCCACGTGCATCCCAGGCAACGGCCACCGCGCAGTCTGTCAGGCGACAGCGCGGGCGGCGCTCACTCGCCGCGCACGGCGGTGGTGAGCGCGCGCGTGTTGAAACGCATCATGTCGATGTAGGTGGGTGCGGCGCCGTCCGCAGCCGAGAGGGAGTCGGAGAACAGCTCTCCCGACGGTTTCACGCCGGTCTCGCGGCCGATCTGATCGATCAGGCGCGGATCGGCAATGCGCTCGACGAACAGGGCCTTGATCTGCTCCTGTTTGATCTGGCGCACCAGCCGGGCCACACCCTTGGCCGACGCTTCGCTCTCCGTGCTCACGCCTTGCGGGGCCAGGAACTTCACGCTGAAGTCGCGCGCGTAGTAGCCAAAGGCGTCGTGCGAGGTGATCACCTTGCGCTGGGCGACCGGGATCGGTGCCCAGGCCGCGCGGATCTCGCGGTCCAGCGCGTCCAGCTTCGCCACATAGGCCCTGGCGTTGCGGTCGTACACGTCACACGCCGCTGCGTCCGCGCGGCACAGGCCCTGGGCGATGTTTTTCACAAACACCTTGGCGTTGCCCACGCTCTGCCAGGCGTGGGGGTCCGTCTCGCCGTGGTCGTGGGCGCCGTGCGCGTGACCTTTCTTCTCCTCGTGACCGGCTTCCTTCATCGGCTCGATGCCCTGGCTGACCACGACTTGCTGTCCCTTGTAGCCGGCGGTCTTGAGCAGGCGGCTCATCCAGCCCTCAAACCCCAGGCCGTTGGAGAACACCACCTGCGCCTGTCCGACCAGCCGCGCCTGCGCAGGCGTGGGCTGGAACACGTGGGCGTCGCTGCCGGGGCCCACCAGCACGTGGACCTGGACCCGGTCACCACCGACCTGGCGCACCAGATCGCCCAGGATGCTGAAGCTGGCCACGGCCTGGATGGGGGCCTGGGCCTGGGCCGACCAGGCGGTGAGGGCCAGCGTGGCGAAAGCGAGGAGGGCGCGGCGTGGAAAGCGCGTGGTGGGGAACATGGTGGTCTTTCGGTTCAGGCCTGGAGGTGGAGGGACTGGGGGCGCTGGTGACGCAGCAGGCCGTGCGGCCCGAACACCAGCGAGAAGAGGTAGGCGCTGCCCAGGCTGAGCACGATCACCGGCCCGGTGGGCCAGTCGGCGTGGTAGGAGACCAGCAGGCCCACCACGCAGGCCAGCAGGGCGAACAGCACGGCCAGGCCCAGCAAGGCGCTCAGGTGGCGCACCCAGAAGCGCGCGGTGGCGGCGGGCAACACCATCATGCCGACCGACATCAGCGTGCCCAGGGCGTGAAAGCCGGCCACGAGGTTGATCACCAGCAGGGCCAGAAAGCCGTAATGCGCCACCGGGCTCCAGCGGCTGTGGCCGCGCAGAAAACCCGGGTCCAGGCAGTCCAGCACCAGCGGGCGGTGGAGCATGCGCAGCGACACCAGGGTGATCAGGGCGATGCTGCCCAGCAGGGTGAGCGCAGCGCTGTCCAGTGCCAGCACGGTGCCGAACAGCACATGCAGCAGGTCCACGCTGTTGCCGCGCACCGAGACGATCAGCACCCCCAGTGCGAGCGACAACAAATAAAACGCGGCCAGGCTGGTGTCTTCGCGCAGCACGGTGTTGCGCGCCACCAGGCCCGAGCCCACCGCCACCGCCAGGCCGGCGACGATGCCGCCGAAGGTCATGGCGCCGAGCGACAGGCCGGCCACCAGATAGCCGATGGCCGCGCCGGGCAGGATGGCGTGGGCCATGGCGTCGCCGGTCAGGCTCATGCGCCGCAGCATGAGAAACACGCCGACCGGCGCGGCGCTCACCGCCAGGGCCACGCAACCCAGCAAGGCGCTGCGCATGAAGCCAAATTCCACGAACGGCCCCAGCCACAGGTGAGCCCAGAGGAACTGCGTGGTGGCGTCGGCGGCGTCCAGCGGGGTCATGCCGAGACTCCATGGCGGTGTGCATGGGTGCTGGCCGGAGCGCACAGGGTCGCGTCGTCGTCAAACGGCTCCTGCATGCGCAGCGCGCGTTGCCAGTGGGCCGGCGTCAACACCTCGCCCGTGGCACCCCAGGCCACCGGCTCGCGCGCCAGCAGCAAGGTTTGGGGGAAGTGCGCACGCACCTGCGACAGATCGTGCAGCACCGCCACCACGGTTTTGCCCTGCACGTGCCAGCGGTGCAGCAAGGCCAGCAGGTCGTCGGTGGTGCGCTGGTCCACCGCGGCAAAAGGTTCGTCGAGCAGCACCACGGGCGCGTCTTGCAGGATCAGGCGGGCAAACAGGGCGCGCTGCATCTGGCCGCCCGAGAGCGTGTCGATGCTGCGCCGCTCGAAACCCAGCAGACCCACGGCGTCCAACGCGCGGTGGCAGCTTGCGTGGTGTGCCGGCGTGAAGCGGCCCAGGGCACCCACCTCGTGCCACAGACCCAGCATCACGAGCTCCTGCACCGACATGGGAAAGCTGCGGTCGATGCCGCTGTGCTGCGGCAGCCAGGCCACGCGGTGGTGTTCGAGGCCCTCGACCCGGCCCTGGATGGGCCGCAACCGACCCGCCATGGCCTTGACCAGCGTGGACTTGCCGGCGCCGTTGGGCCCCACCACCGCCACGAGCGAACCCGGGTCGATGGTGATGGACAGGTGGTGCACGGCCGGGTGTTGCTCGTAGCCCAGCGTGAGGTTGCGCAGCGCGATGGCCGGGGGGCTGCTGGCGGCGGCGGGGTGGGCTTGCACGGGGTTCCTTGGGGCGGCGATAATGCAACTGAATTGCGGTAGCAGGCATCATAACGCAACCCAGTTGCGATAAAGCGAAGACGTGTCCCTTGAACCCACGCACACCCAAAGAACCCCTGGGCGTTCCGCCCGAGATCCAGTCCCGCCTGGAGAAGGCCGGGCTGCGCCGCACGCTCGCCACCCGCGCCGTGCTCGGTCTGTTCCTGGCCCGCCCGCCCGGCGGCCTGACGCACGCGCAGGCGCTGGCGTCGCTGACGGCGCGCGGCCTCGACATCAACCGCGTCACGCTCTATCGCCTGCTGGACCGCCTGGCCGCCTGCGGCGTGCTGCAACGCCAGGCCGACGACGCGCGCACCTGGCGCTTCAGCCTGGCATTGCCCACGCCGGACGGTCGGGACGCGGGGGCGGTACCGCGTTTCGAATGCGACGCCTGCCACCGGCAGTTCCAGCTCACCGACGCCAGCGAGCCCACGCGCGCCGTGACGCACGACCTGTTTGCGGCGCTGGCGCGCCTCGGCCACCAGGGCAACCGGGTGGACGTGTCGATCCACGGCACCTGCGCAGGCTGCGCGGAGTCAGACGCATGATCCAGAGCCGCGGGTTGCGGTTCGCCTACCCGGGTGCCGAGCCGCTGTGCTTTGCGGATGTGTCGGTGGCGCAGGGCGGCACGCTGCTGTTGCGCGGCCCTTCGGGCAGCGGCAAGTCCACCTGGCTCGCGTTGGCCAGTGGCCTGCTCACGCCCACCGAGGGTGAGGTGGTGGTGGGCGGCCAGTCGGTGGGCGTGTTGGCCGCCGCCGCGCGTGATGCCTGGCGCGCACGGCACATCGGTTTTCTGCCGCAGAAGCTGCACCTGAGCGAAGCCTTGTCGGTGACCGACAACCTGGGGCTGGTGTTTTTTGCCGCTGGCCTGCCGGTGGACAAGGCCGCGGTGGCCCGTGCCCTGCAGGCCCTCGACCTGGCGCCTCTGGCCGCGCGCAAGCCGGCACAACTCTCGGGCGGACAGGCCCAGCGCGTGGCGCTGGCCCGCGCGCTGTTGCTGCGCCCCAGCGTGATCCTGGCCGACGAGCCCACCGCCAGCCTCGACGACGCGGCGTGCGCGGCTGCGGTCGACCTGCTGCGCGGCTGCGCGAGCGAGCTCAACGCCACGCTGGTGATCGCCACCCACGACGCGCGGGTGGTGCAGGCGCTGCCACAGGCCAGCGTGCTCGCGTTCGACATCGCTGTGCCGGTGGCCGCATGAACGTGTTCGGTCTCTCGTGGCGCTACCTGTGGTCGCGCCCGCTGGCCACCGCGCTCAACCTGCTGCTGCTGGCGCTCGGCCTGGCGTCGATCGCGTTCGTGCTGATCGCGCGCGACCAGATCGACCGCGCGTTTGAACGCGACCTGGCCGGCATCGACGTGGTGGTGGGCGCCAAGGGCAGCCCCATGCAGTTGATCCTCGCGGGCGTGTTTCACCTCGACGTGCCGCCGGGCAACATCCCGCTGGCCGAGGTGCAGCGGCTCGCGCAGCACCCGCAGGTGGCCAAGCTCATCCCCCTGAGCCTGGGCGACAACCTGCAGGGTTTCCGCATCGTGGGCACCACGGCCGACTACGCCGCGCATTACCGCGCACAACTTGCGCAGGGGGTGCTCTGGTCAACGCCGATGCAGGCGGTGCTCGGCGCCCAGGTGGCCAGTATCACCGGGCTGCAACCGGGCCAGGCGTTTGAAGGAGCGCACGGTCTGGGCTCGGGCGGCGCCATGCACGGCGAAACGCCCTACACCGTGAGCGGTGTGCTCGCACCGTGCGGCTGCGTGCTCGACCGGCTGGTGCTCACCGCCACCGAATCGGTCTGGCAGGTGCACGACGACATGCACGCGGGCGACCAGATGGACGCGGCCGAGCGCCTGGAACTCGCCGAGGCGCTGGCCGACGAGCGCGAGGTGACGCTGGCGCTCATCGCCTACAACACGCCCCTGGCCGCGGTGAGCTTTCCGCGCCTCATCAACAGCACCACGTCGATGCAGGCCGCTGCGCCGGCGCTGGAGATCACACGTCTGCTGTCCATGGTGGGTGTGGGCACGCAACTGCTCCAGGGTCTGGGTGCCGTGCTGCTGGGCGTGGCCGCGCTCTCGGTGTTCATCGCGCTGTGGAGCGCGGTGCGCGAGCGCCGGGGCGACCTCGCCATGTTGCGCATGCTGGGTGCGCCCGCCACGCGCGTGGGCCTGCTGCTGCTGTGCGAGGCCCTGTGGCTGGCGGCGCTGGCCTGTGTGCTCGGTCTGCTGGCGGCGCACGGTCTGGCGGCGTTGCTCGGTTCCCTGTTGATGGACAGCCAGTCGCTGGCCATCAACGCCTGGTCATGGGTCCCGGGCGAAGCCTGGGTGCCTGTGCTGGCTTTCGGTGTGGCATTCGCGGCGGGTCTGGTGCCGGTTGTCAGTGCCTACCGCGTCGACGTTTCCCAACTTCTCAACTCGAGGTGATCCCATGAAAAAAACCGTTCTGTTCCTGTCCGCCGTGCTCCTGTGCGCCTCCGCCATGGCCCAACACTCCGACCAGGAAGTGAAAGAAGACATCCAGCGCCACCGCGGCATGGCCGCTGCGCACGAAGGCGCGGCCAAGTGCCTGGAGGCCGGGAAAGGTGAAAAAGTCTGCATGGCGGAACTCCAGGCGGCCTGCAAGGGTCTGGCTCTGGGCAAATACTGTGGCATGCGCCACGCCCACTGACATCCCGTGCATCCACCCAGGAGCCTGAGCCGATGCGAACCTTCTTCACTGGCCTGTGGCTGAGCAGTGTTCTGGTGGCCGGCGTGTCCGCGCAGACGCTGAGCTCACCGCTGCCGCCGGACACCCCGCCGCCTTCGGGTTCGGCTTTGCCGCACGGGCAGGGCGCCGGCGTGCACAGCCCGCTGAGTCCGTTTGCGCCGCTGCCCAAACGCACCGACGTGGTGGCGTGGTCCACACTGACCGACATCACCACCAAGGTCGAGAAAAAGCGCATCGTGCCGGTGTACCCCGCGCCGGTGGCCGCGCTCCACCAGAAAACGCTGCGCCTGCAGGGCTTCATGATGCCGCTGGAACCCGGCGAAAACCAGCGCCACTTCCTGCTGGCGTCGGTGCCGCTCACCTGTGGTTTCTGCACCCCGGGCGGGCCCGAGAGCATGGTCGAAGTGCGCACCAAAACACCGGTGAAGTACAAGCTGGAAGCGGTGGTGGTGGAGGGCACCTTCCACGTGCTGCAGAACGATCCCTACGGCCTGTACTACCGCATCACCAACGCCGTGGGCGTGCCCTAGCGCGGCTACCATCGGCGGGTGAACTTTGCTGCCCACCCCGCCGTCGCGTCCCTCACCCCCGTCTTTTTGCTCATGGCCATCGGCTTTCTTGCCGGGCGGCTGCAGTGGATCCGCGACGCCTCGGTGAAGGACCTCTCCAACCTCGTGTTTCTGGTGCTGATCCCGGCGCTGCTGTTTCGCACCATGAGCGCGGTGCGCTTCGAAGAACTCGACCTGAGGCCGGTGCTGGCCTATTTTCCCGCGGCGCTCTTGCTGCTGGCCGCGTCGATCGCGTGGCGCGGCTTCAACCGCACCAGCGTGGTCATGGCCATGGCGGGGGTGTTCTCCAACATGGTCATGATCGGCATCACCCTGGTGGAACTGGCCTACGGCAAGGCCGGGCTGGTCACGCTGCTGACGCTGGTGTCGGTGCACGCGCTCATCCTGTTGACCACCGGATCCATCGTGCTGGAACTGGCGGTGGCGCGCGAGGCCCGCGCGGGTGGTGAGCGTGCGCCCCACCTGTGGCAGACCGCGTTCTCGGCCATCAAGGGCGCGCTGATCCACCCCATTCCCCTGCCCATCATCAGCGGACTGCTGTTCTCGCAAACCGGCCTGACGCTGCCGACGGTGATCGACAAACCGCTGCTGCTGCTGGGCAACGCCTTCGGCCCGCTGTCGCTCGTGTTGATGGGCGTGACGCTCGCCAGCACCCCTTTGAGAGGTCACCTGCGCGACGCGCTGTGGATCACCGTCTCCAAGAACCTCGTGTTGCCCGTGATGGTGGGCCTGAGCGCCTGGGCGATGGGGATCACCGGCCTGCCGCTGACCGTGATCGTGGTGGCCGGCGCGCTGCCCATCGGGGCCAACGTGTTCCTGTTCGCCCAGCGCTACGACGCTGCCCAGGAACTCACGACCGCCAGCATGGGCATGACCACGCTGGTGTCGCTCTTCACGCTGAGCTTTTTCATGCTGGCCATGTCGTGGATCAACTGATCACCGTCATTGGCTGATCTTTCGGGCCTCTTCGATCTGGTATTCGAAGTAACGCTGGATGCCAAACGCCAGGGTGCCCATGAAGGCCACGGTGCCCATGAGCAGCGCGAGCACCAGCGTGCCGATGGTGAGCCAGTGCGTGGCGCCGGCGTTGGCATCCACCGGCAGCGTCGGGTTGAACCAGCGGTTCCACTTCTCGCGATCGGTGAGCGCGTACACGATGCCGGTGAGGCAACTGGCGGCAATCGTCATGCCCAGCAGCGGGATCAGCACCCACGAGAGCTTGTCGTCCTGACCGTAGGTCAGCACGCGGTCCACGCCCCACCAGCCCAGGGCGGCGGGGATCGGGTGCAGCCAGCCGATCCAGTCGCCCAGACCGCGCAAATAGAAACGGTGCAGTCCGAGCGTGCCCCCAAGCACCGCCAGCACAGCGGCCAGCGTCTTGTTCTTGCCGCGGCCGGTCATGCAGCGCTCTCGGGCGGCGTGGTGTCACCAGCACCCAGCGTTTTCTGCATCAACACAATGTCCAGCCAGCGGTCGAACTTCCAGCCGCAGGACTGCACCACGCCCACGGTCTCGAACCCCAGTGCCTTGTGCACGCCGATCGAACCGGCGTTGGCGGAATCGCCAATCACGGCCATGACCTTGCGAACGCCGCCGCGCTCCAGCGCAGCCATCAGTTCGGTCAGCAGGGCACGTCCCAGGCCCTTGCCGTGGGCGGCCGGGTCCATGTAGATCGAGTCTTCCACCGAAAAGCGGTAGGCCGGACGCGGCTTGAACCAGTTGCCGTAGGCAAACCCCAGCACCTGGCCGCTGTCTTCGACCACCAGCCAGGGGAGCCCCTTGGACAGGACGTCGGCGCGACGCGTGGTCATGTCGGCCAGGCTGGGCGGCGTGGTTTCAAAAGTGCCGGTGCCGTGCAGCACGTGGTGGCCATAGATGCGGGTGATGGCGTCGAGATCGTCGTCTCGGCTGGGGCGGATCGTGGGCATGGGGTGTTTCAGAGCGAACGGGAAGAATCGGTGGCCGGTGCGGCCGCCGAGCGGGCTATAATCGCGGGTTTCGTGGCGTTTCGCTGGCCGGGTGGTCAGTCGTGTGTCTCAAGCGCTGCAATCAAGCGGATCGAAAGATCCAGTGATGTGCCAATTTCGGCACCTCTCCACCCGAAGGATAAATCATGGTCGTCATTCGACTCTCCCGCGGCGGCTCAAAGTCCCGTCCTTTCTACAACATCGTTGTCGCTGACAAGCGCAACCGCCGCGACGGCCGTTTCATCGAGCGCATCGGCTTCTACAACCCCTTGGCACGCGGTGGCGAAGAGCCGCTGCGCATCGCCCTGGATCGCCTGACCTACTGGACGAGCGTGGGTGCCACCCCGTCCGACACGGTCGAGCGTCTGGTCAAGCAAAACGCCGCCAAGGCCGTTGTCGCGGCCTGATCCTGCTGACCCCACGGTGAGCAACCCCGCGTCCGGCGCCTTCACGGCGTCGTCCCTCCCGGCCGACGCCGTCGAGCTGGGCCGAGTACAGGACGCGTGGGGCATCAAGGGCTGGGTTCGCATCCTGCCCTACAGCGCCGACACCTCGGCGCTGATCGCCTCCTCCCAATGGTTCCTGGAGCCGCCCGAAGCCCGCTTCGCGCGCGGCTTTTCGGCGTTTTCGGGTTGCGTGAGCATCGGCCTTGCCGAGGTCAAGCCCCACACCGACGGTCTGGTGGCCCAGATCGAAGGCGTGAACGACCGCAATTCGGCCGAAGCGCTCAAGGGTGTGCGCATCTACCTGCCGCGCAGTGCCTTCCCGGCCACACCCGAAGGCGAGTACTACTGGGTCGACCTGATCGGCCTGGACGTGGTCAACCGCGAAGGCGTGCACCTGGGCGTGGTTCGCGACCTCATGGCCACCGGCCCCAACGCCGTGCTGGTGCTCGAATACACCGATACCGTCGACGGCGTGGAGCAAACGGCCGAACGCATGATTCCGTTTGTCGCGGCCTACATCGACAACGTGGACAAGGCGGCACGCCGCATCACCGCCGACTGGCAAACAGACTATTGATACGTCCTGATGCGCTTCGACGTCATCACGCTGTTTCCCGAACTGTTTGCGCCGTTTCTGCAACACGGCATCAACCGACGCGCGTTTGAAGCCGGGCTGGTCGACGTTCACCTCTGGAATCCGCGCGACTTTGCCGAAGGCAATTACCGCCGTGTGGACGACCGTCCGTTCGGGGGTGGCCCAGGCATGGTCATGATGGCCGAGCCGCTGTGGCAGTGCTTGCAGGCGGTGCGCGCGGAACGCGGTGAGTCCGAAGACGCCCGTGCGCCAGTCGTTTTGTTTTCGCCCATTGGCGAAGCCCTCAACCACACCGGTGTCGAGCGCTGGTCTGCCAGCCAGGGCGCCGTGCTGCTGTGCGGCCGCTACGAGGGCATCGACCAGCGTTTCATCGACGCCTGTGTCGACCAGCAGATCAGCCTGGGTGATTTCGTGCTCTCGGGCGGCGAGATTGCCGCCATGGCGCTGCTCGATGCGGTGGCACGCCTGCAGCCCGGCGTGCTGAGCGACGAAGGCAGCCACCAGCAGGACAGTTTCAACCCTGCGCTGGACGGCCTCCTCGACAGCCCACACCACACGCGCCCCGAAATCTGGCACGGTCCCCAAGGACCGATGCCGGTGCCCGAGGTGCTGCTGGGCGGTCACCACGAACGCATTGCCCGCCACCGGCGCGAGCAGAGTTTGCTGGTCACGGCCCGCCAAAGGCCCGACCTGTTGACCCGTGCCCGGGAGCAGGGTTTGCTCGACGCCGCCGACCAAAGTTTCCTGCGAGCGCAGGGCTTGCTATAATCCAAGGCTTTTCGATCCTCTACCGGCCGCCGCGACCGGGTCAGCCCGCAACCCCAGCAGATCTTCTGCAACAGGTTGGACAGGGCCCCTGCCGGATTCGTGGCCTTTAGTGCAGCGCGGGAATGATCGACGAACAGGAAACCATGAACCTCATCCAGACCCTTGAGCAAGAAGAAATTGCTCGCCTCGGCAAAGTCATTCCGCCGTTCGCCCCCGGCGACACGGTGATCGTCAGCGTGAACGTGATCGAAGGCACCCGCAAACGTTTGCAGGCCTACGAAGGTGTGGTGGTCGCCCGCCGCAACCGTGGCTTGAACTCCAGCTTCATCGTTCGCAAGATCTCCAACGGTGAAGGCGTCGAGCGCACCTTCCCGCTGTACAGCCCGCTGATCGCCAAAATCGAAGTCAAGCGCCGCGGTGATGTGCGCCGTGCCAAGCTGTACTACCTGCGCGACCGCAGCGGCAAGTCGGCACGTATCAAGGAAAAGCTGGGCGCCAAGGCTGCATAAGCCTTCGTGTGCCTCGCCATCAAAAAGCCGCTCCCTGGAGCGGCTTTTTTGCGTCTGGCCTATGCTCTGCGACCCATGACCCAACTGTTGCCTGTTTTCGATCCCCGCCTGGTGCCCATCGTCAACGCAGAGGAGATCACGCACCCTGCGCACCCCGAACGCCTCACGGCCCAAGGTTTGCGCCAGTTGTTCGCCAACCCGCCAACATGGACACCCGAGCTGGTGCGCGAGATCAAGTTCGCCGACCGGGTGCCAGCCCATGCGGCTGTGATGCTGCCGCTGGTGATGCGCGACGAGCTCACCTTGCTGCTCACGCAACGCACCGCCCACCTTTCCACCCATTCGGGCCAGATCGCCTTGCCCGGCGGCAAGATCGACCCCACCGATGCCGACCCCACCGCCGCGGCATTGCGAGAAACCTTTGAAGAGATCGGCATTCCACCCGAGCGCATCGAGGTGCTGGGCACGTTGCCTGTGTATGTCACGGGCACCTCGTTCATCGTCACGCCGGTGGTCGGGCTGGTGCAGCCGGGGTTCGAGCTCGTGCCCAATCCTGACGAGGTGGACGATGTATTTGAGGTGCCGTTGTCCTTCCTCATGAATCCGCGGCACCACCGCCGGCACGCGTTCGACTTCGAGGGTGTGGTGCGCGAGTGGTATTCCATGCCCTATCAGGACGGTGACCAGGAGCGCTTCATCTGGGGCGCCACCGCGGGCATGCTGCGCAACTTTTACCGGCTGCTCAGCGCCTGAGTGGCCCCGCTGCCTGCGCTGTGCAGGCCACTATGATCGACCCATGGGTTTTTTCGCCATCCTCATCGCCTTGCTTCTGGAACAGGCCCGTCCACTGGCCTACGACAACGTGGTGCACGCCGCGCTGCGCGGTTGGTCGCGCACGGTTCGCCGCAACCTCGACGCGGGCGAGTCGTCGCACGGGTGGGTGGCCTGGTCGCTGGCTGTGGGTGTGCCTGCGCTCACCGTGGCGCTCGTGCACTGGGGTCTGTGGTGGTTCAGCTCGGTACTGGCCTTCGCGTGGATGGTGGCGGTGCTCTACGTGACCTTGGGCTTTCGCCAGTTCAGCCACCACTTCAGCGAGATCCGCAACGCGCTCGAAGAGGGCAACGACGCGCTGGCGCGTGAGAAGCTCGCCGCCTGGCTTCGGGTGGACGCCTCCACCCTGCCGCGCAGCGAGCTGCTGCGCCAGGTGATCGAGCACTCGGTGCTCTCGGCGCACCGCCATGTGTTCGGTGTGTTGGTGTGTTTTGTGGTGTTCTGGGCCTTGGGCCTGGGGCCAGCGGGTGCGGTGTTCTACCGCTCGGCCGAGTACCTGTCGCGCAACTGGCGTGCGCGCCCAGACGGCACGCCGAGCGTGGCATTGCAACGGACCGCCGCCAGGGCCTGGGCCTTCGTCGACCACGTGCCCGCTCGCGTCACGGCACTGGGCTTCGCGGTGGTGGGCAACTTCGAAGAGGCCGTGGCCAGCTGGCGCGGCGACGCCGAACGCTTCGCACCCGGGAGCAACGGGGTGGTGCTGGCCGCCACCTCGGGGGCGCTCAACGTGCGCCTCACGCCGCAGCCCGATCCCCTGGTGGTGCCCGAAGAAGGCGACCCCGGCAGCCGGCCCGAGCCGCAACTGGCGCACCTCGGCAGCGTGGTGGGGCTGGTGTGGCGCGCGGTGGTCCTGTGGATGCTGCTGCTCGCGCTGGTCACGCTTGCGCGTTTCTGAGCGAGCTCAGTACTTGCCTCAGTACTTGCGTTTGTCGGAGAGCTCGGCGAACAGCTCGCGGTAGAGGCGGTAGCGGTTCTCGCTGATCGCCAGCGGATCGCCCCCGGTCACCTCCGCGTCCCCCGTCTGCACATGCGCCACCACCGCACAGCCCGGCTCGTGCAGGTGGGTGCAGTTGTAGAAGCGGCAGCTGCCCAGCGTGGCGTTCAGGTCGGGCATCAGGTGCGCGAGCTGCATGGGTTCGATGTGGTTCAGGCCGAACTCCTGGAACCCGGGTGAGTCGATCAGCGCGGTGGTGCGGGCTTCGTCCACCCAGTACCAGGAGGTGCTGGTGGTGGTGTGTTTGCCAGAATTCAGCGCGCGAGAAATCTCGCCGGTGAGCGCCTTGGCCGTGGGCACGAGCCGGTTCACCAGGGTGCTCTTGCCCACGCCCGAGGGCCCGAGCACCAACGTGCGCTGGCCCGCCAGGCGCTGTTGCAGCGCGTCCAGGCCATCGTCACCACCGGCATCCTGGCCTTCGGCCTTGAGTCGCAGCGGCATCACCTTGCAACCCATGCGGCGGTAGGGGTCGAGCCGCGCCCAGGCCCGGTCAAACGCGGGCTTCAGGTCGCTCTTGTTGAGCACGATCAGCACCTCGATGCGCTCGGCCTGCGCAGCGATCAGTGCTCGCGTCAACTGGCTCTCGGAGAATTCGGGGTCGGCGGCCACCAGCACCAGCACCTGGTCGAGGTTGGCCGCAAACGACTTGGTGCGCATCTCGTCCTGGCGGTAGAACAGGTTGCGCCGCTCGTTCACGCGTTCGATGCTGCCTTCGTCGCCGGTGATCTGCCACTGCACCTGATCACCCACCACCACCGGGTTCTTCTTGCCCCGCGGGTGGCAGATGCGGCGTTCGCCGTCGGTGCTTTCCACCATGCAGTGGCGACCGTGGGCCGCCACGACCAGCCCGGTTTGCAGTTCGGCCATCAGGCCTTCTGCAGTGCGTCCACCGCACCCGCGCAGTGGAAGTCGCTCAACGAGATGCCGCCCACGTCGTGCGTGTTGAAGCGCACCGTGCAGCGGCTGTAGCCCAGGGCCAGGTCGGGGTGGTGGTCTTCGCGGTGGGCGATCCAGGCCACGGCGTTCACGAAGGCCATGGTTTCGTGGAAATTGGCGAAGGTGAAGGCCTTCTCCAGCGCACCGTCGATCAGCTTCCAGCCCGGCACGGACTCGCCGTTGAGCTGGGTGAGCTGGCTCACGATTTCGGTGGCCGACAGGGCCCGGCGGTTCTGGTGGATGGGGTTCATGAATGTGTTCAGACAGCGGCCTGCAGGCGCGACAGGCGCTCACTGGCGGGTGGGTGGGAGTAATAGAAGCGGGCGTACACCGGATCGGGTGTGAGTGTGCTGGCGTTGTCTTTGTAGAGTTTGAGCAGGGCGCTGGCCAGATCGGGCCCGTTGGTGTGTTCCACGGCGTAGGCGTCGGCCTCGAACTCGTGTTTGCGCGAGAGCTGTGCCATCAGCGGCGACAGGAAGAAGGTCAACAGCGGCACGACCATCATGAACAGGATGAGGGCCAGCGCGTTGTTGGGCGTGTCCAGCGAGGGCATGACGCCCAACCCTGTGAAGAACCAGGCTTGACTGGACAGCCAGCCCAGCAGCGCAAAACCCGCCAGGCTGAGCGAGAACATCAGCACGATCCGCTTGATGATGTGGCGGCGTTTGTAGTGACCGAGTTCGTGCGCCAGCACCGCGTCGATCTCTTCGGGGCTCAATTGCTTGAGCAGGGTGTCGAAGAACACCACGCGCTTGGCTGCGCCGAAGCCTGTGAAATAGGCGTTGGCGTGGGCGCTGCGCTTGCTGCCGTCCATCACGAACAGGCCCTTGGCCGCGAAGCCGCAGCGCTGCATCAGGGCGTTCACACGGGCCTTGAGGGATTCGTCGGCCAGCGGCTCGAACTTGTTGAACATCGGCGCGATCACCGTGGGGTAGAACACCAGCGCGAGCAGGTTGAAGGCCATCCACACGCCCCAGGCCCACAGCCACCACCCTGGGCCGGCCGCGCCCATGAGCCACAGCACCAGCGCGGCGATGGGCAGACCCACCAGCGCCCCCACCAGCGCACCTTTGATCAGATCACCCAGCCACAGCGACGTGGTCATTTTGTTGAACCCGAAGCGCTCTTCGATGCGGAAGGTGGCGTACCAGCCCAGCGGCAACGTGATCAGGCCGCCGATCACCGCAAACGAGCCCAGCAGCGCCAGTTGCTGCACCATGCCGCCGCCCAGGAACGCGAGCAGTGCCTGGTTGAGCCAGTCCAGGCCACCCAGGAGCGTCCAGCAAAGCAGCAGGGCCGCGTCGATGGCGATCTCCAGCAGACCGAAACGTGTTTTGGTGATGGTGTAGTCGGCGGCCTTTTGGTGGGCCGTCGTTGAAATCGTGTCGCTGAACGCGGGCGGCACGGTGCCTCGGTGGCGCGCCACGTGCCGGATCTGTCGACTCGCGAGCACGGTGCGGGTGATCAGACCGAGCACCAGCAGGGCGCAGAAGAGGGCGGTGAAGGTGAGCGAAGCGGTATCCATGGGGTGCGAGTCTATCGAAGAGCGCCTGCGCCAGACGCTCCGAGGGCCATGCCCAGCCCTTGCCCGTCCGGGGCATTCGGCCGATCGGTGAAAATCGCGGGATGACTTCAGCCCCCAACCCGGCCAACATGGCCCCGGCGCCCGCCGCCATCGACACCCCCACCCTCGCCAAAAGCGACCAGAACCTGGTCTGGATCGACTGCGAGATGAGCGGACTGGATCCCGAGAAGGAACGCCTGCTGGAGATCGCGGTGATCATCACCGGCCCGAACCTCACGCCGCGCATCGAAGGCCCGGTGCTGGTGATCCACCAGAGCGACGCGGTGCTGGGCGCTATGGACAACTGGAACAAGGGCACACACGGCAAGAGCGGCCTGATCGACAAGGTCAAGGCCAGCACCGTGACCGAAGAGCAGGCACAGGCCGAGCTGCTGGCCTTCATCGGCAAGTACGTGCCGCGCAGCGGGTCGCCCATGTGTGGCAACACCATCAGCCAGGACCGCCGCTTCCTCGTGAAGTACATGCCCAAGCTGGAGGCGTACTTTCACTACCGCTGCCTGGACGTCAGCACGCTCAAGGAGCTGGCCAAACGCTGGCGGCCCGAGGTGTACGACGCCTTCAAGAAGCACCAGAAGCACACCGCGCTGGCCGATGTGCACGAGTCCATCGACGAGCTGGAACACTACCGCACGCACTTCCTGCGCTGAGCGCAGCGGCCCTTCGCGCTGGTCTTTCCGCGCGAGGTCGCCCCTGATCAACATGACAGAATCGTGACATTCACGCGAGATTCACATGCCCAAAAAAGCCCGTAGCCGCTTCATCTCCAAGCACCAGGAGGCCCTGCAACTGGGCGCTGCGGTGCTGTTCCTGATCCTGGTGGGCGTGTATGCCTCGCTCACCGGCGCCTCCACCGTGGGCCTGACCTCCTCGGCGGTGTGGCTGCTGATCGTGGCGGCCAGTGTGGGCGCCTACATGGCCATGAACATCGGTGCCAACGACGTGGCGAACAACATGGGACCGGCCGTGGGCTCGGGCGCCATGACCATGGGCTGGGCCATCCTGGTGGCCGCCGTGTTCGAGGCGCTGGGCGCGATCGTCGCCGGTGGCGACGTGGTCGGCACCATCAAGGGCGGCATCATCGATCCCGCCGCCATCAACGACCCCGCGTTGTTTGCCTGGGTCATGTTCTCGGCCCTGCTGGCCGGTGCACTCTGGTTGAACCTGGCCACGGCGGTGGGCGCGCCGGTGTCCACCACCCACTCCATCATCGGCGCCGTCATGGGCGCCGGCATTGCGGCGGGCGGGTGGGGCCTGGTGAACTGGGACACCATCGGCGCCATCGTCATCAGCTGGGTGATCTCGCCGTTGATGGGTGGCGCCATGGCGGCAGGTTTTCTCTACCTCATCAAGCGCAGCGTGACCTACCGCAGCGACAAGACCGAGGCCGCCAGCCGTGTGGTACCGGTGCTCATCTCGCTCATGGTCTGGGCCTACACCACCTACATGTTGCTCAAAGGGGTGAGCCAGCTGGTCAAGATCGGTTTCCTGACCGCCCTGGTCATCGGTTTCGTGGTGTCCGTGGTCGTTTGGTGGCTGATCCGCAAGCCGATCGCGCGCATGGCCAACCGCCAGGACAACAGCAAGGACGGCGTCAACCGCCTGTTCACCTGGCCGCTGATCTGCTCGGCCGCCCTGCTGAGTTTTGCGCATGGTGCCAACGACGTGGCCAACGCCATCGGGCCGCTGGCCGCCATCTACGAAGCGGTGAAAGAGGGCGCCATTGCCACCAAGGCGGGCACGCCGCTGTGGGTCATGGTGCTCGGTGCCCTGGGCTTGTCGGTCGGTCTGGCACTCTACGGCGCGCGCCTGATCCGCACCGTGGGCAAGGAGATCACCGAGCTCGACAACATGCGTGCCTACTCCATCGCCATGTCGGCCACGCTCACCGTGATCGTTGCCTCGCAGCTCGGCATGCCGGTGTCCACCACGCACATTTCCATTGGCGCGGTGTTCGGCGTGGGGTTCCTGCGCGAACTGCTCAAGGTGAACTACGCCAAGATGGAAGCGGTGGTGTTCGCCGGCCATCAGGGTGCCGACCGCGCCGAGGTCGAGGCCTACCTGCACCGCTTCGAAGCGGCCGAGGTGCAGGAGAAAAAACGCATGCTCGCCGAGATGAAGCAGCGCACCAGGCAACGCCAGGCGACCGAAACCGCTGAGGGCGCCCTGCTGGCCAAGAGGGAGCAGCGGGCCATGAAGAAGGCGATCAAGAAAGAGATCGTCAAGCGCTCGGCCGTCATGCGCATCGTGGCGGCGTGGATCGTCACCGTGCCCGCCACGGCGGTGCTCGCTGCGGTGCTTTTCTACATCGTCAGGGGTGTTCTCAGCTGATGGCGAAAAAGAGTTCAGGGTTTTCCCTGAAAATCGGGCTATAATCAGCGGCTTCGCAGGCAACTGCGATGATTTGTGCATCTGCCTCACACACAGGCCCCCCGATTGCAACGGTGGCGCAGTCCCTGAAAAGACCGCAACACCCGCCAAGCTCCTCAGAGCCTGGCCCAACGGATGGGGACCATTCGCTCCCAGCGTCACCGGAATTTTTCCAGGCTGACCGAAGGCGCGTAGACCGTTTGATGGTTGATGTTTTGTAACCACGAACGGATCTAGCGCCATGGAGCGGCCACCCCACTGCGGGTCGGCTGATCTTCCCAGCGTCTTCATTCGATCAATTGCGCATTTTTTGGCGCATGGACGAACATGAGCGACTCTTTTGAAACGATGGGCGAATTCACGCCTGAAACACTCTCCGCCGACACCGACGCAGAGATCATTTCCACCACCGACACCGTCGAGGCCGCAGCACCTGAAGTGCCCGCAGGCCCCAACGGCTTCCAGCTGCTGGGTCTCGCACCCGAGCTGGTGCAAGCCTGTGCCGATCTCGGCTACGTGCAGCCCACCCAGGTGCAGAACAACGTCATCCCCAAGGCCATGCTGGCCCAGGGCGAAGCGCGTTTTGCCGACCTGATGGTCTCCAGCCAGACCGGCAGCGGCAAGACCGCCGCCTTCCTGCTGCCCGTGTTGCACACCCTGCTGCAGCAGCGTGCTGATGCCGACGCCAAGGAACGCGCCGAGCGCGAACGCCTGACCGCCGAAGCACTGGCCCGCGGCGAAGCGCCGCCCAAGGCGCCCAAGCGCAAGGACCCGACCAGTTCGCGCAACTTCAAGGCCGCCACCCCCGGCGCCCTGATCCTGTGCCCCACGCGCGAACTCGCCCAGCAGGTGGCCAACGACGCCATCGACCTGGTGCGCCATTGCCGTGGCCTGCGCGTGGCCAACGTGGTGGGCGGCATGCCTTACCAGTTGCAGATCGCCAAGCTGCAGAACGCCGACCTCGTGGTGGCCACCCCTGGCCGTCTGCTGGATTTGCAGCGCTCGCAGCAGCTCAAGCTCGACCAGGTGCAGTTCCTGGTGGTTGACGAAGCCGACCGCATGCTCGACCTGGGCTTCTCCGACGACCTGGCCGAAGTCAACGACCTCACCAGCCAGCGCCGCCAGACCATGATGTTCAGCGCCACGTTTGCGCCGCGCATCCAGCAGCTCGCCATGCGCGTGATGCACGAGAACGGCAAGCACGTTCAGAAGGTGCAGATCGACAACCCGCAAGAGCAGCACGCCAACATCAAGCAGGTCCTGTTCTGGGCTGACAACGCCGACCACAAGCGCAAGCTGCTGGACCATTGGCTGCGCGACGCCGGCATCAACCAGGCCATCGTGTTTGCCAGCACCCAGATCGAGTGCGACGGCCTGGCCAACGACCTGCAGCAAGAAGGCTTCTCGGCCGTCGCGTTGCACGGTGCCCTGAGCCAGGGCATCCGCAACCGCCGCCTGATGGCGCTGCGCGCCGGCCAGGTGCAGATCCTGGTCGCCACCGACGTGGCCGCCCGCGGCATCGACGTGCCCACCATCACCCACGTCTTCAACTTCGGCCTGCCGATGAAGGCCGAGGACTACACGCACCGCATCGGCCGCACCGGCCGTGCCGGCCGCGATGGCCTGGCCATCACGTTCGCCGAGCTGCGCGACCGCCGCAAGATCTTCGACATCGAGGCTTACACGCGCCAGCGCATCAACGTGGAAACCGTGACCGGCCTCGAGCCACGCCAGCGCGCGCCGCAAAACGAGGCCTTCGGCCGCGGCGGCCGCCCGGCTGGCCGCTCGAACGACCGCTTCGGTGGCAACGACCGCTTTGCCGGCAACAACGACCGCCGTGGCCCAGCGCCACGTTTCGAAGCCCGCAACGAGGCACCCCGCGTGGACCACAGCCGCCCCGGCACGCGCTTTGACCCGCGTTTCGAAGGCCGTGCCGAGCCACAGCGCCCGGAAGGTCGCTTCGACAACCGCGGTGAAAACCGTTTCGGTGACCGTGGTGACAACCGCGGCGAGAACCGTGGTGATGCCGGTGGCTACCGCCCCGACACGCGCCCCGCTGCTGGCCGCAACTTTGCCGACCGCGCACCTGCGCGCCCCGGCTTCGGCCCCAAGCCCGGTGGCTTCAACAGCTTCGGCCGCAGCGACAAGCCCATGGGTGACCGTGGTGGCGATCGTGGCGCAGAGCGCGGCGGCTTCAGCGACCGTGGCAACGCCGAGCGCGGCGCCATGCGCGGTGAATTCGCACCGCGCCGCCCTGAAGGCGCACCGTCGCGCCCCATGGCCCGTCGCAGCCCGCGTTGATCCTGCTCAGGCCTCCACCGCCTGATCAAGAAAACCAGACTTTCGGGTCTGGTTTTTTTTCGCCTGGCCACAAACCGATCGGCAAAGCCCCCAGCCACGCACCTCCGTGCCACACGAATCAGAATCTCCCGATGACGTATCGGGTGGTCTGGTTCAAGCGCGACCTGCGGGTGTGGGATCACGCGCCGCTGGTCGAGGCCGCGCGCCTGGGGCCGGTGCTGTGCCTGTACGTGCTGGAGCCCGCGCTGTGGCACCAGCCCGATGCCGCGCGACAGCACCTGGGCTTCGTGCAGGAGAGCCTGAAAGACCTGCAAGCCGAACTCAAACGCCTCGGCGGCCGGCTGCAGCTCGCGGTGGGCGATGCGGTGGACGTGCTGGAACGCCTGCACAACGCAGCCCCTTTTCTTGAACTGCTATCGCACGAAGAAACCGGCAATGCGGCCAGTTACGAGCGCGACCGCCGCGTCAAGGGGTGGTGCGCCGAACGCGCCGTGCCGTGGCGCGAGTTCCGTCAGTTCGGCGTGGTGCGTGGCCTGCGTGAACGCAAGCACTGGGTGCGGCAGTGGGAGCAGCTCACGCACGCCGAGCCAGCGCCCGCGCCGGCGCTGCAAGCGGCCGAGCTGCCGCGCTTCACCGACCCTTGGCCAAGTGCAGACGAACTGGGCCTCGACCCACACGAACCACCCGGGCGACAACGCGGTGGTCGCGCGCGAGGCCTGGAGGTGTTGCAGAGCTTCCTGCACGAGCGCAGCGCCAGCTACCGCGGCGGTATCTCGTCGCCGCTCTCGGCGCCCAGCGCCTGTTCGCGCCTCTCACCGTACCTGACCTGGGGAAACCTCAGCCTGCGCGAGGTGGTGCAGGCCACCCGCAGCCGCCTGGACGACCCGTGCCTGCCGGGCCGCCAGCGCCAGGGGCTGGAAGGCTTCATGAGCCGGCTGCACTGGCACTGCCACTTCATCCAGAAGCTGGAGACCGAGCCCGCCATCGAACACCACAACATGCACCCCGGCTACCAGGGCCTGCGCGAGCACGACCACAACCCGGCGCATTTGCAGGCGCTCAGGGATGGATGCACCGGCTGGCCGCTGGTGGACGCCTGCGTGGCCATGCTGCGCGAGACCGGCTGGATCAACTTCCGCATGCGCGCCATGCTGGTGTCGGTGGCGGCGTACCCGCTGTGGCTGCACTGGCGCCCAGTGGGCGAGTGGCTGGCGCGCCAGTTCATCGACTACGAACCCGGCATCCACTGGAGCCAGCTGCAGATGCAGAGCGGCACCACCGGCATCAACACCACCCGCGTCTACAACCCGATCAAACAGGCGCAGGACCACGACCCGCACGGCCACTTTGTGCGCCGCTGGCTACCGGCGATGCAGCGCGTGCCCGACACCTGGCTGTTCCAGCCCTGGCTCATGCCGCCCGAGCTGCAGGCGCGCTGCGGCGTGACGGTGGGCGTGGACATTGCGGTGCCGTTGGTGGATCTGGAATTGGCCACGCGTGCAGCCAAAGAGCGCGTCTACGCGCTGCGCACCGACCCGGCCGTGGCTGCGGTGCAGGCCAGCATCGTCAAGCGCCACGGCTCGCGCAACCGCAAAGCGGAGAACCTCTCGAAACCGCGCAAGCTCGAAATCCCCGCGCAAGCCACATTGGATTTCTGATGACAACCAAATCTGAAACCACCCCGCGCCGCATCCTTCTGGTGTGCATCGGCAACCGCGTGCGCAGCCCGCTGGCACAAGGATTTCTGCGCGCGGAGCTCGACTCGGCTGGGTTGAATCTTGTGCAGGTGGATTCGGCCGGCACCAACGTCTGGCCCGGTGGTGAGCCACCCGAGCGCGAGGCGATCTTCGAGGCGGCGCGCGCGGGGATCCACATCGGTCACCTGCGCTCCCGCGAACTCACGGCCGGGGACTTTGACAGCCACGACCTCGTGCTGGCGATGGATTGGGACAGCCACGCACTGGCCGAGGCCATCGCCGCCGACCACCAGCGCCACAAGATCCGCCACCTGGCGCACTACGCGCGGCGGGAAAAGATCACCACCATTCCCGACCCGGCGGCCACCGGCTACGACCGCACCCTGGCCTGCATCCAGGATGCGTGCGAAGGTTGGGTGGTGAACCACCTGGTGCGCCGACCTGCGCGCTGACGCTGGCGCTTGGCCGTTCAGCGCGGTGCGCCCGCCGCCAGCCAGGCGCGCCAGCCGCCGAAGTGCGTGATGTCGGTGGCGCCCGCGATGCCGATGCCTTCGCAGATGAACCCCGGCACCTCGCTGCCATCGGCCAGTTTCACCTTGCCGATGCCCAGCGGCGCGGTGATGCCGGCCACGAAACTGCCGAAGTGCGCGGCGGGCATTTCCCACACCTCCAGCGCAATGGCCGATCCGCCCTGGGCCACGCGCACCATGCCGGGCCGCTGCACCGGGCCACCGGCCAGGGCGTGCAGTTGGTATTCGGGTGCCGAGTGCGGGCTGCCGATGAGGCGTGCGCCGCGCGAGGTGAGTTGGTGGTTCAGGGGCAGGCCCGAGAGGTGCGCGCCGCACACAGCCACGCGCACCGTGCCGCTGCCCGCCGCACCCACCTCGCCCGAGGGCAGGCCGGTGCAGACGGGTGTGCCGCCAAGCGGCGTGGGCGTGGCGCCGAGTGTGAAGGCCTCGGCGCGGTGAAACCGGTCGGCCAAACGCAGCAGCGCAAGGTCCTTGAAGGCCGGTGCGGCCAGCGTCACCCCCCAGGGCAGGCCCTGCGCCTCGCCGCCAGCCAGAAAGCCCGAAGGCACGGCCACCGCGCTGTAGTCCAGCAGGTTCATGAAGTTGGTGTAGCGGCCCAGGTTGGAATTGAGCTGGATCGGATCGGCCTGCATGGCGTCGATGCGGTAGATGGTGCCGGCGGTGGGCGTGAGCAGGCAGTCGATGTCGGTCCACACCGCATCGCACACGCGCTTGAGCGCTTTCAGCCGGTAGCTCGCGGCAAACGCCTGCGCACCGGTCACGAGGCGGCCGCCTTCGATGATGGTGCGCACCGGGGCAAACACGGCCTCGGGTTGCGCGTTGATGAAGTCGTGGATGGCCACATAACGCTCCGCCACCCACGGGCCGTCGTAGAGCAGGCGCGCGGCTTCGAGAAACGGGGTGAGGTCCACCTCGACCGGTGTGCCGCCCAGCGCCTTCAAGCGCTCCACCGAGGTGGCGAAGAGTGCTGCCGCCGCGTCGTTGCCGAAGAAGGCCAGGTCTTGTGCGCGCGGTACACCGAAGCGGAACTCACCCGCAGAAAAATCCATGCCGAGGGGCTGTGCCGCGCGGCTGTAGGCGTCGGCTGGGTCAAACGCCGCCGCCGCACCCAGCACCGCCTGCGCGTCGGCGGCGGTGAGCGCAAAGATCGAGACCGTGTCCACCGACCGGCAGGCCGGCACCACCCCCGTGCCCGAGAGCAAACCCAGCGTGGGCTTGAGGCCCACCAGGTTGTTGAACGAAGCCGGCACGCGGCCCGAGCCGGCGGTGTCGGTGCCGAGCGAAAACGTGGCACAGCCCTTGGCCACCGACACGGCCGAGCCCGAGCTGGAGCCGCCCGAGATGAAGTCGGGATCGAACGCGTTCCGGCAGGCGCCATAGGGGGAACGGGTGCCGTTGAGGCCGGTGGCGAACTGGTCGAGGTTGGCCTTGGCCACCGGCACCGCACCGGCCGCCAGGAGCCGCTGGATGAGGAATGCGCTCTCGGTGGGTGTGTACGCAAACTCGGGGCAACCGGCGGTGGTCGGAATGCCGGCGAGGTCGATGTTGTCCTTGATCACGAAGGGCACGCCGAAGAGTGGCAGGCTCGCTGGGTCCACGCCGTCGAGCCGGGCCACCAGGGGCGCCACCTCGGCGTCGGTCAGCACATGGATGAAGGCGTGGTGCGTGTCGGCGCGGCAGCGCGCCAGCGCCTCGGCGATCACCTCGCGCGCGGTGGTGCCGCTGCGCCAGGCGGCTTGCAGGCTGGCGAGGTCGAAAGACAGTTGGCTCAATGACATGGAAACACTCCGTGGTTGTTCTGGACTCAGAAGGCTTCGTCGATCAGCACCAGCACGTTCTGCCCGGCCGACACCGCACCGCCTTGGGTGCACATGAGGCTGTGCACCGTGGCGTTGGCCGGTGCCAGCAAGTTGAATTCCATCTTCATGGACTCGATCACCAGCAGCACGTCGCCGGCCTGCACCTGCTGGCCCACGCTCACCGCCACCTTCCACACATTGCCCGGCACGCTGGTGGCCAGCACGCGCCCGCCTTCGGGCAGGTCCACCTCGTCGGCCACGCCAGCGCTGGCCGCGGCGTCGTCGCTGTTGAAGTCGTTTTGCCCGGCGGCCACCCAGCGTTCGCGCTCGGCTTCGAAGGCGGCTTGTTGGGTGGCTTTGAAGGCGCCGATGCTCCCGGCGTTGTCGGCGAGGAAGCGCCGGTAGTCCTTGAGGCTGAAGGTGCCTTCTTCGGTGCGCAGCGCGTAGCCGCCGTGCGGGAAGTTCGCGCGGATGGTTTTGAGAGCGTCTTCGCTCACCGGCTCGAAGCGGATCTGGTCGAAGAAGCGCAGCAGCCAGGGCTGTTCGAAGTCGGAGCCCGGCGTGCCGTGGCGCCAGCGGTTCCACATTTGCAGCGTGCGACCCACAAACTGGTACCCGCCCGGGCCTTCCATGCCGTAGACGCAGAGGTAGGCGCCGCCAATGCCCACGGCGTTCTCGGGCGTCCAGGTGCGCGCGGGGTTGTACTTGGTGGTCACGAGGCGGTGGCGCGGGTCCAGCGGCGTGGCCACCGGCGCGCCCAGGTACACGTCGCCCAGACCGAGCACGAGGTAACGCGCGTCGAACACGATCTTGAACACGTCTTCGATCGAGTCCAGCCCGTTGATGCGGCGGATGAACTCGATGTTGCTCGGGCACCAGGGCGCGTCCGGCCGCACCGACTGCATGTATTTTTCGATGGCCAGTTTCGTCTGCGGATCGTCCCAGCTCAGCGGCAGCACCACGGTGCGTGAAGGCACCACCATCTCGTCCACCGGTGGCAGAGCGTCGTCCACCGCGCCGATGATCTGCAGCAGCTCGCTGCGCGGCAGCAGCGCTGGGTCAAAGTGCACCTGCAGGGAGCGGATGCCCGGGGTGAGGTCGATCACGCCGGTGAGTTGCTTCGCCTTCAGGCCGTGCAGCAGGGCCTGCACGCGCATGCGCAGTTCCAGGTCCAGCGTGAGCGGGCCGAACTCGATGAGCACGTAGCGGTCACCCGCCTGGCGAATCACACGGCGCGGGCGGTCGCCTTGCGCCGCGCGGTCGTCGAGCACCGGGCTCGCTGGTGAGCCGGCCTGGCGGTGAAAGCGCACCGTGTCGCCCGGGCGCAGCTGGCCCAGCTTCCACAGTTCGTCGTGCAGCACCACGGCCGGGCACACAAAGCCGCCGAGACTCGGGCCATCGGGGCCGAGGATCACGGGCATGTCGCCGGTGAAGTCGATCGCGCCGATGGCGTAGGCGTTGTCGTGGATGTTCGACGGGTGCAGGCCGGCCTCGCCGCCGTCGGTGCGCGCCCACTGCGGCTTGGGGCCGATGAGGCGCACGCCGGTGCGGCTGCTGTTGTGGTGGATCCTCCAGTCGGTGCCGAAGAACATCGTGATGTCGTCGGGCGTGAAGAAGTCGGGCGCGCCGTGCGGCCCGTAGAGGACGTTGATGTCCCAGTGGTTTGAGTAATCGGGGATCACGACCTCGGGGGCGGGCGCCTGCTGCGCCGCGCCCGCCAGGTGCAGCACATCGCCCGTGCGCAGATGCCGCCCTGCGTGTCCACCGAACTGGCCGAGCGTGAAGGTGCTGCGGCTGCCCAGGTACAGCGGCACGTCGAGCCCGCCAGCCACCGCCAGTGCCAGGCGCACACCGTGTTCGCAGCGGCCCACCGCCAGCGTGCCGCCCGCGGGCACGTCAATGGCCTGCCACATCGGCACCACTTCGCCGTTCAGCGTGAGCTTGGCGGGCGCACCCGTCACCGCCACCACCGTGGCGGTGTTGAAGCGCAGCGTGGGCCCGGCCAGCGTGATCTCCAGCGCGGCGGCGTCGGGTGTGTTGCCCACCAGCGCGTTGGCCGCGCGGTGCGCGTGCATGTCCATGGGGCCGCTGGGCGGCACGCCCACGTCCCAGTAGCCCTGGCGGCCCGGCCAGTCCTGCACGCTCGTCTGCACACCGGGTTCGATCACATCGATGGTGGCCGGGTGGTAGGCGAAGGTGGAGAGAAACCGCGTGACCTGCCTACCCTCGCGGAACACCGGGTCGCGCACCACCTGGCGCAGGTAGCCCAGGTTGGTTTCGATGCCGGCCAGGCGCGTGGCGTCCAGCGCGTCTTCCATCTTGGTCAGCGCTTCGTCGCGCGTGTCGGCGGTGACGATCAGCTTGGCCAGCATGGGGTCGTACCAGGCGGGCACCTCGGTGCCGCGCTCCACCCAGCTGTCCACCCGCGCATCGGTGGGAAACACCACCTCGGTGAGCAGGCCCGCGCTCGGCTGGAAGTTCTTCGCCGGGTCTTCGGCGTACAGCCGCACCTGAATCGACGCGCCCTTGGGCGCGGGTTGCAGCGTGTGCAGTGGCGGCAGGTCGCCGGCCGCGAGCTGCAGCATCCACGCCACCAGGTCCACACCGCACACCTGCTCGGTCACGCCGTGTTCCACCTGCAGGCGGGTGTTCACTTCGAGGAAATAGAACGCACCGGTGGACGCGTCGTAGACGAACTCCACCGTGCCGGCCGAGCGGTAGTTCACCGCCTGGGCCAGCCGCAAGGCGGTGGCGTGCAGCTCGCTGCGCTGCGCGTCGCTCAGGCCCGGCGCGGGGGTTTCTTCAATCACCTTCTGGTTGCGCCGCTGCACCGAACAGTCGCGCTCGCCCAGGGCGATCACACCGCCTGCGCCGTCGCCGAACACCTGCACCTCGATGTGCCGCGCCTGCTCCACGTATTTTTCGATGAACAGGCCCGCGTCCTTGAAGTTGGCCTGCGCCATGCGCCCGACCGAGTCGAAGGCGTCGGTGAGCTCGGTCGCGCTCCACACCAGCCGCATGCCGATGCCGCCGCCGCCCGCTGTGCTCTTGAGCATCACCGGAAAGCCCACGCGCGCCGCTTCGCTCTGCGCCTGCGCCACGTCGGTCAACAGGCCGGAGCCCGGCAGCAGCGGCACGCCCCGCTGCTCGGCCAGATCGCGCGCCGTGTGCTTGAGGCCGAAGGCGCGCATCTGCGCGGGCGCGGGGCCGATGAAGGCGATACCCGCGGCTTCGCACGCTTCGGCGAACGCCGGGTTCTCGGAGAGGAAACCATAGCCGGGGTGGATGGCCTGCGCGCCGCAGTCCTTGGCGATTTGCAGGATGCGGTCGGCACGCAGATAGCTCTCGGCCGCCGGGGCTGGGCCGAGCAGGTAGGCCTCGTCGGCCTCGCGCACATGGCGGGCCTGCGCGTCGGCTTCGGAGTACACGGCCACGCTCTGCACGCCCAGCGTCTTGAGCGTGCGGATGATGCGGCAGGCGATGGCGCCGCGGTTGGCAATCAGGACCTTGCTGAACATGGGTGGAACCTTGAATCGAAGAGGGCAGGCCGTCCTGCGAAGGGGTCACGCGGCAGCGGGTCGTCCCGCTGCGCGCATCGGCGAAGGTTCAAGCCGGGTTCCACACGAGGAGCTGGATGGGCGTGGGGTTGTAGGCATTGCACGGGTTGTTCAACTGCGGGCAGTTGCTGATCAGCACCCACACATCCATGTCGGCGCGCATCTCCACGTACTTGCCCGGGCCGGACACGCCGTCTTCAAAACTCAGCGCGCCGTCGGCGGTGACGGGCACGTTCATGAAGAAGTTGATGTTGGGCACCAGGTCGCGTTTGCCCAGGCCCACGTCGGCGTGCTGCAGGGCGATCAGGTAGTTGTCGCGGCAGCTGTGCATGAACTTCTTCTGCAGCGCGTAGCGCACGGTGTTGCTCTCGGCCGCGCAGGCGCCGCCCAGGGTGTCGTGGCGGCCGCAAGTGTCGGCCACGATGGTGAGCATCGAGTTGCCGTCGTTGCTGCGGATCACGGAGCCGGTGGTGAGGTAGATGCCGCCCTGGCGCTGCATGGTGTTGGTGGCGCTGTAGTGCTCGGCCGGGTCGTGGCGGTTGTAGAACAGCACATCGGCGGCCTGGTTGCCTTCGAGATCGACGATGCGCAGCGTCTGCCCGCGCTTGACTTCAAACAGGATGGGCTCGCCGGCCGGGTGGCGCTGGTCCATCACGGCGTGGGCCGGGTCCAGCTGGCTCTCCAGAATGCGGATGTCGGTGGCGGTGGTGGTGTTCATCGTGGGCTCCTCACAGGTACAGCATGTCGGTGTTGTGCAGGGCGCGTGCGTTCTCGGGGCGGAAGGCGCGGCACACATCGTTGGCGGGCGCGGCGCCGCAGCGCCAGGCCAGCAGGCCCACTTTTTTCGGGCTGTAAGCGGGCGCGGTGTCCAGGCCGTGCGGCGCGGTGCTCATGGCCAGGATCACGTCCATGTCGAAACGCAGCTCCACAAAGTCGCCGGCCTGGGCGTGGTCCGGCACGAAACCAAAACGGCCCTGCGCGTCCACGCTCACCTTGCTGAACAGGTTCACCGGCGCAATCAGGTCGCGCTTGGTGAGACCGTATTTGCCGATCTCGATCAGCAGACCATCCTTGCCCGATCGGTGCATGGCGTTGCGTGCGTGTTCGTAGCGCTTCTCGCCGTATTTCTGCTGCATCAATTCGTTGTCGAGCAGGGCGCCGAACGGGTCGTGCCAGCCCAGGCTGTCGGCCGTGAAACTGGCCATGCTGCGGCCCATGTCGCTCATGAGCACATGGCCCCGCGTGTAGTGCGCCGTGTGCTGCGCCTTCACGCTGTCGGGCATGTTGTAGCGCTCCAGCTTTTCCAAAGCGCTGTAGAGCACCAGGCTCACGTTGGCCCCGGCCTCCAGTGCCACGAAGCGGATGGCGCTGCCGCGCGGCATGCGCCAGCTCCAGTGGCTGCCACCGGGCACCACCTCGCTCCACATGGTGCGGGCCGTGTCCACGCCCTCCAGCGCAGCGGCGGGGAAGCGCTGCCACAGCGCGGGGGCGTCCACCGGCGCGGCCTGCGGCGGGTTCGGTGGAACCACGGTGAGCGGATCGTTCAAAAAGGTGTCTTGTGTCGTCATGGTCGTCTCCTGAAAAAATTCAAACGCCCACGCCCGAGAGGCGCTGCAGCTGCTCCAGATCGGTCTTCATGCCCGAGGTCTCGCGGATGCGGTCGAGGATGTCGCGCTTGAGGCGCACGAACTCGGGCTCGTGCTTCAAGTCCTGCACGCGCTGGTCGCCAAAGGGCACGTCGTACACGGTGTCGATGCGCCCGGGTCGCGGCGCCATCAGCACCACACGCCCGCCCAGGTACAACGCTTCCTCCACGTCGTGCGTCACGAAGACGATGGTGGTTTTCTCCAGCTTGTGCACGTAGCGGATCAGGTCGTGCATCACCTCGCGGGTCTGGGCGTCGAGCGCGCCGAAGGGCTCGTCCATCAGCAACACGTCGGGCTTGCCCATGAGCGCGCGCGCAATCGCCACGCGCTGCTGCATGCCGCCCGAGAGCTGGTTGGGCCAGGCGTGGGCCACGGGCTGCAGGCCCATGAGGCGCAGCAGCGCGTCGGCCCGGCCCGAGGCGGCTTCCACGTCGGAAGAGCTGCTGCCCTCGGTGTGGGCCTTGAGCCGGCGGCAGAACTTGATGTTCTCCATCACCGTCATCCATGGGTAGAGGCTGTAGTGCTGGAACACCATGGCGCGGTCGATGCCCGGGCCGTCCACCGCGCGGCTGTCCACCAGCAGGTCGCCACTGGTTTGGGTTTCCAGCCCGCCGATGGTGCGCAGCAGCGTGGACTTGCCGCAGCCCGACGCACCCACGAAGGTGACGAACTCGTTCTCGCCGATGTCGAGGTTGATGCCTTCCAGCGCGTTGATGGCGGCGCCGTCAAACCGCTTGGTGAGGCTGCGGATGACGATCTTGGGCAGGGGAACGTGGGCGGTGCTCATGGCTTCAGCCTTTCAGGTAGAGCCAGGGGAACGCACGTCGATGCCCCCAGCGAAACAGCTGGTCGGTGACCAAGCCGATGAGGCCGATGACGATGATCCCGGCGAAGATGGTGTCGGTCTGCAGGAAGCGCTGCGCGCGCAGGATCGCGTAGCCCAGGCCCGAGTTGGCGGCCACCAGCTCGGCCACCACGAGGTACGTCCAGGCCCAGCCCATGGTGATGCGCAAGGTGTCCATGAGCGCGGGCTTGGCGCTTGGCAAGATCACCTTTTCAATCAGTTCGCTGCGGCTGGCGCCCATGGTCTGCGCCGCTTCCACCTGCGCGGCCGGCACGCGGCGCACGTCTTCGGCCACCATCAGCACCATCTGGAAAAAGGTGCCGATGAAGATGATGGCGATCTTCGAACCCTCGCCAATGCCCACCCACAGCATCACCAGCGGAATGAAAGCCACCGCCGGCATGTAGCGGATGAAATCGGTCAGCGGCTCCAGCAGCGCCTGCACCGAGCGGAACGAACCGATCAACAAGCCCAGCGGCAGCGCAATCACCGCCGAGAGCACAAAACCCGCCACCACGCGGTAAGTGCTGATGCCCATGTCTTCAAAGAGCCCCGTCTCGGTGGCCCAGGTCCAGGTCTTGGCCAGCACCGCCAGCGGCGTGGGCATGAACACCGGGTCGATCCCGCCCCAGATGCCGACCGCCGCCCAAAGCACCAAAGGTGTGAACAAACCGGTGAGCGCAAGCACCCAATAGGTGCGCCGCGAGATGCCGGCGCGCACGGTGAACAGGTTGGAGCGTTTCCTGGGCCGGGTGGGTGCACCAACAGCGCGCGGCGCCGTGGCGGGGGGGGCAAGAGGCAAGGACATGCGGGGCTCCTGAGCGGGGGACAAAAAGCGGAGAGGCATGGGCTTTGCAGCGCAAGCGTCTCCCGGGCTTTTGTCCCTCCGTGGAACCACGCGATGGTGGCCGACTGCTCTCGGACCAGACAGCTCAGTTCGGCAAGCGATCTGAGCCCGGAACCCTAGCGGTCTTCAAGGCTGGCGTGTGCTGGGCACAGCGCCTCTCTGGGTCTGGATGCAGCAACTTCAGTGCCAACCAAGTTATCGCGTGCATGGATGGGTGGTTCGCGGGCATCGCGCGCTGGTCCGCAGCCGGTCTTTGTGGGCCGTGAACTCCATCACGGTGGCTGATTCGCTCACTGTCGGGATCGTTTACACGCTGACGTTCGGACCCGAGAGAAATCCCGGAAGTCCATTGATTCATATGGATAAATCTATCCGGCACAGAACCTGCATAGTGATTAACATCTAGGCACAAATCAACCCAGTTGGATACAGTTCACATGACGTTCAATTTCAAGCACGCGGTCGCCACCCTTTCCCTGGCCGCAGCCGCGCTGGTCCCCGTGGCTGCTTTCGCCGCGCCCATCTCCATCTTCAACACCGGCGTCAACGCCGCAGGCGTCGGTCTCGGTGGCTTGGCACTCGGCGGTTCGGACACGCACTACACCATCGGCCTGAGCACGGCACCGATCGTGGTGACCAACGCCGCCTACGTGGCCAACAACGCCACGTCGCAGTGGATCTGGGCCAACAACGCGCAAGGCAACCAGACCTACACCTTCACCACCACCTTCGACCTGACCGGCCTGAACGCCAGCACCGCTGTGCTGAACGGCTTGTGGGGCGCTGACAACCAGGGCCTGGACATTCTGCTGAACGGCGTGAGCACCGGCGACGAACTGATGGGCGTGGTGGTGCAGAACTTCAACCAGTTGCACGCCTTCACGCTCGACAGTGGTTTCGTCGCTGGCTTGAACACGCTGTCTTTCGTGATCCAGAACAACGGTGGTCCTGGCGCCTTCCGCGCCCAGTTCGTGGGCACCGCTGACCTGGCATCGAGCGAAGTGCCCGAGCCAGGCACGCTGGCCCTGGTGGCTGTGGCCCTGTTGGCCGCCGGTGCCCTGCGCCGCCGCAACGCCATCTGATCGGTGTTCGCCGACTGAACAACGGGGGCTTCGGCCCCCTTTTGCATGGGTTGACGGCGTTTGTTGCGACGGTCAGCGCGCCGGCATCAATGCCCGCACCGCCTCCCCCAACTCGATCACCGCCAGCGCGTAGTAGCTGCTCCAGTTGTAGCGCGTCACCACGTAAAAGTTCTCCGTGCCCGCCACGTAGGTGGGTGGGGCGCCGGCGTTTTCCAGCAGCACCAGCGCGAGCTTGCCGGGGTGTTGCAGGGCGGGGCCGTCGAGCACGGCGCCTTTGGCGGTGAAGCTCTCCACGCTGAAGCTGGGCAGGATGTCGGGGGCTAGCAGGGTGTCCAGCTGGAGCTTGGTCGTGTCGAAGCTCACCGGGTAGTGGGTGGGCATGCCGGTTTGCCAGCCGAAGGCCTTGAAGTAGTTGGCCACCGAGCCGATCACATCCGCCTGGCTGTCAAACAGATCCACCTTGCCGTCGCCGTCGAAGTCGATGGCGTACTTCACCCAGCTGCTGGGCATGAACTGCGGCCAGCCCATGGCGCCGGCGTAGCTGCCGCGCGGGCTCAGCGGGTCGGTGCCGGTGCGTTCGCTCAGGCTCAGGAATTGTTCGAGTTCACTTTTGAAGAACTCGGTGCGCGCGCTGGCGCGCGGGTGGCTGGCCGGGAAGTCGAAGGCCAGTGTGCTCAGGGCGTCGATCACGCGGTGGTTGCCGGTGTGCTGGCCGTAGAGCGTTTCCACGCCGATCACGCCCACGATGAGGCTGGCGGGCACGCCGTATTCCAGTTCGGCGCGGGCCAGTGTTTCGCGGTTGTCTTCCCAGAATCGTTGCCCGGCGCGCAGGCGAATGGGTTCGATGAAGCGGGCGCGGTAGGCGGCCCAGTTTTTGGGCGTGCCGGTGGGCGCGGGCTGCATCAGGCGAATGATGTTGGGCATGCGCTGGGCCTGACCGATCTGCTGGCGCACCCAGGCGGGATCGAGGTTGCGGCGCACGGCCAGGTCAGTGGCGAAGGCCATGGCGGCTTCGCTCTGGTCGTAGGTGAAGACGGGTGCGGCTTTGGCCGCGTTGTTGGGTCGGGCCTTGGCGGGTGATTGGGCCAGGACCGGTGCGCTCACCAGCAGGGCGGAGGCGAGGGCACAGAGGAGACGGTTCACAGGAAACAAGGGGTGCCTTGGTGGTGGGGTTCGTTGTCAGGTGTCGGGACTTTTCGGCCAGGCCAGTCGTTGAAATTCGCTCTGCAGACTGGCCAGGGTGGCGTTGCCGGCGCCGGGTCGCGCGTAACGCTGGGCTTCGAGCCGCAGCAGCCATTGTGCAAGCGGTGCGGCGGCGCCCCCGTGACCCCAGTGGTCTTGCACGCGCCGAGCGAGCTCGCGCGGGGGCGTGTGGTCGGCACTCTCCACGCCCAGCTTGTGCAGGCGCGCGCGGGCGCGGCGCAACAGGCGCAGCCAGGGGTCGTGTTGCTGGCGCTCCCACAGCGTCCACGCGGCGCCCAGCAAGCTCACGAACACCACCACGCCGATGAGCACGTAGGCCAGGTCGGCCCAGCTGGGGGATTGGAAGCCCAGGTTTTTCAGCAGGTCCAACTGGCGGCCCTGGGTGTAGTTGAGCACCCACTGGTTCCAGCTGTTGTTCATGGCTTCCCAGGCGGCGCGCAGCTGGGCAGCGAGGTTGGGGTTGAGGTTGCCGATGGCGCCGGCCAGCGCGCCTTGCGGTGCGCGCAGGCGCTCCAGCGAACCGATGCGCCCCGGCGCCACGGCAGACGTGGGGTCCACGCGCACCCAGCCTTGGCCCTGCAACCAGACTTCGGTCCAGGCGTGGGCGTCGCGCTGACGCACGGTCCAGTAGCCGTCCAGGCCGTTGAGCTCGCCGCCTTGGTAGCCGGTGACGATGCGCGCCGGGATGTCGAGCGCGCGCATGAGGATGACGAAGCTGCTGGCGATGTGTTCGCAGAAACCTTCGCGTTTGTCGAACCAGAACTCGTCGGCGGTGTTGGCACCATACACGCCGGGCTCCAGCGTGTAGGTGTAGCCGCCGGTGCGCAGGCGGTTCATCACGGCGTCGATGAGTTGGGGGTTGGCCTCGGGGCCTGCGCCGTGTTCGCGCCGCAGCGCCTGGGCCAACGCCAGCGTGCGCGGGTTGAAGCCGCCGGGCAGTTCAATCTGGTCTTGCAGGCTCACCACCTGCGACAGCGGCCCGTGGCGGAAGCTGGGGTAACTCTCGGCGCTGTAGCGCACCAGGGTGTTGAGCGGGCGCTGGGTGAACCACTGCAGCTCGTTGCTCATGCGCACCGCGTTGTCGGGCACCTCGGGCGCCTGCGGGGTGGACTCCATCACGAACAGCCAGGGCCGGCGGCTGGGCTCCATGGTCACGTCGTAGCGCACGGGCGGGCCCGACACCTGCAGGTCGGCGGGCAATGCCATCGACGGTGGGAAGCCTGAGCGCAGCGCGCGCCATTCGCTGCCGTCAAAGCTGCTGAGCACCGGGCCGCGGAAATACAGCTGGCCTTGCGGCGGCGGTGCGCCCTCGAAGCGGATGCGGAAGGCGATGCTGTCTTCCAGAACCAGTTGCGCGATTTGCCCCACCTTCATGGAACCCGAGAGGCCGCTGCGCCCGGTTTCGTCTTGCCCCGGCACGCCCCACAGTGGCGACAGCCGCGGAAACAGCAGAAACAGCACCAGCATGATGGGCGCACCCATGAGCGCCATGCCACCGGCGATGCGCGCGGCCTGCGCCAGCGGCGGGCGCCCCACCGGCATGTGGGCGTTCACCAGCGCGGTGAGCAAACCGAGCAGCGCCACCAGAATGCCCGCCGCCGTCAACAGCGACTGCGAATAAAAGAAGTGTGTGAGCAGCGTGAAGAAGGCGAGAAAAAACACCACGAAGGCGTCGCGCCGCGCGCGCATCTCCAGGGTTTTGAGCGCCAGCAGCACCACGATGAGCGTCACGCCCGCGTCGCGCCCGAGGAGGGTGCTGTGGGTCATGAACGTGGCGACCAGCGTGATGCCGAGCAAACCCACGCGCACGGGCCAGCCGGGCAGGGGCAGGCCGCGCAGCGCCAGCGCGGTGCGCCACACCAGCACGCCGGCGGTGAGCAAGGTACACCACCAGGGGGTGTGGCCCACCTGCATGAAGGCGACCCAGCCGATGACGGCCAGCAGGAACAGGGTGTCGCGCGTGTCCCGAGGGAGGTTGGCCCCCACGCTCCACCGCTGCGCGGGTCGCTGCCCCCCGGGGGGGCTGATCCGCCTTGGGGCGGCCCGGCGGCGGATCTGCTCGTCTCCGGCGCCCGATGTCGGCGTGGTCAACATATGGCGAGCGCTTCCAGGCAGCGCGCGCGGTGCGCAGGGCCTTGATCGGGCGCGATCTCGCGGCCGGGCACGCGCAGGCCGTAGTCCAGCCCTTGCCGGTCGGCCATGAGCACCCAAGCCGTCAGGCGCGAGAGGCGGGCTTCCAGACCCGCACCGCCGCACTGCGCGTGGTCCAGCCAGAGCTGGTGGCGCTGGTGCGACAAGGCGTCGCGGCTCACGAGATCGTCGCGCCCGCTGGAGAACGCCTGCGCGGCCTTGCGCCACACCACCGCCTTGAGCGGATCGCCCCGGCGGTAGGCGCGCACGCCGTCGAATTCACCGGTGCTCTGCACACGCGCCGCGCCCGAGCTGCCGGCTTGCGGCTCGCCCGGGGGCAGCGGTGGCGGGTGACTCTCGGGCTCGGGGTACACGAGCACACCTGAGGCCGGCCGCCACACGGTCCACACGCGGAAGGTGCCGAGCGGAAACAGGGTCTGCGCGGTCAGTGGCGGCAGCGGGTGCAAGCCGCGCTCGGGCGATGGAAAGCTCACCTGCAGCTGGGCACTGCCCTGTGCAGGCACGTCGGTCCACGCCAGGGGTGCGTGCTTGGTGTCGGCGCCGATCACGCCCATGCCGAGGCCGTAGCGCGTGCGCTGGCGATCGCTGGAGAGGCGCACCGTGAGCGCCACCGCCTGCCCGGCATGCACCGGCTCGGGTGGCGTGAGCAGCAGCGTGGTACCGCGCAGGTTGCCGTGGCACACGTGCATGCCCACCACCGCGCTGCCGGCCAGCAAGAAGGTGAGCAGGTAGCCCAGGTTGAGCTGGTAGTTGATGCTGGCCACGAGGAGCAGCAGCAGGGTGATGGCCAGCATCCAGCCCGGGCGGGTGGGCAGGATGTAGACGTTGCGCTGGGTCAGCGTGAGCGTGTCGGACTTGGGCAGACGGTTGTGCCACCAGGTCTGCAGGTGGGCACGCAGCGTGCGCCACGGGTGACGCCAGGGTTGCAAGGTGAGGGCGCCAGCGGGCGAGCGCGCAGCGGTGGCCACCATGTCAAGGGAGCGGAATGGCTTCCAGCATGGCGCGCACCTGCTCCACCGGTCCGCGCCCCGCATCGCGCACCGGAATCAGCCGATGCGCCACCGTCTGCGGCAGGATGGCGGCGATGTCGTCGGGCGCCACGTAGTCGCGCCCGCTCAAATAGGCCTGCGCCTTGGCCGAGCGCACCACGGCGAGTGCCGCGCGCGGCGACAGGCCTTGCGCAAACCACTGCCCGTTGCGGGTGGCGGCCACCAGGTCTTGCAGGTACTCCAGCACCGGCTCGGCGGTGTGCACCTGGCTCACGGTGTGCTGCAAGGCAGCGAGGTCGGTCGGCGTCAAGGCGGGAGGCAGCTTGTCCAGCATGTCGCGGCGGTCCTGGCCGCGCAGCAGTTCGCGCTCGGCGGCGCGGTCGGGGTAGCCGATGGACAGGCGCATGTGGAAGCGGTCCAGCTGGGATTCGGGCAGCGCATAGGTGCCGAGCTGGTCGTGTGGATTCTGCGTGGCGATCACGAAGAAGGGCTCGGGCAGGGCGCGGGTTTCGCCTTCCACCGTCACCTGTTTTTCTTCCATGGCTTCCAGCAGCGCGCTCTGCGTCTTGGGGCTGGCGCGGTTGATCTCGTCGGCCAGCAGCACCTGGGCGAACACCGGGCCGGGGTGGAACACAAAGCCTTCACGACCGCGCTCGTAGATGGACACTCCCACCAGGTCGGACGGCATGAGGTCGGCTGTGAACTGCACCCGCGAAAACTGCAGGCCGAACGAGCGGGCCAGCGCGTGCGCCAAGGTGGTTTTGCCGACGCCGGGCACGTCTTCGATCAGCAGGTGGCCGCCGGCCAGAAGACAGGCCACGCAGTCTGAAACTTGCTGCGATTTGCCCACGATCACCGTGTTAAGCTGATTCAGCAATTGTTGAATTTTTGTGTCGGCTTGCATGCCGCGAACCTTACCGTAAAACCGTTATGGGCCAGGCCACCGGGTATTTCACCCACAAGGATTGTTGGAGACACGAAATGGGCGCCGGTCACCCGGAATGCCCAGAGCGTCTGGACGCGATCGAGGACCGTTTACTCATGAGCGGACTCGACGTGGCGTTGGAGCGCCGCGAGGCCACCGCCGCCTCCATGGCCGACCTCGAACTCGCCCACGGCCGCATGCACCTGGCGTCGCTGCGCGGCCTGAGCGACAACCTGCGCGACGAGATCAAAGCCGGCGGCCCGAGCCACGCGCAGGTCGACCCCGACACCTCCATCAACACCCACAGCTGGGACGCCATCCTCATGGCCGCGGGTGCCGCCATCGACGCCACCGACGCCGTGATGGCCGGCGAAATGCCCAACGCCTTCTGCGCCGTGCGCCCGCCCGGCCACCACGCCACGCGCAATCAGGCCATGGGTTTCTGCTTCGTGAACAACGTGGCGGTGGCCGCCAAATACGCGCTGGAGCGTCATGGTCTCAAACGCGTGGCCATCATCGATTTCGACGTGCACCACGGCAACGGCACCGAAGACATCGTGGCGGGCGACGACCGCATCCTCATGTGCAGCTTCTACCAGCACCCGTTCTATCCGGCGTGTGAGCATTCCACCGCTGCCAATCTGGTCAACCTGCCGGTGCCGGCTTACACCAAAGGCATGGACATCCGCGAGCTGATCGACATGAGCTGGATCCCCCGGCTCGACGCGCACAAGCCGCAGATGGTCTTCATCAGCGCCGGCTTCGACGCCCACCGCGAAGACGACATGGCGCAGCTCGGTCTGGTCGAGCAGGACTATGCGTGGATGACGATGCGGATCAAGGAGGTGGCCGAGCGCCACGCGAAGGGCCGCATCGTGAGTTGCCTCGAAGGCGGTTACGCGCTGAGCGCGCTGGGCCGCAGCGTGGAAGCGCATTTGCGGGTGCTGGCCGACGTTTGAACTTCGGCGGCGGATGGGCGTCCGATAATGCGCCGATGACCCACACCGCCAACGCTTCACCTCCCACGGCTGACGGTGCCGTGCTGATGCACACCCGCGACGAGCGCGGTGTGCACACGCTCACCCTCAATACCCCGCGCAGCTTCAACGTCTTGTCCGAAGCGATGCTCGCCGCGCTGCAGGCGGCCATCGCTGCGGTGGCCGCTGATCCACAAGCCCGGTTGGTCGTGATCGCTGCCAGCGGCAAGGCTTTTTGCGCCGGACACGACCTCAAGGAAATGAAGGCGAACCCCGAGCGGTCCTACTACCAGGCGCTGTTTGCGCGCTGCTCGCGGCTCATGCTGGCGATCCGCCAGCTGGAGGTGCCGGTCATCGCGCGCGTGCAGGGCTTGGCCACTGCGGCGGGTTGCCAGCTGGTCGCGCAGTGCGATCTGGCGGTGGCCAGCGAGGCCGCGAGCTTTGGCGTGAACGGCATCGACGTGGGTCTGTTCTGTGCCACACCGGGCGTGGCCTTGTCGCGCAACATCCTGCCCAAGCAGGCGATGGAAATGCTCCTCACCGGCGATTTCATCTCGGCCGACGAGGCCTGCGCGCGTGGGCTCGTCAACCGGGTGGTGGCACCCGACGCACTGGACGAAGAAGTGGCCACCCTGGTGGACCGCATCCTGGCCAAACCCCCCGAAGCCATTGCCATGGGCAAGGCGCTGTTTTACCGCCAGCTGGAGACCGGCATCGAAGCGGCCTACCAGCTTGCCGGCCAGACCATGGCCTGCAACATGGCGCACCCCGTGGCGCAAGAAGGCGTGCAGGCCTTCATCGACAAACGCGCGCCGAACTGGCGCGCCTGACCTTTCAACGCAAACCGTTTTTCCATGGCCACCCCTTCTTCCGCAGCCCCCAAACCCATTGATGATTTTGGCCTCTGGCTGACGGCCTTCACGCAGCCCACCGTGCTGACCGAGTTGGCAGCCATTGCGGCGTGTATCGCTCTCTCTCTGGGCATCACCTGGCTGTTGCGCCGCGCGCTGGGCATGCAACAAGAAAAAGCCTCGGTGCTGTTTGGCCGCAGCCTCATCGACGGTGTGATGTTCCCATTGCTTCTTTTGACGCTGGCCTTCGTGGCGCGTGCGCTGATGGTGGAGCGTTTGCCGCTGGCTGCTTTCAAGGTCGCGATTCCGGTGCTGGTGTCACTGGTGGTGATCCGCGTGGGCGTGAAGGTGCTGCAGGTGGCGTTTGCCACCGCGCCCTGGGTGCGCGTGCTGGAGCGCACCATCTCGTGGGTGGCCTGGCTGGCGATGGTGCTCTGGGTGAGCGGTCTGCTGCCGGTGGTGCTGGCCGAGATGGACCAGATCACCTGGAAGATCGGCGCTTCAACGCTGAGCCTGCGCACCATGATCGAAGGCATCCTCACCGCCGGCGCGGTGCTGATCCTGTCGCTGTGGGTGTCGTCCGCCATCGAAACGCGTTTGCTGCGCAAGGCGGTGGGCGGCGACCTGTCGCTGCGCAAGGCGGTGAGCAACGCCACGCGCGCGCTGCTGATGTTCTTCGGTCTCATCATCGCGCTGTCGGCCGTGGGCATCGACCTCACCGCGTTGTCGGTGTTGGGCGGCGCGATCGGTGTGGGCATCGGCTTCGGTCTGCAGAAATTGGCGTCCAACTACGTGAGCGGCTTCGTGATCCTGGCCGAGCGCAGCATGCGCATCGGCGACAACGTGCGGGTCGACAACTTCGAAGGCATCATCACCGACATCAACGCGCGTTACACCGTGATCCGCTCCACCACCGGGCGCGAGTCCATCGTGCCCAACGAACTGCTCATCATCAACCGGGTGGAAAACCTGTCGCTGGCCGACGACCGCCTGTGGCAATCCACGGTGGTGTCGGTGGGTTACGAGAGCGATGTGGACCAGGTGATGGAGCTGTTGAGAGACGCCGCCTTGACCCAGGACCGCGTGCTCAAGGAGCCGGGCCCGTCGGTCGCCTTGTCCAACTTTGGGCCCGATGGCCTGGAATTCACGCTGGGCTACTGGATCGCCGATCCGGAGAACGGCACGCTCAACATCCGCTCCCTGATCAACCGCAAGGTGCTGCAGGCGCTGCGCGAAAACCAGATCCAGATCCCGTATCCGCAGCGCGTGCTGCACATTCAGCCCCCCGCTGCCGAGCCTCGGGGTTCAGCGGTTCATGAAGCCCGGTAGCCACAGCGAGATGGCGGGGAAGGCGATCAGGATCCCCAGGCGCACGATGTCGGCCATGACGAACGGCCAGACGCCCTGGAAGATGTGTTTGAGCTTCACCAGTGGCAGCAGGGAATTCATGACGAAGAGGTTCATGCCCACCGGCGGCGAGATCATGCCGATCTCCACGATGGTCACGATCAGGATGCCGAACCACACCGGGTCAAAGCCCAGCCCGGTGATGACCGGGAAAAACACCGGGATGGTCAGCAGCACCATCGACAGCTCTTCCATCACCAGTCCCAGGGCGATGTAGATTGTCATCATCACCACCACCACCATGAGGGGGTGCGGGCTGAACTGCAGGAGGAAGTCGCGCAGGTCGCCCGGCATGCTGGTGAAGTTGATGAAGCTGGTGAAGACCATCGCACCGATCAGAATGGTGAACAGCATGGCCGTGGTGCGCGTGCTCTCGACCAAAATGTCGAGCAGGATGCGCGGGGTGAGCGCGCCGCGCAACAAGGCGAAGAAGAACGCACCCGCCGCGCCCACGCCCGCGCCCTCGGTGGCGGTGAACACACCGCCGTAGATGCCGCCGATCACCAGCGCGAACAGCAACCCCACGCCCCAGATGCCGCGCACGGCAGCCAGGCGCTGCGCCCAGTTGAAACGCTCGGCCGGTGGGCCGGCGAGCGGGTCGCGCCAGGTGATGTAGACCACCGCCAGGCACAGGCAGATGATGGCCACCAGACCGGGGAGGATGCCCGCGATGAACAACTTGCCGATGTCGGTCTCGGTGATGATCCCGTAGATCACCAGAATGGTCGAAGGCGGGATCAGGATGCCCAGCGTGCCGCCCGACGCGATGGCGCCGGTGGCCAGTGTGTCCTTGTAGCCGTGGCGCTTCATCTCTGGGTAGGCCACGCGCGTCATCGTGGCGGCGGTGGCGATCGACGAGCCGCAGATCGAGCCGAAACCGCCTGAGGCGATGATGCTGGCCATGGCCAGCCCACCCTTGCGGTGCCCCACGAAAGCATTCGCAGCGGTGTAGAGCTCGCGCGCCATGCCGGCACGCGCCACCAGGTTGCCCATGAGGATGAACAGCGGGATCACCGACAGCACGTAGGCGAAGCCGGTCTCGAAGATCACCTGGCTGGTGCTGGCAAATGCGGGCTGCCAGCCACGCATGAGACCCAGCCCCGCCAGGCCTGCGATGGCCATGGCCAGCGCCAGCGGAATGCGCAGGAAGGCCATCGCAAAGACGGCCAGAAAACCCAGGGCGGCCTCGGTCATGAGGAGGCTCCTTCCAGATCGGCCGGCGGCGGGTGGTGGGGCGAGGGCACCGGCACCACGACAAACACGAACAGCAGGTGCACTGCGGCCGTGATGGCCAGAAACAGCGCCATCATCCAGGCCACCGGGGCGATGGAGACCTGCAGGTAAACGGTGGTGTCACCGTACTCGGCGAAACGGTCGGCGCGGGTGCTCATGAGGTAGGCGAGAAAACCGAAGCCGCCCGCGCAGATCAGGTTGACCAGGCGGGCCTGGATGCCGCGAACCCAGTCGGGCAAGAACGTGTCGAGCGAATCGAACACCACGTGTTCGTTGCGCCAGGAGACCATGGGCAGGGCGCCGAAGATCACGATGACCATGAGGATCTCGGTGATCTCCAGGCCGCCGGGCACCGAGTGGTCAAAGAAGCGCCGCCCGGTCACGTCCACCAGGGTGAGCCACATGATGGTGAACAAGGCCACGGCGGCCATGAGTCCGGTGGACCACCGCAGCGTGCGTTCGATCGTCTTGAGCATGATGAGTCTTGATGTGACAAGGCCGGCTGGGCGCTCCGCTCAGCCGGCCTGGCAGGGCCATCGAGGTGGCCCCGGGTTTTATTTCACCTTGGCGATTTCTGCGCGGAACTCTGCAAGCACCTCTTTGGGGTTCTTCAGGCCCTTGACCTGCGCGCTGGCCGCCCATTTGGTTTCCAGGTAGTCCTGCTTGTCCATCACCGCCTTCACGAAAGCCTTGTCTGCTGTGATGCGGGTCACCCCCTGGGTTTTTTGCAGCTCGCGGCTGGCCGCGTCCACCTTGTCCCAGCCCTCGCCGAACAGGCGTGCGGCCGGCTCGCCCGACAGCTTGTCGACCACGGCCTTGTCTTGCGCCGAGAGGGCGTTGTACTTGGCCGGGTTCATCATGAAGACGAAGCTGGTGTTGTACAAGCCACCAGGAAAGGCGGTGGCGTGCTTGATCATGCTGAGCTTGAACGAGGCGATCGATTCGTCCGGGAAGAATGTGCCGTCCATCACACCGGTGGACAACAATTCGAACGACTCGGGCGCCGCCTTGAGCGTGGTGTTCCAGCCCATGGCTTTGGAGAGTTCGTTGATGTTGCCGCCGCCGATGCGGAATTTCAGGCTCGCTGCTTCGGCGGCCGAACTCACCGGCTTCTTGCTGTTGAAGATCACGCCTGGGCCGTGGGTGAAGACCGCCAGCACCTTCACGCCGCGGTGCTCGCCCAGGGGGGCGAAATATTTGCTGTAAACCCGCTGGTAAGCCACTGAAGTGGCCACCGCGTTGTTGCCCAGAAAAGGGAACTCGGCGACCTGCGTGTTGATGAATCGACCCGGGGTGTAGCCGTCCACCGTGTACGAAATGTCGGCCAGGCCGTCGCGCACCGCGTCAAAGGTGCCGGGGGCGGCCACCACCCCTTTGGGCAGGATGTTGCACTTCATGCGGCCGGTGCTTTCCTTCTCCAGCATGTCGCACCACGCCTTCTGCGATGTGCTCAGCGTGTGGCTGGGCGGCAGCCAGCTGGAAACGGTGAACACCGTTTGCGCCGAAACCCAGCCGCTGGCAAGCAGGGTGGATGACAAGGCGAATGCAACGAGGGAACGTGACTTCATTCGGAAACTCCTGTGGACGGGTGCAATGTGCTTGCAGGAAGATGGTTGCTCAACATAAACAAATCAGCGCAGCCAATGTAGGCCAGTTCCATCGTGCGCCGTCTCATGGCTTACCCGAGTTCGCCGACCCTTCGGTCGGTGAATGCGCAAACACCTTGGCGAGGGGGCCCACAAATAAGGGCTTTGTGGGTTCGGATCGTTCTCCTATAATCACCAAAAAGCACGATCGTTCGTTTTTCGAGATCCCGACTCGTTCCCCACCCCGGCCCCCTCGGCAAAGGGGCGGGGCATACAATCCGCCAGTTGACGTGTACGTCAATTCGCACGTCCCTTTCCACAACAGCAGGAGCAACCCAGCATGAAGGTCATCGTCCCCGTCAAACGCGTGGTGGATTACAACGTCAAGGTGCGTGTCAAGAGCGACGGCACAGGCGTGGACATCGCCAACGTCAAGATGAGCATGAACCCGTTTGACGAGATCGCGGTGGAAGAGGCCGTGAGATTGAAAGAGAAGGGCGTGGTCACCGAGGTGATCGCCGTTTCCTGCGGTGTCACGCAGTGCCAGGAAACCCTGCGCACCGCCATGGCCATCGGTGCCGACCGTGCCATCCTCGTTGAAACCAGCGAAGAGCTGCAGCCGCTGGCCGTGGCCAAGTTGTTGAAGGCCTTGGTCGACAAGGAACAACCCGGTCTGATCATCCTGGGCAAACAGGCGATCGACGATGACTGCAACCAGACCGGCCAGATGCTCGCAGCCCTCGCCGGCCTCCCGCAGGCCACCTTCGCTTCCAAGGTGGAAGTGGCCGACGGCCAAGCCACCGTGACCCGCGAAGTCGACGGCGGTCTGGAGACCCTGTCCATCACGCTGCCGGCCGTCATCACCACCGACCTTCGCTTGAACGAGCCGCGTTACGTGACGCTGCCCAACATCATGAAGGCCAAGAAGAAGCAGCTCGACATCGTCAAGCCCGAAGACCTCGGCGTGGACGTGAGCCCGCGCATCAAGACCCTGAAGGTCAGCGAGCCGCCCAAGCGTGGCGCAGGCATCAAGGTGGCCGACGTGGCCGCTCTGGTGGACAAGCTGAAGAACGAAGCCAAAGTGATCTGAGGAACCGACAAATGACCGCACTCGTTATTGCCGAACACGACAACGCTTCCGTCAAGGGCGCGACCTTCAACACCGTCGCCGCCGCCACCCAATGTGGCGGTGAGGTGCACGTGCTCATCGCTGGCCACAACGCCGGCGGCGCCGCCGCCGCCGCCGCGCAGATCGCTGGAGTCACGAAGGTGATCCATGCCGACGCCCCGGGCTTCGAACACGGCCTGGCCGAGAATGTGGCCGCGCAGGTGCTGACCATCGCCGCGAATTACAGCCACATCCTGTTCCCCGCCACCGCCAGCGGCAAGAACGTGGCGCCCCGCGTGGCCGCCCACCTGGATGTGGCGCAGTTGTCGGACGTGACCAAGGTCATCAGCGCTGACACCTTCGAGCGCCCGATCTACGCCGGCAACGCCATCGCCACCGTGCAGGCGCTGGACGCCACCAAGGTCATCACCGTGCGCACCACGGGCTTTGATCCGGCAGCTTCCACCGGTGGCAGCGCCACCGTGGAAACCGCAGCCGCGGCGGCCGACGACGGCAAGGCGAAGTTCCTGGGCAGCGAGATCGCGAAGAGCGATCGTCCCGAGCTGACCGCCGCCAAGATCATCGTTTCGGGTGGCCGGGCACTCGGCAGTGCCGAGAAGTTCAACGACGTCATGACGCCGCTGGCCGACAAGCTCGGTGCCGCCCTCGGCGCGAGCCGCGCTGCGGTGGATGCAGGCTACGCGCCCAACGACTGGCAGGTTGGCCAGACTGGCAAGATCGTCGCACCGCAGCTCTACATCGCCGCCGGCATTTCCGGTGCCATCCAGCACCTGGCCGGCATGAAGGACAGCAAGGTCATCGTGGCGATCAACAAGGATCCTGAAGCACCGATCTTTTCGGTGGCCGACTATGGCCTGGAGGCCGATCTGTTCGAAGCCGTGCCCGAATTGATCAAAGCACTCTGACCCCTCTGAAAAATGCAAGGGCATCGTTCGCGATGCCCTTTTCGTATCTGCACCCCTGACATTCCTGGAGACACGACCGTGAGTTACACCGCACCCCTCAAAGACATGCTGTTCGACATCGAGCACCTGGCGCGTATCGACCAGGTGGCGCAGATGCCCGGCTTTGAAGATGCCGGACTCGAAACTGCCCAAGCGGTGCTCGAGGAGTGTGCCAAGCTCAACGAAGGCGTGATCGCGCCGCTGAACTGGGAGGGCGACAAGAACCCCTCGTTCTTCAAGGACGGCCAGGTCACCACCACGCCGGGATTCAAGGAAGCCTTCAAGCAATACGCCGAAGGCGGCTGGCAAGGCCTGCAGCATCCGGCGGATTTCGGTGGTCAGGGTCTGCCCAAGACCATCGGTGCCGCGTGTGGCGAGATCCTCAACAGCGCCAACATGAGCTTCGCGCTCTGCCCTCTGCTCACCGATGGTGCGATCGAAGCGCTCCTCACCGCCGGCAGCGACGAGCTCAAGGCCACCTACCTGGAAAAGCTGGTGAGCGGCCAGTGGACCGGCACCATGAACCTCACCGAGCCGCAGGCCGGCTCCGACCTGGCCGCCGTGCGCAGCCGAGCCGAGCCACAACCCGACGGCACCTACAAGGTGTTCGGTACCAAGATCTACATCACCTACGGTGAGCACGACATGGCCGAGAACATCGTGCACCTCGTGCTGGCCCGCGTGACCGGCGCGCCCGAAGGCGTGAAGGGCATCAGCCTGTTCGTGGTGCCCAAGTTCATGGTCGGCAAGGACGGCTCGCTGGGTGCGCGCAACGACGTGCACTGCGTGAGCATCGAACACAAGATGGGCATCAAGGCCAGCCCCACCGCCGTGCTGCAGTACGGTGACAACGGCGGCGCCGTGGGCTACCTCGTGGGCCAGGAAAACCGCGGTCTGGAGTACATGTTCATCATGATGAATGCCGCGCGCTACGCCGTGGGCGTGCAGGGCATCGCGATCGCCGAGCGCGCGTACCAAAAGGCCGTGGTGTACGCGAAAGACCGAGTGCAGAGCCGCCCGGTGGACGGCACGCTCTCGGCGGCTGCGCCCATCATCCACCACCCCGATGTGAAGCGCATGCTCATGACGATGCGATCGGTGACCGAGGGCTGCCGTGCGATGGCTGCCGTGGCCGCGGCCGCGTACGACGCGGCTCACCACCACACGGACGCCGACACGCGCAAGCAGAACGCCGCCTTCTACGAATTCCTGGTGCCGCTGGTGAAGGGCTACAGCACCGAGATGAGTCTGGAAGTCACCAGCCTGGGCGTGCAGGTGCACGGCGGCATGGGCTTCATTGAAGAAACCGGCGCGGCCCAGTACTACCGCGACGCCAAGATCCTCACCATCTACGAAGGCACCACCGCGATCCAGGCCAACGACCTGGTGGGTCGCAAGACCGCACGCGACGGTGGCACCGGCGCCAAGGCGATTGCGGCGCAGATCGAGAAGACCGAGGCAGAGCTGGCCCAGCGCGACAGCGCCAACGCCAAGGCGGTGCACAAGCGCCTGAAGGCCGCGCGCGAGGCGTTTGTGGACGTGGTCGAGTTCATCGCCGCCAACACGCGCAGCAACCCCAACGCGGCGTTTGCCGGCAGCGTGCCCTACCTGATGCTGGCCGGCAACCTCATGGCTGGCTGGCAGCTTGCCCGTTCGCTGATGGTGGCCGAGGACCTGTCGGCCCAGGGACAGGATGTGGCCTTCATGCAGGCCAAGATCACCACCGCGCGTTTCTACGCCGACCACATCCTCAGCCGCGCTCCGGGCACGCGCGATGCGATCGTCGAAGGTGCCGAGGCCGTGACGTCGCTGGCCATCGAATCGTTCTGATCCGCCACCACAACCACAACGGAGACTTCATGACCGCACCCGCCCGCAGCCTGCCCCCGGTTCTCAAGAACATCAAGTTCCCGGTGATCGGCTCGCCGCTGTTCATCATCAGCAACCCCAAGCTCGTCATTGCCCAGTGCAAGGCCGGCGTGGTGGGCTCCATGCCCGCGCTCAACGCACGCCCGGCCTCGCAGCTCGATGAGTGGCTGGCCGAGATCACCGAAGCCCTGGCCGCGCACGACGCAGCCCACCCGGACAACAAGGCCGCGCCGTTCGCCATCAACCAGATCGTGCACAAGAGCAACGACCGACTGGAGCACGACATGCAGCTGTGCGCCAAGTACAAGGTGCCGATCATCATCACCAGCCTGGGCGCGCGCGAGGACGTGAACCAGGGTGTGCACAGCTGGGGCGGCGTGGTGCTGCACGACGTGATCAACAACGTGTTTGCTCACAAGGCGATCGAGAAGGGTGCTGACGGCCTGATCCCGGTGGCGGCGGGTGCCGGCGGCCACGCCAGCGTGAAGAGCCCGTTCGCGATGATCCAGGAGATTCGCGAGTGGTTTGGCGGCCCGGTGGCGCTGTCGGGTTCCATCTCCTCGGGCGGCGCCATCCTGGCGGCGCAAGCCATGGGCGCCGACTTCGCCTACATCGGCTCGGCCTTCATCGCCACCGACGAAGCGCGCGCAGTGGACGGCTACAAGGAAATGATCACGAAGTCGAACTCGGACGACATCGTTTACAGCAACTTCTACACCGGTATCCACGGCAACTACCTCAAGGGCAGCATCCAGAATGCCGGCATGGACCCGGACAACCTCCCGCAAAGCGACCCGAGCAAGATGAACTTCGGCACCAGCGAGGGCGCCAACGCTGCCAAGGCCTGGAAAGACATCTGGGGCTGCGGCCAGGGCATCGGCGCGATCCGAGAAGTGGTGCCGGCGGCCGATCTGGTGGCGCGTTTCAAGCGCGAATACGCGGAAGCCAAGGCGCGCATCTGCGCTCCCTGACCCTCCCTCCATCGATTCGCAGCCGGCCTTGAGGCCGGCTTTTTTTTGCCTGTCACTTGAAGGGCAGGAGAGGGTCCGTCGTGTCTGGGGAAGCGTCTTTGCCAGTCTGGTTGCTCCCATCAAGTCATCACGAAAAGAATACTAAAAAGTTATTTCGTCGGGATTTCATAACCTTTCAATCGGAATATGCATACCTAGTAACCACAATTGAAACAAGATGCGTCACCGATTCCGGCGGCCAACTTTGCGGCCCGGGGGTTGTTCATGGTTCTATTTCCTTCAAGGTGAATCGCATGTTCGTTGTTTCATTGCGCCGCGCGCTCACAGCGCTCCTCATGTTTCCATTGTTCGCGGCTGCCGGTGTGCCGGCACCGGCCCCTGCGACCGGCATCAACGGTGCCGATACCGCGTGGATGCTGGTGTCCACCGTGCTCGTGTTTCTGATGACCATGCCCGGCATCATGCTGTTCTACAGCGGCATGCTCCGCAAGCGCAATGCGCTTTCCATCATGGCTCAGACCATTGGCGCGATCGGGGTCATCACGTTTTTCTGGGCCGTCATCGGCTACTCGCTGGCTTTCGCGTCGGGCTCAGCCTGGTTGGGCGGGTTCGGCAATGCGTGGGCCGCTGGCCTGATCGGCAACCAGGGCGCGGGACACGTGTTGGCGCCTCACATCCCCGAAGCCGTGTTCTTTCTGTTTCAGATGGCCTTTGCCATCATCGCTTTTGCCCTCGTGTTGGGCGCCACCGCCGAGCGCATGCGGATCGGCGCGACGCTGGTGTTTGCTGCGCTGTGGCTGGTGCTGGTCTATGCCCCGGTGGCTCACTGGGTATGGCATCCCGAAGGTTGGCTCGCCGGTTTGGGGCACCTGGATTTCGCAGGGGGGACTGTGGTTCATGTCGTGGCGGGCGCCACCGGCTTGGCCGCCGCACTGGCGGCCGGACCACGCCGTGGGTTTGGGCGCGAACCCATGGTTCCTCACAACCTCGCATTCACCGTTCTGGGCGCCGGCTTGCTCTGGGCAGGGTGGTTTGGATTCAATGCGGGTTCTGCCTTCGAAGCCAGCAACCGCGCTGCCGGCGCGCTGCTGTGCACGCAGCTGGCGGCGGGTACCGGTGCGCTGGTGTGGGGCATGTGCGAAATGTTTCGCCGTCAGCAGATGAGCGTGCTGGGCATGGCCACGGGCGCCATTGCCGGACTCATCGCCATCACGCCGGCTTCCGGTTACACCGGCGTGGGTGGTGCGCTGGCGATCGGCGCTGCGGGCAGCGTGGTCTGTTTCTTTGCCGTCACCGGCTTGAAAACGGTCACGGGCATTGACGATTCGTTGGATGTGTTCGCGTTGCACGGGATCGGCGGCTTGGTGGGCACCCTGCTGACCCCTGTGTTTGCCCTGCCGGGTGTCGGTGGTGGATCGGGTTCGTTCGCGGTCAACCTGGTGGGTGGCTTGGCGGTCATGCTCTACGCCTTTGTGACCAGCTTCGTGTTGCTGAAATTCATACAGCTGCTGATCGGCTTGCGGGTGACCGAGAAGCAGGAGATGGTCGGGCTCGACCTTGCTCAACATGGCGAGAGCGCCACGTGATGTCGGACGTGGATTGCCTGCATGCGACAGCCAGGAGGCCGTGATGTCGTTTGACCAGAGTGCATTCGTCCACCAGGCGATCAAGCTGGTGGTGCCCATGCGGCGAGAGTTTGGCCACAGCATCCGAGTGGAAAACATGCTCAGCGATCCGGCATACGCACAAACCGTGCTCGAACTGGCCCTGAGCAGCAACAACGAGCGCCTGCGTGAACTGGCGCTCTACATGCAGCGGATGCTCTCCGGACCACGCGGAGGCCCCTCGGTCCCGGTGGACACTCCTTTGCAGTCCGGACCGATCACGACAGAAACGGAGGAGAGTTCCTCGGTGGACGCCGAGCGAGCGGCTCTGGAAGCGCAGAAAGCCGACAAGTACCGCCGCGGCTTGCGCTGATTGCGCTGGGGTGAAGCCTGCTGGTGAGCGTGCGGGCTTGAGCGAGACCAGCACCCAACGCAGGCCCTGGGTCAGGGCCTGTTGTCGCCTCGCAACCAGGCGCCGAAGCTGCTCAAGGCATCGCCAATCGCCGCACCCGGCGTCTGCGCGTACTGAACGCCACCCTGGTCCGAAATCTGCGCCACCGAGCCGCTGCCTTGCCATTCGGCGTAGATCCAGTCTTCTCCCTGGCGCGCCAGCCCTTCGGGCGCAGCGGGCGGCTGCGCCACCGGCGTGCTTTTGAGCGCAGCGCCCATGTAGTCGATCCAGATCGGCAGGGCGATGCGCCCGCCCGATTCACCGCCGCCCAGGCTGCGCGGCTTGTCGTAGCCCACCCACACGGCGGTGGCCAGGCTGGGCTGGTAACCGGCAAACCAGGCGTCGACCGCGTCGTTGGTGGTGCCGGTCTTGCCGTACACGTCGGGCCGCTTGAGCATGGCCTGCGCGCGCGCGGCGGTGCCGCTGCGCGTCACCTCGTTGAGCAGGCTGGACATCACGAAGGCATTGCGCGCCGGGATCGAACGGTTGGTCTCGGTCAGCGCTTCGGGCGGGGGCGCTTCAAACAGCACCTTGCCTTGGGCATCGGTGATCTTCTCCACCACCACCGGCGCCACCTTCCAGCCGCCGTTGGCCACCGTGGCGTAAGCCTGCGCCATCTGCAGCGGTGTGACGCTGCCAGTGCCCAGGGCCAGGGTGAGGTCGTTGGGCTGGCGCGCGGGATCCAGGCCGAAGCGGGCGGTCCAGTCGCGTGCGACCTGGGTGCCGGTGTGCTGCAGCACGCGCACGCTGGCGATGTTGCTGGACTGGGCCAGTGCCTGGCGCAGCGTGATGGGGCCAGCGTACTGCCCGTTGCTGTTGGTGGGGCTCCAGCCATTGGACGCGGTGAAAGGCAGGTCGTCGACCAGGGTGCCCGGCATCACACGCGCTTCGAGCGCGGCCGAATACAGCAGCGGTTTGAGCGCCGATCCCGGCTGGCGCCAGCCCTGCGTGACGTGGTTGAAGGGCTGCTGGGTGAAGTCGAATCCACCCACCAGCGCACGCACGCGGCCGGTGTGGCTGTCCATGGCCACCAGGGCAGCCTCGGCTTCTGGCCACTGCGAAATGGCCCAGGCCGGCTGGCCCTTGAGCTTGCCCGCGCTCACCACCCGCACGATGGCGCCGCGCGCGACTTTCAACGGCGCCTTGGCCTTGGGGTCCAGGCCCTTCTGCGCCCAGCGCAGGCCTTCGCCCTGCAGGGTGATGCGCTCGCCACTGGACAGCTGCACCTGCATGGCCTTGGGGCTGGCGGACAGCACGATGCCCACGCGCAGGGTTTCGTCGTCACGGTGGTCTTTCAAAGCTTCGGCGGCCGCGCGTTCGACTTCGGCGCCGTCGCCCGAGGGCAGGGCCTCCATGTCCTCCGGTCCGCGCCACGCACCGCGCCGGTCGAAGGCCAGCACGCCACGCTGCACCGCTGCGTGGGCCGCGCGCTGGTCGGCCGCGCGCAAGGACGTGGTGACGCGCAAGCCGTTCGAATAAGCCTCGGTGCCGAAGCGCTCCACCACCGCGCGGCGCGCCATCTCGGCCACGTGGGCGGCGTGCACGCTGCGCAAGCCGGGCGTGCGGATCGTGAGCTTCTCGGCGCGCGCGGCGGCCAGTTGCGCATCGGTGATCGCGTCGGTCGCGCGCATGCGCTCCAGCACCACGCGCTGGCGCTGTGTGGCGCGCTCGAAGTTGGCCACCGGGTTGGCGTAGTAAGGGTTTTGCGGCAGACCGGCCAGCATCGCGGTCTCGGCCAGCGAGAGTTTGTCCAGTGGTTTCCCGAAATAGGTTTGTGACGCGGCGGCAAAGCCGTAGGCGCGCTGGCCCAGGAAGATCTCGTTGAGGTAAATCTCCAGGATGCGGTCCTTGGAGAGCTCGTCTTCCAGTTTCAGGGCAAGCCAGATTTCCTTGGCTTTTCGCTCGGCGGAAAACTCGCGCGTGAGCAGCATGGTGCGCACCAGCTGCTGCGTGATGGTGGACGCGCCTTGCTTGCGCCCACCGGTCACGGCGGCCACCAGCGCCCTGGCCATGCCCCTGGGGTCAACACCGTTGTGCTCACGAAAACGGGCGTCCTCCACCGACAGCACGGCGTCCTGCAGCAGCTTGGGCGTGCGCGACAGCGGCAGGTACTCGCGCCGCTCGGTGCCGAACTGCGCGATCTCCACACCGTCGGCGGTGAACACCTGCAGCGGCAACTTGGGCTGGTACTTGACGATGCTGTCCAGCGGGGGCAGGTCGAAGGTTGAGGCCTGCAGGGCGGGTGCGAAGAAGGCGGCGGGCATCACGGCCAGGGTGATCACCGCACGGCGAAGGTAAGGCTTGGGCATGGGGGGAGATTGTCCCGGATCGGTGTGCGCTGCATGTGCAGCCAGTGCGTGAGGGTGGTAACCAGCTGTGTCCAGGGCCACCGTTAAGATGAGTCGCTGCCCAAAATCCACCCGCCGAAACCGCCCATGCGAAAGCGCATCCTGCTGCTCGAAGACGAACAAGCCATCGCAGACACGTTGCTGTATGCGCTTCGGAGTGAAGGTTTTGACTTGCGACACCTGCGCCTGGCCAGTGAGGCACTTGATGCGTTTCGCGAGCAGCCCCCCGACCTCGCCATCCTGGACGTGGGTGTGCCCGACGGCAGTGGCTTCGATGTGTGCCGCGCCATCCGCAAGACCAGCGAGACGCCCATCGTGTTCCTGACCGCACGCCACGAAGAGATCGACCGCGTGCTGGGCCTCGAGCTCGGTGCCGACGACTACGTGGTGAAGCCTTTTTCGCCGCGCGAGGTGTGTGCCCGGGTGCGCGCGATCCTGCGGCGCAGCGCGCCGTTGCCCCAGGCGGCGGCACCCACAGCATCGACGCCGGGTCCGCTTTTGCAACTCGACGAGGCCGCGCAGCGCATCCGCTGCGGCGACGATTGGCTCGCGCTCACACGCTACGAATTCCAGTTGCTGGCCACGCTGTTGCGCCGGCCCGAGCGCATCTTCTCGCGCGTGGAATTGATGGACCTGGTGTGGGGCGACGCGCTGGACACCTCGGACCGAACGGTGGACGCCCACGTGAAGTTGCTGCGTGCCAAGCTGCGCGCGCGGGGTGTGCAGGGCGAGCTGATCCAGACCCACCGCAACATGGGCTATTCGATCCGCGTGGCGGACTGAACCATGCGCATCGGTCTGCGGCTGCTGCTGGGCTTTTTTCTGGTGCTGGGCGTGGCGGTGGTGGTGGTGCTCAATGTGTTCCTGCAGGAGGTCAAGCCCGGCACGCGCCTGGCCATGGAAGACAGCCTGATCGACGCGGCCCACGCCTTCGCTCAACTCGCTGCCGCCGACATGAAGGCCGGCACCATCGCCACCGGCGGCTTTGCGCAGGCCTTGCAGGCCTACCCGGGTGCGCAACCGGGGGCGAGCATCTGGGGCTTTGAAAAGAACAACGTCGACTACCGCATCACCATCACCGACGCGCAGGGCATGGTGCGTTTCGACACGCGCCAGGAGGCGGTGGGGCAGGATTTCTCGCGCTGGAACGACGTGCTGCGCACCCTGCGCGGCGAGTACGGGGCGCGCTCCAGCCTGGCCGATCCGAACGACCCCAACAGCACGGTGATGCACGTGGCCGCGCCCATCCGCGATGGCGAGCGCATCATCGGCGCGCTCACTGTCTCGCGGCCCAATCGCAGCCTGGAGCCCTACATTGAGCGCAGCCAGCAACGCATCCTGCGCTGGTCCTGGGGGCTGCTGGGTTTGTCGCTGCTGATCGGCGTGCTGCTGAGCTGGTGGATGGCCAGCTCGCTGTCGCGCCTGCGCGGCTACGCCAACGCCGTGGCCAGCGGTGAGCGCTTGGCGTTGCCGCGCTTCGGGCGCCTGAGCGGCAACACCGAGTTCAACGACCTGGCCCAGGCCGTGGAGCGCATGCGCATCAGGCTCGAGGACAAGGCCTATGTGGAGACCTACGTGCACACGCTCACCCACGAACTCAAGAGCCCGCTGGCCGCCATCCGGGGTGCGGCCGAGCTGCTCGAAGAAGACCTGCCCGAGCCGGACCGCCAGCGCTTCGCCGGCAACATCCAGCGCCAGACCGAGCGCCTGCGCCAGCTCGTCGACAAGTTGCTACGGCTGGCCGATGTCGAGCAGATGCGCGCATTGAACAAGCAGGAGCGGGTGGACCTGAGTGACCTGACGCGCGACCTGCTGCAGCGCGCCGAGCCCCGCCTGCGCCTGAAGGGGTTGCGTGTGCGTGACGAGCTGGGCGCAGGTCAGACGGTGCGTGGCGATCCTTTTCTGCTGGGCCAGGCGCTGCAGAACCTGCTGGACAACGCGATCGACTTTTCACCCGCGCAGGGCGAGCTGTGGCTTCAGCTGGCCCAGGACGGCGACGCGTTGGTGTGGTCGGTGCGCGACCAGGGCCCGGGCGTGCCCGGCTACGCGCTGGCGCACATCTTCGAGCGCTTCTACTCGCTGCCGCGCGGCGAGGGGCAAGAGAAGAGTTCGGGCCTGGGCTTGTGTCTCGTGAAAGAGGTGAGCCACCTGCATCACGGCGAGATTGAGGTGGCCAACGTGGACCACCCGCCCGGTTGCCGGGCCATCTGGCGCCTGCCGCGCTGAGCCTTTTCACGCCCACTGCACAAACCACCGCGGCACTGCACATCCACTGCGCACCCGCTGGAGAGACTGGCACCGTTGCAACCACGGAGCCACTCTTGAACAAACACCCCCTGCTGAGCAAGCTGCTCGTCATCTTGTCGCTGATGCTGCTGCTGTCGATGCCTTTGTTGATGGTGTTCAACACCATCCAGGAACGCAGCGCCTACCGCGATGAAGCCGCCAGCGAGGTCGCGCGTGCCCACGCCGGTCCGCAAACCATCACCGGCCCGGTTCTCCATGTGCCTTACACCGAGACCTTCACGCGCACCGTGCCGGTGGAGGGTGGGCGCGGCGAAACGCGCGAAGAGCGCGTCACCCAGTCCCACGTGGCCCTGCGTTTCCCCACGCGCCTGGACACACGCAGCCAGCTGGAGACGCAGACGCGCTGGCGCGGCATCTTTCCGGTCACGGTCTTCACCAGCAACCACCGGAGCACCGGCCGCTTTGTGTGGAGCGCCGTGGAGCCGCTGGAGAAGAACGGTGAGATCACCCTCGGGCAGCCGCGCGTGGTGTTGGGCGTGAGCGATCTGCGCGGCCTGCTCAGCGCACCACAGCTCACGGTGGCGGGCCAGGTCATGGCCATGGCGCCATCCCCTGCGGCACTGAAGCTGCCGCTGCCGCTGGCAGCTCCGGTCGACGCCGCACTGCTCGTGCCCGGCGCCGCGTTCGACATCACCCTCGGGGTCGAACTCGCCGGCACGGGGCGCATCGGCTGGGTGCCGCTGGCCGACGAAAACACCGTGAACCTCACATCGAGCTGGCCGCATCCCAGCTTCGGCGGCGACTTCCTGCCGCGCACGCGCCAGGTGAGCGAACGGGGCTTTGAAGCCAGCTGGAGCGTGCCGTCGCTGTCCACCCAGGCGCAGCAGGTGTTTGCTCACCAGGGTGAATTGCGCTCCGCACCCGACAGCTTCTCGGTGTCGCTGGACAACCCGGTGGACGTGTACCGCCTGACCGAGCGCGCCACCAAGTACGCGCTGATGTTCATCGTGCTCACCTTCTCCGCGTTCTTCGTGCTGGAGATGGTCAAACGCTGGCGCATCCATCCCATGCAGTACCTCATGATCGGTGCGGCGCTGGTGCTGTTTTTCCTGTTGTTGCTTTCGCTCTCCGAACACCTGGATTTCGCCTGGGCCTACTTGTTGGCCAGCGCGGCTTGCATCGGCCTGCTCACACACTACCTGCGCCATGTGCTGCGCGGCTGGCGGCCCGCACTGGGCATGAGCGCGCTGCTGGTGGCGCTGTACGGTGTGCTCTACGGCATTCTGGTGTCGGAAGACAACGCCTTGATGATGGGATCGCTGCTGCTCTTCGGCGTGCTCGCGACCATCATGGTGGTCACCCGCAAGGTGGATTGGTACAGCGTGATGGGCACAGACCCGCAGCCCGCTCAATGACCTTCGATGGCGAACAGTGTGCCGGTGGACGCGCGCTGGCGGATCTCGACCAGGCGCTGGTACTCGGGCGATGTGTAGAAGGCCTGCAGATGCGCCATGTCGGGGAACTCCAGGATCACCTGCCGGTGCGGCACGCCGCTGCCTTCGAGCACCGTGACCGCGCCACCGCGCACCAGGTAACGCCCGCCGTGTGCGGCGATGAGGGCGGGCACGTCGCGGCGGTATGCCTCGTAGAGGGCGGGGTCTGTGATTTCAACGTTGCCGTAGATGTAGGCGGGCATGGTGTCTCCTCTTGGATGGATCGGGATGGGCAGCCGACCGCTGCCGTCTCAGCGCTTCACGGGGACCGGCAGTGGGACGGCGTTGGCCAGAAGCGAAGCGAGGCGAAACTTCACCGCATGCCGCTCGCCTTCTGAAAGGAAGCGGGCGCAACGCAACTCAATTCCTGGTTTCCATCGCCTTCGCCATCGTCTTGCCCAGCTCCACGCCCCACTGGTCGTAGGCGTTGATGCGCCAGATGGCAGCCTGGGTGAAGACCTTGTGTTCGTACAACGCGATCAGCGCACCCAGGCGCATGGGGTCCAGCCGGTCGAGCCACAGCACGTTGTTGGGAATGTTGCCTGCAAACGTGCGGTGCGGCGCCATGGCGGCCGCGTCGGCCTCGCTCATGCCATCCCGCATCAGCGCGGCCTGCGTGTCGTGCTGTGAGCGGCCGCAGGCCATGGCCTGGGCCTGCGCGCGCAGGTTGAGGTTGACCACGCCGTGGTGCGTGGCGGCCATGGGCAGCGGTGTGTCTTCGTTCAGCACACCGATGAAGTCCACCGGCACGGTGTGCTGACCCTGGTGGATGAGCTGGAAGTAGGCGTGCTGCCCGTCGATGCCCAGGCCTCCCCAGACGATAGGGCCGGTGTCCACCGTGGCGGGCGTGCCGTCGCTGTGGGTGCGCTTGCCGTTGGACTCCATGTCCATCTGTTGCACGAAGGGGGTGAAGCGCACCAGCCGCGAGGCGTAGGGCACGATGAGCTGGGTGGGCAGCTGCAGAAAGTTGCGGTTCCAGATGCCCGCCAGCGCGAGCTGCATGGGCAGGTTCTGCGCGGGCAGGGCGGTGCAGAAATGCTCGTCCATGGCGCGCGCGCCGGCCAGGAAGGCGCGGAAATTCTCCGCGCCGATGGCAATCGCCAGCGGCAGGCCCAGCGCCGACCACACCGAGTACCGACCTCCGACCCAGTCCCAGAACAGAAAGGTGCGCTCGGGTGGGTAGCCCAGTTTCGCGGCCTGCGCCGGGCTGGCGGTGATGGCCACCAGGTGCTTGGACAGCTGCTCGGGCGGACAGCCGTGGTCGGTCAACCAGCGTTGTGCGCTGGCGGCGTTGGTCAGCGTTTCCTGCGTGGTGAAGGTTTTGCTCGAGACAACGAGCAGGGTGCGTCGGGCATCGAGCCCGCGCAGCACGCTCCAGAGCGCCCAGGCGTCGGGGTTGGAGACACAGTGAACCCGCACGCCGGGCACGGCAGGGGCCGCCAGGTGGGCCAGCGCCTCGATGGCCATGCGCGGGCCGAGGTCGGAGCCGCCGATGCCGATGTTCACGATGTCGGTGATGGTCTCTCCCGAGAAACCCAGCACCGCGCCCGCGTTGAGGGCCTGAGCGAAGTCGCACACCCGCGCCAGCTCGCGCTGCACATCGGCCTGCACCGCGTTGCCCCAGGGCCCGGCGTGCAGCGGGTCGCCGCGCAGCGCCACGTGCAGCACCGGGCGGTCTTCGGTGGTGTTGATGCTGTCGCCCCGGAACATGGCATCGCGTTGCGCCGCCACGCCGGACTGTTCGGCCAGCGTCAGCAGTGCTTGCTGGATGGCGGGGGTGGTGCGCTGGCGGCTGGCGTCGAGCGTGATGCCGGCCGCACTCGCCGTCATGCGGTGTTCGCGGTGGGTGTCGGTGAGCAGTTCGCGCAGGTGCGGCGCGGGGCTGGCGGCCAGCGTCTGCAGCTGTGACCAGGCGGGCAGGGTGGTGGGCAGTTTCATGTCGGATGTTTCCCGGTCAGTTGTGGGCAGCCAAGGTGGTGGCCTCGCGAGCGAGCTTCGTGATGCCGGCCCAGTCCCCGTTGCGCAGCAGATCGGCCGGTGTGAGCCAGGAGCCGCCGGCCATGGCCACATTGGGCAGTTTCAGGAAGTCGCGCAGATTCTCCACGCTCACGCCGCCGGTGGGGCAAAAGCGCACATCGGGCAGGGGGGCGCCCAAGGCCTTGAGCATGCCCAGGCCGCCGGCCTGTGAAGCGGGAAACAGCTTCATGAGCGTGAAGCCGTGGTCGCGCGCGCGCATCACCTCGCTGGGGGTCATCACGCCGGGAATGAAAGGCAGTTTCGCGTCACGCACAGCGCGCACGAGCTCGTCGGTGCAGCCGGGCGACAGGGCGAAGGTGGCGCCGGCGGCGATCACCTGCGCGACCTCGGCCACCCGCGTGACGGTGCCCGCGCCCAGGTGCATCTGCGGCACGGCCCGTGCCACCGTTTCCATGGCCTGCAGGGCCACGCCGGAGCGCAGGGTGATCTCCATCACGTCGATGCCGCCTTCGAGCAGGGCGTGGGCCAGCGGCACGGCATGGGCCGGATCGTTGAGCACGATCACGGGCACGACGCGGGAGGTGAAGGCGGGGCGGGTGAAGCAGGTGGTGGTCATGGGGTTCCCGGGGTTCAGCCAAACAGCGGCGAGGCACCCAGCTCGGCCACGCTGGCGTGCTGGCGGAACATGGCGAACAGTTCGCGGCCGGTACCGTGCTGGTTGGCGCTGAGGTCGGGGTGGTGCAGCTCGCGTGCGTTGAAGGTGGCGGCGTCCACCTCGAGTTCGAGCACGCCGCGTTCGCAGTCCAGCGTGATCCAGTCGCCGTCGCGCACGCGCGCAATCGGCCCGTTGGCCAGCGCCTCGGGGCTGAGGTGGATGGCTGCGGGCACCTTGCCCGAAGCGCCCGACATGCGGCCGTCGGTGACCAGGGCCACCTTGAAGCCTTTGTCCTGCAACACGGCCAGCGGCGGCGTGAGCTTGTGCAGCTCGGGCATGCCGTTGGCGCGCGGGCCCTGGTAGCGCACCACGGCGATGAAGTCGCGCTCCAGCTCACCGGCGCTGAACAGCGCCAGCAGGTCCTGCTGGTCGCTCACCACCACGGCCTGGGCGCGCACCACGCGGTGCTCGGGCTTCACCGCCGAGACCTTCACCACGCTGCGGCCCAGGTTGCCCTGCAGCAGGCGCAGGCCGCCGTCGGCGCTGAAGGGCTCGGCCACCGGGCGCACCACCGAGGTGTCGCCGCTCTGCGCGGGCACCGGGCGCCAGGCCAGCTGGTCGCCGTCGAGCCAGGGTTCCTGCGTGTAGGCCTGCAGGCCGTGGCCCACCACGGTGACCACATCGTGGTGCAGCAGACCGGCCGCGAGCAGTTCCTTCATGAGGTAGCCCATGCCGCCGGCGGCGTGGAAGTGGTTCACGTCGGCGCTGCCGTTCGGGTACACGCGCGCCAGCAGCGGGATGTCGTGCGAAAGCTCGGCGAAATCGTCCCAGTCGATCAGCACGCCGGCGGCGCGCGCCATGGCCACCAGGTGCAGCGTGTGGTTGGTCGAGCCCCCGGTGGCGAGCAGGCCGATGATGCCGTTGACGATCGTCTTTTCGGTCACGATGTCGGCCATGCAGATGGCGGGCGCGCCGGTGCGCCCGGTGTTGAGCACCGATCGCTTCACGGCCTCGGCGGTGAGGGCGTCGCGCAGCGGCGTGCCGGGGTTCACGAAGGACGCGCCGGGCAGGTGCAGGCCCATGATCTCCATCAGCATCTGGTTGCTGTTGGCGGTGCCGTAAAAGGTGCAGGTGCCGGGGCTGTGGTAGGCCTGCGCTTCCGATTCGAGCAGGGCCTCGCGCCCCACCAGGCCCTGCGCGTACTGCTGGCGCACCTTGGCCTTGGCGTCGTTCGAGAGGCCCGTGGTCATGGGGCCGGCGGGCACGAACACGGTGCTGAGGTGGCCGAACTGCAGCGCGCCCATGAAGAGGCCGGGCACGATCTTGTCGCAGATGCCCAGCATGAGCGCGGCGTCGAACACGTTGTGCGAGAGCGCCACCGCGGTGGACAGGGCGATCACGTCGCGCGAGAACAGCGAGAGCTCCATGCCGGCTGCGCCTTGCGTGACGCCGTCGCACATGGCGGGCACGCCACCGGCCACCTGCACCGTCACGCCCAGGCCGTGGGCGATGCCGCGGATCTGCTGCGGGTAGGCCTCATAGGGCTGGTGAGCCGAGAGCATGTCGTTGTAGGCCGTGACGATGCCGAGGTGCGGTGCGCGCTCGGCGTGGATCTTGAGCTTGTCGGCCGCCGGCAGCGCGGCCGTGGTGTGGGCCATGTTGGCGCAGCCCATGCCGGCGCGCTGGGTGCCGGTCTTGCGTTGCGCGGCCATCGAGGCGAGGTAGGCCGCGCGGGTGGTGGCGCTGCGGTCGGTGATGCGTTCGGTGACGCGTTGCAGCGTTGGGTGAAGGGGGGTCGTCATGGGGAGGGCTCCGTTCAGGCCAGCCACACGCTCACGGGTGTCTGGTGCTGGTTGAGGACGAGGGACACCGGCAGGGCTTCGTCGGCGCCGAGGCGGGCTTGCTGGAACACGGCCAGCTTGCTGGCGCCGCTGATCGCCAGCGCGAGTTCGCGCGTGGCCAGCAGGGCGGGCAGGGTGAGGGTGAGGCGCGCGTGGGGCGCGCTGGCCGGGCGCACCCAGGTCACCGGACCGCTGCTGTACAGGGCCTGGTTGAGACCGGCTGCACCAGGGAACAGCGACGCGGTGTGGCCGTCGTCGCCCATGCCGAGCACGGCCATGTCCATCGGCCAGGGCTGGGTGGCCAGGCGGCGGTTGGCGGCGTCCACCAGACGGATCAGGGCGGGCTCGTCCAGCGTGTCCGGCAGCGTGTCGAAGAAAGGCACGAAGGTGGCTGCTGCGGCCTGGTCTTTCAGCAGGTGCTGACGCACCAGCGCGGTGTTGCTGTCGGCGTGGTCGTGTGGCACGCAGCGCTCGTCGACCAGCAGCACGGTCACGCGCGACCACTCGAGCGGCAGCACGCGCAGCGCTTCAAACAGCGCAATGGGCGACTTGCCGCCCGAGACCGCGAGCACCGCGTGGCCGCGCTGGTTGATCGCGGCGTTCAGGCTTTGTGCGATGGTGTCGGCGAGTTGCCAGGCCAGTTCAGCGGCCGAGTTGCAGGCGTGCTCTTTCATGATTCTTCCACCCAGGCGGAGTTCTCGCGCGCCATGAGGGCCGACGAGGCGGCCGGGCCCCAGCTGCCGGCGGTGTAGGCCTTGGGCTTTTCATTCAGGTTCTTCCAGCCGTCCAATATGGGTTCGACCCAGGTCCACGCGGCTTCGAGTTCGTCGCGGCGCATGAAGTGCGTCAGACGCCCTTTGATCACGTCCATGAGCAGGCGCTCGTAGGCCTCGGCGCGGCGCGCGCTGAAGGCGGATTCGAGGTCGAGGTTCAGGCTCACCGGGCGCAGGCGCATGCCGCTGCCGGGTTCCTTGGCCATCATCTGCAATTGCACGTGCTCTTCGGGCTGCAGGCGGATCATGAGCCGGTTGACCGGCTGGCGCGGGGCGTCGGGGAAGATGGTGTAGGGCAGGTCGGCGAACTCGATGACGATCTCCGAGCGGCGTTCGGCCATGCGTTTGCCGGTGCGCAGGAAGATCGGGACGTTGGCCCAGCGCCAGTTGTTGATGTGGGCGCGCAGGGCCACGAAGGTTTCGGTCTCGCTCTCGGGCGGCACGTTGTCTTCCTGGTGATAACCCACGGCCTTGTCGCCGTTGGCGCTCCCGGCGGTGTACTGGCCGCGCACGGTGTCGCGGGCCACGTCGGCCACACTGAGTGGGCGCAACGAGCGCAGCACCTTGAGCTTTTCATCGCGCACCGCGTCAGGGTCGAGCGAGACCGGTGGCTCCATGGCGACGATGCACAACAGCTGCAGCAAGTGGTTCTGCAGCATGTCGCGCAGCGCGCCGGTGCCGTCGTAGAAACCGGCGCGGCTGCCCACGCCCACCGATTCGGCCACGGTGATCTGCACGCTCTTGATGTAGGGGCTGCGCCACAGCGGCTCGAAGATGGTGTTGCCAAAGCGCAGCACCATCAGGTTCTGCACCGTCTCCTTGCCCAGGTAGTGGTCGATCCGGAAGGTCTGCGCTTCGCTGAAATAGCGGCCCACTTCTTCGTTGATCTGGCGCGCAGAAGCCAGGTCGTGGCCGAGCGGCTTTTCGAGCACCACGCGCGAGCGGGCATCGATCAGGTTGGCGCTGGCGAGGTGGGCGCAGATGCCGGTGAACAGCGTGGGCGCGGTGGCCAGGTAGTAGACGCGGTCGGAGCCGTTTTGCAGCGCCCGGCCCAAGGCGGCGAAACCGTCGGGCTGGGTGGCGTCCAGGCACACGTAGGTCAGCCGGGCCTTGAAGGCGGTCCAGGCCGTGTCGTCGAGGGCTTCCGCGTCGATGAAGCCGCGCACCTTGTCGTCGATGAAGGCGGTGAAGGTGTCGCGGTCCCAGGGCTGGCGGCCCAGCGCCAGGATGCGCGTGGCCTCGGGCAGGTTGTGGTGCAGGTGCGCCATGTAAAGCGCGGGCAGCAGCTTGCGCACCGAGAGGTCGCCCGCGCCGCCGAAGATCACCAGGTCGAGTGGGCCCTGCGGGGTGGCGGTGGCGGTGGTGGGGCTTGAGGTGACCATGGATCTAATCAAGTTACTTGAGAAAACGGGATCGTAATGTAATTAAGTTACATCGCGGGTACAGGATGCCAACGCCGGCCTGTGTGGGCGAAGGGCGTTGCCTCCACCTTAACCGCCGCAGCGCCGCGCGCCCATTCACCGGGTGCGAAAAATCGGGGGGTGGGCGGCGGTGCGGGCCACCACCTCGCTCAGACTGGGCGGGGTGCAACCGGTCTGCATCACGCACAGGCTGGCGCTCGCCACGGCGTGGGCGAGCAGGTGTTGCGCATCGTCGGCGCCGAGTTGCAGCGCGTCCGCCAGGGTGCCTGGTCGCATGTCGGGGCGCTGCATCAGCGCGACCAGCAGGCCGGCCAGAAAACAATCGCCCGCGCCCACCGTGTCGACCACGCTGACCGGTGCCGACTCGGCGCTGTGCCATGCCCGGCCGTCGCGCGCCAGCAGCACCGCGCCGCCGGCGCCCAGGGTGAGCGCGAGCCATTGTGCGGGCGTGCTGGCCAGCAGTGCGTTGGCCTGGTGCAGGGCGTCCGTGCCGGCGATGCCCAGCGTGTCGAGGTCGTCGTCGCTCACCTTGATCAGGTGGGCCTGTTGCAGGGCGGCCATCACGCTGGCGCGGTAGGCGTCCATATCGGGCACCACCGCCGGGCGCAGGTTGGCGTCCACCACCACCAGCCGCCCGGCTGCGCGCTGGGCCTGCAGCCAGGGCCCGTAGGTCGCGCTGTCCTCGGCCGCCAGCGCGAGGCAACCGGTGACCGTGATGCGCAGGTCGGGCAGGGCTTCGCACGCCGCGATCAGGCCGTGCGCCGAGACCTGCCGGTCGGCCACGCCCTCGCGGTAGAAGCTGTAGCTGGCCTTGCCTTGCGCATCCAGACCCACGACCGCCAGCGACGTCGGTTCGTGCACCGGTTGCGCCTGCGCGAGCGCGACGCCAGCTTGTGAGATCCCCTCGGCCAGCAGGCGGCCGAAGCGGTCTTTCGAGAGGGGATTGAGGTAGAGCGTGCCCACGCCTTGCAGGCCGAGCGCGCGGGTGAGGTTGTAGACGGCGCCACCCGCGCAGGGACGCATGCGCCCATCGGCGTCCTCGATCAGGTCGATCAGGGCCTCGCCGGCGGTGGCGACTTGAACGCTTCGGAGGGGACTAGGGAAAACCATAACTAAATCCAGTTGATTTATTAACCTGTCCCGAAATATAGTTCAACCACACCGCAACGGGCCTCGTGAAAACCCCAAGAGTCTGGCGGCGTGATTCCTGAGACATCCCTTCCACCTGAGGAGACCAACATGACCATCCGCCCCTCCACACTGGCCACGTCTGCGTGTGCGTTTTCCCTGCTGGCCCTGTCCGCGTCGCTCGCGCAAGCCCAGGCCCCCATCGTCATCGGGCTGATCACCAAGACCGACTCCAACCCCTTCTTCGTGAAGATGAAAGAGGGTGCCGATGCCGAGGCCAAAAAGCTCGGTGCCAAGCTGCTGACGGCGTCGGGCAAGACCGACGGCGACAACGCCGGGCAGGTGACGGCCATGGAAAACATGATCGCCGCCGGCGCGAAAACCATCCTGCTCACGCCCAGTGACGCGAAAGCCATCATCCCGGCGGTCAAGCGTGCGCGGGCGCAGGGCGTGATGGTGATCGCGCTCGACAGCCCGACCGAGCCGGTGAGCGCCGTGGACGGCCTGTTCGCCACCGACAACTACAAGGCCGGCGTGCTGATCGGCCAGTACGCCAAGGCCGCGCTCGGCGGCAAGACCCCGGTGATCGCCACGCTCGACCTGTTCCCCGGCCACCCGGTGGGCGCCCAACGCCACAACGGCTTTCTGCAGGGCTACGGCCTGAAGTCGCTGGACGCCAAGAGCAACGACCTGGCCAAGCCGCCCGAGGTGGTGTGCATGGCCGACAGTTTTGGGGACGCCGCCAAGGGCCAGACCGGCATGGAAAACTGCCTGCAGAAGAACCCGGGCATCAACGTGGTCTACACCATCAACGAACCCGCCGCCGCTGGCGCCTACAAGGCGCTCAAGGCCGCCGGCAAGGAAAAAGACGTGGTCATCGTCTCGGTGGACGGCGGTTGCGCCGGCATCAAGGACGTGGGCGCCGGTGTGATCGCCGCCACCTCGCAGCAGTACCCGTTGCGCATGGCCGCCATGGGGGTGGCCGCCGGTGTGGAGTACGCCAGGAGCGGCAAGAAGGTCAGCGGCTACACCGACACCGGCGTGACCTTGATCGCGGCCAAGCCCGTGGCCGGTGTGGACAGCAAGGACGTGACAACCGGCATGGACCTGTGCTGGGGCAACAAGTGATGGAAAGCGCACGGACATGAAAGCCAAACTACCCCCCATGGGCACGCTCGGGCCCTTCATTGCCCTGCTGCTGGCCTGCGCGTTCTTTGCCACGCAGAGCGACCGCTTCCTCACGCTGCAAAACTTTTCGCTGATCCTGCAGCAGGTGATGGTGGTGGGCACCATCGCCATCGGCCAGACGCTGATCATCCTCACCGCCGGCATCGACCTCTCGTGCGGGATGATCATGGCGCTGGGCAGCATCGTCATGACCAAGATGGCGGCCGACTTCGGCCTGTCGGCACCGGTGGCCATTGCGCTGGGCATCGGTGCCACCGCGCTGTTCGGACTGGTCAACGGCCTGCTGGTGACCAAGGCCAAGCTGCCGCCCTTCATCGTGACCCTGGGCACGCTCAACATCGCGTTCGCCATCACCCAGCTCTACAGCGGCTCGCAGACCATCACCGACATCCCCGAGGGCATGAACTGGTTGGGCCAGTCGCTGCGCATCGGTGGCACCAACGTGCTCTACGGCGTGATCCTCATGCTGGTGCTCTACCTCGTGACCTGGCTTGCGCTGCGCGAGACCGCGCCCGGACGCCACATCTACGCGGTGGGCAACAGCCCCGAAGCCACGCGGCTGACCGGCATTTCCACCGACAAGGTGCTGCTGGGCGTGTACGTGGCCGCCGGTGTGTTCTACGGCATCGCGTCCATGCTGAGCGTGGCGCGCATCGGCGCGGGCGATCCCAACGCCGGGCAGACCGAGAACCTGGACGCCATCACCGCCGTGGTGCTGGGCGGCACCAGCCTGTTCGGTGGGCGCGGCATTCTGATCGGCACGCTGGTGGGCGCGCTCATTGTGGGTGTGTTCCGCAACGGCCTCACGCTCATGGGCGTGTCGTCCGTGTATCAAATCCTCGTCACCGGCATCCTGGTCATCCTCGCGGTGGCCACCGACCAGATGTCTCGCAAGGGAGTCCGCTGATGACTGCCCCCACGCTTTCTTCGAGCGCTGCCCCCCAAGGGGGAGCCCGTCAGCCTTGGGGCGGCCCGGCGGCTGCCGGTTCTGGTCAGCCCCTTGTGATCCAGGCCAAGGGACTGGTGAAACGCTACGGCCAGGTCACCGCGCTTGACGGCGCCGACTTCGAGTTGCGCGCCGGTGAAATCCTGGCCGTCATTGGCGACAACGGCGCCGGCAAATCCTCGTTGATCAAGGCCTTGTCGGGCGCCACCATTCCCGACGAAGGCCAGATCTTTCTGGACGGCCAGCCCATCCGTTTCAAGAGCCCGATCGACGCCCGCCGAGCCGGCATCGAGACCGTCTACCAGGACCTCGCCGTGGCCCCGGCCATGACGATCGCCGAGAACCTCTTTCTGGGCCGCGAAATCCTGCGCCCGGGTTTTCTGGGCCGTGTCCTGCGCATGATGGATAAAAAGAAAATGCTGAGCGAGAGCATCTCGCGCATGAACGATCTGAAGGTCGGCATCCGCTCCATGACGCAGGCGGTGGAAACCCTCTCGGGCGGTCAGCGACAGTGCGTGGCGGTGGCGAGGGCCGCAGCCTTTGCACAGCACGTGGTCATCATGGACGAACCCACCGCCGCGCTGGGCGTGAAGGAGGGCAACATGGTGCTGGAGCTCATCCGCCGCGTGCGCGACAAGGGCCTGCCGGTGATCCTGATCAGCCACAACATGCCGCACGTGTTTGAAATCGCCGACCGCATCCACATCGCACGCCTGGGCAAACGCGCAGCGGTCGTCAACCCCAAGGTGATCAGCATGAGCGACACCGTGGCCGTGATGACCGGCGCCAAGCTGGCCGAAGAACTGCCCGCCGAGGCCTTGGCGTAAACCATGCTCAAAGGTATCGATCCCCTGCTCAGCCCCGAGCTGCTGAAACTGCTGGCCGAGATGGGCCACGACGACGCACTGGTGCTGACTGATGCGAACTTCACCGCCATGAGCCTGGGCACGGGCAAGACCGTGCTGCGCCTGCCCGGCGTGGGCATGGCGCGCACCGTGAAGGCCGTGGCCAGCGTGCTGCCGCTGGCGGCCGACGTGCCGCAGCCCGTGGCTTACATGCAGGTCGGCGGCACCGAGGCGCCGTACCGCTCGGCCCTGCAGCGCGAAACGCTGGCCGTGCTGTCCGCCGAGGGCCTGATGGAGGGCCAGGCCGAAGCGGTGGAACGGTTCGCCTTTTACGAGCGCGTGAAACAGGCCTACGCCATCGTGGTCACCGGCGAGCTGCAGCCCTGGGGCAACTTCATCCTGCGCAAGGGTGTCATCGGCGACACTTTGCGGACCTGATCCGACATCGAACCTGACGCAGTGAACAACGACGCCGCCGCTACCGAAGCCCTGCCCGATACCGAACCGGGTGACCAGCCGCGCCTGCGCCCGCGCGGATCCAACCAGGTGGGCATGCGCCAGTTCAACGAGCGCGTGGTGCTGCAGGCGCTGCGCGTCCACGGCAGCCTGGCCAAGGCCGACATCGCACGCCTCACCGGGCTCACGGCGCAGACCATCGGCCTGATCACCGCGCGGCTGGACGAAGACCAGCTGCTGCGCCGCGAGGCTCCGGTGCGCGGCCGCGTGGGCCAGCCCTCGGTGCCGCTGGGCCTGCACCCCGACGGCGCGTTCGCCATCGGCATCAAGATCGGCCGGCGCAGCGCCGACTGGTTGCTGGTGGATTTCACCGGCCAGGTGCGTGAGCGCCTCGTGCTCGACTACGCCTTCCCCGACATCCCGGTGCTGCTGCCCGCGATCAAGACCAACCTCAACCGCCTGCTCAAGAAGCTGGGGCCTCTGAGCGACCGCGTGGTCGGTGTCGGCGTGGCGGCGCCGTTTCAGTTGGGGGGCTGGCACCGCATGCTGGGCCTCACGGCCGAACAATCGCAGGCCTGGAACCAGATCGACCTGGGCGCCGAGGTGCAGAAGCTCACCGATCTGCCCGTGAGTTTTGCCAAGGACACCTCGGCCGCCTGCGTGGCCGAGCTGCTGCAAGGCCGCGGGCGCGACATCCGCAGTTTTCTCTACCTGTTCATGGACACCTTCGTGGGTGGTGGCCTGGTGCTCGACTCGCACCTGCACCGCGGCATCCACGGCAACGCCGGTGCGGTGGCGTCATTGCCGCTGCGGGTGGCGCAGGGCGGTGAGCTCGCGCCGCAGCTCATCGGCGAAGCCTCGTTGTGGGACCTGGAGCAGCGATTTCGCCAGCACGGGCTGGACCCGATGGCCGCCTACGACGCGCGGGCCCTGCAATCGCCCTGGCTGCCGTACAGCCAGGAATGGATTGCGCGCGCCGCGCCGGCGCTGGCGCAATGCGTGGTCTCGGGCACGGCGTTTCTCGACGTGGAAGCGGTGGTCATGGACGGTGCGGTGGCGCCCGACCTGCTGCGCGCCCTGTGCGAAGCCACGCGCGCGGCGCTGACGGCCTACAGCTGGGAGGGCCTGCACCGCCCACGCCTGGAGCTGGGCAGCATCGGCTCGGATGCTCGCGCACTGGGCGGCGCGCTGCTGCCGCTGCACACCTGCTTCGCGCCCGACCACGACGTCATCCTCAAGGTCTGAAGACCTGAGGCCTCAGGCGGGCTCCAGGCCGTTCGCTGTGAGGTGCAGCACCCGCTGCGCGCGACCGGCTGCGGCCTGCGAGTGCGTGACCAGCACCAGTGCCGCGCCACTCTCGCGGGCCTGATGCTCCAGCACATCCATGACTTGCGCGGCGGTCGTCGGATCCAGGTTGCCCGTGGGCTCGTCCGCCAGCAGCAGGCCGGGGCGGTGCACCAGCGCGCGTGCAATCGCCACGCGCTGCAACTGACCACCCGAGAGCTCGGCCGGCAAACGCGCACCCAGCTCGCCCAGGCCCACGGCGTCCAGCATCTGCTGCACGCGCGTGGCATCGGGTCGGCCCAGCAGCAGCAGGGGGAGACCCACGTTTTGTGCCACGTCCAGGTGCGGCAACACGTGAAAAGCCTGGAACACAAAGCCGAGGTGTTCGCGGCGCCAGTGCGCGCGCTGCGTGTCGCTCAGACCACCGAGGTCCACGCCCGTGTGGGTGATGCGGCCTTCGCTCCAGTCGTCCAGCGCGGCCAGGCAGTTGAGCAGGCTGGATTTGCCCACGCCCGATTCGCCCACGATGGCGATGAACTCGCCCGGCGCCACCGTGAGGTTCACGCCGCCGAAGACGGTGGTGGTGCCGTAGCGTTTGCCGAGGTGTTCAACGACGAGTGACATGCCAATCAGGTGGGTGCGCCCAGCAGGGCTTGCACCGATTCGAGCACGCGCGCCAGTGCGTCGGGCGCGTCGCAGGCAATGACCTTGCGCTGCGGCATGGAGCGAAGCCAGGTGAGCTGGCGTTTGGCGAGCTGGCGCGTGGCGGCCACGCCGAGTTCGCGCAGCTCGGCGACTTGCGCCGGCTTGAGCGTGTTGCCGTAGGCATCGAGCATGTCCCAGGCCTGGCGGTACCCCACGCAGCGCATGGAGGGCAGGTCGGTGGAGAGATCGCCGCGCGCGCGCAGGCGCTTGACTTCGATCATGAAGCCTTCGGCCAGCATGGCGTCGAAGCGCTGCGCGATGCGCGCATGCAGCCAGGCGCGGTCGCGCGGTTCGAGCGACATCAGGTGTTCGGGTGCAAGCGGACTGTCGGGGTTGTGGGTGCGTCCGGTCTGGAAGCTGGAGAGCGGTTGGCCCGAGATGTCGTGAACCTCAAGCGCGCGCTGGATGCGCTGGGCATCCAGTGGCGCCAGGCGCGCCGCGGTCACCGGATCGACCCGAGCCAGCTCGGCGTGCAGCGCCGGCCATCCCAGCGCCGCTGCGCGTGCATCGATCGCGCTTCTCACGGCGGCGTTGGCCGGCGGCATGTCGTCCAGGCCCACCACCAGCGCCTTGAAATACAGCATGGTGCCGCCCACCAGCAGCGCGGTGCGACCACGCCCGTTGATCTCGCCCACCAGGCGCGTGGTGTCGCGCACGAAGTCGGCGGCGCTGTAACTCTCCAACGGGTCGAGGATGTCGATCAGGTGGTGCGGCACTTGCGCGAGTTCGGCCGGTGTGGGTTTGGCGGTGCCGATGTCCATGCCCCTGTAGACCAGCGCCGAGTCGACGCTGATGATTTCCACCGGCCAGCGTTGCGCGATGGCCAGCGAGGCCGCGCTCTTGCCGCTGGCGGTGGGACCGGCCAGGCCGATGCAGGACACAGAGGGCGCGGACATGGGTCGGGTCAGCCTCGCGCTGGTTCGACAGGGATCGCCCGCTCGGGCCCGGGCCCGGGCCGGCTTTCACCGAAACGCTGCACCAGCGTCCAGGCGGTCAGTGCAATGAGCACGCTCCAGAGCCAGATGCCGTTGGTGAGCGGCAGCACCGTGCCGCTGCCCGCCTGGATGGCCGCCAGACTCTTGCCCAGCCAGCCGCCCACCCCAAAGGCCGCGATCATCATGATGAAACCCGCCAGCGCCGAGGCAGCCCCGGCGGACTGCGGAAAGGGCCCCACCGCGCCGCTCTGGCCGCAAGGCTGGTGCACGCCGTGGCCCATCATGAATAAATAGAAGGGCAGCATGATGGCCCAGGCGCTTTGCACGCCCATGAGTGCCAGCACACCCATGCTGCTGCCGCCGAGCAGCGTGAACACCGCCGCCACCGCCACCGTGCGCCGCACACCGAGCACCGGCAGCAGGCGCCGGCAGATGAAGGTGCCCGCGATGTAGCTCAGCGACATCGTCATCATCATCAGGCCGTAGGCCGTCTTGGACAGACCCAGCACCTGAATGAACACGAAGGACGAGGCCGCCAGGAAGGTGAACAGACCGCAATAGGACGTGGCCGCCAGCAAGGCGAACGCCCAGAAAGTGGGGTGGCGCGCGATCCGCACCCAGGTGCCCAGCAGCATGGTGGGCTCCAGCGCGCGCGGGTTCTTCGCGGCCAGCGTTTCCTCGAAGCGCCAGGCGATCACACCCAGCGTGATGGCGCCGAACACAGCCACCGCCATCAGCGACAGGCGCCAGCCCATGAGGTCGGACAGGAAGCCCCCCAGCGGTGCGCTGGCGCAGGCAATGACACCCAGACCGGTGAGTCCCTTGGACATCACCCGCGCACCCTCGGTGGGTGCGTAAAGATCGCGCACGATGGCGCGCGCGCACATCACGCCAGCACCCATGGCCGCGCCCTGCACGGCGCGCCAGATGATGAGGTGTTCAATGGAGGGCGAGAAGGTGCTGCCGACCGAAGCCACCACGAAGGCGCCCATGCCGGTCAACAAGATGGGACGCCGGCCAAACCGGTCGGAGAGCGGTCCCCAGAACATCTGCGACAGGCCGAATGCCAGCAGCAAGGCGGTGAGTGTGAGTTGCGCCTGCGACATGGCCGCGCCAAATCCCGCGGTGAGCGCGGGCAGGGCGGGCAGGTACAGGTCGGTGGCGATGGGCTGCAGTCCCAGCAGCAGGGAGAGTGTCAGCACCACCAGGGCAGGCGGCATGGCGTTTGCCGTCACGGGCGTTTGGGCGGGCAGAGAAGGCGTGGCGGGCATCCGGTCGAGGGTAGCAGAACACCCCGCGCGAAAGCCCTGGCGCGTCGCTCAGTTCTTCACCACTTGCACATCGGGACGCAAACCGAACAGGCTGGCCAGCGCCACGCGGTACTGCGCTTGTCCCACAGAGTTGGTGTTGTGGTGCGAACCACCTTCCACCAGCACGAAGGCCTTGCGCCCGGTGGCGGCCTCGAACAGCTTGCGACCCAGCTCCGGCTGGATCAGGCGGTCGTCACCGCCGTGCACCACGAGGAGCGGCGAGCCGATCTCGGGCACGCGTTTGACCGCCTCAAAGCGCTGCGTGATCAAGAGCGACACCGGCAGCCAGCCCCATTTGAAGGTGCTCACCACGTCGGGGATGGAGGTGAAGGTGCCTTCGACCACCGTGCCCGCTTCGTCTTTGACCTGCGCCGCCAGTTCCACGGCGATGGCGCCGCCGAGCGAATGGCCAAAGATGTAGCGCGGGCGGCCGGGGTATTTCTCGCCCAGCCAGTCCCAGGCGGCGCGGGCGTCTTCGTACGCTTTGGTCTCCGAGGGCAACTCGTTGGTGCTTTTGCCGAAGCCGCGGTAGTCGATGGCCAGCACCGAGAAGCCGAGCTCCTGCATGCGCTGGGCCCGGAACGCAGAGCCGGTGACATTGAAACGCGCACCGTGCAGGTACAGCAGGACCGGCGCGTCGGCGCGCTGGGTGAAGTTGTCGTTTTGTGCCCAGAGACCGTGCAGCTTGACGGGTTTGCCGGTGACTTCGGAGCTGAAATCGATCCACACGTCTTCCATGCTTTCGGCCGCGTAGGTACCGCCGGCCCAACTGCGGTCGGATGGCTGAAAGATCCAGGCGCGCTGCTTCTCGTCGAGCGTGGCGCACCCGGCCAGCAGGGCCAAGGTGGCCAGCAGAAGGGCGATCAGGCGTTTCATGACCGTGATGGAGGGCCTTGCGGGCCAAAAAGTTCAGACGTGGTCGCGCGCAGGTTTCGTGCCAACGAGCCGCTCCATCATGGCTGGCGGCCGGATTCCCCGCCAGATTCCCGACCAGCGGTCTGTCCGCTGGCGCGCTCAGCGCCCGCGCAGGAACAGCGCGTCCAGCTCTTTCATGCCCACCTGGCGCCAGGTGGGACGGCCGTGGTTGCATTGGTCGGAGCGTTCGGTCACTTCCATCTGGCGCAGCAGCGCGTTCATCTCGTCCAGCGTGAGGCGCCGGTTGGCGCGCACCGCGCCGTGGCAGGCCATGGTGGCCAGCAGTTCGTTGCGGGCGCGTTGCACCACGGTGCTTGCGTCGTGTAGGCCCAATTCGGCCAGCACGCTTCGCGCGAGCTCCACCGGGTCGCCTTGCGCCAGTGTGGTCGGCACGGCCCGCACCGCGAGCGTCTTGGGCGACAAGGCCGTGATCTCCAGCCCCAGGGTCATGAGCACCTCCGCGCCATCTTCGGCGGTGGCCACCTCGTCGGGCGTGGCGGCAAACGTGGCCGGGATCAGCAGCGGCTGGCTGGCCACCTGCCGGTCGTCGAGCTGCTGCTTGAGCCGTTCGTAGACGATGCGTTCGTGGGCGGCGTGCATGTCGACCACGACCAGACCGTGTGTGTTCTCGGCCAGGATGTACACACCTTGCAGCTGCGCGATGGCGCGGCCGAGGGGCCAGTCGCCGGCGGGCAAGGGTGAAGGGTGGGTGAGGGCTTCGACAGGCTCAGCCCGAACGGAGGTCGGTTCAGCCCCAATGACCCTTGGCGAGTTGGGCGCGGTGGTGTCCGATCGGGCTGAGCCTGTCGAAGCCCCGCCAGACCCATAGCCCCACAAGGCTCCCACATCACTCACCCGATGCCCCACCTCGGGTTCCCGGGGGCGAAATGCAAAGCCGTCCTGTCGCGCGGTCGGCGTCCATGCGGTCACAGCCTCTGTGGCCACCGGCTCGGCCGTGCCGCCCGAGCGCGGCACGGCCAGCGCCGCTTCCACCGCGCGCCGCACACCCTGGTGCACCTCGCGGCCATCGCGAAACCGCACTTCGATCTTCGTCGGGTGCACGTTCACGTCGACCCGCGCCGGGTCGAGCGAGACGAAGAGCGCGTACACCGGTTGCCGATGGCCGTGCAGCACGTCTTCGTACGCGCTGCGCGCGGCGTGGGTGATGGTCTTGTCGCGCACGTAGCGCCCGTTCACGTAGGCGAACTGCCAGTCGGCGCGCGAGCGCGCGGCGTCGGGCACACCCGCAAAGCCCCAGACTCGCAAGCGTTGCGTGCCCTCGTCCTCGGTCGCGTCCAGTGGCCAGTTCAGTGCCACCGCCTGCTGCACGAAGTCTTCGCCCAGCACATCGGCCAGGCGCTGACGCAGCGCCTCCATGCCACTGCTGCCCACCGCGCGCCATTGGGCGACCAGCTTGCCGTCGTGCCAGATCGCAAAACCCACCCCGGGCCGCGCGAGCGCGTGTCGGCGCACCGCATCGATGCAGTGGGCGAGCTCGGTGGCGTCGGTCTTCAGGAATTTGCGACGCGCGGGCGTGGCAAAAAAGAGTTCACGCACCTCCACCGTGGTGCCGGGTGCGCGCGCTGCTGCCTGCAGCTCGCCGCTGCGCCCGTCGAGCAACCAGCCGTGGGGCTCGTCGTCGGTGTCCACGCGCGTGAGCAGCGACACCTCGGCAATCGAGCAGATGGCCGCCAGCGCCTCGCCACGAAACCCCATGGTGCCCACCGATTCCAGGTCGGAGAGGCTGGCGATCTTGCTGGTGGCGTGGCGTTTGAGGGCATTGGGCAGCTCGCTGCGCAGGATGCCGCTGCCGTTGTCTTCCACGCTGATGAGCCGCACGCCGCCGGCCTGCAGGCGCAGCGTGATCTGGGTGGCGCCGGCGTCCAGGGCGTTGTCCACCAGTTCGCGCACCACCGAGGCCGGCCGCTCGACCACCTCGCCGGCCGCGATCTGGCTGATCAGTTCGTCGGGGAGTTCGCGGATGGGCCGGCGCGGCGCCTTGAGGATGCTGGGTGGGGTTGTCACGGGCAAATTGTAGGGCGCAGGGATAATGCCCCTCTATGGAAATCCTGGCCTTTCTCATCGACTTCATCCTGCACGTGGACCAACACCTGCAGACCTTTGTGCAGAACTACGGCGCCTGGGTCTACGCCTTGCTGTTTCTGATCATCTTCACCGAGACCGGCGTGGTGGTCATGCCCTTCCTGCCGGGTGACTCGTTGCTGTTTGTGGTGGGCACTTTGTGCGGCGCCGGGTTGATGAGCCTGCCGCTGGCGATGGGGCTGCTGGTCGTGGCGGCCATCCTTGGGGACCAGGTGAACTATTCCATCGGCCGCTACTTCGGGCCGAAGGTGTTCCAGTGGGAGAACTCGAAACTGTTCAACCGCAACGCCTTCAACCAGGCGCATGCGTTCTACGAGAAATACGGTGGCATCACGATCATCCTGGCGCGCTTCATGCCGTTTGTTCGCACCTTTGCGCCGTTTGTGGCGGGTGTGGCCGAGATGACGCGCACCAAGTTCACGGCCTACAACGTGGTGGGCGCCCTGATCTGGGTGGTGGGGCTGGTGGGGGCGGGTTATCTTTTCGGCAATTTGCCGTGGGTGCAGGCCAACCTGAGCAAGATCATCTGGGCCATGATTTTCATCCCCGGGTTCATCGCGATCTTCGGGGCCTGGCGGGCCCGGCAGCAGTCGTTGCGGGACGCTGGCTGAGGTTTTTTGTCTTCGTTGCGTTGATGGCCTGCAGTGGTGTTGGTGTGAGCCGTGCCCCATGGCCGCCGATGACCGGACCGGCCGGAGAAAAATCCGCCGACCACCGGCACAACAGCAATTGATCAGTAGGCTTATCATTTATCCCCACACACAGATGAAGCGTGAGGAGACATGAACGCACCGCAAGCCCTCGTGCGCTGGCACGACCGCGGCACCAGCCGCATTCCGTTCTGGGCCTACACCGACCCCGACCTCTACCAACGTGAACTGGAGCGCCTGTTCTACGGACCCCACTGGTCCTACGTGGGCCTGGCCATCGAGATCCCCAACACCGGCGACTACAAACTCAGCTGGGTCGGTGAGCGCCAGGTCATCATGGTGCGCGACCGCGTGGCGCCCAAGGACCGTGGCACCGACCCCGGCATTCGTGTGGTGGAGAACCGCTGCGCGCACCGCGGCGTGCGCTTCTGCCAGCCGCCCATGGACGGCCAGACCGGCAACGCGCGCAGCTTTGTGTGCCCCTACCACCAGTGGACCTACAAACTCAATGGTGACCTCGCCGGCCTGCCTTTCAAGGACGGTGTGAAGGATGGGGAATGCGTCAACGGCGGCATGCCTGCCGACTTCGACCTCAGCAAGAACGGCCTGACCAAGCTGCGCGTGGCCGTGCTGCATGGCCTGGTGTTCGCCACCTTCAGTGATGAAGCCGAGCCCTTCGAGCAGTACATCGGTCCCAACGTCATGCCCTGGTTGGACCGCATCTTCAAGGGCCGTGAACTCAAGCTGCTGGGCTACAACCGCCAGCGCATTCCCGGCAACTGGAAGCTGATGATGGAGAACATCAAGGACCCGTACCACCCGGGTCTGCTGCACACGTGGTTCGTGACCTTCGGCCTGTGGCGCGCCGACCAGAAAAGCCGCATGGTGATGGACGAACACGGCCGGCACGCGGTGATGATTTCGCGCCGCAACGATGGCGGTGCCAACCAGAGCGTGACCGAAGGCGTGACCAGCTTCAAGGCCGACATGGCCCTGCAGGACAAGCGCCTGCTCGACGTGGTGCCCGAGCCTTGGTGGACGGTGGACGACCCATCGAACCCCGGCACGACCATCACGCCCACGGTGACCATGATCACGCTGTTCCCCAGCCTCATCATTCAGCAGCAGGTGAACTCGCTGTCCACACGCCACATCGTGCCGCGCGGCGCGGGTGAGTTTGATTTTGTGTGGACGCATTTCGGCTTTGCCGACGACACCGAGGAGATGACGCAGCGCCGCCTGCGCCAGGCCAACCTGTTCGGCCCCGCCGGTTTTGTGAGCGCGGACGACGGCGAGGTCATCGAGTTCAGCCAGGACGGTTTCAGGCAGTGGGGCGAAGGCGGCACCACGCTGGTGGAGCTCGGCGGCCGGGGCGACGACGTGGGCCAGCCGCCCACCGAGCACATGGTCACCGAGACCTTGATCCGCTCGATGTACGCCTACTGGCGCAAGGCCATGGGGGAATGACATGCCAGTGATTGACCAGGATCTGCACAGCCTGCTGCTGCACCATGCGGTGGACCGCTTCAACGCCGCCTACGCCGCCACGCTGGACGACCGCCGCTTCAACGAGTGGCCCGAGTGCTTTGTGGAAGACGCGCGCTACAAGGTGCAGGCCCGTGAGAATTTCGACCGGGGCCTGCCGCTGGCGCTGCTCGCGCTGGAGAGCCGGGGCATGCTCCGCGACCGCATCTACGGCACCAGCCAGACCATTTACCACGGGCCGTACTACACGCGCCATGTGGTGAGCCCGGCGCGCATCACGCAGGCGGGCGCGGGCACGGCAGACGATCCGATCCGCGCCGAAGCCCACTACGCGGTGTTCCGCACCAAACCGGGTGGCGTGAGCGAGGTCTACAACGTGGGCCGCTACATCGATGCCTTCGTGCAGGGCGATGACGGGCTGAAGCTGAAGAGCCGGACCTGTGTGTACGACAGCGAGATGGTGCTGAACTCGCTGATCTACCCGATCTAGATCTGACGGTTGCGCGCCAGTGGCGGGTTCTTGCTGAAGTAGGCCACGATGCCGCGCAGCAGCGCGTCGGCCAGGTCGTCCTGGTACTTCGGGTCGTTGAGCCGCGCTTCTTCGTCGGGGTTGCTGATGAACGCGGTTTCCACCAGCACGCTCGGAATATCGGGCGCGCGCAGCACGGCGAAGTTGGCTTGCTCCACGCGCGGTTTGTGCAGCTTGCCCACCTGCTTCACGTGGCCGAGCATGGCACTGCCGAGCTTGAGGCTGTCGTTGATCTGCGCGGTGGTGCTCATGTCGAGCAGGGCGCGTTGCACGGTGGCGTCCTTGGCTTTCACGTTGAGACCGCCCACCTGGTCGGCGGCGTTTTCCTTGTTGGCCATCCAGCGTGCGGCGGCGCTGCTGGCGCCCTTGGTGCTGAGCGCGTACACGCTCGCGCCTTGCGGACGCGGCGTGAAAAACGCGTCGGCGTGCAGGCTGATGAACAGGTCGGCCTGCACGCGCTGGGCTTTTTGCACCCGCACTTGCAAGGGGACAAAGAAGTCCTTGTCGCGCGTCATGAAGGCGCGCATGGGGTTGCCATTGACGCGGGTGTCGTTGATGCGGTCGCGCAGTTTTTGCGCAATCTGCAGCACCACCTTTTTCTCGTGCGTGCCATTGGGGCCGATGGCGCCCGGGTCTTCGCCGCCGTGGCCGGGGTCCAGCGCCACCACGATCAGGCGTTCGGTCTTGCCTGGTTTGCCGGGAGGTTGTTTGGCGGGGCTGCCCGGCGGCGAGCCCGCCGCCACCGCCGTGCCGGTGTCGCCCGTCGGGGCGGACGGCTTGGCGCCGGGTGTGCCCGGCTTGGCGCGCTGCGCGATCAAGGCGCCCAGGGGGTCGTCGGCCGGGTTGGCCGCCGTCACGCGGTCGTTCGGGTTGGGGCCGCCGGCCACCTGGCCCATCTCCAGGCCCAGCAGGCGCGCCGCGCGCTCGCTGGCCGCGTCCAGGTCTTTCATGCGCTGGGTGATCAGCTGTTCCAGCGGGTCGGGTGCGTTCACCGGGAAGAGGTCGAGGACCAGGCGGTGCTGGTAGGCGGCCACCGGCTCCAGGTTGAACACCTGCGGTTTGATGGCCTGCTTGAGGTCGATCACCAGGCGCACCACGTTGGACGCGTTCTGCGCCACGCGGATGCTGCCGATGTTGGGATCGTCCGACTTGAGTTTGCCCACCAGTTCGCGCAGGCCGGGCAGCAGGTCGATGCCTTCGATGTCCACCACCATGCGGGGTGGTTCGGTCACGAAGAACTTCTGCGCCTTGAGTTCACCGTCGGACTCGATGGTCACGCGGGTGTAGTCCTCGGCCGGCCAGATGCGCACCGCCAGCACGCTGGCTCCGCGTGCGATGTGTTGCACGCCCAGCAGCAGCACCAGCGTGCCCGACCGCAGCAGGGTGCGGCGGCTGATGGAACCCGTCATGCCAGGGCCTCCAGCAGGCGCAGACCGGTGGGGGTGAGGGCGGTGGCGCGCACGGTGCGGGCGCTGTCGTGTTCCGGATCGGTGTGGGGGTTCATGTCGTCGGGTTGGATGTCGATCTGCAGATCGACCGCCGGCAGAAACGCGCCAGCGCGTTCGGGCCACTCCACCAGCTTGAGACCCGGGCTGGCAAAAAGTTCGCGAAAGCCGGCGTCTTCCCATTCGCGCGGGTCGTTGAAGCGGTAGAAGTCGAAGTGCCAGACCGACAGCGGCTCGCCCGCCGGCATGACCGGGCAGTCCATCGCGCTGTGCGGCTCCACCACCGCGTAGGTGGGGCTCTTGATGCGACCGCGCACACCCAACGCGCGCAGCAGGTGGCGCACCAGCGTGGTCTTGCCGGCGCCCAGATCGCCCTGCAGCGTGAGGGTGGCGTGGGCGATGGCGGGCGACAGGGCCAGGCGCTGAGCAAAGGACTGGGTGTCCTCTTCGGAGGCCCAGCGACCCTGCCACGGTGTCAGCGCGGACACCGACCCCGCAGGAGCCGGGGGGGTTCCTACAATGCCCTTCACATGAATGTCGCTTTGGATGCCGCTCAACTCGTCTCGCAGATTCAGGCCTGGGGCCAGGATCTCGCATTTTCCCAAATCGGCGTGACCGGTGTGGATTTGTCGGCTGCCGAGCCAGGTTTGATGGTCTGGTTGTCGGCTGGATGTCACGGTGACATGGGCTACATGGCCGCGCACGGCCTCAAACGGGCCCGCCCGGCCGAGCTGGTGCCGGGCACGCTGAGCGTGATCACCGCGCGCATGGACTACCTGCCGCGTGCCACGCCCGAGGGCTGGCAGGCCATCGAACTCGATCGCCTCGACCGATCGCAAGAGGCGGTGGTCTCGGTGTATGCGCGGGGCCGGGATTACCACAAGGTGCTGCGCAACCGCCTGCAGACCTTGAGTGATCGCATCGCGGCACACATCGGGCCCTTCGGGCACCGCGTGTTCACCGACTCCGCCCCGGTGCTCGAAGTGGAGCTGGCCTCGCGCAGCGGCATCGGCTGGCGCGGCAAACACACGCTGGCGCTGCACCGCGAGGCGGGCTCGATGTTTTTCCTGGGCGAGATCTTCGTGGACCTGGCACTGCCGCCCACCGAGCCCACCAGCGAACACTGCGGCAGTTGCAGCGCCTGCATCGACGTGTGCCCCACGCAAGCCATCACCGGCCCCCAGCGCGTGGACGCGCGGCGCTGCATCAGCTACCTCACCATCGAGCACGCCGGGCCGATTCCGCTGGAACTCCGACCGCTCATGGGCAACCGCATCTACGGCTGCGACGACTGCCAGCTCGTGTGCCCCTGGAACAAGTTTGCGCAGCGCTCGGCCCTGCCCGATTTCGACGAGCGTGCAGGGCTGTCGGGCGCCTCCCTGGTCGAACTGTTTGCCTGGAGCGAGGCCGAATTCCTTCAACGCACCGAAGGCAGCGCGATTCGGCGCATCGGGCATGAGCGTTGGTTGCGCAACATCGCAGTGGCCCTGGGCAACGCGTTGCGTGTGCGGGCCGAGTCCGGCGTTGAAAGTGCCTTGCAAGCGCGTGCCGACCACCCCAGCCCGGTCGTGCGCGAACACGTGGCTTGGGCGCTGGCGCAGGCTCAGCCTGCGTAACGCAAGCGCAGTTCCCGCTTGAGCAGCTTGCCGCTGGGGTTCTTGGGCAGGCTGTCGGTGAACACCACGCGCTTCGGCGCCTTGAACGTGGCCATGTGCTGGTTGCAGTGCGCGATCACCTCGGCCTCGTTGAGCTGGTGCCCAGCCTTGACGACGACCACGGCGGTGACCGCCTCCACCCACTTGGCGTCGGGCAGACCGATCACCGCCACCTCGCTCACACCGGCCAGGCGGTAGATCATTTCCTCCACCTCGCGGCTGGCCACGTTTTCGCCGCCGGTCTTGATCATGTCCTTCTTGCGGTCGACCACGGTGATAAAGCCCTCGTCGTCGATCAGGGCCAGGTCGCCGCTGTGGAACCAGCCGCCTTCGAACGACGCCGCGGTGCGTTCCGGGTCGTTGAAATAGCCCAGCATCAGGTGGGGCGAGCGGTGCACGATCTCGCCGACTTCGCCCACCACCACGTCGTCCATCGCGTCGTTGACCACCCGCGTTTCCACGTTGAGCACCGCCTTGCCACACGAGCCGGGTTTGCGCAGCTGGTCCTGGGGCCCCAGCATGGTGGCCAGCGGCGCAATCTCGGTCTGGCCATACAGGTTCCACAAGCGGACAGCCGGCAGGCGCGCAGCGAGTTCCTTCAAGACCTCCACCGGCATGATGGATGCGCCGTAGTAGCCCTTGACCAGGCTCTTCAACTTCGCCGCGTCGAACAGGGGCGAGCGCAGCAGTGCGATCCACACCGTGGGTGGTGCGAAGAAGCTGGTGATCTGGTGTTTTTCGATCAAGGCCAGCAGGTTGTCGGGCACCGGTTTGGAGGTGATGACGTTGCTGCTGCCGATGTAGATGGCCGGGCCGAAAAACACATCGAGCTGGGCGCAGTGGTAGAGCGGCAGCGCGTGCAGCGCCCGGTCCACTTCGGCGATCTCGGCGTTGATCACGCAGCTCACGTACTGCCACAGCACCGCGTCGTGGGTGAGCATGGCGCCCTTGGGTGTGGACTCGGTACCGCTGGTGTAGACGATCTGGGCCAGATCGAAGCTGCCCAGGCCCACCTCGGGCAGGGGGTCGGGGCAGGCCGCCAGGTGGTCGAAGCGGTGCATGGCGGGGTCGGGTTCGCTCGGGTCTTCGCTGGGCAGCCAGATGAAGCGCTCCACGGCGGTGTCCTGTTCGGCGGCTTCGCGCGCCAGCGCAGTCAGGCCGCTGTCGGTGGCCAGGGTCTTCGCACCCGCATGGCGCAGGATGTAAGCCACTTCATCGGCCTTGAGCATGAAGTTGATCGGCACCAGCACCGCGCCGCGGCGCGCCAGGGCGAAGCGCAGGGCGGCGAAGCCGTGGGAATTGCGCGCCAGCACAGCCACCTTGTCGCCCTCGGCCACGCCCAGGTGCGCCAGCCCGGCGGCCAGGCGGCTCACCAGGGCGTCGAAGTCGGCGTAGGTCCAGCGGGTGTCGCCGCAGACAATGGCGGTCTTGTCGGGCAAGCGCAGGGCCGTGCGGTGCAGGGCGTCGGCGATGGTCTGGCGGCGCACCACCGGCGGAAGGGTCGAAGACATGCATGGGCTCCTGAAGGGATGGTCGGCCGTCGGGGCCGGTGGCTTGATTGAAGCCCATCCAACCGGTTTGGCCATGCGCGTTTTCACCAGCCTGCTGTCACCTTTGCACACCGCGCACCTGTCAAGCGTTCACCCACCGCGGACTATCATCAAAACATGAACCCCGTCGCAGCCAGCCAAACGCTCATGACCCGTTGGGGCCAGCGAGCGCGGCTGTGGGGGACCACCTGGTGGCAGGTGGTCATGCTGGGGGCGCAGATCCTGGTGATGGCGCTCGCACCCTCGAGCTACGCCAGGGGCGCGCCTCGCCAGCGTGTGTTGTTGCACGTTCATCAGGCCACCGCGCCGCTGCTCACCGGTTTCCTCGTGCTCTCGGCGCTCATCAGCCTGGTGTTGATCCGCATCGTGGTGGCCACCGCCTACAGCTATGGCCTGTCTCAGTACGCCCTGGGGGTGCTGGTGCGCACGCTGGTGCTGGAGCTCATTCCGCTGTACGCGGCCATGTTCGTCGCGGCGCGTTACGCCATGCCGGGCGCGCAGGTGGTGCGCGAGCAGCTGTCTGCCTACCAGCGCGCGGGCCGCGAATGGGGCCAGGGGGTGTTGTTGACCACCGAGCTGCTGCCCCGCGCCCTGGCGTCCATGTTCTCGGTGCTGATGCTCGCAGCGCTGAGCTGCGTGATCGCGCTGGTGCTCACCTACCTCACGGTCTACGGCTTTTCGCACTGGGGCCTGCCCGGCTACACGCGCAACGTGGGCCAGGTGTTCACCCCGGCGGTGACGCTGATCTTCACGCTCAAGACCTTGTTCTTCAGTCTCGCGGTGGCGGTGGTGCCGCTGGCCGGCAGTGCGCAGCAGGACGCGCAAGGCCTGTACGCGCAACGCAGCGACATCTCGGAGTTCGCGCGCCTGTTCTCTGTTGTGCTGCTCATCGAAATCATGTCGCTGGTCGGCAACTACTACTGATCTCCCATGAACGCCACACCCGACGATCCCCCGGTTTCCGCGATCCCCGAGGTCAAGAACCTCGAATTCAAGGCAGCGCTCTTGCTCGTGGCCATGCTGGTGCTGGTGGTCGGCTCGGCGCTCTACGTGATGTATGCGCGCGGCATGTTTGAAGACACGCAACGGCTCGTGCTGATCTCCGACGACTCCGAAGGCGTGGTGGTCGGCATGGACATGACCTTCGCCGGTTTTCCCATTGGCCGCGTGGGGCGCATCGAGCTGGGTGCGGACGGCACGGCGCGCATCCTGATCGATGTGCCGAGCCGGGACGCCAAGTGGCTGCGCACCTCCAGCATCTTCACCATGGAGCGCGGTCTGGTGGGCGGCACGCGCATTCGTGCCTACAGCGGCGTGCTGGACGACCCGGCCTTGCCCGACGGCGCCGAACGCTCGGTGTTGCGCGGCGACACCGCGGCCGAGATCCCGAAGCTCGCCGCGAGCATGCGCGAGGTGCTGGAGAACGTGGCGGCGCTGACCAAGAAAGACGCGGCGCTGGACACGGCGCTGAGCAACGTGCAGAGCGCCACCGAGCGGCTCAAGGGCCCGCAGGGGGCCATGGGTGTGCTGATGGGCAACGACGAAGACGCGAAGAAACTGGTGCTCACCATCGATCGCGCCAATGCCTTGCTGGCGCGTGCCGATGCACTCACCGCGCGCATGGACAGCCTGGTGAGCAACGCGAACAAACAGGTGTTCGGCCAGGGCACGGCCGAGGGTGGCCTGGTGGCCGACGCCCGCGTGACCGTCCAGCAGCTCAATGGCCTGCTGGCCGAGGCGCGTACCAGCCTGCAGAAGGTGGACGCGGTGCTGGTGGAGGCGCAGGGCATTGCCAGCAACACGCGCGAGGCCACGACCGACCTGGGCGTGTTGCGCGGCGAGGTCGAGTCCAGCCTGCGCAAGGTGGACGGGCTCATCAGCGACATCAACCGCAAATGGCCGTTTGCGCGCGACACCGAGATCAAACTCCCATGATCGAAATCACCCCCGTCGCTTGCTCACTGCGTGTAGCCGCATCCCCCCTCCAGGGGGGAACACCCTGCGCCCCGGCAAAGCCGGTTGCGCGGTGTTTCTGGGTTGGTGCTGTCTCAGCGCTCTGTCTTGCTGTGGCCGCCTGCTCCAGCAACCCACCCCCACCCCAGTGGCCGGCCGAAGCCAAGGGCGGCAGCGAACGCGCCACCGAGGCCTGGCTCGGCGGCAACAGCCGCATCGAGGCGGCGGAGTTCAACCGGGCGCGTGCCGAATTGGCCAGCACCGGGCAGGTGGCCTTGGTGGCGCGGCTGGAGCTGCTGCGCTGCGCCACGCGGGTGGCCAGTCTGGTGGTGGAGCCTTGCGCGGGTTTTGAAGCGCTGGCGCAAGACGCGGCACCGGCCGAGCAAGCCTATGCGCGCTACCTGGCGGGCACGGCACAGGCGGGGGATGCGGCGCTGTTGCCCGAGGTGCACCGCGCCCTGCTGGGCAACGCTTCACCCGACACAGCGCTCGCATCGATCCAGGACCCGCTGTCGCGACTGGTGGCCGCCGGTGTGCTGTTTCGCAGCGGGCGTGCCACGCCCGGCGTGATCGCCACCGCGGTCGACACCGCTTCGGCGCGCGGCTGGCGCCGGCCTTTGCTGGCCTGGCTGCAGCTGCAACAACAGCGTGCGCAGGCCAGCGGTGATGCGGCTGCCGTTGCCGCCTTGCAGCGGCGCATCGACCTGGTGGCGCCGCCGCGCTGAATCAGCGCATCGGTATCACCGTGCCGGCGGGCAGTGGCACCGCCGTGATGCTGTTGTCGGGCGAGCCTTCGATCACACGGTCGGAGTAGCTCAGGTAAACCAGGGTGTTGCGGGCCTTGTCCACCATGCGCACCACCTGCAGCTTTTTGAACAGGAACGAGGTGCGCTCGGTGAACACCACTTCCTGTTGTTTCATGGGGTCGCCCGCAAACGACACGGCACCCACCTGCCTGCACTCGATGCTGGCGTCCGACGTGTCCTCGGCCAGACCCAGCCCGCCCTTGATGCCGCCGGTCTTGGCGCGCGACACGTAGCAGGTGACGCCCTTGACCTTGGGATCATCAAAGGCCTCGACCACGATCTTGTGGTCGGGCCCGAACAGTTTGAACACCGTGTCCACCTCGCCGACGGCCTGGGCATGGACCACCGGGGCGGTGAACAACAGGCCCAGCACCAGGACGGACAAGGGGGCGGAGCAGCGCAATGGGTTCATGGTGACTTTCAGAAGAGGGGGTGAATCATGCGCCGGCCAGTGGCCGCAGCACGCCGAGGGCAAACGGCAGGCTCACGATGCCCAGCAAGGTGGACAGTGTGACCAGCCCGGCCACGTAGGGTCCGTTGTAGCCCATGCGCGCGGCCAGCACATAACAGCTGGACGCGGTGGGCACGGCCGAGAACATCAGCAGGATGGTGGTCTGGGTCGGGTCGAGGCGGAAGAGCAGCGCCAGCCCCAGCGCCATCACCGGCATGCCCAGGTGTTTGACCGCCAGCACCAGCCCACCCAGTGTCTTGGCACTGGCCAGCATGCCGAACTGCATGCCCGCACCCGCGGCCATCAGGCCCAGGGCCAGCGAGGCCTGGCCGATGCGGTTGACCGTGGGTTCGAGCCAGAACGGCATGGAAAACCCCAGCAGGTTGGCCACCAGGCCGGACACTGTGCCGATGATCAGCGGGTTGCGCAGCAGCTCGCGAAGGAAGCCTTTGTTCGCGTGCCGCGCCATCGGCCAGACCGCCCCCACGTTGAACAGCGGCACGCACACGCCGATGAGCACCGCGATCATGAGCAGGCCGGGTGACCCGGCCACTTTCTCGGCCAGCGCGAGCGCAATGAAGGAGTTGAATCGAAAGCCCACCTGGGCGCTGGCCGCGTGCAGGCGCACGTCCAGGTGCTTGCCGATCCAGGGCCAGTGGGGCAGCGAGTACGACAACGCGATGCCGCACAGGCCCAGCGAGATGCCGGCGCCCATGAGGCTGGAGGCCTGGCTCAGATCGAGCGGGCTCTTCACGATGCTGTGGAACAGCAGCACCGGAAACAAGAAGTAGTACACAAGACTCTCCACCTGCTCCCACACCTTGCGGTTGAGGGCCGTGAAGCGGCACACCAGGTAGCCACAGAGGATGAGCGAGAAGTCGGGGAAGAGGAGTTGGGCGAAATTCACCGGAGGAGCATAGCGCGCTCCCCCGGGTGTTCAGGGGTTTCCACTTATGTAGTTGTCCCATGGTCATGCGCTTGCCCAGCGGCTACATTGCAGGCTCGCATCGCGCGACCGTACCCCGCTCGCGCGGAACAGGCCAACCCCGGCCTGCCTTCATCGATGTCTCAAGCAAGGAGCAAGTCTCATGGTTTCTCGTCGTCAACTGGTTGCAATCGGTCTGTCCTGTGCCACGGTGGTGGCCGGTGGTTCCGCCTGGGCTCAGGCCTACCCCAACAAGGTCATCCGTCTGCAAGTCCCGTTTGCACCCGGCGGCACCACCGACATCATTGCCCGCGTCATGTCCGAGTCGCTCGGCAAGGCCCTGGGCCAGAACATGATTGTTGAAAACAAGGCCGGTGGCGGCGGTGTGGTGGGTGCGCTGGAGCTGTCGCGCGCCCCGGCCGACGGTTACATCCTGGGCATGGCCACGGTGTCGACCACCGCGGCCAACCCGGCGATCAACGCCAAGATCCCGTACAACACGCTCACCGATTTCACGCCCATCATCAACATCGCGGCCACCCCCAACGTGATCGCCGTACACCCCAGCTTTCCGGCCAGGGACTACCAGGGTTTTCTCGCCGAGCTCAAGAAGAACCCGGGCAAATACAGCTACGCCACCTCGGGCACCGGGGGCATCGGCCACCTGCAGACCGAGCTGTTCAAGAGCCTGACCAACACCTTCATCACGCACATCCCCTACCGCGGAGCAGGCCCTGCGCTCAACGACACCGTGGGTGGCCAGGTCCCGATCATTTTCGACAACCTGCCCTCGGCGCTGCCCTTCATCCGCGACGGTCGCCTGATCGCCATCGTGGTGGCCGCGCCCCAGCGCGTGGCCAGCATGCCAACGGTGCCCACCTTCAAGGAAGTGGGCCTGGAGCCGGTGAACCGCATGGCCTACTACGGGCTGATCGGCCCCAAGGGCCTGCCGCAAGAGGTGGTGGACAAGATCTCCAGCGCCACCAAGCAGGCGCTGACCGACCCGGCTGTGAAGAAGCGCGTGGAAGACACCGGCTCGCTGATCGTGGCCAACTCGCCGGCCGAGTTCTCGGCGCAAATCAAGGCCGAGTTCGAGGTCTACAAGGACGTGGTTGCCAAGCAGAAGCTCAAACTGGAGTGATGAACCCGGCCCTGGCATCGACCAGCGAGGACCTTGCCGGGGCTTTTGTCGACGCGCTCTGGCTCGAAGAGGGCCTCTCTCGCAACACGCTGGACGCCTACCGGCGTGATCTGGTGCTCCTGGGCCAATGGCTGGCCGAGCAGGGCAAAACCCTGCCCGAGACCACCGAAGCCGATCTCAACGGCTATTTCAGCGAGCGCCACAGCCAGACGCGCGCCACCACCGCCAACCGCCGGCTCACGGTGTTCAAACGCTACTTCCGCTGGGCGCTGCGCGAACGGTTCATCACCGCCGACCCGACACTGCGCCTGTCCCCCGCGCGCCAGGCGCTGCGCGTGCCCAAGACGATGTCGGAAGCCCAGGTGGAGGCCTTGCTCAACGCGCCCGATGTGGGCACACCGCTGGGCTTGCGCGACCGTTGCATGCTGGAGTTGATCTACGCCAGCGGCCTGCGGGTGAGCGAACTCGTGACGCTCAAGACCTGGCACGTGGCCATGAACGAGCAGGTGTTGCGCATCACCGGCAAGGGCAACAAGGAGCGGCTGGTGCCGTTTGGCCAGGTGGCCGGGCAATGGCTGCAGCGGTACCTGGGCCAGGGACGCGGCGAGATCCTGAACGGCCTGCAGAGCGAAGACCTGTTCGTCACGTCACGGGGCTCCCGCGTGGGTGAGGCCATGACGCGCGCGATGTTCTGGCAATTGGTGAAGAAGTACGCGCTGGCCGCCGGCATCACCGCGCCGATCTCGCCCCACACCTTGCGCCACGCGTTCGCCACCCACTTGCTCAACCACGGCGCGGATTTGCGCGCGGTGCAGATGCTGCTTGGTCATGCCGACATCTCCACCACCACCATCTACACCCACGTGGCGCGGGAGCGTCTCAAGACCATCGTCGCGCAGCACCATCCGCGCGGTTAGTTCTTGACCGGACCCCAGAGTTGTTCAAGGCGTGCGTCGCGCCCACAGCTCGTGCGGTAGTACTTGTAGCGAATCGGGTTCTTCACGTAGTAGTCCTGGTGGTAGTCCTCGGCCGCGTAGAACGTGCTGGCGGGCACGACCTGCGTGACGATGGGCTCCTTGAACGGCTTGGACTTTTCCAGCGTCGCCAACGAACGCTTCACCACCTCCGCTTGCGCCGCGTCGTGCGTGAAGATGGCGGTGCGGTAGGGGTTGCCGGTGTCGCAGAACTGCCGGTCTTTCGTCGTGGGGTCGATGGTGCGCCAGAACTTTTCCACCAGTGTGGCGTAGCTCACCTTGGCCGGGTCGAACACGATCTCCACCGCTTCGGCGTGGCCCGTGCTGTTGCGTGACACCTGCTGGTAAGTGGGGTTGGCGGTGGTGCCGCCGATGTAGCCCGAGGTGGTCGAGAGCACGCCCGGGACTTTGTCGAAGTCGGCCTCCACGCACCAGAAGCAACCGCCGGCAAACGTGGCCTTGGCGGTGACGGGCGCGGTTTGCGCATGGGCTGCGCCGGCGGACAGCAACACCGATACCAGCAGGCCGCCCATCCAGCCGGCGATCACTGAGAAACCTTCGCCCTTCAGGCTGCGGTGCGAGCTGGCTTGGGAACGGCCCGGCGCGGCGCTCATGCGGCCGCCTTGAAGGTGAGGGCCACGCCGTTGTTGCAGTAGCGCTTGCCGCTGGGCTTCGGTCCGTCGTTGAACACATGGCCTTGGTGGCCGTCGCAGCGCACACAGTGGTATTCGGTGCGTGGAAAGATCGCCTTGTAGTCGGTCTTGGTGCCCAGGGCGCCGGCCAGGGGCGTGTGAAAACTCGGCCAGCCCGTGCCGCTTTCGTACTTGGTGTCGGACGAAAACAGCGGCAGATCGCAGCCCGCGCAGTGGTAGGTGCCTTTGCGCTTCTCGGCGTTGAACGGGCTGCTGCCCGGGCGCTCGGTGCCTTCTTCGCGCAACACGTCGAACTGGGCGGGGGTCAGGCGCTTTTTCCACTCGGCCTCGCTGAGCTGCCAGGGGTCGGTGGCAGCCAACGCGTTGGCGACGGGAGCGGCGGCCTGTGAGCCCAGGCCAAGCAATGCGAGCAGTTTCATGGTCTGGCGGCGGGTGGGATGGGATGGGTTGTTCATGCACGTGAGTCGACCACAGCCCGCATTCCTTACACGGCCCCACGGGTACTCCGTGTAAAGACCCGCTTACGTTTGCGCCATGCGCAGGCGCCGGGCGGCGTCTTCGTCGCGCGCATCGTCGATCTCGCGCATCACGCTGCCCAGGTCCACCGTACCGGGCGCGCGCTCGTAATGGCCCGAGAGCGGCGTGTCGTTGCTCAGCAGGCCGCTCTGGTACAGGCTCCAGATCTCGGCGCCGAACTGGGTTTTGAGCAACTCGGGCGCGAACTGGCCGAAGAAGTCGCGCAGGTTGGCCACGTCGCGCAGCAGCATGCGCTGCGCGTGGTTGTTGCCGGCGGCGTCCACCGCCTGCGGCAGGTCGATGATCACGGGGAAATCGTCGCTGCCGTCTTCGCCCGAATGCGCGAGCAGGATGTTGAACTCCGACAAGTCGCCGTGCACCACGCCCGCGCACAGCATGCGAACCACCTCGCCCACGAGCGTGGTGTGGTGCTGCCGCGCCTGCGCGGGCGTGAACGACACGTCGTTGAGGCGGGGCGCTGCGTCGCCGTCGGCATCGGTCACCAGTTCCATGAGCAGCACACCGTCGGCGAAGTTGAAGGGTTGGGGCACGCGCACACCGGCCGCGGCCAGGCGGTAGAGCGCGTCGACCTCGGCGCTTTGCCACGCGGCCTCTTGCGATTCGCGGCCGAACTTCGTGCCCTTGGCCATGGCGCGGGCCTGGCGCGAGTTCTTCACCTTGCGGTTTTCGGTGTAGTCCACCGCCTGGCGAAAGCTGCGGTTGTTCGCTTCCTTGTAGATCTTCGCGCAGCGCGTCTCGTCTCCACAGCGCACCACATAGACCATGGCTTCCTTGCCGCTCATGAGCTGGCGCACCACGGTGTCGATGAGACCCTCTTCAACGAGGGATTGCAGTCGGGGAGGTACTTTCATCGGGCGATTGTGCGCCCGGGCATCAAAGGGGCTTGAGCACGAAGCCGATCACCAGACCCGTGTCGGTCACCGTGATCGCGCCGGGCTGCATGCCCATGGCGTCGGCCATGCGAAGGTCTTGCGGCTGCAGACGGTGCAACACCACCTCGCGCAGCGACTGCTCGGCCAGCGCGGGGGCGTAGGTGTTGAGCAACTCCACCACACCGGGCTGCAGGCTGGGAAAGCGCAGGCGGTCGATGCGCAACTGGTGGGCGCGCAGCGTGCGGTCGCTGGCCTCGTAGCGCAGGGCAAAGTCCAGGTCGAACGTACCGCGGTGGCTGCGGTTGAGCGCTGGTCCGGCGGCGTCCACCACCATCTCGGCGCGCAGGCGGTTTTGCGCCGGCAGCAGGCTCAGTGTGGGGGGCTGCAGGTCCAGGTTGAGCAGGCCTTGCACCGGGTATCGGAGGGGAAAGCGCTGCGCCACCGAGCGCTGCAGCACAGCGGTCGGCACGGTGACACCGGGCGGTCTGGAGGGTGGATCGTCCGCATCAGGTGATTGGGCCTGAGCCCATGGTCCGAGCGTTCCGCACAAGGCGGCTGAAAAGAAGGTTCTGCGGCGCATAGGCGGGGTGTGAGTCGGGCGCGCGCCGGGCGTTCAGCGCCAATGGTCTCTATTTGTAGAAAACCTCGACCCGACCCTTGAGCTGGATCAGCAGTGGCTGGCCCTTGCGGTCGAGCGTCTTGCCCGAAGGCACCTTCACCCAGCCTTCGCTGATGCAGTACTCGGACACGTCGAAACGCTCCTTGTCGTTGAATCGGATGCCGATGTCGTGCTCGAACACAGCGGGCACGTGGTGCGGACTGCGGACATCGATGGACAGGCGGTCGGGGAGGGTGGGACGGTTGTTGGGGGTGGGTGTCGATGCGGTCATGGGGCGATTGTCGACCAGTTCACGGCACACCCGGTTGCGGGCCGCGCACCGCTTCACTTTCAGGCCCAAACGCCGATACTCAAACACCATGAAACTACAACACAAGGCCTGGGGCTTGATCCTCCTGGCCGTCGCCGTGTGCGCGGGCGGTGCCGTCATGGGCGCGCGCACCGTGGTGCAAGACTCCTTCTCCCAGCTGGAGACAGAGCACGCCGAGCGGGAGGGTGAACGCGCCAAGCGGGTGCTCAACCAGCAGGTTCAGGGCCTGAGCGCCACCACCCAGGACTACGCCTACTGGGCCGACGCCGTGGAGTTTGTCCATGGCAAACGACCCGATTTCATGGCCGACAACTTCGACGTGGACAACATGGGGTCGCTGCGCATTTCGGAGGTGCTGGTGTTCGACCGCCAGGGCCGTGCGGTGGCCACGGTCAAGCGCGAGGACAAGGAGCGCCTGATCAAGCTGACTCCCGAGCGCATTGCACCCCTGCAGACGCTGGCCATGCAGGTCATGGAGCGATCCGACCCCAAGGCGGTGCTGCAGACGCTGCGTGTGGTGGATGGCGAACTGGAGATCGTGATCGCGGCTGCGGTGCGTCAGCCTGACTGGCAAGATGGTGCGGCACAGGGCGTCATGGCCATGGTGCGGCGTTTTGACCAGACCGAGGTGGATCAATTGGGCTACGTGCTGATGATGCCGGCGCGCTTGTCGTTTGAAACGCCTGCGCAATCGGGCGCGCCGTTTTACGTGCAGCGGGTCAACGCCGAGCGGGACGACCTGCACACCGTGCTGCAAGACCACGAAGGTCGTCCGGTGGCGGAGCTGGTCCTCGGGCTGGATCGACACCTGCAGGAGCAAGGTCGGGCGTTGAACGGGCAAGGCATGGTGGTGATCGCCTTGACATCGTTGATGGCCAGCTTGCTGCTGGTGCTGATCCTGGACCGGTTTCTGCTCAAACGGCTGCAACGCCTCTGCACCGACATCGACGTCATCACCCGGAATGGCCCCACGGCAGCACCCCCGGTCCGGGTTCAGGGCGATGACGAAATCAGTTCCCTGGCGCGCGGCGTCAACCAGCTGCTCCAGCGGGTGCAGTCGGACGCACAACAGCAGCGACTGTCGTTCGAGCGTCAAGAGACCATCCAGTCACAGCTGATGCAAAGCCAGAAATCCGAAGCCCTCGGGCGGCTGGCCGGGGGCATCGCGCACGACATCAACAACTCGCTGGCGGCCGTGACCGGTTGGGTGCGGCTCACCATGGAAGACCTGGAGGAGAAGCACCCCGGTCACGAGTCGCTGGGGCAGGCGCTCAAGGCCACGAAATACGCCGATGGCCTGATCCGCCAGCTGCTCGCTTTTGGTCGCAAGACAGCGCCCAAGCTGCAGCGTCTGCACCTGCGCACCCTGGTTGATGACACCCGTCGGCTGGTCGGCTCGGGGCTCACGCGGGAATGCGAGATCGTGGCCATCCACCGCGTGGATCAGGATCTCGTCCAGGGCGATCCCACGCAGCTGCAGCAGGTGCTGGTGAACCTGTTGATCAAGGCCGCCGACGCCCTGGACGGCAAAGGGCGCATCGAAATCACCATCGATGAAGTCGTCCTGCCGGTCGCAGACGCTCGGCGCTTGCCCGCCGACATGGCGAAACTGGTCCAGGGACGCTTTCTGACGATCGAGGTGCGGGACTTCGGACCCGGCATGCCGCCGGAGGTGGCAGACCGTGTCTTCGAGCCCTTCTTCACCACCAAGAGCGTGGGGCGCGGTACCGGGCTGGGCCTGTCGGTGGCCCAGGGCATCACGGCCCACCATGGCGGGTACATCGGCCTGTCCAGCGTGGTGGGCGAGGGCACCCGCTTCTGCCTGTACCTGCCGGCCTGCGATGACAACGGGTCCTCGCTCGCGCTGACACAGCCTTCATCAACAGACCGGCCCAGGCGCGAACTGCTGTTTGTCGATGACGACCAGCTGGTGCGCCAGTCGTGGAGCGCCTTGCTGGAGCGCAAGGGCTGGAACGTGACCCGTGCCCGCGACGGCGAAGAGGCCTGGAGTTACCTGGTGCAGTCGGCCCTGCGTTGGGATGTTGTGCTCACCGATCTGTCGATGCCCCGGCTCGATGGTGTGGGTCTGGGCCGGCGCATCCGTTCCATGGACCAACCGCCGCCGGTGGTGCTGTTGAGCGGCAACCTGGACGAGACCGACGCCGCGGTGGTGAAGGACTTATTTGCGGCCGCGCTGCGCAAGCCGGTTGAAGCCGGTGATCTGGATGCGTTGCTTGACCGGGTCGTGCGCCAGGCTGCCCAGCCAGCCGCAAAGTCCTGAACCCGGTGGTTCAGTCCTCCAGCACCCGCACCTTCACACCCTTGCCCTTGATGCGCCCGTCGTTCAATCGGCTGGCCACCTGCTGGGCGATGTCCCGGTCCACGGCCACGTAAGTGGACCATTCGTTCACGTTGATCTTGCCCACCTGCTCGCGGGTGTAGCCCAGGTCGGCGGTGAGCGCGCCCAACACGTCACCGGGGCGGATCTTTTCCTTGCGGCCGCCCTGGATGTGCAGCGTGACCATGGGCGGCACCAGCGGGCCTTTGCCGGTGGGCACGAGTTCGCTCAGGGGATGCCACTTCGATTCGCGCCCCTGCAGCTGCTCGATCTTGCCCACGCTGCCCATCTCGTCCATGCTGACCAGGTTGAGTGCCAGGCCGCTTTCGCCCGCGCGGCCGGTGCGGCCGATGCGGTGGATGTGCACCTCGGCGTCCGGCGTCACGTCCACGTTGATCACGGCGGCCAGGCTGGTGATGTCCAGGCCGCGCGCGGCCACATCGGTGGCCACCAGCACCGAGCAGCTGCGGTTGGCAAAGCGCACCAGCACCTGGTCGCGCTCGCGCTGCTCCAGCTCACCAAACAGCGCCAGCGCGCTGATGCCCTGCGCCTGCAGCACGGCCACCAGATCGCGGCACTGGACCTTGGTGTTGCAGAACGCCAGCGTGCTGGCCGGGCGAAAGTGCGCGAGCAGTTGGCTCACCGCGTCCAGGCGCTCGGTGTCCTTCACTTCGTACCAGCGCTGCTCGATCTGTGCGCCCGCGTGCTGCGCCTCCACCTTCACGGTGACCGGCTCGCGCATGAACTGCGCGCTCAGCTTGGCAATGCCTTCGGGGTAGGTGGCGGAGAACAGCAGGGTCTGGCGCGTCTTGGGGCACTGTTTGGCCACGGTCACGATGTCGTCGAAGAAGCCCATGTCGAGCATGCGATCGGCTTCGTCCAGCACCAGGGTGTTGAGCGCATCCAGCGGCAGGCTGCCGCGCTCCAGGTGGTCCATGATGCGGCCGGGCGTGCCCACCACGATGTGTGCGCCGTGCTCCAGTGTGGCCAGCTGCCCGCGCAAGGGCACGCCGCCGCACAGCGTGACGACCTTGATGTTGTCTTCGGCGCGCGCGAGACGCCGGATTTCGGTGGTCACCTGGTCGGCCAGCTCGCGCGTGGGGCACAGCACCAGGGTTTGCACCGCGAAGCGGCGGGCGTTGAGGTTGGCCAGGAGGGTGAGGGCGAAGGCGGCGGTCTTGCCGCTGCCGGTCTTGGCCTGGGCAATGATGTCCTTGCCCAGCAGTGCCGGCGGCAGTGCGGCTGCCTGGATCGGCGTCATCTCGGTGTAACCGAGCTGTTCCAGGTTGGCCAGCGTGGCGGGGGAGAGGGGGAGGGTGCTGAAAGCGGTCGGGGGTGCGGAAGTCATCCCCGATTATCGGGGCTCAGGTCTGGTGCATCGCGGCCAGTTCGGCGTCGCTGAACCCCGCCGCCCGTCGCGCGGGTTCGTTGAACGGCGGCTTCAGGCGCGGTGCCGAGTGTTCGCGCGCCAGCCGGCGGTAGTGACCCAACGGCTCGATGCCCTGCTGCTCGCACAGCCAGCCGTACCAGCGGTTGCCCACCGCCACGTGGCCGATCTCGTCGCGCAGGATCACGTCGAGGATCTCGACCGCCCGCAAGGCCGCCGGTGTGCCCACCTTGCGCAGGCGGGCCTGCATGGGTGGCGTGGCGTCGAGGCCGCGGGCTTCCATGGTGCGGGGCACCAGCGCCATGCGCGCGGTCACGTCGTGCTGGGTGCGCACGCACATTTCCCACAGGCTGTTGTGCGCCGCGAAGTCGCCGTAATCGTGGCCCAGGCTTTGCAGGTGCGCACGCAGCAGGCCGAAATGGATGGCTTCCTCGTGCGCCACCTGGAGCCAGTCGGTGTAATAGTCGGCCGGCATGTCGGGAAACCGCCAGACGGCGTCCAGGGCCAGGTTGATCGCGTTGAATTCGATGTGCGCCACCGCGTGCAGCAGCATCGACAAGCCGTCTGGGGTGAAGGGGGATCGCTGGGGCACGTCGACGGGTGCAATCAATGCCGGCCGCATCGGTCGCCCGGGCAGGGGCGTGGCGGGGTCGGGTGTCAGGCGCTCGGCCGTGTCCAGCCGGGTGCGGCCCGCCTGCATCGCTTCAAACAGGGTCTGGGTGATGGTCACCTTGCGGGCCGGTTCGCTGGCGCACAGCGCGCGCAAGGCCTCCGCGCGCAGTGAAACGGAGGGCGGGCGTGACAGGTCGGCGGTGGCTTGCATCCCTACAATTCTAGAAAGCATCCCCAAACCCCTCACAGGAGACAACCCCCATGGCCCTATACGAACTCGACGGCATGGCCCCACGCGTGGCCTCATCGGCCTGGGTGGCCGACAACGCGCAGGTCATCGGCAACGTGGTGCTGGGGGAGGACAGCAGCGTGTGGTTCGGTGTGACGGTGCGCGGCGACACCGAGACCATCACGGTCGGGCGCGGCAGCAACATCCAGGACGGCAGCGTGTTGCACGCCGACGTGGGCCAGCCACTGACCATCGGTGAGAACGTGACGGTGGGTCACCAGGTGATGCTGCACGGCTGCACCATCGGCGACGGCTCGCTCATCGGCATCGGCGCGGTGGTGCTCAACGGTGCGAAGATCGGCAAACACTGCCTGGTGGGCGCGGGCGCGCTGGTGACCGAGGGCAAGGAGTTTCCCGAGGGCAGCATGATCCTGGGCAGCCCCGCGCGCGTGACCAAAACCCTCACACCCGAGCAGATCGACGGCCTGCGCATGAGCGCGAAGCACTACACCGACAACGCCGAGCGTTTTCGCAAGACCTTGAAAAAAGTTGGCTGAACCCGATCTGCCACGATTGCGTTTTACGAACGATCCCTGAAAGCCCCGCTTGTCCGAACTCCACAAATTCGTCTTTGAAGGCCTGCCGGTGCGCGGCATGCTCGTGCGCCTGACCGACGCCTGGCAGGAAATCCTGCAACGCCACAAGGACGGTGGCGGTTACCCCACGGCCGTGACCGAGCTCCTGGGCGAGATGACGGCCGCCGCCACGCTGATGCAGGCCAACATCAAGTTCAACGGCGCGCTCATCATGCAGATCATGGGCGACGGGCCGGTGAAACTGGCCGTGGCCGAGGTCCAGCCCGACCTGAGCCTGCGCGCCACCGCCACCGTGATCGGTGAGGTGGCGCAAGATGCACCGCTCTCGCACATGGTCAACGTGACCAACCAGGGACGCTGCGCCATCACGCTCGACCCGAAGGACCGCTTGCCCGGTCAGGCACCGTACCAGGGCGTGGTGCCGCTGTATGGCGACCAGCGCGAGAAGCTGGAAAAACTCAGCGAGGTGATCGAGCACTACATGCTGCAAAGCGAGCAACTCGACACGCGGTTGGTGCTCGCGGCCAACGAACACGTGGCCGCCGGCCTCTTGATCCAGCGTCTGCCGCTGCAGGGCAGCGGCAACCTCGCCGGCCAGTCGGGTGCCCGCGACGAAGACCAGATCGGTCTGAACGAGGACTACAACCGCATCGCCATCCTTGCCTCCAGCCTCCAGCGCGAAGAGCTGCTGACGCTGGACGCGGACACCATCCTGCGCCGCCTGTTCTGGGAAGAAGACGTGCGCCGTTTTGAGCCCCTGCAAGGCGAGACCGGACCGCGTTTCGCCTGCACCTGCTCGCGCGAGCGGGTGAGCAGCATGCTGCGCAGCCTGGGGCGGGACGAGATCGAGTCCATCCTGGCCGAGCAGGGTCAGGTGGAAGTGGGTTGCGAATTCTGCGGCGCGCAGTACCGGTTCGATCCGGTGGATGCGGCACAGGTGTTTCTGCAGCCCGAGATCCAGCTGCCTGGCAGCGACCAGAAGCACTGACCGCCCCCTGCAGCGCCGACCGTTTCGCCGTTCGCCCTGAGCTTGTCGAAGGGCTCATCAACACCTGTGCAAGGGCTTCGAGAGGCTCAGCCCGAACGGAGGCTTCTAGCTTGAACGGGAATTCACCAGCCCGCTGAACAGCTTGCGCTCGCAGTCGGGGTCGCTGCAGTTCTCGCAGGTCCAGCGGCCGTTGCCAGCCTCGATCACGGTGTCGTGTGACGCCAGCGGGCGGCCCAGCAACGAACCCACGGCGCGCAGCGCGTGCTGCGCGCGCGCCTCTGCCGATCCGTAAACGGTCTGGAACGGGATGCCGGCCGACTGCAGCTCGCGGCGCAGCAGGGCGTCGATGTCGGCCCGCATGCCGGGCCCTTCGCGAAACAGGCCGTCGGCCTGCCAGGGCATGTCCAGGCCCATCAGCAGGGTGAGACGACACGGCGCCTGCGCCCTCAGTGAAGCCCCCAGCAGCGAGCGGTCGTTGAACACACGTTCGCTGTACGCCGCGACCACCAGTGCGGTGGTGTCGGCCACCACCACCTGCACGCCACTCTGCGCTGCGGCGGCGATCTGTCGGGATTGCTCGGCTGCAATGGCCGCCTGTTCGTGCGCCAGCGGTGCGCGGCCTTCGCGTTCGCACCAGGCGCGCAGGTGCTCCGGCACGAGCGTGGCGCTCACGCCCAGCGCGTTGAGGTGATGGGAGAGGGCCAGGCCCAGGGTGGTCTTGCCGCTGGACTCGCCGCCGAGCAGGGCGACGGTGATGGCCGCCATGCTGTCAGCGCTTGTTCTGCGCGATCTGCACGAAGATCTCGTTGGGCTTGACCATGCCCAACTCCGCGCGGGCGAGCTCCTCGACCATGTCCAGGCCCTCCTGCAGGTCGCGCACCTCGCTGGCCAACTGGTCGTTGCGCTGCTGCGCGTCGCGGTTGGCCAGGTCCTGCGCGGCCAGTTGCTGCTTCATGCTGGCCACCTTGGGCACACTGCCCCGCCCGAACCACAACTGGGCATGCAGCACCAGCAGCAGCCCGATCAGCAGGGCAGGAATGAAGCGGTTGGCCATGGACTGGGATTGTTACCGAAGCGACCGGCCGCAGCGCAGGGCCGCCCCAAGCAAGGCCAGCCCCCTTGGGGGGCAGCGACCCGCGAAGCGGCGGAGCGTGGGGGCCATGTTCAGCGCAGGTTGTAAAAGGCAGCGCGACCCGGGTAGACCGCCACTTCGCCCAGGTCTTCCTCGATGCGCAGCAGCTGGTTGTACTTGGCCATGCGGTCCGAGCGCGAGAGCGAACCGGTCTTGATCTGGCCGGCGTTGGTGCCCACGGCGATGTCGGCAATGGTGCTGTCTTCGGTCTCGCCCGAGCGGTGCGAGATGACGGCGGTGTAGCCCGCGCGCTTGGCCATCTCGATCGCGGCGAAGGTCTCGGTCAGGGTGCCGATCTGGTTGATCTTGATCAGGATCGAGTTGCCGATGCGCTTGTCGATGCCTTCTTTGAGGATCTTGGTGTTGGTCACGAAGAGGTCGTCGCCCACCAGCTGCACCTTGGCGCCCAGGCGCTCGGTCAGCACCTTCCAGCCGTCCCAGTCGCCTTCTGCCATGCCGTCTTCGATGCTGATGATGGGGTACTTGTCGACCCAGGTCGCCAGGATGTTGGTCCAGTCTTCGGCGCTCAGCACCAGGCCTTCGGCGTCCAGGTGGTATTTGCCTTCCTTGTAGAACTCGCTCGCAGCGCAGTCCAGGCCCAAGGCGATCTGCTCACCGGCGGTGTAGCCGGCGTTGCTGATGGCTTCCAGGATCATCTGGATCGCGGCTTCGTGGTTGGCCACGTTGGGGGCAAAGCCGCCTTCGTCGCCCACGGCGATGCTCATGCCTTTGTCGTGGATGATTTTCTTGAGTGCGTGGAACACCTCGGCGCCCCAGCGCACGGCTTCGCGGAAGCTCGGCGCACCCACGGGAATGATCATCAGCTCCTGCAGGTCCAGGTTGTTGTTGGCGTGCGCGCCACCGTTGACCACATTCATCATGGGCACGGGCATCTGCACCGCGCTCATGCCGCCGAAGTAGCGGTAGAGCGGCAGACCGGCTTCTTCGGCCGCGGCACGCGCCACGGCCATCGACACGGCCAACATCGCGTTGGCACCCAGGCGGCCCTTGTTGTCGGTGCCATCCAGGTCGATCAGGGTCTTGTCCAGGAAAGCCTGCTCGGAAGCGTCCAGGCCCAGCACGGCTTCGCTGATTTCGGTGTTGATGTGCTCCACTGCCTTGAGCACGCCCTTGCCGAGGTAGCGGCTCTTGTCGCCGTCGCGCAGCTCGATGGCTTCGCGCGAGCCGGTGGACGCGCCCGAAGGCACGGCCGCGCGGCCCATCACGCCGCTTTCCAGCAACACGTCGCACTCGACGGTGGGATTGCCGCGGCTGTCCAGGATCTCGCGGCCAACGATGTCAACGATTGCGCTCATGGGGTCATTACCTCTGGGTCAAAAAACAAAAAAGTGAATGGGGTTCAGGCGTTGAAATGGTCTTCGAGAAAACCGTTCTTCTTCGTCACGGCATCCAGCGCCAGCAGCGTTTCCAGCAACGCCTTCATGTGCTTGAGCGGCACGGCGTTGGGGCCATCGCTCATGGCGTTGGCGGGGTCGGGGTGGGTCTCCATGAAGAGCCCGGCCACGCCCACGGCAACCGCCGCGCGCGCCAGCACCGGCACCATCTCGCGCTGGCCGCCGCTGCTGGTGCCTTGCCCGCCGGGCAGCTGCACGCTGTGCGTGGCATCGAACACCACGGGTGCGCCGGTCTCCCTCATGATGGCCAGCGAACGCATGTCGCTGACCAGGTTGTTGTAGCCAAAGCTGGCACCGCGCTCGCAAGCCATGAAGTTGTCTTCATTCAGGCCCGCTTCTTTCGCGGCCGCACGCGCTTTGTCGATCACGTTCTTCATGTCGTGCGGCGCGAGGAACTGGCCCTTCTTGATGTTCACCGGCTTGCCGCTCTGCGCCACGGCGCGGATGAAGTCGGTCTGGCGGCACAGGAAGGCGGGTGTCTGCAGCACGTCGCAGACCTTGGCCGCCTCGGCGATGTCGTCTTCGCTGTGCACGTCGGTGAGCACCGGCACGCCCAGTTCGCGCTTGATCTTGGCGAGGATCTCCAGACCCTTCTCACGGCCGGGGCCGCGGTAGGTGGTGCCGCTGCTGCGGTTGGCCTTGTCGAAGCTGCTCTTGAAGATGAAGGGGATGCCCAGGCCGCCGGTGATGTCCTGGAGCTGACCTGCCACGTCCATCTGCAACTGCTCGGACTCGATCACGCAGGGGCCGGCGATCAAAAAGAAGGGCTGGTTCAGTCCGATGTCGAAGCCGCAGAGTTTCATGGTGGGTCTCAATCAGGCGGTGGCCACGGCCGTGGTGGTCTGTGCCTGCTGGGCCAGCGCGGCCTTCACGTAGGCATTGAACAGCGGGTGCCCGGCCCACGGCGTGGACTTGAACTCGGGGTGGAACTGCACGCCCACGTACCAGGGGTGCACGCTCTGGGGCAACTCCACCATTTCGGTCAGTTGCTCGCGCTGGGTGAGCGCCGAGATCACCAGACCGGCCTTGCGCAGCTGGTCGAGGTAGTTCACGTTGGCCTCGTACCGGTGGCGGTGGCGCTCGGTGACCACCGGGCCGTAGATCTGGTGGGCGAGCGTGCCGGGCGCCACGTCGGAGCTTTGTGCGCCCAGGCGCATGGTGCCGCCCAGATCGGAATTGGCATCGCGCTGTTTGATGCTGCCGTCGGCGTCTTTCCACTCGGTGATGAGCGCAATGACGGGGTGTGGTGTGTCGGGTTCGAACTCGGTGCTGTTGGCGTCTTTGAGTCCCGCCACGTGGCGCGCGTACTCGATGGTGGCCACCTGCATGCCCAGGCAGATGCCCAGGTAAGGCACCTTGTGCTCGCGCGCGAAGCGCGCCGCGCAGATCTTGCCTTCGATGCCGCGCTTGCCGAAGCCGCCGGGCACCAGGATGGCGTCGAAATGGCCCAGCACCTTGGCCACGTTGGCCGGGCTGATGGTTTCCGAGTCGATGTACTCGATCTGCACCTTGGCGTGGTTTTTCATGCCGGCGTGGCGCAGCGCTTCGTTGAGCGACTTGTAGCTGTCCGACAGGTCGACGTATTTGCCGACCATGGCGATGTGCACCGTGGCTTTGGGGTGTTCGACCTCGTAGACCAGATCGTCCCAGCGCTTGAGGCTGGCCGGTGGCGTGTTCAGGCGCAGCTTGTCGCAGATCAGGCCGTCCAGGCCCTGCTCGTGGAGGATGCGCGGCACCTTGTAGATGGTGTCCACGTCCCACATGGAGATCACGCCCCACTCGGGCACGTTGGAAAACAGGCTGATCTTGGCGCGCTCTTCGTCGGGAATGCGGCGGTCGGCACGGCAGAGCAGGGCATCGGCCTGGATCCCGATGGCACGCAGTTCCTTGGCGGTGTGCTGCGTGGGCTTGGTTTTCAGCTCGCCGGCGGCGGCGATCCAGGGCACGTAGCTCAGGTGCACGAAGGCCGAGTTGTTCGGGCCCATGCGCAGGCTCATCTGGCGCACGGCTTCCAGGAACGGCAGGGATTCGATGTCGCCCACGGTGCCGCCGATTTCAACAATCGCCACGTCCACTGCGTCGGGCGTGCCGATGCCGGCGCCGCGCTGGATGAATTCCTGGATTTCGTTGGTGACGTGCGGGATCACCTGCACCGTCTTGCCGAGGTAGTCGCCCCGGCGCTCTTTTTCCAACACCGACTGGTAAATCTTGCCGGTGGTGAAGTTGTTGGTCTTCTTCATCCGCGTTTCGATGAAACGCTCGTAGTGGCCCAGGTCCAGGTCGGTCTCGGCGCCGTCGTCGGTGACGAACACCTCACCGTGCTGGAAGGGGGACATGGTGCCCGGATCCACGTTGATGTACGGGTCGAGCTTGATGAGGGTGACTTTGAGGCCGCGGGACTCAAGAATCGCGGCGAGGGATGCGGAGGCGATGCCTTTGCCCAGAGAGGACACCACACCGCCGGTGACGAACACAAATTTGGTCATGTCTCGGGCGAGCCAGATGCTCGCAGGAGGTGGAAATGGCGATTATAAATGGCGCCCCCGACAGCCCACCCGGCCGGGCACGTGGACAGGGCCCAACTGCTACATTGCGCCCATGAACGAACTTGCTGGAAAACACATCGTCCTGGGTCTTTCGGGCGGTATCGCCTGTTACAAGGCGGCCGAACTGTGCCGGGCGCTGGTGAAAGCCGGTGCCACGGTGCAGGTGGTCATGACCGAAGCCGCCGAGCAGTTCATGACCGCGGTGACGATGCAGGCGCTCTCCGGCCGCCCGGTGTTCACTTCGCAGTGGGACGCGCGCACTTCGGGCGGGGCGGACAACAACATGCCCCACATCAACCTCAGCCGTGAGGCCGACGCGATCGTGGTGGCCCCGGCCAGCGCCGACTTCATGGCCAAGCTGGTGCACGGCCGGGCCGACGAGCTGCTCTCGCTGATGTGCCTGGCGCGTCCCATCGAGAGCGTGCCGCTGATCCTGGCGCCCGCCATGAACCGCGAAATGTGGTCGCATCCCGCCACGCAGCGCAACATCGAGCAGCTGCGCGCCGATGGCACCACGGTGCTCGACGTGGGCGCGGGCGAGCAGGCCTGCGGCGAAACCGGCGACGGCCGCATGCTCGAGCCCGACGAGCTGCTGTACGACCTGATCCGCTTCTTCACGCCCAAGGTGCTGGCCGGCCAGCATGTGCTGGTGAGCGCCGGCCCCACGTTTGAGGCCATCGACCCGGTGCGGGGGCTGACCAACCTCTCCAGCGGCAAGATGGGGTTTGCCATCGCGCGGGCGGCGCACGAGGCCGGCGCCCAGGTGACGCTGGTGGCCGGCCCGGTGGGTCTGCCCACGCCGCGCGGTGTGGGTCGGGTCAACGTGAAGTCGGCGCTGAACATGCAGAAGTCGCTCGACCACCTGGCCCAGGCGGCCACGGTGTTTGTCTCGGCCGCGGCCGTGGCCGACTGGCGCCCGGCGCAGATGCTGGACCAGAAGATCAAGAAGGACGGTTCGGGCGAGGTGCCCACGCTGTCGTTCGTGGAGAACCCCGACATCCTGGCCGGCATCGCCAGCAGCGAGCGCGCCCGGAACGGTGCGCTGTACTGCGTGGGCTTCGCCGCCGAGAGTCACGACCTGCTGGCCCACGCCCAGGCCAAGCGCGCGCGCAAAGGGGTGCCGCTGCTGGTGGGCAACATCGGGCCCGACACCTTCGGGCAGGACGACAACGCCTTGTTGCTGGTGGACGCACACGGCACGCTGGAGTTGCCGCGCGCTTCGAAGCTGGTGCTCGCGCGCCAGCTGATCGCGGAGATCGCGCGGCGGCTGCAAAGCTGATCGATCCCCGTTTGCACTGGTCCGATTGCCGTTCGCCCTGAGCTGACCTCCGTTCGCCCTGAGCCTGTCGAAGGGCTCACCAAGGCGTCGGCAAGGCTTCGACAGGCTCAGCCCGAACGGGATTGCTTCAGTCCCACCACGGCAGGAGCCGCTTCATCGCGGCCACTTCGCCGCAGTGATCGGGCACGTACCCCGGCAGGCTGGCGAGCTGATCGTGCCACGCACGGCTGCGCAGGCGTTGCAACAAGCGCTGCACGGCGGGCTGCTCCAGCGCGGTCTTCAGGCACACCAGCAAATAGCGCTCTTCGGTGAGCGGTACAAAGCCCAGACCCTGCGTGCGGGCGGCGTACTCGGTGCCCAGACCCACATCGGCCGCGCCGCTGGCCACCGCCTGTGCCACCGCCGCGTGCGAACTCTCCACCCGTTCAAAGCCGGCGATGTCTTCGGGCATCAGCAGGGCTTGCGTGAGCAGTTCGTCCAGCAGCAAGCGTGTGCCGGTGCCCAGCGCGCGGTTGACGAAACGAGCCTGCAGGCGCGCCACGTCCTTCATGTCGAGCAGGCGCAGCGGGTTGCCGGGAGCCACCATCAAACCCTGGGCACGGCGAGCGAAACCGATGATCTTGTGCAGGCCTGGCTTGAGCAGCGGGCGGTAGGTGCGCGCGCTCTGGCTGCCCGAGGCGGCGAACGGTTGGGTGTGAAAACCGGCCAGCGCGCAGCGGCCTTCGTTGAGCGCGCGGATCGCATCCACGCTGCCGCAGAAACGGATGTCGAGGTGCAGACGGCCCGCGTCCTTGCGAGAAGACGCGTCGGTGGCGGCGAATTCCTGCAGGGCGCTCAGGGCGTGGTCGTGGCTGGCGTAGAGCGTCAGCACCTCGCTGTCGCCGTCTTCGCCAGCGTCGTCGAAAGCGCGGGCAAAGGCCCGTTCGAGTTCGGCACGCAGGCCTTCAATCTGCGGTCCCAACCGGGCCTGTGCCAGCCGCTCGGCCATCAGGAGCCGCTCGCCAAACGGTGTCAGGCGGGCTGCCTGCCCGCGCTCCCAGAACAGCAAGGCCTGGCCCAGCGCGGCTTCCCAGTCCTTGAGTTGCCCCCAGACATGACGGTACGACAGGTCCAGCTGGCGCGCGGCGGCCGAGATGGAACCGCTGGTGTGCACCGCCTGCAGAACGTCCATCATCGGGTTGCGCAAGAGCGCATGACCGCTGGAGCGGCCCGGTGCGCGGGCGGCGAACGCGTAGGACAACTCGATCTGTTTCATGGAGCGCGAGTGTGCCCCATGCGCGCCGGCTGCCGCCACCGAACGGCCGCAACGTATGAACAGCATTGCCTATGCAAGACGTTTCATACCGTGTCACTACGTAGGTGCTCCCGGGGGTGTTCGGCCTATGCTCTGCGCCCACATGAACACCTTTTCCGATAGCGTCAGCACCGCACTGCAGCTGGTGGTTTCGGGCGACCCGGGTCTCTGGGCGGTGGTGAGCAGGTCGCTCGCCGTGAGCGCGCTCGCCTGCCTGCTGGCCTGTGGTCTGGGCTTGGTGCTCGGCGCCTGGCTGGCGGTCGCGCGGTTCCCGGGGCGCGGTGCGGTGCTCACCCTGCTCAACACTTTTCTGGCCATTCCTTCGGTGGTGGTGGGCCTGGTCATCTATCTCTTACTGTCACGCTCGGGTCCGCTGGGATTTCTGGGCTGGTTGTTCAGCTTCCAGGCCATGGTGCTGGCGCAGGCCTGCCTGGTGCTGCCGCTGGTCACAGCACTCACGCGCCAGGTGGTGGAAGACGCCGACCGAAACCACGGCGAGCAGCTCTCGTCGCTGGGTGCGGGTCCTGTGTTGCGCAGCCTGCTGCTGGCCTGGGACGACCGTTACGCACTCGTCACCGTGTTGCTCACCGCTTTCGGCCGCGCCGTCTCCGAGGTGGGTGCGGTGATGATCGTGGGCGGCAACATCGAAGGTTTCACCCGCGTCATGACCACCGCGATCGCGCTGGAAACCAGCAAGGGCGATCTGCCGCTGGCGCTCGGCCTGGGTCTGGTGCTGCTGGGTGTGGTGCTGGTGCTCAATGCGATGGTGTCGTTGCTGAGCCGCTGGCGCGAGCGTGCCGACAGCGCCGATGCCACCCGCCTGACGCTGGTGACGCCATGACCGGTCTGCCCGTCACCGCGGTGCTGCCTGCCGTGTGTTTTGACCTGCGCAACGTGCAGGTACACCTCGGCCCGGCGGGTCGCCTGCAGGCCCTGAGCGACATCTACCTGCGCATCCAGGCCGGTGAACGCGTGGCGCTGGTGGGCGCCAACGGCAGCGGCAAAAGCACGCTGTTGCGCACGCTGCACGGCCTGCAGCACACCAGCGGCGGCGAGTTGCACGCGTCGAGTCAGCAGCGCGTGGCCATGCTGTTCCAGCGGCCGCACATGCTGCGCCTGAGCGTGCGGCTGAACATCCAGCTCGGGCTCTGGCTCAAAGGCGTTGCGTGGGCTGAGACCCGCGCGCTGGCGCTCGCCGCGCTCGAGCGGGTGGAGCTGGGCCACATTGCCGAGCGCAATGCCCGTGCGCTCTCCGGCGGGCAGCAGCAGCGCGTGGCGCTGGCCCGGGCCTGGGCCTTGCGTCCCGATGTGTGGTTGCTCGACGAACCCACCGCCAGCCTGGACCCGCACGCCAAGCGCGAGGTGGAGGCACAGATCGCCGAGTTCACCCTGGGCGACCCAGGGGGCGAGCGCCCACCCACGCTGGTGTTCAGCAGCCACAACCTGGGCCAGGTCAAGCGCCTGGCCAGCCGTGTCATTTACCTGGAGCAGGGCCGCTTGCTGGCCGACCTGCCCGTGGCCGATTTTTTCAACCACGACCTGCTGCGGTCTTTGTGTCCGCAGGCCCATTTGTTTGTCCAAGGAGAAAGTTTGTGAATGCCTTCCGTCGTCTGACCCTCGTCGCCGCCCTCGGTGCCGCCCTGCTCGCGAGTGCCGGCGCGATGGCACAAAGCATCGTGGTGGCGTCCACCACGTCCACCGAGCAGTCGGGCCTGTTCTCGTTTTTGCTGCCCGAGTTCAGACGAGCCAGCGGCATCGACGTGAAGGTGGTCGCGCTGGGCACGGGCCAGGCCATCGACATGGCGCGCCGGGGCGACGCCGACGTGCTGTTCGTGCACGACAAGGTGGCCGAAGAGAAGTTTGTGGCCGACGGTTTTGCCGCCAGACGCCAGGAGGTCATGTACAACGACTTCGTGCTGATCGGCCCCAAGGCCGACCCGGCCGGGACCAAAGGCAGTGACATCGTGGCCGCCATGAAAAAAGTGGCCACCGCCAATGCGCCTTTCATCTCGCGTGGCGACAAGAGCGGCACCCACGCGGCCGAGCTGCGCTTCTGGGCATTGACCGGGGCCGACGCCAAACCATCCGGAACTGGGCAGGCCGCGCCTGCGGACACGTCTGCCCGCGGCACCGGCTACAAGGAATGCGGCTGTGGCATGGGCCCCGCGCTCAACATCGCCTCCAGCGCCGGGGGCTACGTGCTGGCCGACCGCGGCACCTGGCTCAACTTCAAGAACCGCGCCGATCTGGCTGTGCTCGTCGAAGGCGACAAGCGCCTGTTCAACCAGTACGGCGTGATGCTGGTGAGCGCGGCCAAGCACCCACAGGTGAAGACGGCCGACGGTCAGAAGTTCGTGGACTGGGTGACCGGACCGGTCGGCCAGGCCGCCATCGCTGGTTACAAGATTGGTGGTGAGCAGCTCTTTTTCCCGAATGCCTCGAAGTGAAGACCCGTCTGACGGTCATGGCGTTCGCTGCGCTGGCCGGTTGTGCCACGCCTGAGGCGCCCGTGACGAAAGAACCCCTGCAGGTCTATGCCGCCGGCAGCTTGCGTGAGGTGTTCACCGAGATCGCGCGCGATCATGAAGCCCGCACCGGGCAGAAGATCGCGCTCACCTTCGGAGCTTCTGGCCTGCTGCGCGAGCGCATTGAAAAAGGCGAGGGCGCGCAGGTGTTCGCCTCGGCCGACACCCAGCACCCGCAACGCCTGGCCGCCGCGGGTGGTTGGGCAGCGCCCACCGTTTTCTTGCGCAACAGCCTGTGTGCACTCACGCAGGCGAGCGTGAACGCCACGCCGCAGAACCTGCTGGAGACCATGCTCAACCCGGCGGTGAAAGTCGGCACGTCGACCCCGAAGGCCGACCCGTCGGGTGACTACGCCTGGGAGCTGTTCCGCAAGGCCGAGACCGTGCGCGCCGGCGCCTACGCCGCGCTCGACACCAAGGCGCTCAAGCTCACCGGTGGGGCCGACTCGCCCAAGCCACCCGCTGGCCGGGGCACTTACGCCTGGGTCATGGACCAGGGGCAGGCCGATGTGTTTCTGACCTACTGCACCAACGCCGTGGCCTCGCAGAGGGAAGTCCCGCGTCTGAAGGTGGTGCAGGTGCCTGCGGCCTTGCAGGTGGGCGCGGCCTACGGCCTCACCGTGAAGCGCGGTGCGCCCGCACCGGCCGAGGCTTTTGCCAAAGCCCTGCTGGCACCCGCCGCGCAAGCCACGTTCGCGCGTTACGGCTTTGGTCAACCCTGACGATCCGGGTCTGCGCCGACGTGATCTGCTGATCGCGTCGGGCGCGCTCGCTGGCTTGCCGGCGTGGGGGCAGGCCCGCAGCGTCACCGACAGCGCCAGCCGCCGCGTGAACGTGCCGGCCCGGGTGCAGCGCGTCTTTCCCGCCGGTCCGCCCGCGGCCATCTGGCTCTACACGCTCGCGCCCGACGCGCTCATCGGATGGCCACGCGCCAACCGCGAGCCCGAACTCGAATTCCTCCTGCCCGGTATCGGCAACCGGCCCGAGGTGGGCCGCCTCACCGGGCGCGGCAACACCACCAACCTCGAACAGTTGCTGCTCAGCAAGCCCGACCTGATCGTGGACGCCGGCTCGACGCGCCAGACGTTTGCCGAACTGGCCGACCGCGTGCAATCGCAGACCGGCATTCCGTATGCGCTGCTCGATGGCCGTCTGTCGGCGGTGGCGCAGGGCTACACGCTGCTGGGCGAACTCACCGGCCGGCAGGAACGTGCGGCGCTGCTGGCGCGTTACACCGCCGACACCTTGCGCACGGTGCGCGAGCGCGTGGCCCGTGCGCCTGCGCAACCCCGCGTGTACTACGCGCGCGGCCCCAAGGGACTCGAGACCGGGCTGGGGGGGTCGATCAACGTGGAAATCTTCGAGGCCCTGGGCATTCGCCACGTGGCCGCCGGGTTGCAAGGCGGCCTGGCCACGGTGTCCCTGGAGCAGGTGCTCGCTTGGGACCCCGAGGTGATCGTCACCATCGACCAGACATTTGCCCAGACCGTGCGCAGCAACCCGCTGTGGCGCAGCGTGAGCGCGGTCAAGACAGGACGTGTTCACCTCTCGCCCAAGCTGCCGTTTGGCTGGATCGACTTTCCGCCCAGCGTCAACCGATTGCCCGGCTTGTGGTGGCTGGGCAGCAAGGTGTTTCCGGCGCTGTTTCCCGAAGACCTGTCGGTGGTCACGCGCGAGTTTTACAAGCTGTTTTACCAAGTCGACCTGAACGCCGAACAGGTGCAGCGCGTGCTGGCCGGCCGGGACTGAACCCATGCGCGGCGGAGCCTTCTGGGCGGTGGGCGTTCTGCTCGCGGGTGTGCTGGTGGCGTTCACCCAGGGCCGCACCCCGATCGCATGGGCCGACCTGTGGCAACTCGTGTGGTCCGTGATGCAGGGCATCCCCGCACCCAACGAGCAGACGCAGACCATCGTGCTGCAGATCCGGGGTCCGCGCGTGCTGGCCGCCATCGCGGTGGGTGCCGCGTTGGCGGTGGCTGGCGCGGCGTTTCAGGGTCTGTTCCGCAACCCGCTGGTCTCGCCCGACATCCTGGGCGCGTCGGCCGGCGCGGCGCTGGGCGCGGTGCTCGGCATCTACTTTTCCATCGGCGTGTTCGGCATCCAGATGGCGGCGTTTGCCGGTGGACTGCTGGCCGTGGCGCTGGTTTACGGCGTGGGCTCCACCGTGCGCAACAGCGACCCCGTGCTGGTGCTGCTGCTCGCGGGCATCGTCATCGGCTCGCTGCTGGGCGCGGGCATCGGCCTGGTGAAGGTGCTGGCCGACCCCTACAACCAGTTGCCCGCCATGACCTTCTGGCTGCTCGGCAGCCTCTCGGCCACGCATGTGGACGACCTGCCCGCGCTCATCGCGCCCGTGGCGCTGGGCACGGGGGTGCTGCTGTTGTTGCGATGGCGCATGGACGTGATGTCGCTGCCCGAAGAAGAGGCCCGCTCGCTGGGCGCGCGCACGACCGCCCTGCGGTTGCTGATCGTGGCGGCGGCCACCCTGGTCACCGCGGCCAGCGTGGCGGCCGCCGGCATCGTGGGCTGGGTCGGGCTGGTGGTGCCGCACCTGGCGCGCTTTCTGGTCGGGCCGTCGTTCGTGCGCCTGCTGCCGACCTCGGCCCTGCTGGGCGGCGGACTGCTCTTGTTCATCGACACGCTCGCGCGCACCCTGGCCACGGTCGAGATTCCCCTGGGCATCCTCACCGCGCTCATCGGCTCGCCGTTTTTCATCGTCTTGCTGCGTCGGGCCTCCAGGGGGTGGACATGAGCGCAGTGCCGGGCCGCTCCCCAGCAAGCTCGCACCGCAGCCCGCAGGGCGAAGGTGGACCAGTGACCGCCATGCTGCAAGCCTCTGCGCTGAGCGTGGGCTACCCTGGCCACGTGGTCGGTTCGGGCCTCTCGCTCTCGCTGCACGGCGGCGAGGTGCTGGCGCTGCTCGGCCCCAATGGCTGCGGCAAGACCACGCTGCTCAAAACCCTGCTCGGTCTGTTGCCGCCGCTTGGAGGGGCGGTGCAGCTGCAGGGCCGGGCGCTGGCGCAATGGTCGCTGACCGATCGCGCGCGCGAAGTCGCCTATGTGCCGCAAGGCCAGGCCAGCACTTTCGGCTTCACCGCCCTCGAGATGGTGCTCATGGGCCGCACCGCACACCAGGGGCTGCTGGCCCGCCCCGGTGCGAAAGACCGTGCCATCGCGCAGACGGCGCTGCACCGCGTGGGCATCACGCACCTGGCCAACCGGTCGGTGCACCGCATCAGCGGCGGCGAACGCCAACTGGTGCTGATTGCACGCGCACTCGCGCAGCAACCGCGCGCTGTGATGCTGGACGAGCCCACCGCCAGCCTCGATTTCGGCAACCAGGGCCTGGTGATGCGCGCCATCCGCACGCTCGCCGGTGAAGGCCTGGCGGTTCTCTTCACCACGCACGATCCCAACCAGGCGCTGCGCTGCGCGGACCGCGCGATGCTGATGCGCGAGGGCCGCGTGCTGGCGGAGGGTGCGGTGGCCGATGTGATCAAGGCAGACGGTCTGCGCGCGCTGTACAGCGCGGGCGTGGTGCAGGTGGACGACGCTGCGGGCGGCCCGCCGGTTTTTCTGCCCGATTTCGGCGGGCCTGGCGGCTGAGCGGGTGTGACCTGTCGCACATTCGCATGTGCGACCATACCAACTCGCTTGCCAGTTCCAACCGTCACCCCCTCAAGGAGCATTCCATGGGCCTTTTCAGCAACATCCTCGAAAAACTCGGCATGGGCTCGCCCAAAGTGGTGCCGCAGCCACCCGTCTCGGCCCCGGCTGCTTCAGCGGCACCGGCTCCCGCGCCCGCCGCGGCACCGGCCCCCTCACCGGTGGCCTCCATCACCATGGTCGATGTGGTCGCGCTCATGGAGCAGAAGGCCGCCGCCAACCCGCAAAAACTCAACTGGAAAACCTCCATCGTCGACCTGCTCAAGCTGCTCGACCTGGACAGCAGCCTCGCTGCGCGCAAGGAACTGGCCAAGGAGCTCTACTGCCCCGATGAGCTCATGGAAGACTCGGCCAAGATGAACATGTGGCTGCACAAGAACGTGTTGGCCCACATCGCGGCCAACGGCGGCAACATCCCCAAAGAACTGCTCGATTGATACTTTCGATGCTGGGATGAACCCGAGGCGGGCGCCAATTCCCGCCGCTCAGCATTGACAGTGCCTGCGCGCTGGCCTTCAATGAATTTTTCATTGCGGGAGATTCAAATGCGCGCCATCGGCTTGGGTTCAATCGTCATGGCTTTCCTGCTGCCGCTGGCCAGCTGGGCGGCCGATGGGCCGAGCTGCACAGCGTCGGCCACCGACAAAAAGCTCGCTGGCGCGGCCAAGAACTCGTTCATGAAGAAGTGCGAGAAGGACGCCGCCGCCACTTGCGATGCGGCTGCGGTGGAGAAGAAGATCTTTGGCGCCGCCAAGAGCAGCTTCACCAAAAAATGCGTCAAGGACGCCGTGGGCGCCGTGGGTTGATCGGACCGCGCGCTGTCGCGATGGCCGAACCACCCGACTGGATTCGCGCCGCCCGCGAGCAGTGGCACTGGCGCGGTCATGCGCGCCCGCCTTTCGCGGACGAGCCTGCGCCGGGGCAGACCTCGGTGTGGGATTTCCCGCGCCCACCCCAACTGGCGCCCGACACCCGCGAGGTGATCGTGCGCTGGGGTGAGCTGGAGGTGGCATGCACACGCCGTGCCGTGCGTGTGCTGGAGACGGGTCACCCGCCGAGCTTCTACCTGCCCTGGGCCGATGTGGCCCGCCACCTGCTGCAGCCCTGCGCGGGCAGCTCGTTCTGCGAATGGAAAGGCCCGGCACGCTACTGGAGCCTGGTGCATGGCGGCCGCAGCCTTGCCGCGGTGGCCTGGAGCTACCCCGAGCCGCTGGCGGGTGCGGAGGCATTGGCCGACTGCGTGGCCTTCTACCCGACCGACCTGGACTGCACGGTGGACGGCCATGCCGTGGTGCCGCAACCCGGTGGCTTTTATGGAGGCTGGATCACGCCCGAGCTGGCCGGGCCGTTCAAGGGCGCGCCGGGCAGCGCGGGCTGGTAGGTCGCAGCGTCAGCGCACGATGGCCACACCCTTGATCTGCGCAAACACCGGCTGACCGGGTTCGATGCCCAGCCGACGTGCCGAGAGCTGGCTGATGCGAGAGAGCAGGCGCACCGGCCGTGCTCCGTCCCCCAGATGCAGACCCACCAGCACCTGGCCGGGTGCGTCGTCCACCACGTCCACCACCCTGGCGCCGATCACATTGAGCACGCTGCTGTGTTCGGGGGCATGCAGCGACAAGCTCACGTCGCGGGCCTGGATGCGCACGCGCACCGGCGTGCCGTGTGGCAATGCGGCGCTGCCTGCTTGCGGCAGCAGCAGCCGCCCGCCCTCGAAGGCCAGCTCGCTCAGGGCATCGGCGGGTGAATGGCCGACCGCACGCGCTTCGATCAGGGCGGCGGCTGCATCGCCACGCGCCAGCGGCAGGTCGAGCCGGGTCATGAGGTCCATCACCGGCCCACTGCACAAGGCGCGGCCTTCGCCCAGCAGCACCACGTGGTCGGCCAGCCGCGCCAGCTCGTCGCTGGAGTGGGTCACGTACACCACGGGGATGTCGAGTTGCGCATGGAGTTGTTCGAGCCACGGCAGGATCTCGCTCTTGCGCGCCGCGTCGATGGCCGCCAGCGGTTCGTCCATCAGCAGCACGCGCGGGCTCGTGGCCAGGGCGCGGGCGATGGCCACACGCTGGCGTTCGCCGCCCGAGAGTTCGAGCGGCCGTCTCGCCAGCAGGTGCGCAATGCCCAGCAGCTCCAGCCCGTGGTCCCAGGCGTGGCGGCGTTGGGCGGGCGGCGTGCGCTGGAAGCCGAACAGGAGGTTCTCGCGCACGCTCAGGTGCTCGAACAGGCTGGCTTCCTGGAACACATAGCCCAATGCGCGCTGGTGCACCGGCCGCATCACGCGCCGTGCGCTGTCTTGCCACACCTCGCCGTCCACGCGCACCACGCCTTGTGCCTGGGGCTCCAGCCCGGCAAGCACCCGCAGACACGAGGTTTTGCCCGAGCCGGACGGGCCAAACAACACCGACACCCCGCGCGCGGGCAGGCTGAGGTCCACGTCGAGCGTGAAACCGGTGCGGACCAGCCGCGCGGTGAGTTGCAGGTCACCGCTCATTGGCGCGCTCCGCGCTGGCGGTGGTTGTAGAACTGCAGCGCCAGCAGCACCACGAACGAGAAGCCGAGCATCACCGCGGCCAGGCGATGGGCATCGCCGTACTCCAACGCCTCCACGTGGTCGTAGATCTGCACCGACACCACGCGCGTGACGCCCGGGATGTTGCCGCCCACCATGAGCACCACGCCGAACTCACCCACCGTGTGCGCAAAACTCATGATGACCCCGGTGACCAGACCGGGGCGGCACAGCGGCAGCACCACCGAGAAGAAGGTGTCGAGCTTCGAGGCGCGCAGGCTGGCCGCCGCTTCCAGCGGGCGCTCGCCCAGTTGCTGCATCGAATTCAACACCGGCTGCACCATGAACGGCAGCGAATAGAACACCGAGGCGATCACCAGCCCGGCAAAGCTGAAGGTGAGCACGCCCAGCCCAAGCGCCTGTGTGAGCCCGCCCACCGGGCCGCTGGGGCCCATCAGCACCAGCAGATAGAAGCCCAGCACCGAGGGCGGCAGCACCAGCGGGATGGACACCAGCGCACCCAACGGCCGGCTCCACGCCGAGCGGCTGCGCGCCAGCCACCAAGCCAGCGGCACACCCAGCACCAGCAGGATGGCGGTGGTGAGCGCGGCCACCCGCAGCGTGAGGCCGATGGCCTGGAGGTCGGACGGTGTCAGCAGCACGGCTTAAATGTCGTATCCGTAGGAGCGGATGAGGGTCTTGATGTTGGGGCTTTGCAGCAGCGTCATGAGCGCCTGGGCCGCTGCGTTGTCTGCGCCCTTCTTCAGCAGCACCGCGTCCTGCCGGATGGGCGTGTACAGGTTCTGCGGCACCACCCACATCGATCCGCCCTTGAGCCGGCCGCCTTCGAGCACCTGCGACATGGCCACGAAGGCGATCTCGGCGTTGCCGGTGAAGGCGAAGTTGTAGGTCTGGCCGATGCTCTCGCCTTGCACGAGTTTGGGCGCGAGTGAAGCGGAAAGGCCGAGCTGGTCGATCACCTCGATGGCGGCTGCGCCGTAGGGCGCCGTCTTGGGGTTGGCCAGGGCCAGCTTGCGAAATCCACTGCCCTTGAGCACGGCGCCCTGCGCGTCCACCTTGGCCGCGTCGGCCGACCACAGCACCAGCTTGCCGGTGGCGTAGGTGACGCGGCTGCCCGGCTGCGCCAGTCCGTCGGTCTCCAGCTGGGCCGGCGCCTTGGTGTCGGCGGAAAGCAGCACGTCAAACGGTGCGCCGTTGCGGATCTGCGCATAAAGCCGGCCCGTGGCGCCCACCGTGATCTTGAGCGTGTGGCCGGTGGTTTTCTCCAGCACCGCCGCGATGGCCTTGACGGGTTCGGCAAAGTTGGCCGCCACCGCCACCTGGGCTTCGGCGGCGTGCAGCGAACCCGCCAGCAACAACAGCACGGCAGACCCCAGTGAACGTGCGAACATCGGCGCACCCCTCTCTATCAAATATCGCTGTTCCGAATCAGAATAGCGGTGAGTATAGACGGCACCCCAGGATCCCATGGCCTCTCGAAAATCCCTCCCTTCCACGACCAACGATTTGCCCCACGCCCTGACGGACGCCAGCGCCGACAAGCGCCTGGACGTGCTGCGCCACGTGGCCGCGGGTTGTTCCATCTCGCAGGCGGCGCGCCAGGTCGGCATCAGCTACAAGGCCGCCTGGCAGGCCATCGACACGCTGAGCAACCTCAGCGGTGTGCCGCTGGTGGAGCGCACCGTGGGCGGCGTGGGCGGCGGCGGCGCTTGCATCACCGCCGAGGGCCTGCAGCTGCTGACGCTCGCCGCCGAGTTGGCCCGCGCGCGCCAGCAGGTGCTGGCCCGCTTTGCCGGCGGCGCCATCGGCGAGGGTGGCCTGGGTCTTCGCACCAGCATGCGCAACCAGCTGCGCTGCCGTGTGCTGCGCTGCGCACCGCTGGCCCCCGGCGACCCGATGGTGGCGGTGACGCTGGTCACGCCGGGCGGCGCACAGCTGGTCTCCAGCGTCACGCAGGAGAGCGCCGACCTGCTGGGTCTGACCCCCGGCCTGTCCGTGCTGGCCTTGTGCAAGGCCACCGCGGTGGCGGTGTCGTTGAGCGCTTCGCACGCCGCGCCGGGCTCGCTCAGCGGGCGCATCGAGCGCTGCTCACCCGGCGCCCGGCAAGACGAGGTGGTGCTGGCCCTCGATGGCGGTGGTCATTGGGTGGGCTTTGCACGGCATCCGTTCACCGGGCAGGTGGGTGATGTCGCGGTGGCGGTCTTGTCGCCCGCGGCGTTGGTGATCGGCCTGGCTGGCTGAGGCGTGCCGTTGCCCGGCAGGCGCAGCGGGTGGTCGCCAGACGCGATGGAGCGTCAAACGGGGTCACGCTGCGCCGGCTTCACGGCTCCGCTGCACCGCCGGCGTTGCTGGATGGCACGTCCCCAGGCGACTTGATGCCTGTTCCCACCACGGTGAGATTCAATTCGGCCGTGTTGCCCCACGCTGAAGGGGCGACGTTGCTCACCGTGTTTTCGCTGTCGGGTTCCTCGTAAGCACTCGGCAGGGTGTCTGTGGTCACCGCGTTCTGCACGCGCGCGATGTGGGTGCTGCTGACGATCGCCATGTCCAGGCGGTTGTTGCTGCTGGCCTGCATGCCCTCGCCGTTGGGGGCCGTGATCTGCCCGGTGTGCGTGCCGCCCGTGAGCGTGTAGTTCGAGGCCAGGCCGCTGCCATCGGCCAGTGCCAGCGTGCCCAGATTCAAGGCTTGGACGCCCGCACCAGCGCTGGCGCTGGGAACGGTTCCGGCACCGCTCAGCATCAGCGATTCCGTCCCGATCCCGGTGCTGATCGCACCCTGGGTGCCAAACAGGGAGGCGCCGAAGCTGGTCGTCCCGTCGTGCACACGCTCCCCGCTCAGGTTGACGATGGCCCGGTGGATCGTGAGCGTGCCGCTGGCGTAGCTGATGATGTAGCCCTGCTGGGCCGAATAGAGTCCGCTCGGGGTCAAGGTGTAGTTGCCGGCGTTCACCGGGTTCTGGGAAATGCTGTCAACGGTCACTGTCCCCAGCAAACCGGCGTTGGGTGGGCTGCTGTAGCCCACGCTGTTCGAGCCGACGTACGACCCGCCGTTGTAGGTCATGGTGGCGTCCAGGGCCGTCACGGTCAGCGGCGCCATGAAAGAGCGGAGCAGTGGATCGACCAGCCCCGCCTGGCTGAGCCAGGTGTCGGCAAAGTCCCAGCCGACGAAGTTGGCCTGCTGCTTCATCTGGGCGGAGGTCAAACCGGTGGCCCCGGTCGTCGTGCCCGTGGCGATGCCTGGCGGTGCGCTGACCTCAACGTTCCAGTGGCTGTTGCTGACCGAGCCGTCGTTTCTTCCGACCAGGCTTCCCATGGAGCTGGATTCACCGTTGGACACATCGGCAGAGGCGTAGCTCATGCTGATGTGGCCACCGTTGTTGTGCCCGACCAGACCGCCGATCAGGTCTTGGTAGGCGGAGCTTCTGACCTCCCCGGTGCTGTAGGCGTTCGAAATGCTGCCCTCGTTCACGCCCACCAGCCCGCCCAGGCGGTTGCCAGCGACCGCCGAGCCCGAAAAGTAGCTGCTGTGGATGTTCCCCGTGCTCTCGTTCAGGCCGACGAGTCCACCCAGGTTGGTGTTGCCCACCAGGTTGCCCGTGGCATAGCTGTTGTGGATGTCGCCCCGGTTGATCCCGACCAGCGCGCCGACCGGGCCTTCGTTGCCCTCTCCGGCCGTGTACGAGCTGACGTTCACCAATCCCACGTTGCGGATCCGGGTGTTGGCGCTGGTCGAAGCGAACAACCCGGAGGCTTTGACGCCAGTGACGGGGTCCTGGACAAGGCGCAGGTTCAGATCGGAAATGGTGTGGCCCAGGCCATCGAACGTACCGGAAAAGGGCGAATGGGCGGTGCCGATCGGTGTGAAACCCGCGCCCGCATTCCAGCCGGCGGTCGAGCTTGCATCGATGTTGCTGCCGAGCACGTAGTGGCCGGCCAGCTGGCCGGTCATGCCTTGCAGGTCGGTACCGCTGGTGCTGGTCGGATCACCCAGGCTGTTGATCACGGTGTAGACCGTCGGCGATGCGGTGTCGCTGCCCAGCCGGGTGCTGAAATTCTGGCCCGCTGGCAGGTCGATTTCGGCCTTCACCCGGTACGTGGCGGTGTTGCCCGCCGCGACAGCGCCCTGGCCGTATTCCAGCGCCAGGCTGGCCGTGCCGGAACCGCGCAGCGGCTGGTTGATGTGGATGTTGTTGTGCGCGGTCAGGGTCAGCCGGTTGGCCGACCATGCGATCGTGTCGTTGACGTGGATGTCGCCCAGGCCACTGCCGGTGGCCACGGTCGCGATGCTGACGTTGCTGGTCTGGAGGGCGGCCGTGTAAAACGCGCCGGTCTGGTTGCCTCCGGTGGCCGCGATGGTGTAGTCGGTCGGATCGATCAGCCAGCGGCCGGTCAAACCGTTCGCCGAGGCCGTCGTGACCTTGAGCGCATCGTCGAGGTTCACGCGCGCGGCCGAGGTCTCGATGAAGCCGCCCCGTCCCCCGGCCGGCGCGCTGGCGTCCAGCGTGCCCGCCGCGTTGACGGTGCCGGTCTGCATGTCGCCCAGCAACTGGATGCTGCCGTTCCGGTTGACCAGCGTTTGCGCCTGGATGACGCCGGTGTTGTTGACCACCGTCTTGAGCAGCTGGCCGGCGGCCTGGGCGGTCATCAGCACCTGGCCGCCGTCGGCCTGGATCAGTCCGCCGTTGCTGACCAGCGCATTGACGGCCCCCTGGTCGATGTTGATGTTGAGCAGACCGTCACCGGCCACATCGAGCGTGATGGCCTGACCGCCGGCCAGCGACACCGAGCCCATGCGCGCGGCGATCACGCCTTCGTTGCTCACGTGAGCGCCCAGCAGGGCGACATAGCCACCCGGGGCATTGAGCGTGCCCTGGTTGCGCACCGCCTGGGTGCTGCTGCCGGAGAAGGTGTAGCGCCCGGCCATGAAGTCGCTGTCGGTGATGTTGAGCGTGGAGGCCACCAGACCGCCCACGTTGACCGACGCGCCCTGGCCGAACAGGATGCCGTTGGGGTTGACCAGGAAGACCTGGCCGTTGGACGACAGGTTGCCCAGCAGGGTGGACGGGTCCGGGCCGATCACGCGGTTGAGTGCCACGGCGTTGGCACCCGGCTGCACGAAGAGCACGGTCTCGCCAGCGCCGATGCTGAAGCTTTGCCAGTTCAATGCCGTGCTCGCGCTGTTCTGCACGATGGTCACCTTCCCCGGCGTGGCCGTCACGCTGGCGCTGCCGGCCGTGACCTCGGCGCCCTGCGGCAGCGCGAAAGCACTCGTCGCACAGGCCAGCCAGAGCGAAGCCGACAAGGCCTTGAGCGCCCAGGGACCCGCGTGCAAGAAACGGGTGTCGGCGGTGGCCACCCAGGTGGCGGCGCGGTGGTTCCAGACGGAGCGGTGGATGTGGTTCATGGCATTGATACGGTGTTTCGGGGACGTTGCCAGGTGCTGGGCAGCTGGTTCGAAGGCGTGCAGGGGGTTCAAGGCAGCGGGTTCAGAAGTACTTCACGCCCTGTACCCAGAACCGGCCGCTGGCGTCCGGTGCCGAGGTGGCAGGCTCGGAACCCACCTTGTGCGCGTAAAAGGCCTTGACGAAAAACGCTGGACCGACCGACCAGTTCATGCCGACGCCGGCGCCGCTGAGCTTGCGGCTGTTGGTGCCGGGAACCCACGGGTGGCGGTTGAGCGTCACGGCACCGCTGTCGATGAAGCCGACCAACTGAACCTGTCCCGGCACGGTGGTGGTCACGGGCAAGGTGTACCGGGCTTCCAGCGTGAACACGAAACCCCGGTCGGCGTAACTTTCGCCTTCCGGGTAGGCGCGCACGGAACTGGCTCCGCCCAGTGGCATCTTTTCAGAGGCATCCAGATTTTTGGAAGCCAGCTGCCCGCTGGCCGCCGCATAGAGCTGGGTCGAAGCGCCGACGCTTTGCAGCCGGGCCAGGTTGAAGGCCAGCTTGCCGTAGGAGCCCGCGGTTCTGGCGCTGGAGGCGTCGGCCACCCGGGCCGCCGGGTCCTGCAGCTTCAGGTGGCCAGCCGATCCGGTGAGGCCGTAGGTGGTGACGGCCGGACCGGCCAGACGGTCGCGGTGGTCGCCCTGGAGGCCCAGCATGAGCACCTGGACCTTTTTCTTCTGGCGCAGGCTGGTGGCCCCCACCTGGTCTTGCAGGCTTTTGCTGTCAAAGGCCAGCTGCACCGACAGGTTGGACCGGCGCGAACGCACCAGCGGATAGCTGCCGTAGGCGCTGGCGATGTCCGCTGTTCCGCGGGCCTGCAAGCTGTCGAATTCCTTGCCCAGCCTGTAGTCGAGGCGGCCATACGCCACACCCACTTTCGCGCGCTTCACCGGCACCTGGTAGGCGGCGCGGGCGTAGTTCAGGCCTGTGCCCGAGCTCAGCACGCGCAGGCTGGCCACGTCGCCGTGGCCCCAGGGGTTGTTCAGGTTGAGCGTGCCGCCGACGCGGCCGCGCCCGGTGTAGCGGTTGCCATGGTTGTCGCCATCCACGCTGCCGGACACCAGGGGTCCGGGCAGCACGTCAAGAACCAGGTCCGAGCTGCCCACCGACGCGCCCGGTGTGAGGGTGGAACGCACCTGCACGCCCGGCAGGTCGTTCAGCAGCAGCAGGCTGCGTTCCAGCGGCGCGATGGTGACGGCTTCGTCGGATGCCGGCTCCACCAAACCCCGGACGACGCTGTCTTTGAGCCGTGTTTGGTTGCGAACCGTGACCGCGCCGTAACGTCCTTCCAGCACGGTCAGCGTGACCACGCCGTCCCGGATGTCCTGTGGGGGCAGGTAGGCCTGGGCCACGAAGTGGCCTTGCGCACGGTAGTGGTCGGACACGCGAACGGCCAGCCTGCGCAGGTCGGCCAGCGTCATCAGGCTTTGCGGTTGGAAGCCGCTGGCTTCGAGCAGCGTGGCCTCGGTGAACGCCCGGGCGCCGGTGATGCGCAGGGTGTTCACACGCACGCTGGTCGGGTCTGAGGAGGGCAACGGTTGCTGTTGGCCCTGCTCGATGCGGATGTCGGGCGCTTCGGGCGGCAGGCTGGGCGCTGGCGGGATTTGCTGGAGCTGGCTGCCAGCGCTCGGCGGCTGCTGCGCCCACACGGCGGGAGCAGAGACCAGGAAGGGAAGGGCGGAGACAAGCCGAGTGAAAACCGACAACGTCGTGGAGCGTTTTTCTTGTTGCGTCATGGGGCTTTGCGGTGAAGAGACCCTTGACTATCGACGCCCCACCGCCATCACCAAAGGACGAAAAGGGTGGCAAATCCCCGCCAGTTCCTCCCGCCCTCTGCGCGCCGCTGTCGGGTTCGCGCCGACCCGCCGATTCACGCATCTGTCATCGCCCTGCCAACGCCGCTTCATCTGCGGGTCGCAGCATGGTCCCCAACCAACGGAGGATGGCCATGAAGATCGCAGTGGTGGGTGCAGGGTATGTGGGGCTGGTCACGGCGACCTGTCTGGCGGAGCTGGGCAACGACGTGGTCTGTGTGGACCGCGACCACGGGCGCATTGCCGTGCTGCAGGCGGGCGGCGTGCCGATCTTCGAGCCCGGGCTTGACGATCTGTTGCAGCGCAACCGCAGCGGCGAACGTCTGCGCTTCACGACCTCGATGGCGGTGGCCGTGCGGCACGCCGAGGTGATCTTCATCGCGGTGGGCACGCCGCCGCAGGAAGACGGATCGGCCGACCTGCAGCATGTGCTGGCGGTGGCCACGCAAATCGGCCAGCACATGAGCGATTTCAAGGTGGTGGTCAACAAGTCCACCGTGCCGGTGGGCACCGGGCGGCGTGTGGAACAGGCCTTGCGCAGCGCGCTGGCCGACAGGTCACTCGGTGCGCTCGACTTTGCGGTGGTGTCCAACCCCGAGTTCCTCAAGGAAGGCGCCGCGCTGGACGATTTCATGCACCCGGACCGCATCGTCATCGGCCTGCCCGCGGGCGAATCGGGCGAGACAGCGCGCCGCCTCATGACCCGGCTCTATGCCCCGTTCAACCGGCACCATGAACGCAGCCTGTGGATGGACGTGGCGAGTGCCGAGCTGACCAAGTACGCAGCGAACGCCATGCTCGCCACGCGCATCTCCTTCATGAATGAAATGGCCCACCTGGCCGACGCCCTGGGTGCCGACATCGATGCGGTTCGCCGGGGCATCGGATCGGACACCCGCATCGGCCACAGCTTTCTGTACGCCGGCGCCGGTTATGGTGGCAGCTGCTTCCCCAAGGACACGCGTGCGCTGGTGCACGCAGCGGCCGCACACGGCCTGCGCATGCGCATCGTCGAGGCCACGGAAACGGTGAACCGCACGCAGAAAAACGTGTTGGTCGAGCGCGTCTGTGCCCACTTCGGTGCCGATCTGCGCGGCTTGCGCCTGGGGGTGTGGGGGCTGGCCTTCAAGCCCAACACCGACGACATGCGCGACGCGCCCAGTCGCACCGTGATCCCCGGCTTGCTCGGCCGCGGTGCCGAGGTGCTGGTGCACGATCCGGTGGCGTCCAGCGAGGCGAAGCGCGCGCTCAGCGCCGACCTGGGGCGCCCGGTGGGCGAGGTGGACGGTCTGACGTTCGTGGATTCACCGCTGGGCGCGCTGGCCGATGTGGACGCGCTGCTGGTGCTCACCGAGTGGAAGTGCTTCCACAACCCCGACTTCGATGCCATGGCCCGCTGCATGCGCGCTCGTGTGATCTTTGACGGTCGCAACCTTTACGACCCGTCACTCATGGACGCTCTCGGCTTCGTCTATCAGGGCATCGGGCGGCGCGGCCTCGTCAGGCCCGACCGCCCGATGAAGGCCGGGCCAGCAGCTGGTGCCAGACCGTTTCAACCTGGCGTGCAATCTGCGCCCAGTCCTGCGTGAGCGTGGTGGCGCGCCCGCGTTCGCGCAGGCGCTGCACCAGCGCGGGGTTGTTCACCATCTCGATGGCGCTGCGAATGAAGGTCGCCTCGTCGCCCCGGGGTGCGAGCAGGCCGTTGTCGCCGTGGCGGATCAGCTCGGCAGCCGCGGCGTAGTCGAAGGCCAGCACGGCCAGGCCGCTGGCCAGCGCTTCGGGCGTGACGTTGCCGTAGGTCTCGGTGACGCTGGGGAAAACGAAGACATCGGCGCTGGCGTAGTGGCGTGCCAGTTCGTCGCCGCCCTGGGCGCCGACCATCAGCGCGTCGGGGCAGTTCTGGGCCAGCAGGCCGCGCAAGGGGCCGTCACCCACCACGACCAGCTTCAGATCCGGTCGCTGTGCGCGCATGGCGTGCCAGCAGCGCACCAGCAGATCGAGGTTTTTTTCCCGGGCCAGACGGCCGACCGAGAGCATCACCGGCTGGTCGGGTGACACACCCCAACGGGCGCGCAGGGCTTCGCTGCGGTGCGCTGGAGAAAACCGGTGGGCATCCACCCCGCGGGCCACCACCATCAGCCGCTCGAAGCCCTGTGCACAGAGGTCTTGCAGCAGGTCGTTCGACGGCACCATGGTGCAGTCAGCCAGGTTGTGAAAACGGCGCAGGTAGGCCGCGATCGGCTTGCGCAGCCAGCCGATGCCGTAGTGCTCGCTGTAGGCGTGGAAGTTGGTCCGGAAATCGGTGCTCAGCGGCAGACCCAGCTGGCGCGCGGCTTTCACCGCCGACCAGCCCAGTGGCCCTTCGGTGGCCACGTGCACGAGGTCGGGGCGCTGGCGGGTCCACTGGGCCACCAGGGCCCGCCTGATCGGCATGCCCAGGCGCAACTGCGGGTAGCGGGGAATCTCCAGCCCGCGCACCAGCAGTTCGTCGTTGCAGGCCTTGGGGTCGGCGTCGTCCAGCGGTTGCCGGGGCCGGATCAGCTGGATCGCGTGCTGGCTCGCCTGCAGTCGCACCACCAGCTGCTGCAGCGTGACCGCCACGCCATTGACCTCGGGCGGGTACGTTTCGGTGACCACCGCCACCCGCAAACGGGGCCGGGGCGCGCAGAGGTGTTCCACCCGCGGGGTGTCGCACGCGTCAAAGGTGTTCATGGGGTCCATGTTCCTCGCTGGCCGTAACAGCCGTGTGACAGCGGTGGTGTCACCACGCTTTCATTTTGGCCACCGAGCATCGCCCGCAGAGCCTTTCACCGGGAAGGGCCCTTGAACGAACGAGAGGCATTGCGTGAACACCTTGCTCCAGGAACTGCAGACCCAGCGCTGGGACGACCACCGCTACTACCACCACAGCCGCATCAACCAGAGCCTGCACCTGCTCAGCGCGTTGAGTTTTCTGGTGGCCTATGCCTTGCTCTTCACCGACCCGGCCCTGGCCGCGCTGGTGGCCTGGCTGGTGTCGATGGTGAGCCGCCAGGCCGGGCACTTCTTTTTCGAGCCCAAGGGCTTCGACGAGATCAACCAGGCCACGCACGAATACAAGGAGGCTGTGAAGGTGGGCTACAACCTGCGACGCAAGGTGGTGCTCATGCTGGTGTGGGCGGCGTCCCCCTGGCTGCTGGTGGTCGAACCCGACCTGTTCGGGCTGATGGTGCCCCACACCGACTGGCAGGGCCTGGCGCACAACGTCGGCTGGATGTGGTTGTGGGTGGGTGTGGGCGGACTGGCGCTGCGGGTGTTGCAGCTGTGGGTGCTGAAGGACCTGCGCACCGGCCTGGTGTGGGCCCTGAAGATCGTGACCGACCCGTTCCACGACATCAAGCTCTACCACCGCGCGCCGCTGCAGCTGCTGCGCGGCGAGTGGCTGGAGCCCGGTCCGCGCGGCGGCTGACGCCGATCGGCTGTCCTCAGGCGCGGGGTGCCCGGCGCGCGCGCCACATTTCCGCGAGCACCCCGCGCTGCAGATCGCGCGCGGTGGTGCCTGCGGGCGTGCTCCACCAGCCGTCGGCGCTCATGCGCTCGCAAGCCAGGACACAGCGGCGCAGCACCTCGGCCATGTCCTGTTCGGTGTGCTGGAGGCTGAAGACCATGCGCCCGGTGCCCACCCAGCTCAGTGCCAGGCCTTGCTCACGCAGGTAGAACTGCAGCATCCAGTGGTAGCGCGAAGGCGCTGTGTAGTTCACTGTCCAGATGCTGGAGAGCCCAGCCACCCGCACCGGCACACCGGCGTGTTGCAGCCCGTCGTTGAAGCGCTGCAGGCGGGCTTGCCAGCGTTCATCGAGGCCGTCGTACAAGGCCTCGATCTCGGGCGTGTCCAGTCGCCGCAGAAACGCGTTCATCGCGCCCATCACATAGGGGTGTGCATTGAAGGTGCCCCGGGCGAAGCAGATGTCGGCCGGGCGCTCGGGGCGAAACCGCTGCATCCACGCGGCCCGGCCACAAACCACGCCCACCGGCAGGCCGCCGCCCAGCGTCTTGCCGTAAACGACCATGTCGGCCTGCACGCCGTAATGCGCCTGCGCACCGCCACGCGCCAGCCGGAACCCGACGAACACCTCGTCAAAGATCAGCGCGATGCCGCGCTGCGTGCACACCTCGCGCAAGCGCCCCAGCCACCGCGCGTAGTCCTCGCGCCGCGCGGGTTCGCTCAAGCGTGTGCCCATCAGGGTGGAGTCGCCCGGCGCGTTGCGGTTGGGGTGCAGGGCCTGCAGCGGGTTGACCAGCACACACGCGATGTCCTTGCGGGTGCGCAGCACCTGCAGGCTGCGCTCGTCCATGTCCTTGAGCGTGTACGCATGGCCGGGGGGCATCGGGTTGCCGGGGCCGGGCTGCACGTCGTCCCACCAGCCGTGGTACGCGCCGCAAAAGCGCACCAGCTTCTTGCGACCGGTGTGGTAGCGCGCCAGCCGCACCGCCTGCATCACGGCTTCGGTGCCCGACATGTGGAACGACACCGCGTCCATGCCCGAGAGGGCTTTGAGCCGCTCCACATTCTCGGCCACGCAGGGGTGGTAGCCGCCCAGCACTGGACCCAGCGCTGCGCCCAGTTCGGCGCCTTCGGCCATCGTGGCTTTGTAGAAGTCGACACCGAAGACGTTGACGCCGTAGGAGCCGGTCAGGTCCAGGCAGCGGTTGCCGTCCATGTCGGTCAGGCCCACGCCGTCGGCCTGTGCCCAGAAGGCGGGCAGGGGCAGGTGCTGGCGCACCAGCTCGCTGAACGGAAACGGCACCCGGTAGCGGCCGGTGAACTGCAGGTCGGGCAGCGCGCTGCGCGTCTGCGCGGTGAGCGCCAGGCCTTGCGGTGACTGGGCGTTCAATGCGGCCGACAAGCGAAAGAAGGCAGCCCGGCGCCGGGCCGCCACCTCGGGCAACGCACCGTCGGCCGCGAAGAAGCGGTCCTCGGTGTGGCTGTAGCCGGGCACCCAGCGCGCCAGGCGCTTGGCCATGAACGAATGCCCGGCGAGCGACCGGTGCTTGGCGCGCGAGAGCTGCAGGCGCTGGCGCACCCACGGAAAGGCGGCGGCCAGCGCGCCAGCGGAGAGAACCCATGCGGTGGACATCTGACACACACCTGAAAAGTGGAGGTGGGACAGTTGTAGACCACCGCTTTGACAGAACCATGAACAACACCGCCTGGCGCGAAAAATTCCTGCTCAACGAGGACCTGAACTTCCTGCTCACCAACCGCATCCCGCGCGTGGCCGCCACCCGTTTCATGGGCTGGTACAGCCGCATCCGCAGCCCCGTGCTCACCCGCCTGTCGATCGCGGTGTGGCGGCTCTTCACCGACCTGGACCTGAGCGAGGCCCGCGAACAGCGGTTCGACAGCCTGCACGGCTGCTTCACCCGCGCGCTCAAGCCGGGCCTGCGCCCCTTCGACCCCGACCCCGCCACGGTGTGCAGCCCGAGCGACGCCATCGTCGGTGCCTGCGGCCCGATCGAGGGCACCGATGTGCTGCAGGCCAAGGGCTTCCCGTACCCCCTGCGCGAACTGCTCGGGTCCGACGCCATGGCGCAGCGCATGCAGGGCGGGCGCTACACCACCTTGCGCCTCACCTCGGCCATGTACCACCGCTTCCACGCGCCGCATTCGCTGGCGGTGGACCGGGTCACCTACATCAGCGGTGACACCTGGAACGTCAACCCGATCGCGCTCAAGCGCGTGCAGCGCCTGTTCTGCAAGAACGAGCGCGCCGTCATCGAATGCCGCCTGAGCGCGCTGGGCGATGTCCCGCTGATCCTGGTGCCGGTGGCGGCGGTGCTGGTGGCCAGCATCCGCCTGCACTGGCTCGACGTGTTGCTGCACCTGCGCTGGCCCGGCCCCAACGTGATTCCCTGCGCAGCCACCCTGGCCAAAGGCGAAGAAATGGGCTGGTTCGAGCACGGCTCGACCATCATCGTGCTCACCCCGCCCGGGCTGGACCTGGCGCCGGGCATCCAGAGCGGTGTGCGCATCCAGGCGGGCCAGGCCCTGCTGCGGTAGCGGGCTGATGGCAACGGGCCGCTGCACCTGCTTCAGCGGTCACGCCCACAGCGCACCCGCTCATTCCACGTGTGTGGGAGACGAAGGCGCGCGCACGCCTCCAGCAGAGACTGAGGCAAACTCCCGTCTGCGAATCGCCAGTCCACTGGCCTCCTCAACATCTTGGACGGTTCAATCTGTATCCCCTTGGCGGACTTCGACTTCATCCCCACCGATCCCTGTGCTGTCGAAAATGAGTTGCGCCGCGTGCACGCCCTCATGCAGCTTGAGCAAAAGGAAGACCAGGCGCAATTCGAACTCAAGAATGCCAAGGCCAGCATCCCGGAGCGCCAGCGGCGCGGCTTGACCTGGTATCCCGTCACCATCACCCAGGAAGACACCGGCTTTGGCGGCAAGGTGGTGCTGGAACTGGAACGACCCGCGAGCCAGCAAGGCCTGCACCTCTTTCAGGTGGGCAAGAACGCATCGCTGTTTGGCAAAGTGAACGGGCATTCGGCCGGTGACCAGCCCACGCTCAATGGCGTCATCACCAGCGTGCGGCGCAACAAGCTGCTGCTGACCACCACCAGGGAAGCGCTGCCCGACTGGGTGCTCGACGGCGGCAAGCTGGGCATCGACCTCACCTTCGACGAGGTGAGCTACCGCGAGATGAACCAGGCCATGCTGGCGGTGATGCGCGCCCGGGGCGACCGGCTGGCCGAGCTGCGCGATGTGTTGCTGGGTGCAAGGCAGGCCCGCTTTGGCGCGCCCCAGGCCGACGACCTGTTCTATCCCAGCCCGCTCAACGACTCGCAGCTGGCGGCGGTGCGCCACGTGATCACGGCACAGGACGTGGCCATCATCCACGGCCCACCCGGGACCGGCAAAACCACGACGCTGGTGCAGGCCATTCGGGAGACCATCCGGCGCGAGCGGCGCGTGCTGGTGTGCGCGCCCTCGAACACGGCGGTGGACCTGCTCACCGAAAAGCTGGCCGAGCGGGGCGTCAACGTCATTCGCCTGGGCAACCCCAGCCGCGTGTCGGACCTGCTGCTGGCGCACACCCTCGATGCCCGGGTGATGGCCCATCCCAGCCACAGCAAGATGCGGGCGATGCGCCAAACGGCCGACCAGTACCGTCAGACCGCCAGCGAGTACGTCCGCCATTTTGGTCCCGAGGAACGGCAGCAGCGCCAGATGCTGAAGGAAGAAGCGCGGCAGTTGTTCCTGCAGGCCGACGATCTGGAGCGCTTCATCACCGACGATGCGCTCGATGCGGTGCAGGTCATCACCTGCACGCTGGTGGGCGCCAGCAACCGCCACCTGCGCCACCTGAGCTTTGAGACCGTCTTCATCGACGAAGCCGCCCAGGCCCTGGAGCCGGGTTGCTGGATTCCAATCGCCAAGGGCCAGCGCGTGGTGCTGGCCGGCGATCACCACCAGCTGCCGCCCACCGTGAAAAGCGACAAGGCCGCCCGCGAAGGCCTGCGCGAAACCTTGTTTGAGAAGTGCATCCAGCGCCAGCCGGCCACGGCCCGCATGTTGACCCTGCAGTACCGCATGCACGAGCAGATCATGGCGTTCAGTTCCCAGCGGTTCTACGGCGGCCAGCTGCAGGCGCACCAGAACGTGCGCCACGCCGGCCTGGACGCCTACGACCTGGGCTTCGCACCCGACCTGCCGGTGGAATTTCTCGACACGGCCGGCTTCGGGTTCAGCGAAGTCACCATCCCCGAGAGCCGCTCCACCGCCAACCCGGAAGAAGCGGATCTGCTGCTCAGGCGCCTCACCCAGCTCCTGGAGCCCTACGACCCTGGCCAGCACGAGCAGGACCCGCTCACCATCGGCGTGATTGCGCCCTACCGCGCCCAGATCAACTGTTTGAAGGACGCCATTGAAGAGAACGAAGCGCTCAACGGCCTGCTTCAGCACCGCCTGCTCAGCGTGGGCACCGTCGATTCGTTCCAGGGCCAGGAGCGCGACATCATTGCGATCTCACTGACGCGCAGCAACCACCAGGGCGACATCGGCTTCCTCTCGGACATCCGCCGCATGAACGTGGGCATGACCCGTGCCCGCCGCAAGTTGCTGCTGGTGGGTGACTCGTCCACCCTCAGCGCCCATCCGTTTTTCAAGGACTTGCTGGCCCACGTGGAGCGCATCGGTGGCTACCGCACGGCCTGGGCCATGGCCGACTAGCCGCCACCTTGCCGGCACCGTTCAAGGCTGTTCGGCCTTAGCGTGTGTCGGTCAGGCAATTTTCGGTTGAACGCATGGACTCGCGCACGCCAGCCAGGCTGGAATGGCCCTGCAGGTTCACGGCCTTTCTCGCGGGTTTGAATCCAGTGCGGGGTCGCACTGCGTATCTCCTACAGCCACTGTTCAGGCTTCAACCCAAGGAGATTTCATGATCAAACAAACCCTCAGCAAAACGGTTCTGGCCCTGGCCATCGGCACGGCATCCATCGGCGCTTTCGCGCAGGTGATGGTGGGCGGCGCGCCCATGCTGGCCAGCAAGGACATCATCGACAACGCGGTCAATTCGAAGGACCACACCACGCTGGTGGCCGCCGTCAAGGCCGCGGGCCTGGTGGACACCCTCAAGTCGGCTGGCCCCTTCACCGTGTTCGCGCCCACCAACGCGGCGTTTGCGGCACTGCCCGCCGGCACCGTGGACACCCTGCTCAAGCCGGAGAACAAAGGCATGCTCAGCGGCATCCTCACCTACCACGTGGTCTCGGGCAAGTTCGACGCGGCGGCGATCAGCAAAATGATCGCCGACGGCAAGGGCATGGCATCGATCAAGACCGTGGCCGGTGGCACGCTCGTTGCCAAAGCCGCTGGCGGCAAGGTCACCGTGACGGATGAAAAAGGCGGTGTGGCCACCGTGACCATCGCCGATGTGTACCAGTCCAACGGCGTGATCCACGTCATCGACAAGGTGATGCTGCCGAAGTAAGCGGCTTCACAAAGCTGCGGGCGGTCTCCCTGCGGAGACCGCCCGTTTCGTTGAGAACGGCCAGCATTCGGTGGCACCGGCTTTCGAGGAAAACCGGTGCCCAGAAGGAGGCGCATGCGAGCCAGTCTTTCGGATGACCGTGGCTTTCCCGAGGTCGCTCAGCGCACCGTGGCCTGCGAGGTCGCGAGGTGTCGACGCAGGGATACCCCCCACCACAGAGCCAGCGCGATCGACATGGCGACGAGTCCTTGCCCTGCCTGCAACTGGCTTTCGAGCGAATACGCGTTGCAAAGCCGCCGGTCGGTACTGGCCAGGAAGAAACCCAGCCAGGCCATCATCGGCAGGCCATAGCCGACGAAGAACAGTTGCACCGCCAGATTCGACTGCACCCAGCCCTGGCGCAGCGCTGCGCCCGCCAGCCACAACGTGACCAGCTTGGCCGCATCGGCTCCGGGCAGCACCACCGCCCGATCGATCATGGCGGGCACCATCCAGTAAGCCGTGATGCATTGCGCCAGCATGAACCCGGTCAGTCCAAACCGGTTCCAGCGTGTCAGGCGGTCCCCCACCACCGTCGACCACGCCGCGCCTGCGGCCACCAACAGCGGCATCTGCACCAGCATGTGCCAGACCATGCTCTGCTCGATGAGCACGCGCAGCGGCGGCAGCGACAGGGCGGTCGCCCCCATGGTGAGCACCAGCGCCAGGGTCTTCACGGTGCAGATGCGTTGGCCAGTTCCCTGGCCAGCGCCATGGCCCGTGGCCCGTCTTCCAGACCCAGAATGCGCACGAGCTGGCCGTCAGCGGTGACGATGTGAAGCGCTGCGTTGTGCTCGAACTCACCCAACGGCGCGGGTACCACCATGATCCCGAAGGTGTCGAGCAGCCGGCGCCGGTCTTCCGGGTTGACCAGACTCACGGCCTGCCAAACGCCGGCCTGCATGCGCATGCGTTTTTCATAGTCCGCCAGCGCCGGCGGACGGTCCTGCTCGGGGTCGAAGCTGATCGACAGCAGCCCCACTTGGTTCTGCAGGCCTTGCGCTGCCAACTGCGCCTGCAACTGCTGGAACACCGTGCCCAGCGACAGGCAAACCGTTGCACAGCGCGTGTAGACGAAGTCGACGATCCAGACCCGATCGCCCTGGGCCAGCCATTCGCGGAGCGAACCCGTGCGCCCCAGAGCGTCGACCACCGCGAAATCCGGCACCGGCACGGCCGCGCGCGCCACCTCGCTGCGCCGTTGTGTTTCGGTGGTGTAGGCCGTTCCGCCCCCGGTGGCATCAAACAGGGCCCACAGCCCGGCCGCCAGCACCAGCAGGCTGGCTGCAAAGGTGTGAAGCAGCCCGTCAGCGGACAGGTTTGCCGGCAAGGGAGTACCCGCCGCCGCCACCGTCAAGGTGCCAAGGCCGTGAGAGCAGCGCCACCAGCATAGGGGCCCGATTGAGCCTTGGTGGCCTCGCGCTGCGCCGCGACCGTCGCGGCCGTGATGGGGGGCGCTTGGTTGCCCCACTCGCTGCGGATGTGGGTCAGCACCGCCGCGATCTCTTCATCGGGCAGGGTGCCGAACGCGGGCATGGCCCCGTTGTAGGTGGTGCCCTTGACCACCAGTTCGCCGTTGACGCCGTGCAGCAAGATGCTGGTGAGCACCTTTTCGTCGCCCAACACCCACTCGGCACCGGCCAGTGGTGGAAACACGCCCGCCACGCCCATGCCGGACGCCTGATGGCAGGCGACGCACTTGGCGCCGTAGATCTGCTTGCCGTCCACCGCTGCAGCGCCTGCGCGGACCACGGCTGGCCTCAGCGTGCTGACCGTGCGCTGGTCGCCATAGGCCGACGCTTCGCCCGAGGGGGTGCTGACGATGTAGAAGGCACCCCACATGCCCATCGCCCCCAAGAACATCGTGAAGAACCAGGGCAGGGGCCGGACCTTTTCGTCGGGATCGGCGTTCTCGCGCCGCATGGCCGCGTGCTCGCTGCCGTGGATGTTTTCGCCAGCGCGGTCGTGGTCGGACCCGGATCGAGGTTTGTCGGCGGCCATCAGCGTGGCGCCTTTCGGTCGACGGCCAGGTCGTCTTCGGCGGTCAGGGCCGGGTAGGTACGGTCCAGTGCGATCAGGTAGTCCACCAGCGCCAGCACTTCGGGCTTGGCCACCACCACCTGGCCCGGCTTGGCGTGCGACGGCGGCAGGTTGACCACCACCTCGCCCGCTCTGGCCTCCCCTTCGCGCACCTCGAACAGGTAAGGGTAGGGCGGCATGATCGAGCCCGGTGTGTAGGCGCGCGGTGCGTACAGGTGGCCCAGGTGCCAGTCGCGGCTGGGTTGGCGGGCACCGATGTTGAGCAGGTCGGGGCCGGTGCGCATGGTGCCCAGCAGATGCGGGGTGTCGTACGCGTAATCCGCCGCCACCGATGCACGGCCCCAACCACGCAGGGCGTCGGGTGCCTGCGCGATGTCCCGAGGCTGTTGCGAATGGCAGTACACGCAGCCGTTGGCGATGTAGCTTTGCCGGCCGATCAGCTGCGTGTCGGTGTAGGGGGCGAGCTTGGCCGGTGGCTTGGTGTCCTTCAACAACAGGTACGGCATCACCACCAACAACGCAGTGGCCACCGACAGGATGACCATGGTCCCCACGACGAGCCGCAGCTCGTCCATTTCATATTTGCCCACACCCATGCTCATGCTGTCGCTCCCCGAGCCGTCGCCGGCTGTGCCATCGTGGACGTCGGACCGGGAGACGCCAGCAGCGCGGCCCCCAGACGTCGAGGCCCAAATTTCCAGCCCATCATGAAGAAGTGCAGCGCGAAGACCAGATGACCCAGCGTCATCAATGCGCCGCCCACCGAGCGGGCTTGCAGGTAGGGGATGGTGAGCGTCACGCTGTCCATGAATGGGATGTCCTTGTCGAGCATCGCCAAGCCCTGGTACCAGCCGCCAAACGACAGGCCGATGAAGTACACCGCGAACCCGCCGACCACCAGCCAGAAGTGGACTGAAATCATCCAGGGATAGGGCCATTCCCACTTCATCACGCGCGGCATGATGAAGTAGATCGCGCCGAACATGACCATGGAGAAGAACCCGTACAGACCCAGGTGCGCATGGGCCACGGTGTAGTGGGTGAAGTGCGTCACGGTGTTGACCGAGCGCAGCGCCTGCAACGAACCCTGCACCGACGCGGCGGTGTAGAGCATGGCGCCCAGCACGATGAAGCGCAGTGTGGGCGAGTACAGCAGAGCGCGGAAGTTGCCGAGCACGGTCAGGTGCTGGTTGATCGCCACGGCCAGCACCGGCACGATCATCATCATGCTTTGCACGATGCTGATGGTGATGAGCCACGACGGCACCGGCCCACCGATGAGGTGGTGCCCGCCCACCTGGCTGTAGAAGAAGGCCAGCGACCAAAATCCCAGCAGCGACAGGTTGTAACTGTGGATCGGTTTGCCCAGCACCTTGGGAATGAAATAGTAGGCAGCCGCAAGCCCGAGTGGTGTGAACCACAGGCCCAGTGCGTTGTGGCCGTACCACCAGTTCATGGTGGCCTGTTGCACGCCGAAGTGCAAATCGGGCCAGTTGCCAATCAGGAAGAGCACCGGGAACCAGAGCAGACCTGCCGCGATGTACCAGACCGACACATACAGGTGGTCAACCTTGCGCCGCAGCAGCGTCAGCCACATGGGGAAACCCACCAGCGCTCCACCGATCACCAGCAGGATGTCGATCTTCCATGGGTACTCGAGCCACTCCAGGCCATCGGAGTAACCCAGCGCGATGGCCACGGTGCCTGCGATCACGCCGATGGTCCACAGGGCGCCACCGATGAGAGCGTATTTGGAGCCCACCAGCTCCGTCTTCAGCAGCCGCGGGATCAGCCACAGCGCCACACCGATGCCCGCCATCGAGCACCAGCCGTAGGCCACCAGGTTCAAATGGATCGGCCGGATGCGACCGAAGGTGAGCCAAGCCTGATCCACCAGCCAGTCTGGGGAATGCATCTTGATCGATGCCACCAAGCCCGCCACAGAGGCCAGCACCAGCCACATCACCGCCATCGTGAGGCACACGCCCACCACCAGCGAGCTGCTTTGGTCAGCGCGCAGCCGGGTCTCCACCTCTTGTGCGTCGCGCTGTGTGTCCATTTGCGATGGATCCATGGCTTGCTGAAGGCTGCCGCGTTGGCTCAGCGTGGCAGCCGGATCTTCAACCTTGCCGACTTCATCGGCGTCGAAAATCTGCACCGACGCAGCGCCGCCGCTGCCAAACAGCCCTTTGGCCATCGACGCAATGAAAACAAACAGCGCCAACACCGAGAGGATGAAGGTGCCCAACAAAACGCCGACGGTCAAATCCATGGGAGTGGGGAATGGAAACTGGAACCGGTTTATCGCATCTTCCATCCGGAACTGTGCCTCTGGGGGTTTTCAGGGAATCCCCACGCCGCGCCCTGTGCATCGCAAAGCACACAATCCATGAGGCGGCAGCCCGACACCCTTTCACATGAGACCTCGACGATGCGATTTTTGAGCTTTTTCACACCCGCCCGTTCGATGGCCGCGCGCGCGGCCATTGCGCTCATGCCTGCCATCTTGGCCACCACGCACATGACAGCCCAAGCCATCGAAGAACCTGATCACCAAGTGTTGCGGCAAATCGAGGGCGTCGAGCTGCGCCAGTACGCCGCCTACACCGTGGCCGAAGTGGTGGTTCCCGGTCCCGCCGCCGATGCTGGCGGGCAGGCGTTCCCGATCCTCGCCGGGTACATCTTCGGCAAGAACAAGGGCGAGCGAAAACTGGAGATGACGGCGCCCGTCACGTAGACCGCCGTCCCCGTGAAACTGGACATGACCGCCCCCGTGACCCAGACAGCAACGCCGGGCGGTTTCCTGGTGCAGTTCGTTCTGCCAAGGGGCGTGACACTGGCCACTGCACCCGAGCCGCTGGACACCCGCGTTCGGCTTCGGGAGGTGCCGCCGGCGGTGGTGGCCGTCATCCGCTATTCAGGATTTTGGTCGACCAGTAACGACGACGAGCATCTTTCGAAGCTGCAGTCGACGCTGAAGGCCGCCGACATCGCTTGGACAGGCGAGCCCGTGGTGTCCCGCTACAACGCGCCGTTCATTCCCTGGTTCATGCGGCGCAACGAGATCTGGTTGCGCGTGGCCGACTCCCGCTGAGGAGCATCCGGACACACACTGCAAAGTGTGTTGTTGTTCCCGAGCGTTCCGTCACCTGTGGCATTCGAAGGGCCACATGCCCATCTGCTGCACGCCTGCTGGGAGCCCCCAGCCGTTGGCCAGGTTGAAAAGTTCCCAGTCGCTGACCGGGCATGCGTTCATCCGGAGCAGCGCACGAGGTACCGGCTGAAAACAACGTGGTACCGACCCACCTGATCGCCAGGCAGAGGCACCGGATCGAGGTTGGAGAAGCGTCCCAACTCGCGCCAGTTGGGCACGAAGGTGTAGGCCGATTTGCCAGACCAGGTCAGCGCCGGCAGGGGATCGGCGATCGGGTTCACCGCTTCACGCTCGTTGTCACCCACGTCCAGCACCCGGATGCGCCAGACAGTGTCGTTTGCTGCGCGAGTGCCCTCGGGCAACACGCCCAGACCACCCCAGGTGCCGTCGCTCATCGTCGCGCAAGCCACCCGCACCACCCGCCCGGCCAAGACCACCTCCCGATCGATTCCGGCGCGCTGCAGCGCGGCCCGCACGCGAATCGCATGGGAATGGGTGGCTTGAAGATCGGTGGGCGTGACGGTTTCCTGAACCGCTACCGTGGCGAGACTGTTCGCAGGAGGTGCGGACGCGCACGCGCCCAGCAGGCCGACAGACAAGACGCTGAGCATCAGCGGAGGGTTGAACAAGGCTGGCATTCGTGTCTCCTGCAATCTGGCGCATCGAACCATTCAGCGAATCATTGCAGATCGGCCAAAGCATGGGCCATCGCCTCCACGTGGCCCCAGCTGGAGCGCTGCAGAACCAGGATTCGGGTCATCATTTTCTTCTCGAAGGTTGAACAGAGACACGGTCCGTCTGGGGAGCCACCCACGCGGTGAATTGGCGGTGTTCTGTGAACAGTCACGTCATGCGTTGCTGCTATTTCCAAAGCGCTGCGCTGCCTACGCTCGATGCCTCGATCACACAAGGAGCGCATCTTGCAAACACTCACATGGACGCTGGTGATGGGCACCGGTGTTCTGCTCGGACTGGGCAACCCGCTGGCGCGGATGGCCAGCGCCGACGGCCTTCACGTGGTTGCCTTCACCCTGTGGCCGACCGCCGTGGCCGGGTTGATCCTGGCAAGCATCGGTCTGGCGCGCCACGGTGCGGGCGGCGTTGGTCAACGGCTGGCACGCTTCGGTCTGGTGGCGGGCGCATTCGGTCACGCCCTCCCCATGCTCGCTGCCCATGGTCTGGCGGCCCATGCAGGTGCCGGCTTTGCTTCGCTGTCGTTCACCCTGACGCCTGTGCTGACCTTGGCGATCATGGCCTTGCTCGGGCGCGAGAAGCTGCGCCCCGTGCGCCTGGCCGCCGTGGGGCTGGGTATGGCGGGCGGGCTGTTGCTCGTGGGAGGGCAGGTCTGGTCGCTGCGGCTGGACGGCACCTTCATCGCCTTGGCCCTGCTGGTGCCCACCTCGATCGCTGCCACCAATGTCTACCGTGGCGTGCACATGCCGCGCGACCTGCCGGACGCCTGGTTGTCGGCCGCCACGTTGGTGGGCTCCGCCTTGCTGCTGGCGGTGCTCGCGCCGATGGTTCAGGAGGGGACGATCCGCCTGACAGACCGGGACGGCGCGGTCTGGCTGCTCTTGCAGACCGTCGCGCTGGTGGCCGGCTATCTCTGCTACTTCGCCCTGCAACGGCGCGCCGAACCCGTGGCCTTCAGCCTCATCGGCTACGTGATGATGCTGGTGAGCGTGGGCATCGGCATCCGTTTCTTCGGCGAAACCGTGGCCTGGACCTTGTGGCCTGCCGTCCTGTTGATTGGCAGCGCGCTTTGGATGATCAACCGGTTCCCTGCGGAGGTCGCCCCATGACCTCGCTCGAACAACGACCCGTGCTCTGGCCCGGCGAACGGCGCGGTCGCTTCTCCACCAGCTGGCTGGATGCGCGCCTGACCTTGAACTTCGGTCCTTGGCGTCTGGCTGGGCGCGAGCGGTTCGGTCCGCTGCGGGTGCTCAACGACGACCGCGTGTTGCCGCTCTCGGGCTTCGGCATGCACGAACACCAGAACCTCGAGATCCTCATGGTGCCGCTGACGGCACCCATCGAGCACCGGGACTCCGAAGGCCGCCATCAATGGGTTCGCCCCGGGCAAATACAGTGGATGCGCGCTGGCAGCGGGATGGCCCACAGCCAGATGAACGCATCGACCGAGCAAACCGATCGCCATCTGCAACTGTGGGTGGAACCCACGCGGCGCGGCCTCGCACCGGCAGTTCAGGTGCACAACATCGGGCTGCCCCAGCCAGGGCACTGGGTGGCGCTGTGTGGAGAGGAAGCCGGTCTGTTCCAGCCCGACGCCGATGTCCGGATTGGGATGGGCTGTGCCAGGCCGGGCAGGGTGCTCACGCTCAAGTCTGCCGGCGCCCGGCTGCTGCAGGTGGTGGAGGGCTCGGTGCAGGTGTCGGGGGTTTCGGGTGAGTGCACCACCCTGAGCGAGGGCGATGCCTTGGCGTTCCACCACCACGCAGGCCCGTTGCTCCTGAAGGCGTCCTCACACGCCATGCTCTTGTGTGTCGACCTGCCTGCGCCCGCGCTGTGACGGGTCGGCAGGTGGCGGGGTCGGGCGCTTAAGCGTCCGCGTTCGGCAACCGGTCCTTGAGGAACTCGACCAGCGCGCGCACGCGTGCAGGCAGGTGTTCGCGGCTGGGGTACACCGCAAACAGACGCCTGGGCTCGGTCCGGTGGTTCACCAGAGCAGGTACCAGCGAACCGTCGCGCAAGGCGTGGCGCACCATGACCCGCGGCACCAACCCAACACCCAGCCCGCGCTGCATGGCGTCGATCAGCAGCAGGCTGTTGTTGGCCCGGAAGCGCCCCTGCACGTCGACCGTGTGGCGACCGTCTTCCCCATCGAATGTCCACTGCAAGGCATCCTGTCCCAGCAGGTAGGGCAGGCAATGCGAACCAGGGAGCTCACGCGGATGAGCCGGCATCCCGTGTTCGCGCCAGAACGAGGGCGATGCGCACACCACGCGCTCGATCTCCATCAGCGGCACGGCCACCAGGCTGGAGTCGTCCAGTCGGGCCTTTCCGCGCAACGCAACATCGACGCCCTCGCGCACCAGATCGACCGTGTGGTCGTCCAGCCGCAGTTCCAGCTCCACATGCGGATGCTGCTGCTGGAAGACATGAAAGTGCTCGGCGAGGAAAGAAAGCCCGAGCGACACCGGACTTGAGACGACGATGCGCCCGCGAACACCCGCCGTCTCGTCCCGCAGTTCGCCCAGGGTCGCCTCGGTGTCGTCGATCACACGCCGGCAATGGGCGTAGAACCGGGCCCCCGCGTTGGTGAGCTGCATGGTGCGCGTGGTGCGCTCCAGTAGGCGGGTGTCGGTCCACTCTTCAAGAAACTGAACGTACTTGGTGATGACCGAGCGAGAAAGATCGAGATCGCGCGAAGCCGCGGCAAAGCTGCCCGTCTCCACCACCCGGCAGAAACATTGCATGGCGAGGTGTCTGTCCATGGGACTCTCCGGGTGGGGGCTGGGTTCAGCGGATGGGGATGGCCACGGGACGCATCGGCGCACCGTCCGAGCCACGCAGTTTCAGGGGCGCACCCAACCAGGCGAACTGGTACACCCGGTCGGCGGCCAGGCCTTCGAGGTTCACGTTCTGCATGATCGGCACGCCACGCTGTGACAGCATGGCGCTGTGCACGGGAATCCAGTTCTGGCTCTCCTGGGCAGGCCAGACGTCCGTGCTGATGTTGTCCACACCAATGACGATGGCGCCGCGATCGGCCAGAAAGTTGGCCGATTCACGGGTGAGACCAGGGGTGTTGTGCATGTACTTGTCGTTGTCCTTGAACCAGCGCATGCGACCGGTGCGAACCATGACCACGTCGCCGTCTTCCAGCACCACATTTTGCGCGCGCAGCGTGCCCTGGATGTCCTCGACCGTGATGCCGTAGGACTCGGGCAACACCTCCACGCCTTTGTAGCGCGCCACATCAACCAGCACGCCACGGGCAATGATGGGCGGAAACTTCTCGATCCCGGCCTTGCGCCAGCCACGGTCGCCGAGGTGGTCTTCGGTCTTGAAGCCGTTGTAGATTTGACCCTGCAGCCCGAAGTGCGAGAGCGCGTCGATGTGGGTGCCCGTGTGGGCGTACATCGAAAAGGCAGAGCCCGAGTAGGTCACATGGCTGTTCTTCTCTTTGCCCAGGCCGTTGGGGTCGTCGACGATGGTGCCTTGGGGTGTGTGCACGTTCCAGATCTGGAAGCGGGGCTGGCCCAGGAAGTAGTAGCTGGGCATGCCCACATAAAACTCAACGCTCAAGTCGTAGGTCTTGCCACTGCTGATGCGCCGCAGCACCTTGAACACCGAATCGGGTGTCACCTTGTTGAGCATGCCGATCTCGTCCTGGGGACCGAACGGACTGGTGCCTGCGCGTTCCGGCTCGTTGGCATGGGTGGGGCTGGTCGCCATCAAGGTGGCCAGAACAAGCGGGGAAAGACGGGAAATCAAGGAAATCTCCTGGGTGGTTGAACAAGCCCGTGATGGTGGACAACCCTCCCTCAGCCGCATAGGCGCTGGGTGGGAGTGCAGTGTTCTCGGAGCGTGAACAACAGGCAGCGCGTGCTGACATCATCTCGACTGCGCTGTACCCTACGGTCCCACTGCGCATCTCTTGAATCTCAACAGAAAGGCGTTGTGCAAGACATGTCTTCCAGATGGCCCCAGCCACTGCTTGTGCTTCTCACCAGTTTCTGGCTGGTTTCCTGCTCGCACTCGTTCCAGTTGAGGGCGCCGCTGGTGGCCACGCCCGACGGCTTTTCCTACCGGTCGGATTGCCCGGGTGCTTGCGATCTTTCGAATCCTGAAGCGGAGGAAGCGCGGCTGCGCAACCTGGGCGCACAGCTGGCCCAAGCGCGCAGGTGTCCCGACGGGTACCTCATCGAGAAGAGGTCGGCTCACGGAGTCACGATCCAGTCGCCGGCGACGATCGTGATCTACGAGGGTCGCTGTCGATAAGCAGGGCCCTCTCAACTTCGATTGGGCCTGAGGTCTGCCTCGGGCGGCGGCGCACCAGCATGCGCAGCGGTGTGAGTGAAGGATCCAGGCAGCCCCACCACCAAGTGTGTTCGGTACCAAGCTATCCCAGCGGCGACTCCAACGGGAGGGACCCCGCAGGCCTGAACTGCGCGAGGATGGCGAAATCTCCGATGAATCTGCGTCGCCTGGATCCTTCGCATTGAACGGGTCGGGTGCTCCGCGCTGTGCAGGCTCATGACGGCGGTCCTGTGCGCGCTGGCCTGTGCAAAAGCCCGCAGTCATCGAACACAAGATCTGGGGGTACGGTGACGCACTGTCAGGTCGGAGATCTTTCACGAAGATGTTTGAGCCCACTGTTGGGTCAGTCAAGGAACTTCAGATGATTTCCACACCCCAGAAAAAACGCCTCACAAACACGGCTTTCAGGACGCTTTGTGCGGTTTCCTTGACAGCGTTTCTGAGCCTCCCGGCACAGGCACAGCCCACATCAAACCCGGCCGCGACACCCGCGCCCATGGGCGGCATGCACAAAGGTGCCTCTGGCGCAACGGACATGAAGAGTTCCATGATGGTGGGCATGGATGAGATGCAAAAGATGCCGATGACGGGGGATACCGACAAGGACTTTGCCATGATGATGAAGATTCACCACCAGCAGGCTGTCCACATGGCCGAGCTGCAACTCAAAACGGGCAAGTCACCTGAGATGAAGACCATGGCCCAGCAGATCATCGCGGCGCAGAAGAAGGAGATCGCTCAATTCGACAAATGGCTGGCCAGTCAGAAATGAACCGAGAGGTGTGTTGCCAGGTTCCATCAAGCAACACCCACGGCCTCATCCCGGGCGTTTCCAGCCTCGCAACAGCAGCGCATTGCTCACCACGCTCACGCTGCTCAGCGCCATGGCCGCACCGGCGACCACCGGGTTGAGCAGGCCGGCCACCGCCAGCGGGATGCCGATCACGTTGTAGGCAAAAGCCCAGAACAGGTTCTGGCGGATCTTGCGGTAGGTGCGACGTGAAATGTCGATCGCGTCGGCCACCAGCGCGGGGTCGCCCCGCATCAGGGTGATGCCGGCGGCGTGCATGGCCACATCGGTGCCGGTGGACATGGCAATGCCCACGTCGGCCGAGGCCAGCGCCGGTGCATCGTTGATCCCGTCGCCCACCATGGCCACCGTACGACCACCTTCCTTGAGCCGGTTGACGATGGCCGCCTTGTCGGCGGGCAACACCTGGGCTTCCATGTGGTCGATGCCGAGCGCGCTGCCAACCGCGGTTGCGCTGCCTTGGTTGTCGCCAGTGACCATCACGGTGCGAATGCCCAAAGCCTGCAGGCTCTGAATGGCCTTGATGGCGCCGGCCTTCGGGGCATCGCCAAAGGCCAGCATGCCCACCAGTGCGGGTGCCTCCGTCACGTCGGCGAGCCATGAGACCGTGCGCCCTTCGGCTTCAAGCTGGCGAGCGGGTTCAACCAGTGCCGAAGTGTCCACGCCCAGCTCCTGCATGTATCGCGGACTGCCCAGGCGCAATGCACGACCCTGCACCTCGGCCGACATGCCGCGTCCCGGCACGGCGCCCACCTTGGCGGCGGAGAGCAGCGCAAGACCGGCCTCTTCAGCAGCGTTCATCACGGCGCGTGCCAGCGGGTGTTCGCTACCCGCCTGGATCGCGGCACTCCAAAGCAGCAACTCGTCGTCGTGGCCAGGGGCCGCCACGGCTGCGACCAGCGTCGGTTTGCCTTCGGTGAGCGTTCCCGTCTTGTCGAATGCGACGGTGTCGATGCGGTGCGCGATCTCCAGCGCTTCGGCATCCTTGATCAGGATGCCTTGTCGAGCGGCCACCCCGGTGCCGGCCATGATGGCGGTCGGTGTCGCCAGGCCCAGGGCACACGGACAGGCGATCACCAGCACCGCCACCGCGTTCAGGATGGCCTGCTCCCATTGGCCGGTGACCAGGCCCCAGCCCAGCAGGGTGAGCGTGGCGGTCAGCAGCACCACCGGCACAAAAATGGCACTCACGCGGTCCACGATGCGCTGGATCGGCGCCTTCTTGGCCTGGACCGATTCGACCATGCGCACGATGCGCGAGAGCGTCGACTCGGCGCCCACCGCCGTGGTCTCCACCAGCAGCAGACCCTCGGCATTGACAGCGCCGCCGGTGACCTTGTCGCCCGTGTGTTTGGCCACCGGCAGGCTTTCGCCTGTGATCAGCGATTCGTCCACTTGGCTGGATCCTGTGATGACCACACCATCCACCGGAATGCGTTCGCCCGGGCGGATCACCACGGTGTTCCCCACCTTCACTTTCGCAATGGCGACGTCCACATCGCCGTCGGCCATGCGCACGCGCGCCACCTCGGGCCTGAGCGCATTGAGGGCGGCGATGGCGGCCGTGGTCTGGCGTTTGGCGCGCGACTCCAGCCACTTGCCCAGCAGCACCAGCGTGACGATCACGGCCGAGGCTTCAAAGTACAGGTGCGGCGTGCCGTGATCGGCGTGCTTGAACAGCAGGTACACACTCAGGCCGTATCCGGCGCTGGTACCCAAGGCCACCAGCAGGTCCATGTTGCCGGCACCCGCACGCACGGCCTTCCAGCCCGCGCGGTAAAAGCGCGCGCCCAACCAGAATTGAACGGGCGTGGCCAGCGCGAGCTGCAACCAGCCATTGATCGTCCAGTCAGAGCCGAACAACATGGCGATCATGGGCAGCACCAAGGGCAGCGACAGCACAGCAGCGAGCGCGACAGGCCACCAGGGCTCGCTGTTGCTTCTTGTTGGCTGGGTCCCCTGGTCCACGCGGGGTTCCTTTCCCACGCTGTAACCTGCCTTGTGCACCGCAGCCACCAGGCTGGCAGGCGGTGTGGCAGCAGCGGCGTTCACCGTGGCGCGTTCGGTGGCCAGGTTGACGCTGACTTCCTGTACGCCAGCAACGGCCTTCAAGGCTTTTTCGACGCGGCCCACGCAAGAGGCGCAGGTCATGCCTTCGATGGGCAACTGATGCTCGATGAGGGACAAGGTGGCGGTGTTCATGAGGCACTCCAAGGGTTGAGGATGGAGCGAATGGTTGGCCTTGCCACGGTGGCAAGCGCAACGTCGGATGCGACTTGACCTTGCCACCGTGGCAATGACCACAGTGCAGATTCCCTCAATCCTCAACGGAGTCATCCATGCACGAATTCCACCTTCCCGACATGACCTGCGGCCACTGCGCTTCGACTGTGAATGTCACCTTGAAACTGGTCGATCCCGCCTGCGAGATCCAGGTCGATCTGCCGCGGCGCTTCATCACCGTGAAAAGTGGTGAGCACCGTGATGTGTTGGTCGAAGCGCTGACTGACGCTGGCTACCCAGCCCTCTGATCGCCGCTCCTCAGGGCCCCACCGGTGAGGGCCTTGACCTTCCCACCATGACAAGCTACATCCTCGACCATTGAAGTCGTTCAACCTCTGGAGCGCTCCATGACCACCCTCATGAACATCGGCGATGCCGCCGCCGCCGCTGGCGTCTCCGCCAAGATGATCCGCCACTATGAACAAATCGGCCTGCTGCCCGAGGCAGAGCGCAGCGAGGCGGGCTACCGTCTGTACGGTGATCGTGAAGTCTCGGTGCTGCGGTTCATCCGGCAATCGCGCCACCTGGGGTTTTCGGTGGCCCAGATTGCCGAGCTCATCGGCCTGTGGAGCGATTCACAGCGAACGAGCCGCGAGGTCAAGGCCGTGGCTCAGCGCCATTTGGCCGACCTTGAGGAGAAGCGGCGAGAAATCGAGCAAATGATGGATGGGCTCTCGGAATTGGTGAAGGTCTGCCACGGGAACGAACAACCCCATTGCGCGATCCTCGACAAGCTCTCGCGCGGCACCCTGAACCAGCACCAACCCCGGCAGAAGCCGCAGCTCAAGAGGTCCCGAGTTCATTCCGAGGCGGGCAGCGCTGGCGCTTCCAGCCCCATCGACCTCATGGCCTGGATGCGCAGCGTGCACGTTCACCACGACGCTCACTGAGGTGGCCAGCGGCGGCTTGCGCGGCGGCGCCTTGTTCTGTTCGGTGACGAACGGACTGCCGGGGCACAACGTCGCAAACTTGTCCACCCGTGGTCAGTTTACGGGTCAGATGGCTTGATCTGTGTCAATGCAGTTTGAGCCCTCGGGTTTAGCCTTCAACTGTTTTCATGGATCGTGCCACCGACATGCCCATTCACCGCCGTTCGCTGCGCCATGCCACCTGGATGATCCTGGTGGTGTGGTGGTTTGCCATGGGGGCGGGCGTGGCCAACGCGTGTTTCTTGAACGATCGAGTCCACGGTGGCCATGTGTCCACCCAGGCGACGCCACAAGATGCGCCGGTTGCCGAAAGCCACCACGGCACACCCACCGACGACACCGACGCGGGATGCCTGAAATTCTGCGATGAAGCACCGCTGGCGATCCCCAAGGTCGATCAGCCCGTGGCCGATGGCAGTTCAGGTTGGGTCGGCTTGCTGTACCGGACATCGCCAGCAACCATGGCCGTGGCAACCGCGGTTCATCTGCGAGCGCATGCGAACAGACCCGCGCACATGGCTTCGCCCATTGCCGCGCGACCCCATCGCCTGACGTTGTAGACCGCTGCGCAGCCCATTGCGAAGGGCACGCTTGCTGTCTTGGCCGCCCCGATGGCGTCTTGTCGCCCGTCTGGCATCCCCCTTCCGTAGCCGCCCGCGGCGGAACCCCCATTCCTTCAAGAACACGATCATGAAAACCACCCACACCTTTCTCGCGCTTTCCACCGCCGTCTTGCTGACCGCTTGCGCAAACCCGAACGCACCGGGAGCAGGTCCCATGTCGGCAGCCAATGCAGATCAGCACGCTGCGCATCGAGCGGCTGCGTCACCGTCTGGGGCGCCGTCTGCCATGCACGAGCACATGAAAGCCATGCAGGCCATGCGCGACCAGATGATGAATGCCAGGACGCCAACAGAACGTCAGGCCTTGATGGACGAGCACATGAAAGCCATGCACGAAGGCATGGCCATGATGAAGGGCATGAAGGGGATGGGCGGCATGCAAGGCAAGGCGGTCATGCCGGGAATGGCGGGCATGAAGGCCATGCCCATGGACATGGCCCAGCACCATCAAATGATGGAGATGCGCATGGACATGATGCAGACCATGATGGAAATGATGATGCAGCGCATGCCGGGTGGCATCCTCCCGCCGGCCGGCAAGTGAAGGAGATCACGATGAATGCCATCGATCTCGACGTGCAGGGCATGACCTGCGGTGCCTGCGTCCAGCGTGTCACAGCGGCCCTGGCTCCCATCGACGGCGTGCACCAGGTCGAAGTGGATCTGCGAGCTGGCCGTGTGAGGGTCACAGCAGAGGCGAAGGTGGCGCCATCGCAGCTGATGTCTGCGTTGGCGGCAAGGCGCTACGAAAGCGCGGTGGTCACCCATGGCGCCGCGCCGGGGCAGGCAACCGACAGTCCGCCACCGCCCGCTGCGCCCCAGGGCGGTTGCTGCTGCAGTTGACCCCACCATGGGCTTGGCAAAGCCAGCCTGAAGATGGAAGCCATGCCATGGAGCCACATCGTCATCAGGAACACCGTCACGCCGGAAGCCCGGGTGCGCCGGCTTCTCTCCCCGTGACATCTCCGCTGGAGGGCACGGTCTACACCTGTCCGATGCACCCGGAGATCCGCCAGGCGCAGCCGGGCCATTGTCCCAAATGCGGCATGTCGCTGGAGCCGGTCGTGCCGGCGCTGGACGAGACCGAGAACCCAGAGTTGCTCGACTTCCAGCGCCGCTTCTGGTGGACCCTGCCACTCACCGTGGTGGTGGCGGTGCTGGCGATGGTTGGCCACAACCTCGGCTGGTTCGAGATGGCCACGCAAAGCTGGGTCGAACTCGTGCTCACCGTGCCGGTGGTGCTGTGGGCCGGCTGGCCGTTCTTCGTGCGGGGTGCGCAGTCGGTGCTGAACCGCAGCCCCAACATGTGGACGCTGATCAGCCTGGGCACCGGTTCGGCGTTTGTTTACAGCGTCGTGGCCACGGTGGCGCCGCAGTCATTCCCCGATTCGTTCGTCTCCATGGGGCGCGTGTCGGTGTACTTTGAAGCGGCGGCCGTGATCATCTCGCTCACCTTGTTGGGCCAGTTGCTGGAACTGAAGGCGCGTTCACAAACCTCGGCGGCCATCCGTTCGCTGCTCGGGTTGGCGCCCAAGACCGCGCGTCGCATCGCAGCCGACGGGCAGGAAGAAGACATTCCGCTGGCCCACGTGCATGTGGGCGACCGGCTGCGCGTGCGCCCGGGCGAGAAAGTGCCGACCGACGGCACGGTGGTCGAAGGCAGCAGCGCGGTGGACGAGTCGATGCTCACCGGCGAGCCGCTGCCGGTCACCAAACGCGTCGGCGACCAGCTGATTGGTGCCACGCTCAACACCAGCGGCGCTCTGGTGATGAAGTCCGAGCATGTGGGATCGGCCACGGTGCTTTCGCAGATCGTGCAGATGGTCGCCATGGCCCAGCGCTCGCGCGCGCCCATGCAGCGAATGGCCGATCAGGTGGCGGGCTACTTTGTGGTGGGGGTCGTGGTGGCGGCGCTGATCACCCTGTTCGGCTGGGGCTTCTTCGGCCCCGAGCCGAGCTGGGTGCATGGGCTGATCAACGCGGTGGCCGTGCTCATCATTGCCTGCCCGTGTGCACTGGGGCTGGCCACGCCCATGTCCATCATGGTGGCCACCGGGCGCGGTGCGAACCATGGCGTGCTGTTTCGCGACGCTGCGGCCATCGAGAACCTGCGCAAGGTCGACACGCTGATCGTCGACAAGACCGGTACTTTGACCGAAGGGCGACCGCGCTTTGAGCGCGCCATCGGCTTCGGGAGCTTTGCCGAAGACGAGGTATTGCGCCTGGGCGCCAGCCTGGACCAGGGCAGCGAACACCCGCTCGCTGCCGCGATCGTGGCCGCGGCGAAGGAACAAGGGCTTGCGCTGGACGAGGCCGAGCGGTTCGACGCCGGGTCCGGCATCGGGGTGCGCGGCCGGGTGGACGGGCAGGCACTGGCCCTGGGCAACACCGCGCTGATGCAGCAGCTGGGCGTCGATGCGGCGCCGTTGACCTCCGAGGCCGAAGCGCTTCGAGCGCAGGGCGCCAGCGTCATGTACCTCGCGGTGGACAAGGCACTGGCCGGATTGCTCGCCGTGTCCGACCCGATCAAGGCCACCACGGCCGACGCGCTGGCGTCGCTGCGGCAGGCCAACATCCGCGTGGTCATGGCCACGGGCGACGGGCTGACCACCGCACGTTCGGTCGGCCAGCGCCTGGGCATCGACGAGGTGCATGGCGAAGTGAAGCCGGCCGACAAACTCAAGCTGGTGGAGAAGCTCCAGGCCGAAGGCCGCGTGGTGGCCATGGCGGGCGACGGTATCAACGACGCGCCGGCCCTGGCCCGTGCCGACGTGGGCATTGCCATGGGCACCGGCACCGATGTGGCCATGAACAGCGCGCAACTCACCCTGGTCAAGGGCGATCTGCGCGGCATCGCCACGGCTCGCGCGCTCTCGGTGGCCACGGTGGTCAACATGAAGCAGAACCTGGCGTTCGCTTTCGTCTACAACGCGCTGGGCATTCCGCTGGCCGCCGGTTTGTTGTACCCATTCACCGGCTGGCTGCTCTCACCCATGATCGCTGCGTTGGCCATGAGTCTGAGCTCTGCATCGGTGATTGGCAACGCGTTGCGCCTGCGGAGCGCCTCGATTCAGGAACCGTGATGGGCGCCCCATCGGCGCTTACCCACAGGCCAATCTCGAGAAATGTTGGGACATCCGCTGGGCGACATGGCACGGGGGTCTGGGTGACCGCAACTTTCAAGTCAAAGTGTCATGGTGGAGCCAGCTTCGCGGTCAGCTCCCGCTGCCGGGCAGACCTTTGTCCCGATAGCAACTCGAGACTGGCCTCGGACGTTCGTCGTCGAGGCACAGAATCGTCAACAAGATGGCCTGTTGGTGATTGCAGCAAGCCGGATTCGAGCGGCGGCAGGCCCTTCGAAACCTGTGGTTGACCGGGCCCGGTCAAGTGGGACGTCCAAGCACGGCTTGCAACTGTGGACCACGGCGGCGCGCGCGGCGGCGGATCAAATCTCCGTTTGCTCAGATGTCTCAAGCGCGTGATCGACCTCGATGTCCGAGCGGTCAAGGCCGAGGTCATCGACCCGGCGCCCAAGGATTCGCGCCTGCTGCCTGGTCGCCGCAGCAGACATCTCGGACCTGAAGGTTCAGGAGATCGCAACCGCGCGGCTGGCTGTCAATGCCCTGGTTGAAAAGCGCGAGTGCGCGGACCTGACCCTCCCTCCGAAAGCGCACGCGCAGCGCGCGAGTGTCCTTGACTGGAAACAGGGTCTTTTGGCCGACGCTCTTGCCTTGGTTCCCCGGCTCGCGATGAGCACCATTTGCTGCGATTTCCTTAAACAAGCTGGTGCCCACGCTGCTGACGGCCGATTGCCTGACCGCCATCCTGTGTTCGCGATCACTGAAGCGCGAGCTGCTCGGAGCCGAGTGTTCTTCCGCGCAGATAGGGTCTGACCCGAGCAATTGACGGGTTTTGTGGCCCCACAATCGCAGATCGAGATGCCTGACCTTCGAACAGAATCGTGAAAAATCCGGTGGAGATTGATATGGCATGTCGTCGTTGGGCTCACAGGGGGTTGCTGCTGACGGCGCAACTCCTGCTCGCGTGCTGGGCCGCGCCAACGGTCGCCCAGCCGCTGCGCATCGCGGTAGCGCAATTGCCCTATTTTTCGCCCGCCCTCATTGCCGGGTGGCAGGGGTTTTTTGCCGCCGAAGGTCTGGCGGTGGAAATCGTGCCTTGTGTCAACGGACGGCGTTGCTTGAAACACCTGACCGACAAAGAGGTGGATGTTGCGACCGTGGCAGACACCCCCATCGTTGCCGCCGTGCATGAAGGCCTGCCTTTCCAGATCCTGGCGACGATAACCACCTCTCGCGACAACAGCTTTGTCGCGCGTGCCGACCGGGGCATCGCTTCGCCTGACGACTTGCGCGGCAAGCGCATCGGCTACGTTCGGGGCACCACCGGCCACTATTTCACCGACACCTTCCTCACCTTCCATGGAATTGGCCTGAATCAGGTCACCCTGGTCGAACTGGATGCGGCCCGGGCGCCGCAGCAACTGGCCGCAGGTGAGGTCGACGCCGCCGGCCTGTACCAGCCACATGGTCCGGCGGCCATGCGGCTGCTGGGGAACAAGGGCCTGCTGTTCCCAGCGCCGCGGCTGTACACGGCAACCATGAATCTCGTGGCCAAACCCGGTCTGAGCGATCCCGATGCCGTCAAACTGCTGCGTGCGTTGCAGCGCGCCACCGCCTTCATACGCACCGACCCACCCCGCGCGCAGGCGCTGGTGGCCAGCCAGCTCAAGCTGGACAGCAAAGTGGTCAGCGAGACCTGGGAGCTGCTGAGTTTTCGCCTGTCGCTGGGGCAGTCGTTGCTGACCACGATGGAGGCGCAGTCGCGCTGGATGCGCCGCACCGGTCAGGTGAAGGGCGATCTTTCGCCCGATTTCCTGGCACGCATGCGCCCGGGTCCACTGCGCGCACTGGACCCGACAGCCGTCACCCTGGTGGATTGAAGGCCGCCCATGCTGCGCTGGCTGATCATTTCCTACCTGGCCTTCACCATGGGCGTGGGTGGCCTGAAGTTGGTGCTGAGGGCAGACAGCGAGAAGCGTGTGGCGCTGCTGGAAGGCCAGCAGCAGGCCACGCGAAAGGCCACGCACGACGCCAATGCGCTGCTGGTGCTCACCCACGAATACATGCTGCGCGGCACCGAGCGAGCGGCCGGCCAGTGGCAGGCCGCGCACCGCGCGATGACCCAGGCCGTTGTCCAGGCAATCCCGGACGGGTCCAGCGACGAAGACTTCGACGAGCTGCGAGACACCACGGCCAACCTCACGGCGATCTTCGAGAGCCTGCGCCGAGACATTCCCGATCTGGCGCCGGGGCTGGCTGGCGAGCGACGCGCGATGCTGGTGGACCAGATCCTGTCCGAAACCCGACTGGTCAGCGACCTGGCCTACCGGCGCGATGGCACCCTGTACCAGCAAGTGCGGGCAGAAACCGCCAGCATGCGCGAGCTTGACGGGCTGCTGAACTGGCTGTGGCTCGCATCATCGCTTTTCCTGGCCTGGCTGCTGCTGGTACGCGTGCTGCGCCCGGTGGGGCTGCTGCACGCCGCGGCGCGGTCGGTGCAGGCCGGCGACCTGAAGGCCCGCTGCAACTACGACAGTCGCGACGAACTGGGCCAGGCAGCGGCCAGCTTCAATGCCATGACCGATACCCTGGCGCATTCCAAAGAGCGAATCGCACTGGCCGTGGAAAGTGCGGCCATGGGTGTGTGGGAATACGACCTGCAGACCGGCGCCCTGATCTGGGACGACCAGGTGTACGCGCTTTACGGACGCGAGCGCTCGGGCGATGCAGAACATTACGCACTGTGGCGAGACGCTCTTCATCCCGACGACCTTGCAGCTGCGGAGCAAGCGGTGATCGACGCGGTCAAGGGCAAGCAGGTCTTGAACACGCAGTTCCGCATCCATCGGGCAGACGGCAGTCTTCGGTTTCTCAAGGCTGCTGCGCACGTCACGCACGACGCTTCCGGCAAGCCCCTGCGCATGATCGGCGTGAACATGGACGTGACCGACCAGGTCGTGACATCAGCAGCGCTGCTGGAAAACCAGCAACTGCTCCACCGGGTGGGCCGTCTGGCTGCCATCGGCGGTTGGCGCGTCGATATCAAAACCGGAACGGTCTATTGGAACGAGCAGACGCGGCTGATCCACGAAGTGCCACCCGACTACGTGCCCAGCCTGGCCACAGCCATTGACTTCTTCGCACCAGAACACCGTGAACTGATCAGCCAGGCGGTTCAGCAAGGGATCGAGGCCGGCACCGCGTGGGACCTGGAGTTGCGCTTCATCACCTACACCGGCCGCAGCATCTGGGTGCGCGCACTGGGAGAAGTGGAGTTCGAAGAGGGTCGCGCAGCGTATCTCGTCGGGGCGTTTCAGGACATCACGGAGCGCCGCGAGGCCGCGGACAAGCTGCGTGCGGCCTCGGTTGCTGGCGAAGCAGCGAATGCCGCCAAGAGCGCGTTCCTGGCCAACATGAGCCACGAGATCCGCACGCCGTTGAATGCCGTGCTGGGCATGCACAGGATGTTGCAGAACACCGATCTCAAGCCCGGGCAGAGCGACCTGCTGGGCAAGGCCAACCAGGCTGGCCAGTCGTTGATGGACATCATCAACGACGTGCTGGACCTGGCCAAGATCGAGGCCGGAGAACTGTCCATACATGCGCAGCCGTTCCAGCCCCGGCAGCTCTTGAAGGAGCTGGTGGACGTCCATGGTGTCGTGGCACAGGCCAAGGGTTTGAAACTGACATTGGACACCGCCGCAGAGTTGCCCTCGTGGATGGTTGGGGACCGTTTACGCCTGCGACAGGTGCTCAGCAACCTGTTGAGCAATGCCATCAAGTTCACGAAGACGGGTGCGGTGACCCTGTCGACGCGGGTGCGGCGAGATGACACCCGGCGGTGGGTTGAGCTGGTGGTTCGGGACAGCGGTGTGGGCATTTCCCAAGACGCGATTGGTCGCCTGTTCACGCCTTTTGTACAGGCCGACGAGAGCACCACACGTCAGTTTGGTGGCACCGGGCTGGGGCTTTCCATCGTTCGCAACCTGGCGCGAATGATGGGCGGTGAGGCTCGGGTGAGCAGCACACTTGGTGTGGGCAGTGAATTTTGGATCACGCTGCCGCTGGTCGAGGCGGACGAGGATGTGCTGGCGCAGGCCAGTCGGGCGAGCCGACCCATCGAAGTCGCTTTGATGTGCGCTGACGAGGCCATTTGCCTGGACATGAGACAACGCCTCGCTGCACTGGGATGGTCATCTTTCAGACCCATGGCCGCAGAGACTGGCGAGCCGGACGTCCTTCTGATGGATGCGGCATTGGGCAGCGAGGGTGCTGCAAGGCTTCGTGAACTGGTGGATGCTTCAAACGCCCAGGGCCACGATTTGCCCGCCATTTTGGTCGGAGATTCGCAGGAGCTGGAGACGATGCTGAGCCTGGCATTGCCGCTGCACCGGGTGATTCAAAAACCAGCCGACATGGCCAGGATCTTCAGTTCGGTGGTCGAGGTTCTGGCGCTGGATGAGGATTCTCAGGACCGCCTGATTGGAACCACCCGCGCCATCGAAGGCGGTATCCATTGGCTGCAGGGCTCGCGCATCCTGGTGGTCGATGACAGCGAAATCAACCTGGAGATTGCCGTGGCACTGCTTCGGCAGCAAGGTGCCACTTGCCATACCTGCGTCAACGGGCAAGAAGCGGTTGACTGGCTGCTGGCTCATCCCGACGAGGTGGATGCCGTGCTCATGGACGTGCAGATGCCGGTGCTGGATGGCCTGGAAGCGACCCGACGGATCAAATCGCATGCCGCATTCAAGAGCCTGCCGGTGATTGCGCTGACCGCCGGTGCACTCGACAGTGAACGCCTCAGAGCCCAAGCGGCGGGGATGGACGGCTTCCTCACCAAACCGCTGGAGCCTCTGGATGTGGTGAGGCTGTTGCGCAGCAGGATCGGCTGGTACCGAGGCAAGGCACCACAGGTGGTGTTGACCCCGTCGGACGACACAGGCGCCTCTTGGGACCCACCCGCGTCGCAGGCCTGGCCTGAGATTGCGGGCATCGACACGGCATTGGCCATGGCGTATGCGGGCAACAGTCTTGCCCTCTTCCACAAACTGCTCATGTTGATGCAAAAGAACTACTCTGCGTGGGGTGTGACCTGGCTTGAACTGGCGAAACAGAAAAGTCCAGGGATCAACGCCGATTTGTGCGCCAGCCTGCACAAGTTGCGGGGCAGTGCGGGGATGTTGGGCGCTGTCGAACTGGCGACCGTGGCCAAGCACGCAGAGGGGGCCATTCTTGATGGGACTGTCTTGCCCACGGACGCTGTACAGCGGGTGGCCCAGGTTCTTGACGATCTGCTGGCTCACGTCGAAGATCAAATCTTCGTGTGGATGCCGAATGAGATCGTGGTGTCGAATGCTGGCCCATTGACCCAAGCGGGCAAAAACAAGCTCGCCACGCTCGCCGAGCTGTTGGCCCAGTGTGACTTTGATGCCATCGATCTTGGCTGGGAGTTGCGGGTGGAGTTGGTCAGCCTGCTGGGACAGGAAGACGCCGAGGGACTTCTACAGAGAATCGACAACCTCGACTTCACCGCAGCTCACGCACTTCTTGTCAGCGGGCTGCAGCCACCCGAATTGGCCGCACAGGTGGGTCAAACCAGTCCCGGGAGTCCAGATGTTGACCATGCATGACAACGTTGAGATGTCCAGATTGAACGGCGCTTGGGGGCGCGTGCTGCTGGTGGAGGACGACGATGTGCAGCGTGAAGGCATGGCGCAATGGCTTCGCGACGATGGACTGGTTGTGGATGAATGCTCGACCGTGGAACACGCGGTGGCAAGGTACGAAGGCCAAGCGTTCGACGTCGTCGTCACGGACCTGCGCCTGCCCATTGGCTCGGGCCTGGATCTGATTCGCCAGATTCGTGAAACGGACGAATGTGCATGCGCGGTTGTGGTGACGCAATACGCGGACATGGCGGCAGCCGTGGCTTCCTTCAGGGAGGGGGCAGCCGACTTTTTAGCCAAGCCGTTTCAAGGGGATGAACTTCGGGCCTCTGTGCGCCGCGCGATCGAGCGCAGGGCCATCAGCAAGCGCCGCGACCAGCTGCGTTTGACCTTGCAAGAGCAGAACCTGCAACTGCAGCAATCGAACGAAGAGTTGCAAATCTTCGCAGGACGTGTGGCGCACGACCTGCGTGCACCCGTGCGGTCCACCCGTCTGTGGGCGCAATTCGCGGCAGAAGCGCTGGAGGCTGGCGATGTTGGAACTGCGGGTCAATACCTCAGCTCCACCATCAGGTCGATAGGCTCCGGTACGGCCATCATCGACAGCCTGCTCGCGCTGTCCAAGTCCGAGGTGCTTGAACTCAATCTTGAGGAGTTCTCACCGAGAGCGACGGTGGAGACCATTGTCGACTCTTGCCGCATGGAGTTTGGCGACCGTGCTTTCCATGTATCAACTGAGATTGAAGGCACCGTGTCGGGCGATCCAGTCTTGCTGGGAGTCGCTTTGACCAACGTGATTCACAACGCGTTCAAGTACAGCTCGCAACAGAACGAACCACAGATTCACATTGGAGGAAGGCGCTCTGGACAGGGCTACCGTTTCACGATTCGGGACAACGGCGTCGGCATCGATCCGCAGCAGAAAGGTCAACTCTTCCAACCGTTTGTGCGTCTGCAGTCGGCGGGACATTTCAGCGGGGAAGGGCTGGGGTTGACCACCGTCAAGAAAATCATTGAGCGGCATGGCGGTACGGTTGACTTGGATTCGAGCTCGGGCGCCGGGACGACTGCCATCATCGACTTGCCGGTGGTCTTCACTGATCCGCAAGAACAACGGGCAGGCGTGCGTGACAAGGGGTGACCATGACACTTGATGAGGAAACAACCGTGTCTGACGCGCTCACGTTCATGGTGGTCGATGATGACCAGATCCTGGTGCATTCTCTGGCGCGCGCCTTGCGGCCATTGGGCAAGGTGGCATTTTCCAACGACTTCAACGCCGTTCATCACACGGCTGCCAGCGCCCGGCCCCGTTTGATGCTGATCGACATCGATCTGCCTTTGGTCACAGGTATCGAAATTGCCCGACGCATCCGGTCCAATCGGGAGATGGACAGTGTTTACATTCTCATGATGACATCGCACCACAGCGAAGCCGTGCTCAAGCAGGTCGCGGGTGTGGATGTGGACGGGCTGCTTCAGAAGCCGATCGACTTGCCCGCTTTGCTCACTCGCGTGCAGGCATTCCTGAAAGAGCCGAGGCGCGGACCGGGTTCAGCAGGCCTGCAGGGGCAACATCCTGGTTGATTCAGTTCGCCACCTGGGCGGTGTCTGCCACGGCCAACGTGGAGGCGTGGAAAACCTGGATGCTTCAGATCCCGCAACGCGATGTGGTGGGCGCACCCGTGCTTCTCAAGGTCCAATTGCTCGTCATCAACCCAGACGATCTGCTGTTGACACGCATGGCACGGAAGCGAAGCGGTCTGGATGGCGAAGTCATCGAATTCGAGCGCGCCGAGACAGCGCTGGAACTGCTGGCTGGCTGAAACCAACCGGCCTCCACGAAGCCTGGGGGCGGTTCACCCCGCATTCCCTGCAAGTGGCTCGCAAGCCCACTGATCGCGCTCTTCAAACCGTCCCGCGCCCCAGCTGCTTCAACACCTCGGTCTGAAAGTCGCCGCCTTCGCTGTGCGCCATGAATTCGGCGACCGAGCCTTCAAACCGCACCGCGCCCTGGTGCAGCAGCATCAGCCGGTCAGCGTGGCGGGTTTCTTCGATCAGGTGGGTGGCCCAGAGCACGGCCATGCCGCGGCTCTCGCAGAGGCTGCGCACGGTGTCCAGCAGTTGCTGGCGCGAGGCCGGGTCCAGGCCCACGGTGGCTTCGTCCATGAGCAGCACGCGGGGCTCGTGCAGGAGCGCGCGGATGAGTTCGATCTTGCGGCGCGTGCCGCCCGAGAGGCTGCGCACCACGGCCTTGGCCTGGTCGGCCAGGCCCATGGTCTCCAGCAGGGCGGCGATGCGGGCGTTGGCCAGCTTGCGCGGCATGCCGTGCAGGTCGGTGTGGAAATGCAGGTTGGCCATCACGCTCAGGTCCATGTCGAGCGCGCTTTGCTGGAACACCACGCCCAGGCCGGCGAGCGCGCGGCTGGGGTGCTGGCGCATGTCGTGGCCCAGCACTTCGATGCTGCCCTGGTCGGGCGTGAAGAGTCCGGTGAGCAACTGCAGCAAGGTGGACTTGCCCGCGCCGTTGGGGCCGAGCAGGGCCACCATTTCACCGGCACGCAGGGTCACGTCCACGCCCTTGAGCGCGGGCTTGGCGCCGTAGGACTTGTGCAGTTGCGTCGCCTGCAGCAGGGTGGCGGCGGTGGTGGCCAGCGAGGCGGTCGGAGAGTCGGTCATCGGGTGGTCAGGCGCCGGGGGGTTTGGCCAGGAGGTTCATGCGTTGCAGCAGGCGCTTCTCGCGCTCCACCGTTTCCAGCACCGCCTGGCGGTAGTCGCGTGTGTTGAGGTAGTCCAGCGTCTGATCGTAGCGGGCCAGTTCCTGCAGGTGGCGCTCGCTCTGCATGGCTTTGGCAAACGCGTCGTGCAGGCGCTGCACCACGGCCTCGGGTGTGCCGTGGGGCGCGGCAATGCCCCAGGGCGAGGTGTAGACCGATTGTTCGTAGCCCAGTTCGCGCAGCGTGGGTGCGTCGGGCCAGCGCGGGCTGCGCTGCGCGCTGAAGATGGCCAGCACGCGGATCTTGCCCTGGTCGACCCAGGGCGCGAAGCCGGTGGAGTTCACGCCCGCCATCACCTGGCCGCCGGCCACGCCGATCATCTGGTCGGCGGTGCCGCGGTAGGGGACGTGCACGTAGCGGATGTTGTTCTGCAGCAGGATCTCTTCGGTGGCGATGTGGGCGGTGGTGCCGATGCCGGTGGAGCCGAGGATGAGTTCACCCGGGCGCGCCTTGGCCCAGGCCAGCAGGTCGTTGAAACTTTTCCAGGGGCTGTTGGCCGGCACAAGCACACCGAAGGTGGTGCCCGACACCTGCACGATGGGGCTGAGGTCGGCCACCGGGTCCCACGGCACCTTGTTCATGAGCGCGTGCCGGTACACGGTGATCGGCACCTGGCCGATGGTGTGGCCATCGGGTTCGGCGGCTTTGAGCAGCGGCGCCACCTGCGTGCCGGCGGCGCCGGGTTTGTTGATCACCACGATGGGCTGGCCCAGCAGCGGCGCGGCCTCTTCGCACAGGATGCGCAGCGTGAGGTCGGTCGCGCCGCCGGCGGGCCAGGGCACGATGAGCTGGATCGGGCGTTGTGGAAACGGACCGGCAGCTTGCGCGAGCGCGCTGGTTGCGAGGCCCGACAACCCGAGCGCGCAGCCGGCACCCCACCCCAGGAACTGTCTGCGCGAAGCAAGTGGCTGCGCAGGGCAGGGTCGGGGGAATCGTTGTGTCATCGGTTGTGCCGTTTTGTCTCAGGGTTTGTCCGTAGCAGCAGGGCCGGGCGGGCCTGCACCATCATCGTTTGGCCTTTTTGCAGGCAATATTCACGCCCGTTGCGCTGGCACTGATTTTGCTGCCGTGCTTCGCACAAACCACAAATCAAGGAGACATACCGATGCTTCGTTCCGCTTGTTCAGCACCCGCCCCGCAGGGTCTTCGCCAGATCGTCTGGGCCGCCGTGCTGGGTTGCGCGCTGGCGACCCCGCTGGCCGCTCTGGCCCAGGGCAAGGTGTACGTGTCCAGCGAGAAGGACAACAAGATTTACGTGTTCGATGCCAAGGGCGAGCGCCTCTCAGCCATCGACACCTGCGAGCGTCCGCGCCACATGATGTTCAACGCCAACCGCAGCCAGATCTACGTGTGCTGTGGCGACAGCAACCAGCTCGGTCTGGTGGACACGGCCACCGGCAAGATGACCGGGACTGTTCCATTGGGGGACAGTCCGGAGATTTTTGACCTCAGCCCCGATGGCAAGACGGTCTATGTCTCGATCGAAGACGAAAACGTGATGGCCGCCTACGACCTGGCCACGAAGAAGCCGCTGTTCGAGGTGAAGACCGGCGGCGAGCCCGAGGGTGTGCTGGTCACGGCCGACGGCAAGTTCGCCTACGTCACTTCCGAAGTGGCCAACGTCGTGCACTACATCGACCTCGGCCAGAAGAAGGTGCTGAAGAACATCAAGGTGGGCAAGCGCCCGCGCCGCTTCGTGCTGGCCGAAGGCGGCGCCGAGCTGTGGGTCACCAACGAACTCGATGCCACGGTGAGCGTGGTCAACACCAAGGACCACAGCGTGAAAGCCACGATCAAGTTCGCGGTGCAGGGCATGCGCGAGGCCGACATCACGCCCGTGGGCATGACCCCGAGCACAGACGGCAAAACCATGTGGGTGGGGCTGGGCAAGGCCAACCACGTGGTCGAAGTGGATGTGGCCACCAAGAAGGCCGGCCGCCAGGTGCTGGTGGGCAAGCGCGCCTGGGGCCTGACCATGCACCCCGATGGCAAGACGCTGTACGTGACCAACGGCCTCTCGGACGACATGACCTTGATCGACACCGCGAGCGCCAAGGCCATCAAAACCGTGGCCGTGGGCCGCGTGCCGCACAGCGTGCTGGTGCAGCCCTGATGCGGCTGCCGGCCTTTCAACGGGCGGTGGCCACGGCCGCGCTGCTCGCCTCGATGGCCTGGCCGGCGGCGCAGGCCGCCAGCACGCAGATGACCCTGGCGGTGATCTCGCTGGCGGGCGACGCGCGCTACGCCAACCGCCGCATGGAGCGCGGCTACCCCGGCCACCCGCAAGGCCGTGCACTGCAAGGTGTGCAGCTCGCGCTCGACGAGGCGGCGTTCGAGCTCGACACCGCAGGCATTGCGCTCACCGTGCGCGACGTGGTGCTGCCCGACATGGCCGCACTGCCCAAAGCCTTGGCCGAACTGAAAGCGGCCAAGGTGCAGCACCTGGTGGCCGACCTGCCGTTGGCCGAGCTGCGCCAGCTGGTGCAGACCGCACCCGCCGCACTCGGCGGTGCGGTGGTGTTCAACACCGGTCTGGACGACGACAGCCTGCGCGCCCAGAACTGCGCCGCCCACCTGCTGCACACGCTGCCCAGCGCCAGCATGCGCGCCGACACGCTGGCGCAGTACCTGGCCGCGCGCAACTGGCGCAAGGTGCTGCTGCTGCAAGGCCCGGAGCCGGGCGACGTGTTGATGGGCGCTGCGTTCAACCGCGCGGCCAAACGCTACGGCCTGAAGATCACGCAGACCAAGCCCTTCAAGCTCAGCGGCGACCCGCGCGAGCGCGACCTCGCAAACACCCGCCTGCTGACCGGCGAGCGAGAGCACGAGGTGGTGGCGGTGATGGACGCTGATGGCGAGTTCGCCCGCACGCTGCCTTACGCCACCCAGTGGCCGCGCCCGGTGGTGGGCGCCAGCGGGCTGGTGGCGCAGGCCTGGCACCCGCAGTGGGAGCGCAATGGTGGGCCGCAGCTCACGCGGCGTTTTCAGAAGTTGGCGCAGCGCCCCATGCAGAGCCACGACTGGGCCGCCTGGGCGGCCGGCAAGGCGGTGGCGGCGGTGCTGGTGGACGACGCCAAGGCCCCGGTGCCGCAGCAGCTCAAGAAGTTGCGCGCCGGCACCGTGGTGATCGACGGCTTCAAAGGCCCGCGCCTGACCTTCCGCGCGTGGGACGGCCAGCTGCGCCAGCCCGTGTTCGTGAGCCATGTGGACGGCGTGGTGGGCCTGGCGCCGCTGGAGGGGGTGTTGCATCCCAAGGAAGTGCTCGACACACTCGGCGTGGACGAACAGGAGAGCACATGCAAACAGCGACCCTGATCCCGCCGGCGGGTCGGCCTTCACTGCCCGTGCACCTGGCGCGCGCGCTGCGTGCCGTGGTGGGCCGAGAGATCGGGCGCTTCCTGCGCCAGCCCTCGCGCCTGGGTTCGGCGCTGGTGCGCCCGCTGCTGTGGTTCGTGGTGTTTGCCGCGGGCTTTCACAACGTGTTCGGCGTGGCCATCATCCCGCCGTACGAGACCTACATCGAATACAAGGTCTACATGGTGCCCGGCCTGCTGGGCATGGTGGCGCTGTTCAACGGCATGCAGAGTTCGCTCTCCATGGTGTACGACCGCGAGATGGGCGTGATGCGCCTGCTGCTCACCGCACCGCTGGCGCGCGGCTGGTTGCTGGCCTTCAAGCTGCTCGCGGGCACCTGCCTGTCGGTGTTGCAGATGGTGGTGTTCCTCGGCATCGCCTGGGCCTTCGGCGTGGAGATCGCGCTTCGGCACCTGCCGGGCCTGCTGGTGGCCATGGCGTGTGGCGCGACGCTGCTGGCCGCCCTCGGCCTCATGCTCTCGGTGTATGTGAAGCAGCTGGAGAACTTTGCCGGCACCATGAATTTCGTGATCTTCCCGATGTTCTTCATCAGCCCGGCGCTCTACCCGTTGTGGAAGCTCGAAGAGTCGGGCGCGGTCTGGCTGCTCAAGCTGGCCGAGTTCAACCCCTTCACCCACGCGGTGGAGGCCATGCGCTTTGCGATGTACGGGCAGTTCAACGCCACGTCCTGGACGGTGGTGGTGGTTTGCAGCATCGCGTTCTTTGTGCTGGCGCTGTGGGGGTACGACCCGCAACGCGGCTGGATCCGCCAGAAGGGTTCCTGAAAGGTCTTCATGACACACGACAACTCCCGCCGTCTGCTCCTGGGCGCTGCGCTGGGCGCAGCCAGTTCACCGTTGTGGGCCGCGGTGGACCACACCGGCGGTGATCCGCTGGGCTCCATGCAGTGGCCCGGGCTGCGCAAGCAGTACCTGGGCGATGCGCCCATGCGTTTCACCAAAGACGTGCTGGTGAGTGGCCCCGCCTTTGCCGATGACGCGATGAACGTTCCGCTGCTGGTGGACGCGCGTGCACTCAGCGGCACCGGCGGTGGCGTGGCGCGCATCCAGGTCGTGGTGGACCGCAACCCGGTGCGCGAGGTGCTGGAGTTCGAGCCGCTCAAGGCTTTGCCCATGCTGGCGTTCCGCATCCGCATGGAGCAGGCCTCGCCGGTGCGTGCCCTGGTGCAGACGCGCGATGGCGCCTGGCACGTCGGCAGCACCTGGGTGCAGGCCGCCGGGGGTGGTTGCACGGTGCCCGGCGCCACGCGCGCCGACGGGTCCTGGAGCCGCACGCTCAACCAGGTGCAGGCGCGGTTTTTCAACAACGTGCTGGAAGGCAGCCGGCGCCTGCGCGTGCGCGTGATGCACCCCATGGACACCGGGCTGGTGGCGGGTGTGCCCGCCTTCTACATCGAGCAACTCCAGCTGGTGGACGGCGCGGGTGCCCCCTGGTGGCGCCTGGCGCTGCACGAGCCGGTGTCGGAGAACCCGCTCATCACCCTGGAGCTGCCGCCGCAAAACGGGGGCGGCTTCCGCCTGCTGGGTCGCGACAACAACGGCAACCGGATCGACGCCGAGGTGAGCGCTTGAGACACCTGCTGCTTTGCCTGGCCGCCGCGCTGGCCAGCGCCGCCATGGCGCAGTCCAGGCCCGACATGGCCCGCCTCGACTACGACCTGCGCCCGCGCCAGATCGCCGAGCGCACCTGGGTCCTGGAGGGTGCGGTGGAAGATTTCTCGCGCGCCAACGGCTGCAACATCATCAACACCGCCTTCATCGCCACCGGTGCGGGCGTGGTGGTCGTCAACACCGGTCCTTCGCGCCTCTACGGCGAGCAGCAGCGCCGGGCGATCGAGCGCACCACGCGCGAGCCGGTGGTGCGCGTGCTCAGCCTCAACCTGCACCCGGACTACTTCTTCGGCAACCAGGCCTGGGCCGACCGGCCCACGCAGGCGCTGCAGGGCAGCGTCAACGGCATGCAGGCCGAAGGCCGCGCTTACGCCGACAACCTGTACCGCCTGTGCGGTGACTGGATGAAGGGCACCGAGTCCACGCCCTCGCGTGAATCCGTCGAGCCGGGTGTGATGCAGATCGGCGGCCACCGGCTGGAGCTGCGCCGCCTCCATGGCCACACCAGCGACGACCTGGTGCTGATCGACCACACCACCGGCGTGCTGTACGCAGGCGGGCTGGTGTTTGCCAACCGGGTGCCCACCACACCACACGCCGACTTCGATGCCTGGCAGGCCAGCCTCGTGAAGCTCTCGCAGTGGATGGCCGAGCACCGCCTGCGGCAGGTGGTGCCCAGCCACGGTCCGCTGCACAGCGGCCAGGGTGGACTGGACCAGACCCGCGACTGGCTGCGCTGGCTCGACGACCACATGCGCGCGAGTGCCGAGCGTGGCCTGGACCTGAGCGAGGTGTTGCGCCTGCCGGTGCCCGAGCGTTTCCAGGGCTGGGCCGCCCAGCCCGCCGAGTTGCACCGCAGCATCACCCAGTGGTACCCCCGCTACGAGCAGCAGGTGCTGGGCGGTGCCGCCGCCCGGCGCTGAGCGCGAACTGTTGCAAGTCTGCGGGTCGGTGATTCATTTTTGAACACTGTCACCCCTCCGTGACAAACGTCGCGTGCGACATGGCGCAGTTGCAACCGCCTGTCGCCACCGGTGTGCTCGAAAACCCTCGGAAAAACCGCCGTGCGCGACCCGCCGGACCCTGGCACAGATGTTGCCATTCATGACGCGTGCAGCCCCGTTGACTGACCTGTCGCGTCGGGCATCACAAGCAGCCGGGCATGTTGCCTGGACGCAGCCAACCAACCCACAGACGAGCAGGAGACACACTGTGAAACGCACCCTACTGAGCCTCATGATCATGGCCGCCACGGCCCACGTTGGCGCCCAGGGCGTCACCGACGCCATGATCGCCAACGACGCCAAGTCGCCCGAGAACGTGTTGAGCTGGGGTCTCGGTACCCAGGGTCAGCGCCACTCGGATCTCAATGGCATCACCGCCAAGAACATCAGCAAGCTGGTGCCCGTGTGGTCCATGTCGTTCGGTGGTGAAAAGCAGCGCGGCCAGCAGTCGCAACCGCTGGTCAACAAGGGCAAGATGTTCGTCACGGCGTCCTACTCGCGCATCTACGCGGTGGACACCAAGACCGGCGAGAAGCTCTGGAAGTACGAGCACCGCCTGCCCGAAGGCATCATGCCCTGCTGCGACGTGATCAACCGCGGCGCCGCGCTCTACGACAACCTGGTGATCTTCGGCACGCTGGACGCCCAGCTGGTGGCCCTGGACCAGGACACCGGCAAGGTGGTGTGGCGCGAGAAGATCGACGACTACTCCGCCGGCTACAGCTACACCGCTGCGCCGCTGATCGCACAAGGCCTGCTCATGACCGGTGTCTCCGGCGGCGAGTTCGGCGTGGTCGGTCGCGTGGAAGCGCGCGACCCCAAGACCGGCAAGATGGTCTGGTCGCGTCCGGTGGTTGAAGGCCACATGGGCTACAAGGACGGCAAGGAAAACGGCATCTCCGGCACCACCAACGCATCGTGGCCCGGCGAGACCTGGAAAACCGGCGGTGCCACCCCCTGGCTGGGCGGCACCTACGATCCCCAGACCGGCCTGGCGTACTTTGGCACCGGCAACCCCGGCCCATGGAACAGCCACGTGCGCAAGGGCGACAACCTCTACTCGGCTTCCACCGTGGCGATCGACCCCAAGACCGGCAAGATCGTGTGGCACTACCAGAACACCCCGAACGACGGCTGGGACTACGACGGTGTGAACGAGTTCATCACCTTCGACATGGACGGCAAGCGCATGGGCGCCAAGGCGGACCGCAACGGCTTCTTCTACGTGAACGACGCCACCACCGGCAAGCTGGTCAACGCCTTCCCGTTTGTGAAGAAAGTGACCTGGGCCACCGGCATCGACCTGAAGACCGGTCGTCCGAACTTTGACGACACCAACCGTCCTGGCGACCCGACCGCCGCCGGCGGCGACGGCGCCAAGGGCAAGTCGGTGTTCTCGGCACCGGGCTTCCTGGGTGGCAAGAACCAGATGCCCATGGCCTACAGCCCACGCACCGGCCTGTTCTACGTGCCCACCAACGAATGGGGCATGGAGATCTGGAACGAGCCGATCACCTACAAGAAAGGCGCTGCCTTCCTGGGTGCGGGCTTCACCATCAAGCCGCTGTTCGACGACCACATCGGTTCGCTGCGCGCGATCGATCCCAAGACCGGCAAAGTGGCCTGGGAAGTCAAGAACAACGCGCCGTTGTGGGGTGGTGTGCTGACCGCGGGCGACCTGGTGTTCTGGGGCACGCCTGAGGGTTACCTCAAGGCCGCCGATGCCAAGACCGGCAAGGTCGTGTGGCAGTTCCAGACCGGCTCCGGCGTGGTGGCGCCTCCCATCACCTGGACCGAGAACGGCGAGCAGTACGTGAGCGTCGTCTCCGGTTGGGGCGGTGCGGTGCCGCTGTGGGGTGGTGAAGTGGCCAAGAAGGTCAACTTCCTTGAGCAGGGCGGCTCCGTCTGGACCTTCAAGTTGATGAAGTGATGACCCGAGGTGCCGGCCGGGTGTGTTGCACGCACCGGGCCGGCACCTTTTTCTTTGACCCATTCAGTTTTCAAGCGGACCTGCCATGCGCTCGACCCTCTTCATCGCAACCCTGATCACCAGCGCCAGCGCCTTTGCGCAAGCCGATCTGGCCGGTGCGCCCGACCTGGCCAAAGCCAGCGGCTGTTACTCGTGCCATGCCAATGGCGAAAAAGTGGTGGGCCCGGCGTTTGCCGCCATCGCCGAAAAATACGCGACCGAGAAAGACGCTGCAGCGTCGCTCGCGCAATCGATTCAAAACGGCTCCAAGGGCAAGTGGGGCCGCATTCCCATGCCAGCCCACCCGAGCCTGAGCACGGCCGAGCTCAAGACCCTCTCGACCTGGGTGCTGACCGTCAAGCCATGACGTCCTGGCGCGCGGCTGCCCTGGCCCTGTTGCTGAGCTGCAGCGGCGCGCACGCGTTCGATTTCAACGGCGAGAAGGCGCTGGTCGCCGTCACCAAGGACGGTGTCCGCACGAAGATCGGCCGCGTCGTGTTCACCCCCGCTGCCGGTGGCGCCAGCGCCTTCCAGGTGCAGATGGACCACGCCGTGATGCGCGACCACTTTCTCTCCATGCGCGAGTTCAAGTGCCTGCCGGCCGAGCAGGAGATTTCGTGCTTTGTGCCGTACCCGTATGCGCAGCCGGGCATCGCATCGGGCACCCAGCTCGCGTGGCTGGAGCACAGCCTGCTCTTTTTCTACAAGCAGCCCAAGGACTTCGGCGCCAAGCTGTGGAACGGCATCGTCTTCCAGTTCACCGCCACACCCACTGCGCTGGTGGGCGTGCCGCTGGCGGTGGACCTCAACCGCATCGGCGTGCCCCCCGATGACCTGGGCGTGCCCCCATACGGTCCGACGGACCGCGATCCCTTCACACCCGGCGCACGGTGGCTCAGCGAGCTGCGCATCGAATCCCCCTGACCCTCCATGGAGACCACGACATGATCCATCTGCGCACCTGGTTCGGCGCTGCGCTGGTGGCGCTCGCCAGCGTCTCACAGGCCCAGGACAGCCACCGCGGCGACTGGCTGCGCAACCCCGCCATGGGCAACTACAAGGCCTATGCCGAGTTCAAGATGGCCCACTACGCCGAGGCGCGCGAGGTGTGGGAAACGCTGGCCGAGGTGGGCAATGGCGACGCCCTGTTCAACCTGGGCATCCTGGCCGAAGACGGTCTGGGTGAGCCCAAAAACATGAAGAAGGCCGAGACGCTCTACACCAGCGCCGCGCAGGCCGGCAACTTCAAGGCCCAGTACCGACTGGGCATGCTCTACAGCGCGGGCCAGCTGCTGCCGCGCGATGTGGAGAAGGCGCGCATCTTCCTCACGCTGGCCGCACAGGGTGGCGACAAGGACGCCACCGCCACCCTGGCCACGTTGGGCCAGCCAGCGGCCAGCCTCACGCCGTACCAGCGCGCCGAGTTCATGAGCGCCACCGGTGAGCACACTCAGGCGGCAGCGTTGTATCGGGAGCTCGCCGAGGGCGGCGACCGCCGCGCGCAGACGCGCCTGGCCTGGATGTTTGAAGCCGGTCGGGGGGTGGAGCGGAACCTGCCCGAGGCGGCGCGGCGCTTCGAGAGCGCGGCGGTGGCGGGCGAAGCCGAGGCGCAGTACGCACTGGCGGTGATGTACCGCACCGGCAAGGGCCGCGAACGCGACGTCGCGCAGAGCCTGGTGTGGTTGCGCCAGGCCGCCGGGCAGAGCTATCCGCCCGCGGTGGCGGCGCTGGCGTCGAGCCAGAGTGCGGGCGTGGGGCTTTGATACCCCCGGGGTCCGTCGGGTCCGACTTCACACAGAATCCATGACGGTTTTTTCGTGAACGTCCGTTTTCCAGACCCCACCCCAACCATCCCGAGAGCCCCCCATGAACACTGCTGTCTCCCTGCCTTCCTTGTTGACGATCGTGGGGTGTGCCGCCGCCGCGCTGTGCACGCCCGCGTTCGCCCAGGTCGATCCCACCCGCATGGTCGATGCCTTCGAGCGCGCCGGCGGCAAGTTCGAGGGCTTTCGCCGCTCGGGTGCCAAGGGCGTTTGCGCCACCGCCGAGTTCGTCGGCAGTGCCCAGGGCCGCGAGCTGTCGGTGTCGTCGGCCTTCAGTGGCCAGCCCGTGCCGGTGGTGGCGCGCTTCTCGATCGGCGGGGGCAACCCCAAGGCGCCGGACAACGGCCGCAGCCAGCGCAACATGGCCTTGCAGTTCGACTTGCCCGGCAACGAGACCTGGCTGATGGGCAACATCTCGGCGCCGGTGTTCGGCGCGTCCTCGCCCGAACAGATGCTGGCCCGCCTGGAGGCGGTCGCGCCCGACCCCGAGACCAAAAAGCCCAACCCCGAGAAGGTCAAGGCCTTCAACGACGCCAACCCCGACACCTTGCTGCAGGGCAAGTATTTCGCCAGCCAGCCGGTGCCGGCGAGCTTTGGCAAAGTGAATTACTGGGGCGTGCATGCGTTCGCGTTTGTCGACGCCAGCGGCAAGAAGCAGTACGGCAAATGGATCTTCGAGCCGGTGGGCGGCACCCAGAGCCTGACCGACGAGGAAGCTCAGGCCAAGGGCCCCGATTTCCTGCACGCCGACCTGCGCCAGCGCGTGGCCGCGGGTGGCGTGGCCTTTGACTTCAATCTGCAACTGGCACAGCCGGGCGACAAGCTCGACAGCGCCGTGACCCCGCTGCCCGCGGAGCGCAAGAAGGTCACGCTGGGGCGCCTCACCATCAAGTCGGTGGCCGCGGATTCCACCGGCCCCTGTGTGACCATCAACTTCAATCCGATGGTCTTGCCCAAGGGCGTGGAGCCGTCCACCGATCCGATGCTCGCTGCGCGGGCAGCACCCTACGCGGTGTCGATGGGTCGCCGCCTGGGTGAAGGCCCGAAGCAGTAAGCGCTTCCGCGGGCGCCGTGGCGCGCGCGGCCGACAAGGCTCACCGCACCCATTCGGCCTTGAGGCTGCCGCCCACCAGAAACCCGTTGGGCACCGGCTCGTCCCGCTCGAACTTCACCAGCCCCTTGCCCTGGCAGTACCACTCGCGGCTGGTCAGCGGCACGTCGGTGAAGCCGTTGACCGGGTCGGTGAAGAGGTTGAGGTTGGCGCGGCCGACCACGCGCAGGCAGGGCTGGTGCGTGCCGGTGGGTGTGGTGACGCTGTCGTCCACCGCTTCGATGCGCCAGTACATCAGGGCCTTGTGGCTGTAGCGCAGCTCGCGCGGGTGTTCGTTGCGCCGCAGGATCAGGTAGGGCACGGTGGGGGTGGTCCATTCGGTGCCCACCACGTACGGCGCCTTCAGCACCCACATCGGCTCCTTGTCGGGTGTGGGCTCGCTGTCGATGTCCATCTGGGTGGCCACCCGCTTCACACCGGTGTCGTCGGTCTGGAGGAAGTAGCCCACGCCGGCCGAGTGGTGGCGCACCATCACGGGTTGGTCGTTGAGGCTGCGCGGGCCTTCGACGCGCAGCGTCCATTCGTCCACCGGCGGCGCTTCTTCGCTGGTGACCCTCACCTCGTACACCTGAGCGCTGCCTTCCACGAGCGGGAACCAGCTGTCGCCCTGCGTGCCCTGGCAGGCGGCGAGCAACGTGGTCAGGCCCAGGGTGATGACGTGCTTCATTTTTCGGGCAGCTGCGCGCGGGGCAGGTCGCTCAGCTTGAGTTGCAGCTTGTCGTTGCTGGTGGGGCGCAACCAGGCAAAGCCGCCTTGTCCCCGGACCGGTTCGGTGCTGCCCATCTGGGTGTTGCCGTCGCGGGCCTTCTTGATGCCGTCGCCCAGGATGCGCGCCAGGTCTTTCTCGTACGGCAGGCGGTGCACACGCGGCATTTCCAGCGGCTTGTTGTCTTTCATGGGGTTGACCCAGATGAAGATGGCGCCCGGGTGGTTGCGCCCGGGGCTGGGTTCGTCGAACACGGCCGACAGCAGCACGAAGCGCTGGGGCAGGGCGTCGTCGCTGGGCCAGCCGGCGATGCCTTGCAGCGTGTTGTGGCTCAGCGCATAAAAGCCGGTGACCAGCAGCACGGCAGCCGCTTTCACGCCCCAGTGCCAGCGCGTGGCCAGCAGCAGGCACAAGAGCAGAAACGCCAGCAGGGCGTACACGAGCACCAGCAACAACAACTGCGAAGAAACGGTGGGGATCATGGTGGTGGCGTCAGAGACCGGTTCTTTGAACGATGGTCAGGGGTCGGGTGTTGATGTCGGTCACGGCGCCGGTGTCGTTGATGCTGAAGCGCACCAGCGTGCGTTCGTCGCCCTTGCGCGGGATCTGCTGCGTGCCGGTGAACACGATCTCGGCCTGCGGGTTGACCTTGACCACCGCCACCGACACGTCCACCGGCTGCTGGTCGCGCGTGTCGTAGTAGTGGGCGTTCACCACGTATTCACCCGGCACCAGCCCGCGCAGCGTGACGATTTCCTGGCGCACCGGGCTGGTGATCTCGCGACCGTTGACGATCACGGTGTTGTTTTTGGCACCGCGGTCGTCGCGGTCCAGGTGCAGCATGCCCGCGTCGCGCGAACGAAACCACAAGGTCTTGCCGCCCGGCTCGTTGACCCAGGCGTCGATGTCGTTGGGGTTGTTGTCGGGCCAGGAGATGGTGACGATGAACTCGGCCTTGGCCGGGATGTCGCCAGCCTTGCGCGACTTGGGGTTGAACGAGAGCAGGGCGATGACGAAACAGAAGACGAAGGCGATCAACATGTTGAACAACATGTCGTAGAACGGATCGGTCTCCGTGTCACGGACCGATCGGCCGATCGCCATGCGGCGCTCCTGCAAGGGCCTGGGTGGCCGGTGGTGTGGCGGCCAGCGTGTCGGCCACCAGTGCGTCGGCAAAGCGGTCCAGCCGCATGAGCTGCAGGCCGAGCAGGATGTTGCCGGTCAGACCGGTCACGGTGGTCAGCAGCGCGATGCCCAGGCCGCCGGTGAGGTTCTTGAGCAGCTGCGCCGACTGGCTGGCATCGAAGCTGTCCATCTGCCCGAGCTGCAGTGCGAGGATGGAAAAACCGATCACCTTGCCGAGCAGGCCGAGTTTGAGCTGGATGCCGTTGAGCCACCAGGCCATTTCGTGCGGGCCGTGGGCGCGCTCGCCCAGGATCTGCATCCAGGTGTTCTGGTCGGCGCCGGGCTGGGCGCAGCCGCGCAGGTACTCGGCGCTCCAGTCTGCTTCGCTGTGGGGGGTGGAACCTGCGCGCGCCAGCAGGGCGTCCAGCCGCTGGCGCTGCAGACCCAGTGCCCAGGCGCGCCGTCCGGCCCACAGCGAACAGCCGATGAACAGCAGCACGATGATCACGGTGAGGCCCGTGGGGTCGGCCGCCACCAGCCGGTGCCACGCGCCGGCCTGCCAGAGCAGCAGAGCACCAAAGCCCAACAGGCCCATGTAGGCCAGCCACAGCAAAAAGAGGCCGTTGGGCGCCTGCTCCAGTGCCAGCGGGCTGCGCCGCGCGCCGGGCAGGTGGTTCACCAGCGCGGCGCCGAGCATGCGCGCGTGGTTCGGCGTGGCGGGTGCGGTGTTGGCCATGCTCAGGCTTCGGGGTGCAATACGCGCGATTCCGCGTCGCTGCGGAACACGATGGGAATGTGCCGCTGAGCAGGCGCCTTTTTGACCAGCTGCACCACCTTGTCGTGGTGCGGCGATTTGCTGCACACCGGGTCGGCCTGGGTGGCGTCGCCGGTGATCAGGAAGGCCTGGCAGTGGCAGCCGCCAAAGTCCTTGTGGCGCTCGTCGCAGGTGCGGCAGGGCGGCTTCATCCAGTCCTCGCCACGGAAGGCGTTGAAGGCCTGGCTCTTCTGCCAGATGTCGGCCAGTGCCATGTCGCGCACGTTGGGCAGCTTCAAGCCCGGCAGGTCGCGCGCGTTGTGGCAGGGCATGGCCACGCCGTCGGGCGCGACCGAGAGAAACACCGATCCCCAGCCGTTCATGCAGGCCTTGGGCCGCTCTTCAAAATAGTCGGGCACCACGAACAGCAGCTTGCAGCGTTTGCCGATCTTGTCGCGGTAGCGGTTGACCACCGCCTCGGCCTCGATCAGTTGCTCGTGGGTGGGCATCAGGTGGTCGCGGTTGACCCACGCCCAGCCGTAGTACTGCGTGTTGGCCAGCTCCAGGTACTCGGCATCGAGCGCGAGCGCCATCTCGATGATCTGGTCCACGTGCGGCAGGTTGTGCCGGTGCAGCACGCAGTTCATCACCATGGGCCAGTCGTGCGCCTTGATCAGGCGCGCCACCTTCTGCTTGAGCTCGAAGGTCTTGGTGTGGCTCAGAAAATCGTTGAGCTCGCGCGTGCTGTCCTGGAACGAGAGCTGGATGTGGTCCAGGCCCGCGTCTTTGAGGCGCTGCGCGCGTGCCTCGTTCAGGCCCACGCCGGAGGTGATGAGGTTGGTGTAGTAGCCCAGCGCGTGCGCTTCCTGCACCAGCTCCTCCAGGTCGTCGCGCACCAGGGGTTCACCGCCCGAGAAGCCCAGCTGCGCGGCGCCGAGCTTGCGCGCCTGGCGCATCACGTCCACCCACTGCGCGGTGGTGAGTTCGTCCTTGATGCGCGCGTGCTGCGTGGGGTTGTAGCAAAACACGCAGTGCAGCGGGCACTGGTAGGTGAGCTCGGCCAGCAGCCACAGCGGCGGGCCGGCCGGGTGCGTTTTGGCGGCCAGCATCGACAGCGCTTCGGAGACCGGTGCGAACTCAGTCGATCCAGCCACGGCGGCCTCCTTCTTCGATGAGGGACTCGACCTGGGTGGTCAGCCCCTGCACCGAAAACGCAGTCTCGAGTTCGGTCACGATCTCGGCCACGGTGCGCTCTCCATCGCAGCGCTTGAGGATCTCGGCGGCGCTGTCGTTGAGCTGCACCATGCCCTCGGGGTACAGCAGCACCCAGCGCGTCTGCGCTTCCTCGTATTGCAGCCGGAAGCGGCGTGAGAGCTTGGGATGGGTGGGAATCACTGGCAAGCCTTTTCAATCGCGTCGAGCATGGTCCAGAGCACATCGAGCTTGAACTGCAGGATGTCGAGCGCACGGTGCTGCGCGGCGCGGGTGGTGAAGTGGTCCAGCGTGACCCGCAGGCCGTGTTCCACGTCGCGCCCGGCCAGCGGGATGCGCTTGCGGAAGTAGCCCAGGCCGTCCGCGTTGATCCACGGGTAGTGGGTGGGCCAGCTGGCCAGGCGGTCCTTGTGGATCTGCGGCGCAAACATCTCGGTGAGCGAGGAGCACACGGCTTCCTGCCACGGGGCCTTGGCCGCGAAGTTCACGTAAGCGTCGCAGGCAAAGCGCACGGCGGGCACCACCCCCTGCAGCGAGAGCAGGTCATCGCGCGCAATGCCCACCGCTTCGCCGAGCCGGATCCAGGCTTCCAGCCCGCCGCTGGCCGAGCCCTCGAAGTCGCCGTAACCGTCGTGGTCGAGGATGCGCTCCACCCACAGTCGGCGGTGCGCGCGGTCGGGCATGTTGGCCAGGATCGCCGCGTCCTTGCGCGGGATGCAGACCTGGTAATAAAAGCGGTTGGCCACCCAGCAGCGCAGTTCGTCGGGCGTGCAGCCGCCAGCGTTCATTCGCACGTTGAACGGGTGGTGGATGTGGTACGAGCGGCCCTTGTCGCGCAGCTGGGCTTCGAACTCGTCGCGAGTCCAGGCGGGGAGGCCCTCCAGCAGGCGCAGGGTGGTGGCGATGTCCATGGTGTGGCGTGGTCAGAACACGATGTCCATGCCGTCGTGCGCCACCTCGATGCCGTGGCGGTTGAGCTCGGCGCGTTCGGCAGAATCCTCGATCAGCATCGGATTCGTGTTGTTGATGTGGATGAGGATCTTGCGGATGGAGCGGGGCAACTTGCCCAGCTGTTCGATCATGCCGCCCGGGCCGCTTTGCGGCAGGTGACCCATCTCGGCGGCCTTCTTCTTTGACAGGCCCTGCGTGATCATTTCGTCTTCGGTCCAGAAGGTGCCGTCCACCAGCAGCACGGCGCAACTGGCCATGAGCGCCAGCAGCTCGGGTGTCACCGCGCCCAGGCCCGGCGCGTAGAACACGCGCGCACCGTTCAGCGGGTTCTGGATCACCAGGCCGAGGTTGTCACCGGCGCGCGGGTTGCCGCGAAACGGCGAGTAAGGCGGCGGCTTGGAGGCGATGGCCACGGTCTGCACCTCGATGCCGGGCAGGCCTTCGACGGTGATGGTGCGGCCATCGGACGGGAGCTCGGTGGTGGCCACGCCGCAGTAGTGGGACAGGATGCCGGTGATGGGGAAGCCGCCGGAGATGTCGGACAGCACTTCGGGCGTGGCCAGCAAAGGCAGTTTCGAGCCGCGCTCGCGCAGCATGATGAGACCGGTCACGTGGTCGATCTGCGCGTCCATGAGCAGCACCGCCGCAATGCCGCTGTCGCGCACGGCGCGCGCGGGTTGCAGGTCGGGGGTGTCGCGGATCTGCGTGAGGATGTCGGGAGAGGCGTTGACCAGCAACCAGTCCAGTCCGTTGGCGGTGACGGCGATCGACGACTGCGTGCGTGCCTTGGCGTTGATGCGGCCATGGCGCAGGCCGTCGCAGTTGGCGCAGTTGCAGTTCCACTGCGGGAAACCACCACCGGCCGAAGAACCCAGAACCCGGATGCGCATGTCAGGACACCTGAAAGACCAAGAAAAAGGCGCACGCGTTGTTCACCCGTGCGCCTCGAACCGAACGCTGAAGATCAGCGGTTGGCGATGTACATCGTGATTTCAAAACCAAAACGCAGGTCGGTGAAGGCGGGGGTCGTCCATTGCATAGAAGGTCTCCAATAATGGGTTGGCACGAAACATGTCTGCAAGCTCGCCAGCACCATTGCCACAAGCCGCCCCGATGAAAAGCAATATCGATGCCACAAAAACTGTGTCACCCCCGATGGTGACCAGCACCGCGTGGCCACGCCCGCAACACCTGCCGGTTCGGCCCTGGCCGAGCCTGCATCGCATGGCCTGGCGCACCGTGGGCACACCGCAGGGCGAGCCCTGGCTGCTGCTGCACGGGGGGCCCGGCAGCAGTTGCCAGCCCGGCATGCTGAGGCCCTTCGACCTGTCAAGACAATGGGTGGTGGCGCCCGATCAGCGCGGTTGCGGCGCCTCATGTCCCCGGGGGCGCACCGCCGGCAACCACACGGCGGCGCTGGTGGCCGACATGGAAGCGCTGCGCGAACACCTGGGGCTGGAGCGCTGGTCGGTGCTGGCCGGCTCCTGGGGCACGGTGGTGGCTTTGGCTTACACGCTGGCGCATCCGCAGCGCGTGCAGCGCCTGGTGTTGCGTGGTGCGTTTGCACTGAGCCGGCGCGAGGTGGGCGGCCTGCTGTTGCCCTCGTCGCGCGTGCGACAGTCGCTCGTCTGGGGCGCTTTGTGGCCTGTTTCACGGGGCGCTGTTTTGCCCGTGGCGTTGCAGCGGCTGACACAACTGATTCAAAGTGGAACACCCGGTGTTGCATCGCTGCGCGCTGCGCGCGGCTGGGGTCTGCTGGAAACCGCGTCGGCTGCCCGCAGCCAGCGGCGCAGCCTGCGCCACGCAGCCCTCGACACGCCGGGTCTGGCGGCCTCCATCCGGCGCGAATGGGCGTCGCTGCGCAAGGCCGAAAAGCGCGCCGTCGCCCGGTTGAAGAAGCCCGGGAAAACCCGCGGTGACCGCCAAGCCTTCGCCAAATTCCGCGTCCAGGCGCACTACCTGCGCCACCGGGGTTTCGTGCGCGCGGGCCAGCTCGATCGGGGTGTGTTGCAGGCCGCCCGTCAAGGCCTTCCGGTGGACTGGGTGCATGGCCGCTTCGACGCCATCTGTCCTCCGGCCAACAGCCGGCGCTGGGCCGCGCTCGGCCGCGCCGCGGGTGGAGCGGTGTCGCACGTGGAGCCCCACAGCGGCCACCTGGGCCACGAGCCCGACATGTTGCCGGCCTTGCGCCGCAGCGTACGCAGGACGCTGGCATGACGGGCCTTCGCGGCGTGTGGGTTGCGCTGGTGCTTGCACTGCTGGCGGGCTGCGCTTCGAGCGCCCGGCAGCCCGACTGCAGCATGGCGAACGCGGTGCCTTGGCGGGTGGTCTCACCCGGCGTGTGGGTGTGGCTGCCCGAGTCCGCGGGCGAGATTTCGACCGCCAATGCGGGCCATGTGGTGCCCACCTCGGTGGTGGTCTCGGGCAATCAGGCCCTGGTGATCGACCCCGGCCCGAGCCACCGTCACGGCTTGCGCGTGCGCGATTCGCTGGCCTGCCGCTTCGGTGCGCAGGTGCGCGCCGTGGTCAACACCCACGCCCACGCCGAGAACGTGCTGGCGAACTCGGCGTTTGCCGATGCGCTTGCGGCGGGGCAGCTCGAGATCCTGTCCAGCGACGGCACGCGCAGCGCCATGCAGCAGCGCTGCCCGGCCTGCCTGGCCAGCCTGAGCGAACGCGCGGGCGGGGACGCCATGGTGGGCACGCGCATCGTGTGGCCCAGCCGCGTGCTGCAGGCTGGTGAAGTCTTGCGCATCGGCGCACACCGGCTGCGCGTCTTGCCTCCCGCTCCGGGGCACACCGAAAGCGATCTGGTGCTGTGGGACGAGACCAGCCGCGTGGTCTGGGCCGGCGGGCTGGTGTACGAGCGGCGCCTGCCCGAGCTCGCGCAGGGCGGGGTGGACGTGTGGTTGGCAGCGCTGGACCGCCTGGCCGCGCTCCAGCCGCGCCATGTGATCGGCAATGCCGTGTCCAGCGCACAGGACCCGCACTCGTTGCCGCCGGCCATGGTGGCCACCCGCGCCTACCTGGCCGATTTGCGCGCAGCGGTGCTCAACGCCATGGACGAAGGCCGCTACGCGGGCGAGACCGGCGCGATCGACATGCCGGCCTACCAAGACTGGGCCGGCTACGCGCAGCGGCAGGGCTTCAACCTGCAGCGTGCATGGCGGGAGATGGAGCCGGTGTGGATGGAGCGCAGCCCCACCACGCGGTGAGGCTCAGTTGAGCAGGTCCGGCGGTAGCTGGTCTTTCTTGCGGTAGATGGTGTTGCGCGAGACGCCCAGCGCCTTGGCCGCTGCCGACACATTGCCCTTGTGCAGGCGCAGCATCTGCGCCATGGCGCCGAGCGCCACGTCCTGCAGCCTCTGCCCTTCGGTGCCGACCTCCGCCACCGGTTCCGGCGTGTGGCCGGCCGGTGCAGCGTCCACCGGCACCACGATCGGCGCCGCTGGTGCCACCGACGGAGCCATCACCGGTTCGTGGTCCAGCTCTTCCAGAAAGTCGTCGGGCAGGTGGCTCATGTCGATCACGCCCCCCTGACCGACCATCACCACCGCCGTGCGCAGCAGGTTGTGCAGCTGGCGGAAGTTGCCAGGCCAGGCGTAGCGCTTGAACAGGTCCATCACCGGCGCCGACACGCCCACCGGCTGGCTGCCCTCGCTCAGCGCCAGCAGGATCTTCTGCACCACGAGCTCGAAGTCACTGCGTTCGCGCAGCGCGGGCAGGCGCACCACCAGGCCGTTGAGGCGGTAGTACAGGTCTTCGCGGAAGTCGCCCCGCGCGATCATGTCCTTGAGGTTCTTGTGCGTGGCGCTCACCACCGCCACGTCGACCTCGACCTCCTTGCCAGCGCCCAGCGGGCTGACCTTGCGCTCCTGCAACACCCGCAGCAACCGCGCCTGCAGGTGCTTGGGCATGTCGCCGATTTCGTCGAGGAAGAGCGTGCCGCCGTGGGCCTGCAGGATCTTGCCGATGGAGCCCTTCTTGCGCGCGCCGGTGAAGGCGCCTTCTTCGTAGCCGAAGAGCTCGGACTCGATCAAGGTGTCGGGGATGGAGGCGCAGTTGACCGACACGAAGGGCTGGGAAGCGCGCGTGGAATCGCCGTGGATGGCTTGCGCCAGCAGGTCTTTGCCGGTGCCGGTTTCGCCCAGGATCATGATGGGGATGTCGCGCCCGCTGACCATGCGCAGCTTGTGGATCACCGAGGTCACCTGCGCGTCGCCGGTGTCCAGGTAGTGCAGCGAGGAGAACTGCATCTTTTTGCCGGTCTGCCTGAGGGGTTCGGGCCCGGGTTGGGCCGCGGCGGGTGAGGCCGGTGCCTGCGGTGCCTGGGGCTGGGCAGGTGCCTCGCCCGTGTGGGTGCCGGGTTTGGCGGCCCACATGTTGGAGGCTTTGAGCTTGACCCGGCACCACACCGACACGCCGTTGTGCATGCACAGCTGTTTGGGGTTGGGCGTGGCGCCACCGAAGAGCTCGAACAGGGCCGAGACCGGCAGGCCGAACAGCGAGGAGAAGGTGTGGGCCTTGAGCGCACTGAACGGCAGGCCGATCTGGAACTGCGCGCTGCGGTTGGCCGAGAGAAAGCGGCCCTCGGGCGAGAACACCGCGATGCCCTCGACCAGCGTGCCCAGAAACTCCGAACGGGTGTGGAAGTGGATGCGGATCGCCTTGGGAAAGATGTCGGCGAACATGTGGTTCTCGATCATCTGCGCCGACATGCGCACCAGCGCCAGCGTGTGCTGGTGGTAGCTGCGGTGGTCGCCGGTCACATCCAGCGCGCCGATCACCTGGCCGTAGGGATCGAAGATGGGCGAGGCCGAACAGGTGAGGAACTTGTTGGCGTTCATGTAGTGCTGACCGCCGTGCACGGTGAGCGCTTCCTCTTCGCTCAGCGCGGTGCCGATCGCGTTGGTGCCCTTGCTTTTTTCCGACCAGTCCATGCCGGGTGTGAGCGCGACCTGCGAGGCGCGCTCCAGGAAATCCATGTCACCCAGCGAGTGCAGCACCAGGCCCCTGGCCGAGGTGAGCAGCACCATGCTGTGGGTGTTGACGATCTGGTCGTAGAGCGTTTCCATCACGGGCGCTGCGTGCTGGAACAGGAAGCGGTTTTCTTCCAGCGCATCGGGCAGCACACCGTGCGTGGGGCTCGAAAAGTCCGGCTCATCGGTCACGGTGATCCCGTACGACTGCGAGCGGCGGTGCGACTGGCCGATGAGATCGTGGTGATCGGCGCCGGGCATGCCTGCGAGCGGTGGCGCGGCGCGGTGACCCGGGTTGGGGCTCGTGAAGAGGGCGGAACTCATGTGGTCTCCAGGGTCCGGGGGAAGGACTCCCCAGCAATCCACCGACCAGTGCGGTTCGTCGGCCGCAGGGTGGTTGGACGCGGTGTGTTCGCGGTCTTGTGGGCTCATGTGATTTTCTTCATAACTGTCACGGGAAACAACACTGGTAATCCCGGTGTGCAACAACCCGGGTCGGGTGTACCAGCGCCCTGGTAGCAAGTAACCTGCCTGCTTTTGCACTACTTTTTCCGGCAGAAAGGTGGTCCAGAAGACACCAGTGGCGCAGACCGGTGTGACACGTGGCGCGCAGAGCCGCTGCGCAATTGATGCAATTTGGTACACGTCGGGTGCATCGGTGCCGGTTTTGATGGAAGGCCTGCTTCTTGCTGACCACCAGCCGTGAACACGCTTTTGACCCTGGAGACACACCGATGAAAACCCGCACCTATTCCCTTTCGAAACGCGCTGCCCGCGGACTGCTCGCACTGGCCGTCACCTGTGGCGTGGCCGCCGTCATGGCGCACGGCGACGTGACCCCGCAATCGGTGGACACCAGCAGCCTGCCGCAGCTCGGCGCCAAGTGGCTCGACGCCAACCCGTACAGCACCGGCCCGGCCAACAAGGAGGCCCTGCGCATCGGGACCTCGGCCTACAACCAGAACTGCGCGCGCTGCCACGGACTGGAAGCCATCTCGGGCGGCATGTCGCCCGACCTGCGCAAGTTCGACGCCGACTGCACGGGCATGGCCGATGCGGCCAAGAAGGCGGCCTGCTACAAGGAGATGGACGACTTCTACGTGGCCACCGTGCGCCGTGGCCGCGTGCGCGATGGCCGCGTGTACATGCCGCCCTTCGAAGGCACGCTGACGCAGGAAGCTATCTGGTCGATCAAGACCTACCTGGAAACCCGCCGCGAACAATGATGACCCGCGGGCTGCCTGCGGCCCGCACCCCGAGGAGACAAGACATGACAGACCACAACAGACAGCTGGACCGCCGCCAGGTCCTGGCCGGCCTGCTGCCGCTGCTGGCCGGCATGCCGCTGCTGGCGACTGCGCAAACCGAGCTGACCGACCTCGCCAGGATCCGCGCCAGTGGCGTGCTCAAGGTGGCGGTCTACAAGGACAACGCGCCGTTCTCCGACGGCCCGGCCAACGACGTGAAGGGGCTGGACGTGTCGATCGCCGCCGCCCTGGCCAGACAGCTCAATCTCAAGCTCTCGCTGCTGCCGTTCGACGCGGGCGAGAACATGAACGACGACCTGCGCAACATGGTCTGGCGCGGGCATTACCTGGGTTATGGCCCGGCCGACGTGATGCTGCAGGTCCCCGGGGACAAGTACCTCATGGCACGCAACCGCCAGGTGTTGATCCTGGCGCCGTACATGCGCCAGTCGCTGGTGCTCGCCCACGACACCACGCGCATCGCCGAAGTGACCAGCCCGGACGACCTCAAAGGTTTCCAGCTGGCCGCCGAACGCGGGGCGGGGGCGACCAGTGCGCTCATGGGCTACAACGGCGGCCTGCTGCGCGCGCAGGTGGGCATCCACAACACCGGCACACAGGCCGTGCAGGCCATGCTGGACGGCAAGGCGGTGGCGGCCTATGTGACACGCGCGCAGGCCGAGTCGGTGCTCTCGCGTGCCGAGGTCAAGCCCGGGCAGTACCGCCTCACGCCACTGGCGCTGAGCGGCATTCCCGACACCGGATGGCCCGTGGGCATGGCGATCAAGGCCGAGAACAAGGACCTGGGCCAGGCACTGGAAACCGCGCTGCAGTCCATCCGCAGCAGCGGCGAACTGCTCGCGATCTTCAAGCAGCACGGGATGACACTCACCGCGCCCTGAGCGCTTCGCGGTTCGTTGACGCGTGAAACCGGGAAGGCGGCTCTTCGGCCGCCTTTTTTGAGGTGCGTCAGGCGCCGGGTTTTTTGCGCATGAGCTTGCGGTAGACCGTGGCGCGGCTGATGCCCAGCGCCCGCGCGGCCTCCATGACGTTGCCGCGCGCTTGTTCCACCGCCTTGCGGATGAGGGCGGTTTCCACGTCCTTGAGCGGCACGGCCGTGCCCGATGCGTTCATGGGCGAGCGCTCGCCGCCCGCGTTGAGGCGCGCATGCACGTTGAGTCGCAGACCGGACCACAGCGGCACCTCCAGCGCGTTGCGCTGGGCGCGCGCGGCGTCGAACAGGGTTTCCAGCGGCACGGCAAACACATCGGTGCAATGGCCCGCTCGGCCCAGTGGCGCGATGCCCAGCATGTCGGCGGCCGGCCGGTTCAGGCCGGTGATGTGGCCGTCGGCGTCCACACACACCAGACCGTCGCTGTCGCTGCCCAGCGACTGGCCGGGCCAGTTCAGGCTCAGCAGGAGACGGTGGGGTCGGGCCAGCGCCAGCGCGTTTTCGATGCTGCGCGCCGACTGCGTGACCAGGTGCTTGAGGGCGGGTTGTTCGACCACGTTCACGCCGGTGAGGTCGAGCATGCCCACGCACTGGCCGTCAGGTCCCCAGATGGGCGCGCCGGCGCAGCTGTAGACGCTGGTGGCGTCAAAGAAATGTTCGCCACGGTGCAACCACACCGGCTGCAACTCGGCCAGCGTGGTCCCGATGGCGGTGGTGCCCACGGCGCGCTCCGACAGGTCCACCCCCACACGCGCGATGTTGGATGCCTGCGGGTTGTGCCGGTCCACCGGGCCGTTCACGTCGATCACCATGCCGCTGGCGTCGGTGAGGATGGCGAAGTAGCGCGTGTTGGCCATGGCCCGCGTGAGCGACTGGATCACCGGCGCCGCGGCCCGCAGCAGCGGCTGGTTGGCGTCGATGGCGTTGCGCACCACGCTGTGCGTGACCGCATCGAACGCAATGGGCTGGTGCGGGTTGAAGCCCATGCCCAGGCAGCGACGCCAGGACCGGTCGATCCAAGGTGAGAGTTCCGCCGGCGCGCTGGGCTCGCGCGTGTCCAGCACCGACCTGCGTGCCTGCTCGATCAAGGCCAGGCGGTGCGGGTGGGTCAGGGGTGGCTGGGTGTTCAACGTCACAACGGAATTAAAGCAGCGTTTGAACGTCCCCGCACGGGCATCAACCGCTCACGGGATCGGTGTTAACCCCCGGCGCGGGCTCCGGCCAGCGGCAGACCCAGCCCGTGTCGCGCGCCAGGGCGTTCAGGTCGTCGGGCGTGTCGAGGTCGCGCGTGTGGTGCGGGTTGTCCACGGCCCAGGACAAGGTGGCGTGTGGGTGCGCCGCGCGCCATTGCCGCAAGCTGGAGCCGGGCGAGGCCAGCAGGTCGGAGCGCACCGCGGCGTCGAACATGACCGGATGGCCGGGCACGCCGTTCACCATGGGCACCAGCACCTGGCAGCCGGACGGGCGGCGCTGGAAGGCGTCGAGCACGGCACCGATGTCGGCTGCGTTGATCAGCGGTTGGTCGGCCAGCAGCACCATGACGGCCTGCACGTCGTTGCCAAGTGCGTGCAGCCCGATGTGCAGCGACGAAGCCGGGTCGTCTTCGGGCGCGGGGTTGATCACCTGGCGCAGTGTCAGGTGCTCGGGCCATTGCGCCAGGTGCGCCTGGATCTCGGCGGCGTGGTGGCCGAGCACCAGCACCGGCGTGTGCAGCCCCAGGCTGCGCACCGAGCGCACCAGGCGCTCCAGCAGGCTGTGGCCCTCCACCTCCAGCAAACACTTGGCCCGCCCGCCCATGCGCCGGCCGGCGCCGGCGGCCAGGATGAGCACCCCCGTGCGAAGCGGTTGCAATGCCTGGGAGGGACTCACGGTGAGGTGGTGGGCGAAAAGCAGGTCGGGCCCGACGCTTCGGCGGTGCCGTCGGTGCGTGCGTTCTTGGCGTGGGCGACACCCATGTCGCGCGGCAAGGGCACGCCGTTCTTCACCGCCAGCACCTCGGCCATGATGCTCACCGCGATCTCTGGGGGTGTCTTGCTGCCGATGTAAATGCCGATCGGCCCGCGCAGCCGGGCCAGGCTCTCGGCCGTCTGGTCGAAGTGTTCGATCATGCGGGCGTGGCGGGCGTCGTTGTTGCGGCGCGAACCGATGGCACCCACGTAAAAGGCCTGCGTGTCCAGCGCTTCGAGCAGGGCGAGGTCGTCGAGTTTGGGGTCGTGCGTGAGCGCGATCACGCAGCTGCGCCGGTCCACCTTGAAGTCGCGCACCACATCGTCGGGCATGCCGGTGAGCAGCGCCACACCGGGTACCGACCAGGCCGCGCGGTACTCCTCGCGCGGGTCGCACACGGTCACGGCGAAGCCACTGAACAAGGCCATGGTGGCGAGGTACTCGGTGAGCTGACCCGCGCCGATCAGCAGCATGCGGTACTCGGGGCCGAAGGTGTTGGCGAGCACCTCACCGTCGTCGATCAAGGGCGATGGCGCGGTGACCGCGCGCAGCTCCACACGACCGGTGGCCATCATGGTGCGTCGCTGCACCATTTGACCTTCGGCCAGGGTCTGTACCAGCGCGTGCAGCAAGTCCGGGTCGGGGTTGAATTCGAGCACCAGCTCCAGCGTGCCGCCGCAGGGCAGGCCGAAACGGTGGGCCTCATCCGCGCTCACGCCGTAGGTCACGCGCTGCGGCGTGCTGTCGGGAATCTCGTGGGTGATGCCCGCCGCACTCGCGCTGGCGTCGGTCTGGTGGGCGCGGCTGTAGCGGTAGATCAGGTCGTCCTCGATGCAGCCGCCCGAGACCGAGCCCACCACCGCGCCGCTCTCGCACAGCGCCATGATCGAGCCCACCGGGCGTGGTGACGAGCCCCAGGTGCGCACCACGGTGGCGAGCAGGGCGCGTTGCCCCTGGTTGCGCCAGCCGTGCAGCGTGCGCAGGACGGTGACGTCGAGGTTTTCCATGTGGGTGGGTTCCTTCAGCCCCGTGTGGCCATGTACACCGCTGCCGCCACGAGGACGGCGATGGTACCCCACACCCAGGCCGGCAGGCCGGCTTTGGCCGCGGGCGCGGGCAGGGTCAGCACCTCGCCGGCAGCGGCCGGGTAGCGGCGCTGCAACTCTTCCTCGAAGCGGCGGAAAAAGTCTTCTGCGAGCGACTTGGCTGCGCCGTCGATCAGTCGCTGGCCGAGCTGCGCGATCTTGCCGCCCACGGTGGAGTGCACGGTGTAGCTGAGTTCGCAGCCACCGGCGTGGGGTGTGAGCAGCACCGCCGACTCGCCCTTGCCGAAACCGGCCACACCGCCTTGCGCATCGAAGCCGAGCTTGTACGACGCCGGGGGCACGATGTCGGAGAGCACGACGCGGCCGTTGAAGCGCGCGGCCACCGGTCCGATCTTGATGGCGGTGCCCACGGCGTAGGTGTTTTCGCCCGTGAGCTCGAACTTCTCGCAGCCCGGGATGCAGGTCTTGAGAATTTCCGGGTTGTTGAGCGCTTCCCAGGCCTGTTGTTGTGTCACGGCGAGTTGCCGGGTGCCTTGCATGTCCACGTTGATGTCTCCGGTGGGTGATGAAAAAAAATCAGGCGCGCTGCATCAGCGCGGCCATCGAGCGCGCCAGGTCTTCCAGGCGGCTGAGGTTGTGCACGGCCAGCGCGCCGTCGGCATGCCGTTGCAACACCGCCGCTCCGCTGGCCAGCGGTTGGTAACCATCGAAACGCAGCAGGGGGTTGAGCCACAGCAACTGGCGGCTGTGGCGCTTGATCCATTGCAGTTCGTTGTCCAGTGCATCGGGTTCGCCGGTGTCCAGGCCGTCGGTGATGAGCAGCACCACGGTGCGCCGGCCCACCAGCACGCGGCGGTGGTGGGTGCGCAGGTCGGCGAGCGATGCACCCAGGCGTGTGCCACCGGCGAAGTCGTCGATCGCGTCATTGGCCAGGGTCAGCATCTGGTCGGTGTCGCTGTGGCGGAAGGCGGTGCGCAGGTCGGTGAGCTGGGTGCCGAAGGCGAACGCCGCGCGCGGTGTGCCGCGCGTGGCCTGGTGCAGAAAGGCGAGCAGCAGGCGGGCGTAACGCTCCATCGATCCCGAGATGTCGACCAGGATCAGCAGCGGCAACGGCTGCAGGCGGCGTGTCTTCATCGGAACGTGCAGCAGCTCACCGTCAAACCGCCGAGCCTGTTGCAAGGCCCTTGGCCAGTTGGGTCGGTGGCCGCGCGTGCCGGCGCGTTCCCGCCGTGAGCGAACCGGGGGTAACGGCAGCGGGATCTCGCGCACCAGCTGCTCGACCAGGCGGAACTCGCTGGCCGAGAGGCCGGCAAAGTCGGCGTGGCGCAGGCGTTGCTGGTCGCTCGCGCTCATGGCTGCATCGAACTTCAGATCGGTCTCGCCCTGGTTGGGCGTGCGCGCTTTCAGGCCCGCCACGCTCAGGGCTTCCTGCACGCGTGCCTTGCGCCGCACCGGATGCGCCTTGGTGGCCTTGGGCAGCATCTGCGAGAGCAGTTGTTGCGCCAGCTCGGGGTTGCGAAAAAAAGCCTCGAACATCTCGCCGAACACGCCCAGGTCTTGCTGGCGGCTCACCAGCACGGCCTCGAGTGCGGCGCGCAGGTCGTCCTTGCGCTCCACGCCCACCGCCTGTGTGGCGTTGATGGCCAGCGCCAAGCGGCTGCTGTCCACCGGCACACCGGCGCGACGCAATGCACGGCCAAACGCGGTGATGTGGTCGGGCAGCTTGCCGCTGCGCGCGTCGCCAAGGATCATGACGAAGGCCTCAGACGGGTTCAGGTGCCAGCAATTGATCGAGCATGGGCAACAGGGCGGCCACATCGTCCCGCTGCTTGAACAGGATGCCGGCGGTGTCCTGGATCACTTCGGGGTCAAGCGTGAGGGTGTCGAGCGCCACCAGGGCCTTGGCCCACTCCACGCTTTCTGCGATGCCTGGGCCGCGCTGGAAGGCGTTGGAAAACGGCTGGCTGCGCAGGCGCGAGACGAAGCGCGACACCTCCTCGGTGAGTTGTTTGCTCGCCTGCGGCACCTGGCTTCGCACGATGGCGAGTTCACGTTCGCGCTCGGGGTAGTCCAGCCACTGGTACAGACAGCGGCGCTTCACGGCGTCGTTGAGGTCGCGCGTGCGGTTGCTGGTGAGGATGGTCAGCGGCGCGACCACCGCCGAGATGGTGCCGAGCTCTGGAATGCTCACCTGGTATTCGCCCAGATACTCCAGCAGGAAGGCTTCGAAGGGTTCGTCGGCCCGGTCGACCTCGTCGATCAGCAGCACCGCGCCGGGCGCCGGTGTTTGCAGGGCCTGCAGCAGCGGGCGGCGGATCAAATAGCGCGCCTGATAGACCTCACGCTCGATCTCGTCGGGCGTGGCCGTGCTCTGAGCGGCGCGCATGTGCAGCAGCTGCGCGGTGTGGTTCCATTCGTAGAGCGCTTCCCGCTGCTCCATGCCGTCGTAACACTGCAGGCGCACCAGCGGTCGGCTCAGCACCCGGGCCAGGGCCTTGGCCAGCTCGGTCTTGCCCACGCCAGGTTCGCCTTCGAGCAGCAGCGGGCGCTGCAGCTTGATCGCGAGGAACACGGCGGTGGCCAGCCGCCGTGGTGCGTGGTATCCCACGCCTTGCAGGGCGTGGGTCAGGCTGTCGATGGAGTCCACAGCCGGGGTGGCGGGCGACGTGCTCACGCGTTGGCCAGCGCCACCGCCACCTGCGTCTGCACCTTGATGAGGTGCGTGCGGTAGGCCTGGCTCGCGTGGAGGTCGCCGTTGACTTCGCTGGCGTCGATCACCACCGCGTCCACCGCATCGGGCGTGAAGCGCTGGTTGAGCGCTGCCTCCAACCCCGCGTGGCGGAACACGCCGTTGCCGGTGCCGGTGATGGCCACGCGCACGCCGCCCGCGGTCTGTGCCACGAAGACGCCCACCAGCGCAAAGCGCGAAGCGGGCTGGCGGAACTTGGCGTACGCCGATCTGGTGGGCACGGGGAAACTGATCGCGGTGATCAGCTCACCCGCATCGAGGGCCGTGGTGTAGAGGCCCTGGAAGAAATCGTCGGCGGCGATGGTGCGGCGGTCGGTGTGCACCGTGGCGCCCAGGCCCAGCACCGCGCTGGGGTAGCAGGCGGCGGGGTCGTTGTTGGCCACCGAGCCGCCCATGGTGCCCATGGCACGCACCTGGCGGTCGCCGATGCCGTCGGCCAGCGCGGCCAGCCCGGGGATGTGCTTGCGCACGTCGGCGTGGTTGGCCACTTCCTGGTGGCGGGTCATGGCGCCGATGACGACGTTCTGACCCGCCACCTTGATACCGCGCAGCTCGGCCACATGGCCGAGATCCACCAGCTGTTCGGGCTGCATGAGCCGCTGCTTCATCGAGGCGAGCATGGTCTGGCCACCGGCCAGGGCCTGCGCGCCGCCCGCGGTCAGGCGTTTGGCGTCGGCCAGGGTGGTGGGTTGTTCAAGGGTGAATGCGTACATGGTGTGGTCTCCTTATGGCTTGGCGGACTGGATGGCCGTCCACACACGGTTCGGGCTGGCCGGCATGTCGAGGTCTTTGACGCCCAGCGGCGCCAGGGCATCCAGCACCGCGTTGATCACCGCCGGCGGCGAGCCGATGGCACCGGCTTCGCCGCAGCCCTTGGTCCCCAGCGGGTTGGTGGTGCAGGGCGTGCACACGTGGCCCAGGGTGAACTCGGGGAAATCGTCGGCGCGCGGCATGGCGTAGTCCATGAACGAACCGGTCACGAGCTGGCCGGTTTCGCGGTCGTACACGCACTGCTCCATGAGGGCCTGCCCGATGCCCTGCACCAGGCCGCCGTGCACCTGTCCCTCGACAATCATCGGGTTGATGATGGTGCCGAAGTCGTCCACGGCGGTGAAGCGGTCGACCCGCACCACGCCGGTGTTGGGGTCAATCTCGACCTCGCAGATGTGGGTGCCGGCGGGGTAGGTGAAGTTGGTCGGGTCGTAAAACGCGGTCTCGTTCAGGCCCGGCTCGAGTTTGTCCAGCGGGTAGTTGTGTGGCACGTACGCGGTGAGCGCCACCTGCCCGAAGGTGACCTTCTTGTCGGTGCCTTTCACGGTGAACTCGCCACCGGCGAACTCCACGTCGGCGTCGCTGGCTTCCATCAAGTGGGCTGCGATCTTCTTGGCCTTGGCTTCGATCTTGTCGAGCGCCCGCATGATCGCCGCACCGCCCACACTGATGGAGCGTGAGCCGTAGGTGCCCATGCCGAAGGGCACGCGCCCGGTGTCGCCGTGCACGATGTCGACCATCGAAGGGTCCATGCCCAGGCGGGAAGCCACCACCTGCGCAAACGTGGTTTCGTGGCCCTGGCCGTGGCTGTGCGATCCGGTGAAAACGGTCACGCTGCCGGTGGGGTGCACGCGCACCTCGCCGCACTCGAACAGGCCGGCGCGCGCACCGAGCGCGCCCGCGATGTTCGACGGAGCCAGGCCGCAAGCCTCGATGTAGCTGCTGTAGCCCACGCCCCGCACCAGACCTTTGGCGGCGGACGCGGCCTTGCGCGCCGGCAGGCCGGCGATGTCGTGGAGCTCGTTGGCCTTTTGCAGGCACTGCGGGAAATCACCGGTGTCGTACTGCAGGGCCACCGGCGTCTGGTACGGAAACTCGGTGATGAAGTTGCGCCGGCGGATCTCGTCCTGCGACAGGCCGGTTTCCCACGCTGCGCGGCTCACGATGCGCTCCAGCAGATACGTGGCCTCGGGCCGGCCGGCGCCGCGGTAGGCGTCCACCGGGGCGGTGTTGGTGAACCAGGCGTCCACTTCCACGTACACCTGCGGCGTGGCGTACTGGCCGGCCAGCAGCGTGGCGTACAGGATGGTCGGCACGGCGGTGGAGAAGGTGGAGAGGTAGGCGCCGAGGTTGGCGTCGGTGTGCACCTTGAAGGCGAGGAACTTGCCGTCCTTATCAAGCGCCATCTCCGCGTGGGTCACGTGGTCGCGGCCGTGCGCGTCGCACAGGAAAGCTTCCGAGCGGTCGCAGTTCCACTTGATCGCGCAGTTGAGCTTTTTCGCTGCCCAGGTGAGGCACACGTCTTCGGCGTACAGGTAGATCTTGGCGCCGAAGCCGCCGCCCACGTCGGGCGCGATCACGCGCACTTTGTGCTCGGGCAGGCCCATCACGAAAGCGGTGAGCAGCAGGCGCTCCACGTGCGGGTTCTGGTTCGAGACGTACAGCGTGTAGTCGTCACCGGCGCGGTTGTACGAGCCGATCACCGCGCGCGGCTCCATCGGGTTGGGCACCAGGCGGTTGTTGACCAGGTCGATCTTGGTGACGTGCGCGGCGTTGGCGAACGCGGCGTCCACCTGGCCCTGATCGCCAATGGACCACTTGTAGCAGTGGTTGCCGGGTGCAGCGTCGTGCAGCGCGGTGGCGCTGGGCTTCATGGCGTCGCGCACGTCCACGACGGCCGGCAGCGATTCGTAGTCCACCACCACGAGCTCGGCGGCGTTCTTGGCCTGTTCCAGCGTCTCGGCCACGACCATGACCACGTGGTCACCCACGTAGCGCACCTTGCCGTGCGCCAGGATCGGATGGGGCGGCTCCTTCATGGGCTGGCCCTGGGTGTCCGTGATCAACCAGCCGCAGGGCAGGCCGCCGATCTTGTCGGCGGCGACGTCTTCACCGTCGAAGACGCCGACCACACCGGGCGCGGCGAGTGCGGCGGTCTTGTCGATGCGGATGATCTTGGCGTGGGCGTGCGGCGAGCGCACAAACACCGCCTGGCGCATGTTGGCCAGCACGATGTCGTCGGTGTACTGGCCGGCGCCGGTGAGGAAGCGGTAGTCCTCCTTGCGCAGGAGGGATTCCCCGATGTGGGGGAGCTTGGCGAAGTCGATGGCACCCATGTTGTTGGCTCCTTATGCCTTGAGCGCAGCGGCGCCCTGTTGAACGGCTTTGACGATGTTCTGGTAACCGGTGCAGCGGCACAGGTTGCCCTCCAGGCCCTCGCGGATATCGCGGGCGCTGGCGTCGGGATGGCTTTTGCACAGGCTGATCGAGCTCATCACCATGCCCGGCGTGCAGAAGCCGCATTGCAGACCGTGGCAGTCCTTGAAGGCGGCCTGCATGGGGTGCATGGTGCCGTCGGCAGCGGCCAGGCCTTCGATGGTGGTCACTTCGCTGCCGGCGGCCTGGGCCAGGAGCATGTTGCAGGACTTCACCGCGCGACCGTCCAGCAGCACCGTGCAGGCGCCGCATTGCGCGGTGTCGCAACCCACGTGGGTGCCGGTGAGCTTGAGGTGCTCGCGGAGGGTTTGAACGAGCAGCGTGTGGGGCGCTGCATCCACGGTCACGGCCCGGCCGTTGACTTTCAGTTGGACCTGCATGTCTGTCTCCTTGGTGGTTGAACGAGCGCGAGTGAAACACGCTCGATTGACCGCCGAATTGAGTGATAACCCTCAATTCAATTGACTGCTTTCAATCATTCTCAATTTGAGACATGAGGCATTTCGATAAATGGTCGATGGGGTATTTCAATTAACTTGAATTGATATGGATTGAATTCATAAGTTGGCTTATGCATTGCAAATCATGGGCTCCGGCTCCGCGATCGGGCTTGGTCCCAACGCTCAACCGTGCCATGTACCCCAGCAAAGCGCTCGGACATGGCGCTCCGCCGGGTCGAAAAAACGTGTCTCAAACTGAGACTTTTTGAAAGCCCACCCTTCAATTGCGGGTAAACCCTGAATATGAATTCCGGTCGCAACCAAACAATCGTATGAAGAGGTCTGCATAAAGCACCCCACGGACAGCCCTCTACCCACACCCGGAGACACGTATGCAAAAAGTCCTACACATCAACCCCGACAAATGCACCGGCTGCCTGCAGTGCGAAATGGCCTGTTCGTTCGAGAACTACGGCACCTACGCCACGTCGAAGTCGCGCATCAAGGTGTTTGACTTCCACCACACCGGCAAGAAAGTGCCCTACACCTGCACGCAGTGCGACGAGGCATGGTGCCTGCACGCCTGCCCGGTGGAGGCCATCACGGTCGACAAGATGACCGGTGCCAAGGTGGTGAACGAAACCACCTGCGTCGGCTGCAAGGTCTGCACCATCGCCTGCCCCTTCGGCACGATCAACTACGTTCAGGAAACCGGCAAGGTCCAGAAGTGCGACCTGTGCGGTGGCGAGCCGGCCTGCGCCGAAGCCTGCCCGACCGCCGCCATCACGTTCATCGATGCCAACTGGACCGGCATGGACAAGATGAAGCAGTGGGCCGACAAGCTGGGCAACCAGCCGTCCGCAGCGTAATCCCACCCACACAAAAGGAGCATCAACATGTCATGGGCTGGAAAAATTCTCCGCGTCAACCTGACCGCGGGCACCGTGAAGACCGAAGCGCTGAACACCGAGTGGGCACGTTCCTACATCGGCTCGCGCGGTCTGGGCAGCAAGTACCTGGTGACCGAGGTCGACCCCAAGGTCGACCCGCTGTCGCCTGAGAACAAGATCATCTGGGCCACCGGTCCACTCACCGGCACGATGGCCTCCACCGGCGGCCGCTACACCGTCATCACCAAGGGTCCGCTGACCGGCGCCATTGCCTGCTCGAACTCGGGCGGCTACTGGGGCGCCGAGCTCAAGATGGCCGGCTGGGACATGATCATCTTCGAGGGCAAGTCCCCGAAGCCGGTGTACCTCTACATCAACGACGACGAAGTGGAACTGCGCGACGCAGGTCACCTCTGGGGCCAGAGCGTCTGGAAGACCGAGGAAGTCCTCAAGTCCAGCCTGCAGGACCCACTGGTGCGCGTGTCGAGCATCGGCAAGGCCGGTGAGAACGGCGTGTTGTACGCGGCCGTGGTGAACGACCTGCACCGCGCGGCCGGCCGCTCGGGCGTGGGCGCCGTCATGGGCAGCAAGAACCTGAAGGCGATTGCGGTGCGCGGCACCAAGGGCGTGGGCAACATCCGCGACCCCAAGGCTTTCATGAAGACCACCTTCGAGAAGAAGAAGATCCTGGCCGAGAACGCCGTGACGGGTCAGGGCCTGCCGGCCTACGGCACCCAGGTGCTCATGAACGTGATCAACGAGATCGGCGCGCTGCCCACCCGCAACCACCGCGATGTGCAGTTCGAAGGCGCCAAGGACATCTCGGCCGAAGCCATGGTCACGCCGCGCGAGAGCGACGGCAAGAAGCACCTGGTGACCAACCAGGCCTGCTTCGGTTGCACGATTGCGTGTGGTCGCATCAGCAAGATGGACGAGAACCATTTCACCGTGAAGAACAAGCCGCAGTACTGGGGCGCCAACGGTGGCCTGGAATACGAAGCGGCCTGGGCACTGGGTGCAGCCAACGGCGTGAACGATCTGGAAGCCCTGCAATACGCCAACCTGCTGTGCAACGAAGAGGGCTTTGACCCGATCAGTTTCGGTGCCACCGTGGGCGCGGTGATGGAGCTCTACGAAATGGGCGTGCTCACCCAGGAGCAGCTCGGCATCGACGCCAAGTTCGGCTCGGCGCAAGCGCTGGCCCACTTCGCCGAAATCACCGCCCGGGGCGAAGGCTTCGGCAAGGAAATCGGCCTGGGCTCGGCCCGTCTGACCAAGAAGTACGGTCACCCCGACCTCTCGATGAGCGTCAAGGGCCAGGAATTCCCGGCCTACGACGGTCGTGCGATCCAGGGCATCGGCCTGGCGTACGCCACCTCCAACCGCGGTGCCTGCCACCTGCGCGGCTACACCATCGCGTCAGAAGTGCTGGGCATCCCGGTCAAGACCGATCCGGTCGAGAGCGAAGGCAAGCCGGAGCTGGTCAAGGCGTTCCAGGACGCCACCGCCGCGTTCGACTCATCGGGCCTGTGCGTTTTCACCACCTTCGCCTGGGGCGTGGCCGATCTGGCACCGCAGCTGCAGGCCGCGTGCAACGAAGAGTTCACCACCGAAGAGCTGGAGAAGATCGGTGAGCGCATCTGGAACATGGAGCGCGAGTTCAACAACGCCGCCGGCTTCACGGCCAAGGACGACAGCCTGCCCAAGCGACTGCTGACCGAAGCCGCCAAGACCGGTGCCTCCAAAGGCATGGTCAGCAAGCTGCCCGAGATGCTGCCCAAGTACTACGCCGCACGCGGCTGGGACACCGAAGGCCGCCCCACCGCCGAGACCCGGGCGCGCTTGAGCCTGTGAGGTTCGGTCCGCAGCATCCTTTGGCCTGAACCCAGGGGGCAGTCACCACGCTGCCCCCTTTCTTTTTTTTCGAGGAGACACGACATGCACCACGTCATCCTGGGCGCTGGCCCCGCCGGTGTCATTGCCGCCGAGACCATCCGCAAGCACGCCCCCGCCGACACCATCACCCTGGTGGGCGACGAGGCCGAGCCACCGTATTCGCGCATGGCCATTCCCTACCTGCTGATCGGCAACGTCAAGGAAACCGGCACCTACCTGCGCAAGAGCCTCACGCACTACACCGATCTGCGCATCGACCAGGTGCCCGGCCGCGCCACCAAGGTGGACGCGCAAGCGCGCACCGTCACGCTGGACAACGGCAAGACACTGTCGTTCGACAAGCTGCTGATCGCCACCGGTTCGCACCCTGTGCGCCCGCCGATTCCCGGCATGGACTCGCCCGGCGTGCACCCCTGCTGGACGCTGGAAGACGCGCGCGCCATCATGGCCCTGGCCCAACCGGGTGCCCGCGTGTTGCAGATGGGCGCGGGCTTCATCGGCTGCATCATCATGGAAGCACTGGCCGCGCGTGGCGTGGAACTGAGCGTGGTGGAGATGGGCGACCGCATGGTGCCGCGCATGATGGGCCCCACCGCCGGCGGCATGATCCGCGACTGGTGCGAAAAGAAGGGCGTCAAGGTGTTCACCGGCACCAAGGTCGAAGCGATCGAGGTTGTCTCCAACGAGCCTGCCGGCATCGTGGGCAAGCTGGCCAATGCCATGGGGCTGGGCTCGTCGGAGCCGGCCAAGGGTTTGCGTGTGAAGCTCTCGGACGGTCAGACGGTGGAGGCCGACCTCGTGATCAGCGCCACCGGCGTGCGCCCGGCCATCGGTTTTCTGAAAGACTCCGGCATCACCTGTCTCGTGGGTGTGCTCACCGACGAGCACCTGCAGACCAATGTGCCCGGTATCTACGCCGCGGGTGACTGCGCCGAAGCGTTCGACAAGGTCAGCGGCAAGACCATCGTGAGCGCCATCCAGCCCAACGCTGCGGAGCAGGCGCGTGTGGCCGCGCTCAACATGGTGGGCCAGAAGGCCGACCTCAAGGGTGTGACGCAGATCAACGTGCTCGACACGCTGGGCCTGATTTCCACGAGCTTCGGCAACTGGGAAGGTGTCGCGGGTGGCGAACATGCCGAGCTCACCGACAAGGCCGGTGGCCGCCACCTGAGTCTGCAGTTCCAGGGCGACGTGATGGTCGGTTGCAACTCGGTGGGCTGGACCGAGCACGTGGGCGTGATGCGCGGCCTGGTCGAAGGCCAGGTGAAGCTGGGCGAATGGAAAGAACGCCTGATGCACGATCCGACCAAACTCATGGACGCCTATCTCGCGAGTGCGCAGGGTCAGGGTCAATGGGCAGGCGCCGCAGATGAACGCAGGCGTTGAGAATCATGTGTCCCTTTCTCCGTTCGCCCTGAGCCTGTCGCAGGGCCTTCTGCCTCCATGAACATCACCTTCAAACTGTTCGCCACGCTCACCGACTACCTGCCCCCCGAGGCCCGGCGCAGCAACCAGGTGTCGCTGGACATCGACCCGGCCACACCCATCAGCCAGATCATCGAACCCTTCGGCCTGCCGCCCAAGCTGGTGCACCTGGTGCTGGTGAACGGCAAGTACATCCAGCCCGACGAGCGCTTGAGCGCCACGCTGGTCGAAGGCGACGTGCTGGCCATCTGGCCGCCGATCGCCGGAGGCTGACGCGGTGCAGTCGAGTTACGCGGAGCGCTTCGAGCGCGACATGGGCTGCACCGAGGCCGAGTGGCTGGGCTGGTTGCCGGCCGCGGTGGGCGCGTGCGTGTGGCGCCGCGAGGGCAGTCAAGCCGACATCGAGGTGCCGCCCGGGCGGCTCTCGGTGAGCTGGGCGCCGCAGCCGCCGCGCGTGATCGCGCTCATGCGCATGCCGGTGCTTCGGGTGAGCTTTGTGTTCAGAGGACTGGACGCCGAGCAGCGCTACGCCTTCATGAAACGCTTCGACCTCTACATGCAGCGCGGCGGGGGCTGAGGCCAGCCCGCCCTGCGCAGGTTCACTTGGGTCGTGGCCGGGGGCGATCGGGCTGCAAGGCCTGCAGGCGGCCGCCGCGCAGATCGGCAGCCACCGCAGCCAGGGCCTGGGCGGCCTGCCGCGTTTCTTCCTGCACATCGAGATCGCGGTCGAGCGCCTCGTGGCTGGTGGCGTAGGGCTCAAAGTAGCCGATGTAGCGATCCAGCCGGGCCACCGCGCCGGCGTCGACGAAGCCCATCCAGTCGAGCCAGTCGCACAGCGATCGGCGGGAGCCTTCAATGCCCGCCACGTCGCCGTGGACCACCACGCCGTAGGCCCGGCCGGCCAGGTGCTTGGGGTAGTCCCAGCCCGCCATCTCGAGCGTTTTGGCCAGCGCAGCCTGCTTGCCACCGGTGGAAGTCGGGTCCGGGTTGCCGCCGTCGGCACACACCAGGCGGTCGATCATCAGCTTGAGCGGGCCCGGGCTCTGGTACCAGTAGACCGGGGTGACGATCAGCACCGCGTGCGCGGCGGTCCAGCGCTCGTAGATCTCGGCCATCCAGTCGTGCGTCTGGCCCAGCGCGTGGTTGGGGTAACAGCTGCAGGGCCAGTGGCACAGCGGCATGGCGGTGGACACGCAGCCCTTGCAGGGGTGGATGTGGAGCTGGTATTCGGACGTGACCAGACTCAGGTCCAGCACATCGCACTCCACGCCGGCGGCCTCCAGCGCTTCGCGCGCGATCTGCGTGAGTCGAAAGCTCTTGGACATCTCGCCGGGGCAGGTGCCGTCGTTGCGCGCCGAGCCGCAGACCAGCAGCGCGCGGGTGGGGGTGTCGGCCAGCGCCCAGCGTGCCTGCGCCGCGTCGATGCGGGCCTTCGTGGCCACCCATTCCGTCGAGAGATCGTAGGCCGGGTCGGTGTAGCCCGCGCCCGCCTTCTGTGTGAAAGGTGCCTTGCGGCCTTCGTTGTAGGCCTCCCAGGCGATCGCTTCCATGCGGACGATGGCCGCGTCTTCGGCCCGGTAGGCCGGGTCGATGAAGGATGCGCGGAAACGCGCACCAAACGTTTCGCGGCTCAGGGTGTCGGGTGCTTGCCCGGTGCGGATGGTGGTCATGGTGCGGGCTCAGGTTCGAGGGAGCCCACTGTCGACGCAGGGCGGCTTCACGTCTGTTCGCTACCGAACCGGCCCCGCAGCCGGTGGCGCATGTTTCAGCCCAGCGTCTTGATGCCCAGCCAGGTCAGCAGCAGCGAGCCGAACAGGTGCAGCCCGGCCACACCGCTGGCCATCAACACGCGGCCTTGTTGCAGCAGCGTGATCACTTCGATGGAAAACGTGGAGAAGGTGGTGAGCGCGCCCAGCAGGCCCGTGACGATGGCCAGCCGCCACACCGGGTCGAGTTGCGGCTGCGCCTGGAAGAACGCGAAAGCGAGGCCGATGGCATAGGCGCCGATCCAGTTGGCCGCCAGCGTGCCCCAGGGCAGGAGCGCGCCGGGTGTGGTGAGCCACAAGCCCAGCCGCCATCTGGCCAGCGCGCCCACGCAGGCGCCCAGGCAGATGGCGATGACGCTGGGCAGGGTGTTCATGGCTCAGGGCTCAGAAGGGTGGGCCTTCGTCGTCGCCGTCGGTGGTCACGGCAGCGGGCTGCATCGCAGCCGGTGCGTCACTCGCGGGCGCAGCGCCAAACGCCATCTCGCCACCCAGCGCGTCCACCAGTTCGGGCAGCAGTTTCTGCAGTTCGCCGGTGGACAGGGCCACGTCGGCGTCGAAACCGTTTTCACCTTCGTCGGGTCGGCCGTCGAACACGCCTTCGAGGAAGTTGATCTTTTTCAGCTGCAGCGATTCGGTGAGCAAAAAGCCGATGCGGCCTTCCCAGCTCAGCGCCAGGCGCGTGGGCAGCTTGCCCTCGGTGATGTGCTGGCGCACCTCGTCGGTGGCGAGGTTGTGGCGGGTGAACTTCACCGACGACTTTTCTTCGTCGCCCGACTTGAGTTCACATTCGCGCTCCACCGCAAAACCGCCCGGCCATTCGTCCGGGGTGGTGGCCGACAACCATTGCGTCATGGCGGTCTGCGGCGTCACGGCGGTCTGCAGCAGGGTGATGACGAGGCCGTCAAAGGCGCGCACCAGCGCCGTCACCACCTCGTCGATCTTGCCCTGGCTGCTGGCGTCCGTGACCAGCCAGCCGTTCTCCAGATCGAGCCAGACCCACACGTTCATCTGGCGTGCAAACGCCTGGGGCAGCAGGGCCAGCAGCGCGTCTTCGCGCAGGGCCTTGGTTTCCTTCTTGCCGGGCTTGCGGCCGGTGGTGGCCTCGATGTGGTCGGCTTCTTCCTGCGCCTTCTTTTTCACCACCGAGCCGGGCACACCCTTGGTCTCGATCTGGAGTTTGAGGATGCGCTGGCCCGCGACCGCTTCCACCAGCGGACCATGAGCCTCACCGCGCGGCTCCACCCAGCCGACCGATTTGTCCTGCGTGGCGCCGCAGGGCTTGAAACGGGCCGCGTCCAGCGCGGCCTCCATGTCTGCCAGCGTCGCGCTCCAGCCGGGCGCGATGCGGTAGATCGTCACATTCTTGAACACGGAAATCCTTGTTGATCTGCAATACGAAAAAGGCCCGCCACGGTGTTCGTGGCGGGCCTTGCATCTTAGGGGATGGCGACGTCACATCCTGGAGGGCAATGAGGTCACGATTTGCGGAAACCACCACAGCAGCAGCAGCGCCAGCACCATGAGGAAGAAGTAGGGCATGCAGACCTTGGCGATCCAGGTGATCTCGCGTTTCGTCATGCCTTGCAGCACAAAGAGGTTGAAACCCACGGGCGGCGTGATCTGCGCCATCTCGACCACGATCACGATGAAGATGCCGAACCAGATCAGGTCGATGCCCGCAGCGGTGACCGTGGGCAGGATCACGCCCATGGTCAGCACGATCATGGAGATGCCGTCCAGAAAACAACCCAGCACGATGTAGAACAAGGCCAGCGCCAGCAGCAGCACACCGGGCGACAGCCCCAGCCCGCTGACGAACTCGGCGAGGTGTCGCGGCAGACCGATGTAGCCCATGGCCAGCGTGAGGAAGGCCGCCCCCGCGAGGATCAGCGCGATCATGCAATAGAGGCGCGTGGCGCCCAGCAAGGAATCGCGAAACGTGGCCCAGTTCAATGAGCCTTGCGCCGCCGAGAGGATGAGCGCACCCACCACGCCCACGGCCGCCGCTTCGGTGGCGGTGGCGATGCCGGTGTAAATGGTGCCGATCACACCGCCGATGAGCAGGATCACCGGGATCAGGTGGCGCGATTCGCTGAGCTTCTGCGCCAGCGTCATGTTCACGTCGCTCTTGGGCACCTGTTTCGGGTTGAGCAAGGCCCAGATCATCAGGTGGCCGCTGAACAGGCCGGCCAGCATGAGGCCGGGCAGCACACCCGCCACGAACAGCTTGGCGATCGACACCTCGGCCGCCACCCCGTAGACGATCATGATGATCGACGGTGGAATGAGAAGGCCCAGCGTGCTGGCACCGCCCAGCGAACCCACGATCTTCTCGGGCGGGTAGCCGCGTTTGGTGAGCTCGGGGATGGTCATCTTCCCGATGGTGGCGCAGGTCGCGGCCGACGATCCGGACACGGCGGCAAAGATGGTGCTGCCCAGGATGTTGGTGTGCAGCAGACGGCCGGGCAGGGCGTTGACCCAGGGTGCGAGGCCGCGGAACATGCTCTCGGACAATTTGGTGCGGAACAGGATCTCGCCCATCCACACGAAGAGCGGCAGCGCGGTCAGCGTCCAGCTGCTGGCCGAGCCCCAGATGGTGATGGCCATGGCATCGCCCGCGGGGCGCGAGGAAAACATCTCCATGCCGATCCAGGCCACGCCCGCGAGCGTGAGGCCGATCCACACACCGCTGCCCAGCAGGGCAAACAGCGCCACGATCAGCAGCGAGGTGACGAGCAGTTCATTCATGGCGGGTCTCCACGCTGTCGTGTGAGCGTTTGCGCAGGAGCTCCAGCACCCACTCGTCGATGAAGGCGATCAGCATCACCGTGGTGCCCACGGCCATGAGGATCTGCGGAATCCACAGCGGCGTGGCGTCGGCCGAGGTAGAGATGTCGTGGAACTGGTGCGACTGCCACGACAGGCGCCAGGTGTAGAAAGCGAGCAGCCCTGCCAGCAGCACAGCCACGGTGAGTGACCACAACTCCAGCCCGCGCCGGGCGCCGCCCGTGAGCTTGCCGATGATCAGCGTCACGCGGATGTGTTCACCGCTCTTGAGCGTGTGGGCCAGCGCCAGAAAGCCGGCACCCGCCATGGCGTAGCCGGCGTAAGCGTCGGTGCCGGGCACGTAGAACTGGAGCATGCGCCCCAGCATGGAGAGCAAGACCATGACCAGCACGCCGATCATGAACAGCGCAGCCAGCCAGGCCGCGCCGAGGTAGAGGGAATCGAGGAGTTTGCGCATGGGAATGTGACTTCAGATGAATGACCCGTTGCGCATGCCCGGGTCCAACCCAGCGGGCACCGCGGAACTGGCTCTGCCAGGCCGCAGGTGCCGCCCCCTGGAGGGGGTCGCGCGGAGCGCGGCGGGGGTGGTCCCCACACCTGCGCGGCGGGGGTGATTACTTCTTGTACGCGTCCAGCATCGCCTGGCCCTCGGGACCGGCCTTCTCCAGCCATTCCTTGAGCATGGTTTCGCCCACCTTCTGCATGTCGGCCTTGAGCGCGGCCGAGGGCGGCTCCACCGCCATGCCGTTGGTCTTGAGGATGGCCAGCGTGTCGGTGTTGACCTTTTGAGAAGCGGCCCAGCCGCGTGCTTCGGCATCGGCGCCGGCTTTGCGCAGCGCGTCCTGCGTGGGCTTGTCCAGCGCGTCAAACGCGCGCTTGTTCACGATGACCGCGTTCTTGGGCAACCAGGCCTGCACGTCGTAGTAGAACTTCAGGTGCTCATACAGCTTGCTGTCCACACCGGTGGCGCCCGAGGTCATGTTGGTTTCGACCGCGCCGGTGGCCAGCGCTTGCGACAGCTCGGCGGCCTGCACCGTGACCGGCTGCGCACCCACCAGTTCGGCGATGCGCGAGGTGGACGGGCTGTACGCGCGCCACTTGCTGCCTTTGAGGTCGGCGCCGCTCATCACAGGCTTCTTGCTGTAAATGCCCTGTGGTGGCCAGGCCACGGTGTAGAGCAGGGTCATGCCTTGTTCGGCCAGCTTCTTTTCCAGGATGGGCTTCTGCGCCTGGTAGAGCTTCATGGAGTCGGCGTAGCTGGTGGCCAGAAAGGGCAGGCCGTCGGCGCCGAACATCTGCCATTCGTTCTGGTAGGCGGCCAGGAGGATTTCGCCGATCTGCGCTTGTCCGCCTTGCACGGCGCGCTTGATCTCGGGTGCCTTGAACAGCGACGCGCCTGGGTGCACCGTGATCTGCAGCTTGCCGCCGGTGGCCTTCTGAACGTCGGCTGCAAACGCGGCCAGGTTCACGGAGTGGAAGTTGGTGGCCGGGTAGGCGGCCGGCAGATCCCACTTGGTCTGGGCGGTGGCGGGCAGGCTCAGGGCCAGCGCAGAGGCGGCCAGGGTGACGCTGAACAGACGACGTTTCATGGTGAAGGCTCCGTTGAATGGGGTGGGAACTGAGGGACAGGGCAGCGGATGGACTCTATCGGCGAGCGGACGAAGTGTGATCGGTGTTTTCCCTATATGTCAACAAATTAATGGCAAATCGTCGGCAAAAAACATAAACTGCGCCGCACCTCTTCAAGGCATCCCACACCATGGCCCGTACCAAAGCAAACACCAAGCCACCTGCACTGCCATCGCAACCCATCGTGTCCTCGGCGCACCTGGTGTCGCCGCACAGCGCAGAGATGAGCGAGTTCGAATTCGGCCTCATCGTCTCGGGCAATGCGTTTCACCGCTGGGTGGTGCACTGCATGAGCGCGGCCGGCCTCAAGGACCTCACGGCGCTGGACGTGCTGGTGCTGCACCACGTGACGCACCGCGCACGGGACAAACGCCTGGCCGACATCGCCTTCATCATGAACGTGGAAGACACGCACCTCATCAACTATTCCTTGAAGAAGCTGCAGGCGTTGGGTGTGGTGCTCTCCAGCAAGAACGGCAAGGAAGTCACCTACGGTCCCACCGAAGAAGGCAAGGCCTATGTGACGCGCTACCGCGAGATCCGCGACAGCTGCCTCATCAACGCACTCAAGGCCGACGACGCGCTCAACCACGACATCGGAGAGCTCGCACGCCTGTTGCGCGTGCTCTCCGGCATCTACGACCAGGCAGCCCGGTCTGCCGCATCTTTGTGAACACCATGACGACGACCCACATCGACCCCCGCTGGCAGTTCTGGATCGACCGCGGCGGCACCTTCACCGACATCGTGGCCAGGAAGCCCGACGGCACGCTCATCACGCACAAGTTGCTGTCCGAAAACCCCGAGCAGTACCGCGACGCGGCGGTGGCCGGCATCCGCCACCTGCTCGGCCTCAAACCGGGGGAGCCGGTCACGCCGCAGCAGGTGGAGTGCGTGAAGATGGGCACCACCGTGGCCACCAACGCGCTGCTCGAACGCAAGGGCGAGCCCACGCTGCTGGTGACCACGCGCGGTTTCCGCGACGCCTTGCGCATCGCGTACCAGAACCGACCACGCCTGTTTGACCGTCGCATCGTCCTGCCCGAGTTGCTCTACCGCGAGGTGATCGAGGCGCAGGAGCGGCTCGGTGCACAAGGCGAGGTGTTGCAGGCACTGGATGAGGCCGCCCTTCGCGCCGATCTGCAGGCGGCGCACGCCCGCGGCCTGCGCAGCGTGGCCATTGTCTTCATGCACGGCTACCGCTTCACCGCGCACGAGCAGGCAGCGGCCCGCGTCGCGCGCGAGCTGGGCTTCACGCAGGTGAGCACCTCGCACGAGACCAGCCCGATGATGAAGTTCGTGAGCCGCGGCGACACCACCGTGGTGGACGCCTACCTCTCGCCCATCTTGCGCCGCTATGTGGAGCAGGTGGCTGGCGACATGCCGGGTGTCAAGCTGTTCTTCATGCAGTCGTCGGGCGGCCTCACCGACGCCCATGCCTTCCAGGGCAAGGACGCCATCCTGTCCGGCCCCGCCGGAGGCATCGTGGGCATGGCGCGCACGGCCGGCCTGGCGGGTTTTGAGAAGGTGATCGGCTTCGACATGGGCGGCACCTCCACCGATGTGTCGCACTACGCAGGGCAGTTCGAGCGCGAGTTCGAAACCCAGGTGGCCGGTGTGCGCATGCGCGCGCCCATGATGAGCATCCACACGGTGGCCGCGGGTGGCGGGTCCTTGCTGTCGTTCGACGGCGCGCGCTTTCGCGTGGGCCCCGAGAGTGCCGGCGCCAACCCGGGGCCGGCCAGCTACCGCCGGGGTGGACCACTGGCTGTGACGGACGCGAACGTGATGCTCGGCAAGATCCAGCCGCGTCACTTTCCCAAGGTGTTCGGCCCCAAGGCCGATGAAGCCCTGAGCGCCGAAGCGGTGCAGGCGAAGTTCAACGAGCTCGCCTCGCAGACCGGCCGCGATGCCGCCGAGGTGGCCGAGGGTTTCATCCACATCGCCGTGCAGCAGATGGCCAACGCGATCAAGAAGATCTCGGTGGCGCGGGGCTACGACGTGACGCGCTACACCTTGCAGTGTTTCGGTGGCGCGGGTGGTCAACACGCCTGCCTGGTGGCCGACGCCCTGGGCATGACGCGTGTGTTCGTGCACCCGCTCGCGGGTGTGCTGAGCGCCTACGGCATGGGCCTGGCCGACCAGAACGCGATCCGCGAGCAGGCGGTGGAACTGCCCTTGTCGCAGGAGGCGCTGCCCTCGATTGCCGAGAAGCTGCAGGCCCTGGGCGAGGCCGCGCAAGCAGAACTCGGGCGTCAGCAGGTCAACGTCGGCGCGGTCACCGTGCACCGCCGGGTGCATGTCCGCTACGAGGGCAGCGATGCGGCCCTGGTGGTGCCCCACGGCACGCTGGACGCGATCCAGGCCGGCTTTGAAGCCGCCTACCGGCAGCGGTTTGCCTTCCTCATGCAGGGCAAGCGGCTCATCGTGGAGGCGGTGTCGGTGGAGGCTGTCGTGCCGGGCGTGGCGCCCAAAGAACCGCGCTTCGACACCCACGAGGCGCGCGAGGTGCCCCGGGTTGAGACGGTGCGCATGTACTCGGGCGGCCAGTGGCTGGACGCCGCGCTGGTCGTGCGTGAAGACCTGCGCCCGGGCGATGTGATCCCCGGCCCGGCCATCATTGCCGAGAAGAACGCCACCACCGTGGTGGAGCCGGGCTGGGAAGCCGTGCTCACCGCGCTCGACCACCTCGTGCTGGACCGCCGCATTCCGCGCAGCGTGACCTATGCCGTGGGCACCACCGTGGACCCGGTGCTGCTGGAGGTCTTCAACAACCTGTTCATGAACATCGCCGAGCAGATGGGTCTGCAGCTGCAGAACACGGCTTACTCGGTCAACATCAAGGAACGACTGGACTTCTCGTGCGCGCTGTTCGACGCCCAGGGCAACCTGATCGCCAACGCGCCGCACATGCCGGTGCACCTGGGCTCCATGGGCGAGAGCATCAAAACCGTGATCCGCGAGAACGCCGGAAAGATGCAGCCGGGCGACGTGTATGCGCTCAACGACCCGTACCACGGCGGCACGCACCTGCCCGACGTCACCGTGATCACGCCGGTGTACCTGGCCGGCGAGCCGACCTTTTATGTGGGGTCGCGCGGTCACCACGCCGACATCGGCGGCACCACGCCAGGCTCCATGCCGCCGTTCTCCACGCGCATCGAAGAAGAGGGCGTGCAGATCAACAACGTGAAGCTGGTGGACCGCGGGGTGCTGCGCGAGGCCGAGATGGTGGCACTGCTGCAAAGCGGCGAGTTCCCCAGTCGCAACCCGCAGCAGAACATGGCCGATCTCAAGGCCCAGATTGCCGCGAACGAGAAGGGCGTGCAGGAACTGCGCAAGATGGTCGAGCAGTTTGGACTGGACGTGGTGCAGGCCTACATGCGCCACGTGCAGGACAACGCGGAAGAGTCGGTGCGCCGCGTGATCACGCGCCTCAAGGACGGCGCGTTCACGCTGCCGCTGGACAACGGCGCACAGATCCAGGTCGCGGTGCGGGTGAATGCCGCGCAGCGCAGCGCAGAGATCGACTTCACCGGCACGTCGCCACAACAGCCCAACAACTTCAACGCGCCCACCGCGGTGTGCATGGCGGCGGTGCTCTATGTCTTCCGCACGCTGGTGGACGACGACATCCCGCTCAACGCGGGCTGCCTCAAACCGCTCAAGGTCATCATCCCGCCGGGCTCCATGCTCAACCCCAACCCGCCGGCCTCGGTGGTCGCGGGCAACGTGGAGACCTCCAGCTGCATCACCAACGCCTTGTACGGTGCGCTGGGTGTGATGGCGGCGAGCCAGTGCACCATGAACAACTTCACCTTCGGCAACGCGAAGCACCAGTACTACGAGACGATCTCGGGTGGCAGCGGTGCGGGCGATGGTTTTGACGGCACGAGCGTCGTGCAGACGCACATGACCAACTCGCGACTGACCGACCCCGAGGTGCTGGAGTTCCGCTTTCCGGTTCGATTGGAAAGCTATGAGATCCGTGAAGGCTCGGGCGGCGCTGGCCGCTGGCACGGTGGCCACGGCGGCGTGCGCCGTGTGCGCTTCCTGGAAGACATGACAGCGAGCATCCTGTCCAACGGCCGCGTGCACGGCGCCTTCGGCATGGCCGGTGGGCAGGCCGGGCAGGTCGGCATCAACCGCGTGGTGCGTTCAGACGGCTCGGTGGAAGCGCTGGACCACATCGGCCAGGCCGAGATGAAGCCTGGCGACATCTTCGAGATCCACACGCCGGGTGGTGGCGGCTTTGGGGAGGCCTGAAGGGGCTACAGCTCTTCCACCCGGCGCGCCGGGTAGCTGTCCCAGGCCTGGCAGCCGGGGCACTGCCAGAAGTGCTGGCGCGCTTCGAAGCCACAGGCCGCGCAGCGGTAGCGCTTGAGTGGCCCGCTGGCCTGCTCCAGCGACCGCTGCACCTGAACCTGTGCCACTTCGCTGGAGAGCTTCTCGCCCGCCAGCCACTTTGCTGTGATGACCAGCGACGGTTCGCGTTCGAGGTGGTCGAGGTAGCGGTTGCGCATGGCCTCGGGTTCGCTGCACAGGCTCGCGAGCGCTTCCGTGATGTCGATCGAGGGCGCCCGTTCGTGGCTCGCCTGCAGCACCGCTGTCGCTTCGCTCTGCCGCCCTGTTTGACGAGCGAGGTCGGCCAGCGCGCTGGCCGCCAACGGCAATCCCTGTGGCGCATGCTGGTTCAGCCGCAGCAGGGCCTCAAACGCGCCGGCCGCATCACCGCTCTGCGCCTTGTGGGCCGACAGCGCCATCCAGCCGCGCGAGAGCTGCGGTGCGTGTTGCACGGCCTCTTCGAGGAGGCGCAGCGCCTGTGCAGCGTCGCCGTTGCGCCGCGCGTTGTCGGCCTCTTCGCACAGGTAGTGGGCCAGCCGGGTGGAAAAACTGCCTTGTTCGGCTGTTTCCAGCCGTTGGGCGATCGCCTTGGCTTGTGGCCAGTCGCGCGAGCGTTCATAGATGCCCAGCAGCGCCAGCAAGGCCTCGCCCTCGAACGCCGAGCCTTTGAGTTTGTTGAGTGCAGCCTCGGCACGGTCCAGCAGACCGGCCTTGAGGAAATCCAGCGCCAGCGCATGCTGGGCGCGGTCACGGTCCTTGTTGCTGAGGTCGGCGCGCGACAGCAGGTGTTCGTGCACGCGCACCGCACGGTCGTAGTCACCGCGTCGGCGGAACAGGTTGCCCAATGCGAAGTGCAGCTCGGCCGTGTCGGGGTCGCCCTGCACGGCTTCGATGAAGGCGTCGATCGCCTGGTCCTGCTGTTCGTTGAGCAGGTGGTTCAGACCGCGGAAGTAGGCCTTGGGCGCCTGGCGGCTTTCCATGCGCCACTGGCGAAGGTCCAGGCGGGAAGCACCCCAGCCCGCTGCAAACGCCAGGGGCAGGCCCCAGAGCAGCCAGGTGAAATCAAAGTCCATGGCGGCGGTCGCTGGGGTCGGGAAACAGGGTGGAGTCCGCATCAAAGGCGGTGTTGGCCGCAGCGGCCGAGGCCGCGCGCCGCCTCGAGCGCTTGGCCCGCAGCCACAGCGGCAGCATGACCAACACACCCAGGAAAACACCCACCACCAGGGCGGCCAGCATGATCAACACCAGCGGAGCCTGCCAGCTGGCACCGAAGAACAGGTTCAGCGTCACGCTGTCCTGGTTGTTCAGCGCGAAGGCGAACAACACAAAAAAAATGGCTGCATTGAGCAGCCACATCAGGTATTTCAATTCGTCCCCTTTGTGGTGGGGCGATTGTAGCGATCAGACCTCTGTCGAAGCAGCAGGCATCACGTCGGTTTCTTGGGCTCGCGCCCGAGAATTTCAGCGGTCTTGGCGTCCACCTGTTCCCGCAGGGCCTTGCCCGGCTTGAAGTGCGGCACGCGTTTCTCGGGAATCATCACGCTCTCGCCCGAACGCGGGTTGCGGCCCACTCGCGGCGAACGGCGATTGACCGAAAAACTGCCAAAACCACGGATCTCGATCCGGTGGCCTTTCACCAGCGCATCGCCCATGGCGTCGAGAATGGCCTTGACGGCAAACTCGGCATCGCGGTGCGTGAGCTGGCTGAATCGGCTGGCCAACGCTTCAACGAGATCGCTGCGGGTCATGTGTTCGGGTTTGGACTTGGGCATTCAAGAACCGGCGTCCGGTCAGTTCACCCGCCGAGAGGCGGGTGGCTGACCAGACACCGGCCGTCGTGCTTAGCCGTTGTTGTTGTCCAGCTTGGCGCGCAGCAGGGCGCCCAGGCTGGTGGTGCCGGCGCTTTCACGCGAGGACTGCTGGCTCAGGCTGGCCATGGCTTCCTGCTGGTCGGCGGCGTCCTTGGCCTTGATGGACAACTGGATGTTGCGCGTCTTGCGGTCGATGTTCACCACCACGGTGGTCACTTCGTCGCCTTCTTTCAGCATGTTGCGTGCATCTTCCACGCGGTCACGGCTGATTTCGCTGGCACGCAGGTAACCCAGCACGTCTTCGCCCAGGTCGATCTCGGCACCTTTGGCGTCCACGGTCTTGACCTTGCCGGTCACGATGGAACCCTTGTCGTTCACCGCCGCGAAGGTGGTGAACGGGTCGCCGTCGAGCTGCTTGATACCCAGGGAAATGCGCTCGCGCTCCACGTCGATGGCCAGCACGATCGCTTCGACTTCCTGGCCCTTCTTGTAGTTGCGCACGGCGGCTTCGCCGGTTTCGTTCCACGACAGGTCGGACAGGTGCACCAGACCGTCGATGCCGGCGGCCAGACCCACGAACACGCCGAAGTCGGTGATCGACTTGATCGGGCCCTTGACGCGGTCACCGCGCTTGGTCGCTTCAGCAAACTCGTGCCATGGGTTGGCACGGCACTGCTTCATGCCCAGCGAGATGCGGCGCTTGTCTTCGTCGATGTCGAGCACCATGACTTCGACCTCGTCGCCCAGCGACACCAGCTTGGAAGGCGCCACGTTCTTGTTGGTCCAGTCCATTTCGGACACGTGCACCAGACCTTCGATGCCTGGCTCGAGTTCCACGAACGCGCCGTAGTCGGCGATGTTGGTGATCTTGCCGAACATGCGGGTGCTCTGTGGGTAGCGGCGGGCCACACCCATCCATGGGTCATCGCCCATTTGTTTCAGACCCAGCGAGACGCGGTGCTTCTCGGTGTCGAACTTGAGGATCTTGGCGGTGATTTCCTGGCCAGCCTGCACCACTTCGCTCGGGTGGCGCACGCGACGCCATGCCATGTCGGTGATGTGCAGCAGACCGTCGATGCCGCCGAGGTCCACGAACGCGCCGTATTCGGTGATGTTCTTGACCACGCCGTGGACGATGGCGCCTTCTTTCAGGGTGTCCATCAGCTTGGCACGCTCTTCGCCCATGGAGGCTTCCACCACGGCACGGCGGCTCAGCACCACGTTGTTGCGCTTGCGGTCGAGCTTGATGACCTTGAATTCCAGGGTCTTGTTTTCGTACGGGGTCAGGTCCTTGGTCGGACGGCTGTCGACCAGCGAGCCCGGCAGGAAGGCGCTGATGCCGTTGACCATGACCTTGAGGCCGCCCTTGACCTTGCTGGAGGTCGTGCCGGTGACGAATTCGCCCGACTCGAGTGCTTTCTCCAGGGACATCCACGACGCGAGGCGCTTGGCCTTGTCGCGCGACAGCAGGGTGTCGCCGAAACCGTTTTCCACGGAGTCGATGGCAACCGACACAAAGTCGCCCACCTGCACTTCGAGTTCACCCAGGTCGTTCTTGAATTCGGCCAGCGGCACATAGGCTTCCGACTTCAGACCGGCGTTGACCACCACGTGGCTGTGCTCGATGCGAACAACTTCAGCGGTGATGACTTCGCCCGAGCGCATTTCGGCGCGTTTCAGGGACTCTTCGAACAGGGCGGCAAAAGATTCAGACATTGAATTTCCTAAAACCACTCAGCGTCGGCGCTTTCAACCAAGGTGACTCGGTTTGCGCGGGGATCGACGTGTGGGCGGCGTTGACATTGCGGTGCGAAACACCGCGGGGTTGGTTGAAAAGAACCTTCAGGCATGCGGGCTGGGAGCGCCCGGCTGTGCCGTCAGGGCCAGAGGTGAAAGCGCGCTCAGTTCCCCGAGAACGCCGTTTTGCCCTGCCACCAGTTCATCACCGTTCTCACCGATTGCTCGATGTCCAGTTCGGAGTTGTCCAGTTTCAAGGCATCTTCGGCGGGCTTGAGGGGCGCGTGTGTGCGGGATGAGTCCCGCAAATCACGCTCTCGCAAGTCTGCCAAAAGACTGTCGATGTTAGCAGCAATTCCCTTTGAAATCAATTGCTTATGGCGCCGTTGGGCGCGCTGTTCGGCGGTGGCCGTCAGGAACACCTTCAAAGCCGCGTCCGGGAAGATCACCGTGCCCATGTCGCGCCCATCGGCCACCAGGCCGGGCAGACGCCGGAAGCTCTGCTGCAAGGCGTGCAGTGCGCTTCGCACGGCGAGGTGTTGCGACACCCGGGAAGCCATGCCGCCGGTGGATTCCAGGCGCAGCGGGTCTGTGATGTCGCGGCCGCCGAGAAACACTTGGTGGTCGCGGAACGCCAGCGGGAGTTGGGCGGCGAGGCGGGCCAGCGCCGGCTCGTCGTCCAGCGAGACGCCAGCGTCTTGTGCTGCGAGCGCCGTGGCGCGGTAGAGCGCACCGGAGTCGAGCAGGTGGTAGCCCAGGCGCTGTGCCAGCTGCGAAGCCAGCGTGCCCTTGCCCGACGCCGTGGGGCCGTCGATGCAGATGACGGGAATCGCCTGGGCCGGCGTGCTGCAGACGTCGAACAGGGTCTCGAAGTAGTCGGGGAAGGTCTTGCCCACGCATTTCGGGTCTTCAATGCGCACCGGCAGGCTCGCCGGGTTGAAGGCGGCGAGCGAGAAGCACATGGCCACCCGGTGGTCGTCGTAGGTGTGGATGCTGGCTGCCCGCCAGGTGGTGGGCGGGGTGATGCGGATGAAATCCGCGCCTTCTTCCACCGTGGCGCCGAGCTTGCGGCATTCGTTGGCCATGGCAGCGATGCGGTCGGTCTCCTTCACGCGCCAGCTGGCGATGTTGCGCAGCGTTGTCGTGCCGTCGGCGTAAAGCGCCATCACGGCCAAGGTCATGGCCGCATCGGGAATGTGGTTGCAGTCCAGTTCGATGGCCTTGAGCGGCCAGGCGCCGCGCCGGATGTGCAGGCGGTTGGCTTCGCCCGTGATCTCGGCGCCCATGAGCCGGGCGGCTTCGACGAAACGGATGTCGCCCTGGATGGAGGCGAGACCCACGCCCTCGATGGTGATGCCCTGGGCACCGGGCGCGATGGCGCCCAGCGCAATGAAGTAGCTCGCCGACGAGGCGTCGCCTTCCACCGGCATGCGCCCGGGCGAACGGTAGCGGCTGCCGGCCGGGATGGTGAAACGCTGCCAGCCGTCGCGCTGCACCTGCACGCCGAAGCGGGTCAGGAGGTTCAGCGTGATCTCGATGTAGGGGCGCGAGATCAGTTCACCGACCACCTCAATCACGATGGCTTGCGGTTGTGCCACCAGCGGCAGCGCCAGGAGCAGCGCCGTGAGGAACTGGCTGGACACGTCGCCCCGCACGCGGATCGGCTCAGACAGTTGCAGCGCCAGAGGTAAGCCTGTGCCGAGCTTGAGTGGTGGATAGCCTTCCTGTCCCAGGCAATCCACCGCACAGCCGAGTTGTCGCAAGGCATCCACCAGATCGCCGATGGGTCGTTCGTGCATCCGCGGCACGCCGCTGAGTTCGAACTCGGCGCCATGGGTGGACGCAAGCAAGGCCAGGGCAGCGGTGAGCGGGCGCATGGCGGTGCCGGCGTTGCCCAGGAACAGCCGCGCTTGCCGCACAGGCAATTGACCGCCCAGGCCGTGCACACGCAAGGTTCCGTCGGGTTGGGGTTCGATGCGGCAGCCGAGCTGGCGAAGGGCGTCCAGCATCACCTGGGTGTCGTCCGAGTCCAGCAGGTCGGTCACGTCGGTGTGGCCCTCGCTCAGCGCGGCGAGCAGCAGCACCCGGTTGGAAATGCTTTTCGAGCCCGGCAGGCGCACGGTGCCTCCGGCATGTGTCAGCGGAGGAAGGTCGAGGAAAGGAATGGAGTACATGCGCGGGGACGCGAACAAGCCGCGTGAAGCGGCCTCAGCTCTGGGGCTTGATGGCGGACATGCGCCAATGGGCGCGGGCACTGCTGGCTTGGTCGATCAAGGCTTCCAGCGCATCCGGGTTGTCGGCTTTGATGGCGGTCTCCAGCGCGTGCAGGGCGCGCTGGAACAAGCGCGATTGCGCGAGCAATTCTTCGCGGTTGGACATCAGGATGTCGCGCCAGACCACCGGGTCGCTGGCGGCGATGCGCGTGAAATCGCGGAATCCCGGCCCGGCCAGCGACAGAAAATCCTCGGCTTGCTGCTGGCTGCTGATGCCGTTCATCAACGCAAACGCCACCAGGTGAGGCAAGTGGCTCACCGCGGCATAGGCCGCGTCGTGCGCTTCAGGCGACATCTGCTTGACGTGGCAACCCAGTGCGGTCCACAACTTGTGTGCCTTGTCCAGCTGGGCCGTGAGCGTGCGTTCGATCGGCGTGAGGATGACCTGGCGGCCGTGGTACAGCTCGGGGTCCGCGTGCTCCACGCCCGCAAGTTCTTTGCCTGCGATCGGATGCGCTGGCACAAACACACCCACCTGGTCCTTGAGCACGCGACGCGCTGCGTCGATCACTTCGCGTTTGGTCGAGCCCACGTCCACGATCAGCACGTCGCCGCGCACCAGGTGCCGGATGGCCTTGAAGGTCGCTTCGGTGGCCGACACGGGCACGGCGAGCAGCACCAGATCGGCGCCCGACACGGCCAGCAGCGCCGAGGGCGCCTCCACATCGATCACGCCCAACTGACGCGCACGTTCGGTGGTCGACGGTGATTTGCTGTAGCCGACCACCCGTTTGACCAGGCCCGCGCGCTTGAGTGCCAGCGCGAACGAGCCGCCCATCATTCCGCAGCCAATCAATCCCAGTTGTTCAAACATCATTCGTTCACCGGGTATGCGCCCAGCACCTTGTAGAAAGCGCAAAGTCCTTGAAGCTCTTGCAATGCGGCGGCCACGTGGGGCTGCGATGGATGGCCGGCGATGTCGATGTAGAAGTAATACTCCCACTGTCCCGATTTGGCGGGGCGCGACTCGAAGCGCGTCATGGAGACACCGTTGTTCTTCAGGGGCACCAGCAGGTCGTGCACAGCGCCGGGCCGGTTCGGCACCGACACCACCAGACTCGTGCAGTCGCGCCCCGAGGCGGGCGGCATGGCCAGCGTCTGCGGCAGGGCGATCACGGCAAAGCGCGTGCGGTTGTAGGCCTCGTCCTGGACAGCGTGCGAGACGATGTGCAGGCCGAACTGGGCCGCTGCGCGCTCGCTGGCAATCCCGGCCCATGCCGGGTTGGTGGCCGCGAGGCGGGCGCCCTCGGCGTTGCTGGAGACGGCCCGCTTTTCTGCCTTGGGCAAGTGCTGTGACAGCCAGTTCTGGCATTGGGCCAGCGCCTGGGGATGCGCCATGACGACCTCGATGCCGTCCAGTGTGTTGAGCTGGCGCAGCAGGTTATGGCGCACCAGCAAGCTCACCTCACCCACCACGTGCACGGGCGAGCGCAGGAACAGGTCGAGCGACCGGGCCACCACACCTTCGGTGGAGTTCTCCATGCCGACCACACCGTACTGCGCGGTGCCCGCAGCGGTGGCGTGGAAGACCTCGTCGAAATCGGCGCAATAAATCAGGTTGGCCGCACTGCCGAAGAATTCGATCGCGGCCTGTTCGCAGAAAGTGCCTTGTGGGCCCAGGACGGCCACGCGCTGTGGGGCTTCGAGTGCGAGACAGGCCGACATGATCTCGCGCCAGATCGAAGCCACGTGCTGGTTGAGCAGCGGGCCCTGGTTGGCGTCCTGGATTTTTTCAATGACCTGGGCCACGCGGTCCGGTCTGAAAAACGGCGAGCCTTCGTGGCGTTTGATGACGCCAACTTCCTCTGCCACGCGTGCGCGCTGGTTCAGGAGAGAGAGCAGCTGCTGGTCAAGCGCGTCGATCTGCACGCGCAAGGCCGCGAGGGCATCGGACTGGGTGGGTTGGGTCATGTCTTCGGAAGATGCGGCCTCTTTCAGGCCCGTGTTTTTTCAAAGTCGCGCATGAACTGCACCAACGCTTGTACCCCTTCAAGGGGCATGGCGTTGTAGATGCTGGCGCGCATGCCGCCCACCGACTTGTGCCCCTTGAGTTGCAGCAGGCCGGCGGCCTTGGCGCCCGCCAGGAAAGCATCGTTCAAAGCTTCGTCGCGCAGGAAGAAGGGAACGTTCATGCGCGAGCGGCAGTCCCGTGCGACCTTGTTGAGGTACAGCGCAGAGCTGTCGATGTAGTCGTACAGCAGCGAGGCTTTGGCGATGTTGCGCTGCTCCATGGCCGCCACGCCGCTCAGCTCGCCCTCGGTTTGGCGCTTGAGCCATTGAAACGTGAGTCCCGCCATGTAAATGCTGTAGGTCGGCGGCGTGTTGTACATCGAGCCGTTGGCCGAGACGGTCTTGTAGTCGAAGGCGCTGGGGCAGATGGGCAGGGCGTGGCCGAGGAGATCCTCGCGGACCACCACGAGGGTCAGGCCGGCCGGTCCCAGATTCTTCTGCGCCCCACCGAACGCCAGGCCCACGCGCGACCAATCGATCGTTCGCGACGCCACGTGTGAGGAGAAGTCGATCACCAGCGGAGCGTCACTCCCGAGCGCCTTCAGATCGGGCAGCTCGTGAAATTCGACGCCGTGGATCGTCTCGTTGCTGCAGATATGCACGTACTGGGCCTGCGCTGCGAGCTTCCAGGAGCCCGGCGCGGGCAGGGTGGTGTGATTCGAATCTGCATTGCTGGCAGCCAAGGCAGGCTGTGCATACCGTGCCGCCTCCTTGATGGACTTCTGACTCCAACTGCCTGTCACGACAAAGTCGACCTGACCTCCGCGCGAGAGGTTCAACGGGACAATGGCGTTCTCGGCCAACCCACCGCCCTGCATGAACAGAATGTGGAAGTTCTCGGGAATCGCGAGCAGTTCGCGCAGGTCGGCCAGCGCCGACTCCATGATGGTGCCGAACTCCTTGCCCCGGTGGCTCATCTCCATCACGCTCATGCCGCTGCCGTGCCAGTCGAGCATGTCGTCAGCGGCCTGTTGCAGCACCTCGGCCGGCATCGCGGCCGGACCGGCGGAGAAGTTGAACGGGCGGGCCATCACGCCTCAGGACCCGGATCGTCGCCCTCGTTCGGCTCGGCCGAATCTTCAAGCTCCGGCACGTTGGCGTCGTTTTCCACGATGCGCTGCAGGCCCGAAAGCTCGGCGCCTTCGTCCAGCGCGATCAGCGTGACACCTTGTGTGGCGCGTCCCATTTCGCGAATCTCGGAGACCCGGGTGCGCACCAACACACCCTTGTCGGTGATCAGCATGATCTCGTCGTCGGTGTGCACCAGCGTGGCAGCCACGACCTTGCCGTTGCGCTCGCTTTGCTGGATCGCGATCATGCCTTTGGTGCCGCGCCCATGGCGGGTGTATTCGGAGATCGGCGTGCGTTTGCCATAGCCGTTGATGGTGGCGGTCAGCACGCTCTGGTGCTCGTCTTCGGCCACGAGCATGGCAATCACGCTTTGCGTTTCCTCGATCATCATGCCGCGCACACCACGCGCGTTGCGACCCATGGGGCGCACATCGTTTTCGTCAAAGCGCACGGCCTTGCCGCCATCGCTGAACAGCATCACGTCGTGCTGGCCATCGGTGAGCGCAGCGCCGATCAGGAAGTCGTTTTCGTCCAGGTCCACGGCGATGATGCCGGCCTTGCGCGGGTTGCTGAACTCGTCCAGCGCGGTCTTCTTGACCGTGCCCATGCTCGTGGCCATGAAGACGTAGCGATCCGAAGGGAACGAGCGCATTTCACCGGTGAGCGGCAGCACCACGTTGATTTTTTCGCCCTCTTGCAGCGGGAACATGTTGACGATGGGGCGCCCACGCGAACCGCGCGAACCCGCCGGCACTTCCCACACCTTGAGCCAGTAAAGCCGGCCGCGGTTGGAGAAACACAAGATGTAGTCGTGCGTGTTGGCGATGAAAAGCTGGTCGATCCAGTCGTCTTCCTTGGTGGCGGTGGCCTGTTTGCCGCGCCCGCCACGCTTTTGAGCCCGGTATTCGGAGAGCGGTTGGCTCTTGATGTAGCCGCTGTGACTGAGCGTGACCACCATGTCGGTGGGTGTGATCAGGTCCTCGGTGGCCAGGTCTTGTGCGTTGTGCTCGATCTCACTGCGGCGCGCACCCAGCTTGGTCTGACCGAATTCCTGCTTCACGACGACCAGTTCGTCGGCAATGATGGTCGAGACGCGTTCGGGCTTGGACAAGATGTCGAGCAGATCGTCGATCTCGCCCATGACTTCCTTGTACTCCGCCACGATCTTGTCCTGTTCAAGTCCCGTCAGGCGCTGCAGGCGCATTTGCAGGATTTCCTGCGCCTGGGTTTCGGAGAGTCGGTACAGACCGTCGCCGCCCATGCCGAAGGCTTTTTCCAGACCGTCGGGGCGGTAGTCGTCGGCGTTGATCACGCCGCCGTCGGTGCGCGTGCGGGTGAGCATTTCGCGCACCAGCTGGCTGTCCCACGGACGCGCCATCAGTTCGGCCTTGGCCACCGGCGGCGTGGGGGACTCGCGGATGATGCGGATGAAGTCGTCGATGTTGGCCAGGGCCACGGCAAGACCCTCGAGCACGTGGCCGCGCTCACGCGCCTTGCGCAAGTTGAACACCGTGCGGCGTGTCACCACCTCGCGCCGGTGCTCCAGGAACACCTGGATCAGGTCTTTCAGATTGCACAAGCGGGGCTGACCATCAACCAATGCCACCATGTTGATGCCAAAGGTGTCCTGCAACTGCGTCTGCTTGTACAGGTTGTTGAGCACCACCTCGGGCACTTCACCACGCTTGAGCTCGATCACCAGACGCATGCCCGATTTGTCGGACTCGTCCTGGATGTGGCTGATCCCCTCGATCTTCTTCTCGTGAACCAGCTCTGCAATGCGCTCCTGCAGGGTCTTCTTGTTCACCTGGTACGGCAATTCGTCCACGATGATCGACTGGCGCTGACCGCGATCGATGTCCTCGAAATGGCACTTGGCACGCATGACCACCCGACCACGGCCGGTGCGGTAGCCGTCCTTCACGCCATTGATACCGTAAATGATGCCGGCGGTGGGGAAATCCGGCGCCGGAATGATTTCCATCAATTCGTCGATGGATGCTTCCGGGTTTTTCAGCAAATGCAGACAGGCGTCCACCACCTCGTTCAGGTTGTGTGGCGGAATGTTGGTGGCCATGCCCACCGCAATTCCCGATGAGCCGTTGACCAGCAAATTGGGCAGGCGCGAAGGCAATACCAAAGGCTCTTTTTCGGAGCCGTCGTAGTTCGGGCCGAAATTGACGGTTTCTTTGTCGATATCGGCCAGCATCTCGTGCGAGATCTTGGACAGGCGAATTTCCGTGTAACGCATGGCGGCGGCGTTGTCACCGTCCACCGAGCCGAAGTTGCCCTGACCGTCCACCAGCATGTGACGCAGCGAAAAGTCTTGCGCCATGCGCACGATCGTGTCGTAGACCGCGCTGTCGCCGTGGGGGTGGTACTTACCGATCACGTCACCCACGATACGGGCCGATTTTTTGTAAGGCCGGTTCCAGTCGTTGTTGAGCTCGTGCATGGCAAACAGCACTCGCCGGTGCACGGGCTTGAGGCCGTCTCGCGCATCAGGCAGCGCCCGCCCGACGATCACGCTCATCGCGTAGTCGAGGTAGCTGCGGCGCATCTCCTCTTCAAGACTGATGGGCAAGGTCTCTTTGGCGAACTGTGTCATGAGCGGAGCTGGTGTGCGTCGGATGGGCCAAAAGGCAACCCGTCATTTTACGGGTCACGCGGATCACGCCCCGTTGAGCGTTTTGTTGTAGCACGACAACGAATGAGCGCGCGCTCAGACCGCAGTCACCGGGGCGCCTGCCACCGGCGGTCGGCTCGATAGCGCTTGTGGCACAATGAAATCCAACGTTTTGAGTGGTGGTCACTTCAAGCGTCTTTTTTTGTACGCAGTCCGTCTGCGGCTTACCAAGAGGAAAACCATGAAAAAACTCAACAAAGTGGCAATGCTGATCGCAACCGCCGCCATGGCAACGGCTGCTGGCGCTCAAACGATCGACAACTGGCGCAATGGCACCAGCGAGCTGGTCTGGAAAAACGGCACCAACGAACTGTGCTGGCGTGATGCAAGCTGGACGCCTGCAACGGCCGCTGTCGGCTGCGACGGCGCGATCGTGCCGGTTGCCGCACCAGCTGCCGCCCCTGCCGCACCAGCGCCTGCTGCTGCCAAGCCCGCACCTGCGCCAGCCGCTGCCCCTGCGCCTGCCGCATCGAAAGTCACCTACGCCGCTGATGCGTTCTTCGACTTCGACAAGGCCGTGCTCAAGCCAGAAGGCAAAGCCAAGCTGGACGACCTCGCCAGCAAAGTGTCCGGCATCAACCTGGAAGTCGTGATCGCTGTGGGTCACACCGACTCCACCGGCGCCGCTGGTTACAACCAGGCCCTGTCGAACCGCCGCGCTGAAGCCGTCAAGGCTTATCTGGTGAGCAAGGGCATCGAAAGCAACCGCATCTACACCGAAGGCAAGGGCCTGACCCAGCCAGTGGCCGACAACGCCACCCGCGAAGGCCGTGCCAAGAACCGTCGCGTGGAAGTCGAAGTCGTTGGCACCCGCGCCAACAAGTAAACCTCTGGTTTGCTCTTGAAAAACCGCGCCAAGGCGCGGTTTTTTCATGGGCTGACGATAATCAAGCCATGAATCCAAACATCAATGCCGACCCCGCGGAGTTGGCCAAGTTTTCCGATCTCGCACATCGCTGGTGGGATCCTGAGAGCGAATTTCGGCCCCTGCATCAGATCAATCCCTTGCGGTTGACCTGGATTGACGGTGTGGTCAGCCTCAAGGGCAAGCGGGTCCTGGACATTGGTTGTGGCGGGGGGATCCTTTCGGACGCCATGGCACGAAAAGGCGCGTTCGTCACCGGCATCGATTTGTCAACCAAAGCGCTGAGGGTGGCGCAGTTGCACGCGTTGGAGGCCGGTACCACCAACGTCGAATATCAGGAAATCAGCGCCGAGTCCATGGCCCTGCAGGAGCCACAAGCGTTTGACGTGGTCACCTGCATGGAGATGCTGGAGCATGTGCCCGATCCCGCCTCCGTCGTACGGGCTTGCGCTGCACTGGTCAAACCCGGCGGCTGGGTGTTTTTTTCGACATTGAATCGAAATCCGAAGGCATTTTTGTTCGCCATCCTCGGTGCTGAGTACGTTTTGCAATTGCTGCCCAAAGGTACCCACGAATACGCGAAATTCATCAAGCCCAGTGAATTGGCCCGGTACAGCCGAGAGGTTGGGCTTGAGCTCACCCAGACACGTGGCATGGAATACAACCCCCTCACGCGACGTTATTGGCTGAGTGACGACACCAGCGTCAACTACATGTTTTCGACCCGCAAGACATGAGGCAAGGGGTGTTTCAAGGCGTGCGTGCGGTGTTGTTTGATCTGGACGGCACGTTGATCGACAGTGCGCCGGATCTGGGGGCCGCAGCGGATGAAATGCGCTTGCGTCGTGGCATGGTGTCCAAACCGGCGGCTGAGTACCGTCCACATGTGGGTTCTGGCGCCCGTGGCATGCTGCAGGTCGCTTTCGGCATGGATGCCCAGCATCAAGACTACGAGCAATACAAGGAAGAGTTCTTCGTCCATTACGAAAGCTGCTTGACACAGCGCACAAGGCCCTTTGAAGGTGTTGATCAGCTGGTGGTCGCCTTGCTGCAACGCGGGTTGCGCTGGGGGGTGGTGACCAACAAGGCGCAGCGTTTCACGTCCCCCATCACCCGGTCCATGGTCCTGTTCGATTCTGCGGCCACGGTGATCAGTGGGGACACCACGCCGCACGCCAAGCCACACCCGGAGCCCTTGCTGGAGGCGGCTCGCCGCCTGTCGTTGCGGCCGGCGGATTGTGTCTATGTGGGCGATGACGAGCGCGACATCCGGGCCGGGCGTGCGGCCGGCATGGGGACGGTGGCGGCCCGGTACGGTTATCTCGGTGCCGGAGCCGATGTGGCCAGCTGGGGCGCCGACGCGGAAGTTTCTTCTCCACTGCAGCTCTTGCAATTGCTCGAACCGTCTTAAAATAGCGACCTTGGGGCTGCACTGGTTTCGACGTGGGTTCGGACGCGCAGCAGGGCATGTCGAGGTTCTGTCACCTCGTAAAGCAACAGAAAAAAACCAACTGCAAACGACGAACGTTTCGCACTCGCCGCTTAATCAGCGGTGAGCCTTGCAACAGCAGGCCGATGGGCTGGGCAAGGGGGTCGCAAGACCTCCCGGCTGCAAGGATAATTTCATCGGCTGGCTTTGCGTCGGGCACCTTGACGCAGGGCGAGACTCAAGGATGCTGGCTTCCCGTTTAGCGTGCCACTGCGCGACTCGGGCGGCGAGACTCAAATCAGACGGCTACACATGTAGAACTGCTCGAAGAAGGCTTGCGGACGGGGGTTCAAATCCCCCCAGCTCCACCATCCAAAAAAACCCAAGTGATTGAGTTCACTTGGGTTTTGTTTTTTTCCGGGTACCTGCTGCAAACGGCCTGCACCCGCGCCGTCCGGTCACTTCGCCTGCAGGCGGTTGATGTATTCCAGCAGCCCCAGGATGCGCGCGCGCACGTGTGCCTCGGCGTTGTAGGGCGCCTCCATGAAGTACTCGGCGTCCTTGATGCGGTAGTCGCGACCCCACACGGGCATGTCGCGTGAACCGTGGGACGGCACTTCTGCGCCGTCGATCACGTCATACAGCCGACTCATCGGCAGCACGCCGCCGTTGTTTTTTGCAAGCAGCGTGAGGTCTGGCGGGCTCTTGGTCAGGAAGGGCACGAGCGCGCCGTTGCCCTTGCCGCCGATGCCGTGGCAACTGGCGCAATTGGCGTCGAACTCCCGTTTGCCGGGGTCGACGGAGGCCGATCGCGCCTGCGCCAGTGCGTTGCCGGTGAGCGCTGTCAGGCCCAGTGCGAGCCACAGTGCGTGGTGGATGTTTTTCATGTGGGTCTCCGGTGGTTGTGGACGGGCGTCCATGTTCTCGTTGCCGCGGGCCTTGCCGATTGAGCAGCCTCAACCGCCCTGCAATTGCGCGTGCGATGCGTCCGGCACATCGGCAGGACCGGGGCGCGGCGCTGCTGTGAGGCCAGGCGAGGCCTGGGGCACCGGCAGCTGCCCTGCTTCGGGGTGGGTCACCGCGCCGGCCTGTGCAGTTCCCGCAGGCGGGTTTCGAGGGAGTCGATGTCCAGGCGGGTGTAATCGGCGTCTTGGGTCCATTGCAGACGGGCGGCCACGGCCGGAGTCAGCGTGGCCCTGAGTTCGCCCAGAAAGGGGCTGGAGGCGGCCACCCACAGGATGTCGTATTCGCCTTGTGTGAGGCCTTGTTCCAGCCGTGCTGCCAGTTCGCGGGCGAACTGGTGCAGCACCTTTTGCCGCGTGCTGGTGTGCGTCTCGAAGTGTGCGGCGGCGCTGCTGTGGTCGCTGCTCTCGTGCCCTTGCCGGTCGCGTTGGAGATCGCTGTGCTTGAGCCGACCCTCGGGGAAATCAATGGTCTCCAGCGCCACCAGCGGGTCGCCCACGCCGGTGCGGCTGAAGATGCGGGCGAGAGACCCGTTGGCGACCAGAATCCACTGTTGTTTCATGGCGGGTCCTTTGGATGCGAAGGCCACCACTCTGGGGCCAGCGTGAGCGCGCGCCATTGAGCATGCTCAAGCGTGCCCGGCAAACCGCATAGTGGGCCGACATCCGGCCCTGAGGTCCAGGCGGTCACAGTGGTGCTGGGCACCGTCCTGATCGCACGGCGGTTCGTGCGGGATCGGCGGCATACATGTGGCGCCGGTTGAACGGGTACACCGATTGCGCGCCGCGCAGCGGGGTATCGCTCAATTGACCGCTGGGCCGCGAGGCGAGCAGCTGGTGGATCGAGATCCAGCCTCGCTCGAACGCCACCGCGCAGCCAGCCAGGTACAGCCGGTAGGCGCGGACGGTGGCTTCGCTGGTGAGTTCGCGTGCGCGATCCAGCTCTTTCTCCAGCGATGCCGACCACGCCCACAGGGTGCGGGCGTAGTGGGGACGCAGGTTCTCCGCGTCCAGCAGTTCCAGCCCGCTGCCGCTCAGGCTGCGCGCCACGCGGGACACGTGAACCAGTTCACCCCCGGGGAAGATGTGCTTCTCGATGAAATCGCCCAGGCCGGCGCCGAGCTGGTGGTTGTCGATCCCGCCGGCGGTGATGCCGTGGTTGAGCATCAGGCCGCCGGGTTTGAGCAGGCGCTGCAGCTGCTCGAAATAGCCGTCGAGCCGGGCTGCACCCACGTGCTCGAACATGCCCACCGACGCAATGCGGTCGAAGCGCGCGGTTTGCGGCAGGTCGCGGTAGTCGAGCAGGCGCATGGTGACCCGATCGCGCAGGCCTTTTTTGTCGATCAGGCGGTTCACATGCGCGTGTTGGTGGCGCGAGAGCGTGATGCCCATGGCGTGCACGCCGTGGTGCTCGGCGGCCCACAGCAGCAACCCACCCCAGCCTGCGCCGATGTCCAGAAACAGTTGACCCGGCTGCAGTTGCAGCTTGCGGCAGATGTGTTCGAGCTTGGCTTCCTGCGCCTGGGCCAGGGTCATGTCGGCGCGTTCGTAATAGGCGCACGAATACACGCGCAACGGGTCGAGCCAAAGGGCGAAGAAGTCGTCGCTCAGGTCGTAGTGAAAACGCACTTGCTCGGCGTCCCTCTGCTGGCGATGGAGCCACCGCGAGCGCAGGTGCTGAAGCCACTGGGTGCCCATCCCGGCATGGCCTTGCGCCACCGGGTCGCCCGCGAGTTCGGCGGCGATCTCCACCACCTCGCGCAGGTCCCCTTCGATGTCCAGGTCGCCGCGGACGTAGGCGTCGGCGAGGGTGCCGATGTGGCCGCTGGCCAGCCACCTGAGCTGATGGGCATCGGTCACTTTGAGGTGCACCGGGGCGTCTGGCGCGCCAGCGTGGCCACCGGGCCAATGCAGCGCCAGCGGACGCGAGAGTTGCCCGATGCGCGCCTCGATCAGGGAGGGCAGGGTGAGTTGCATGGTGAGGGCCTCTTCACGCGGCCAGCTGGTGCAAGCCCGAATGCCTGACCGCGTTGCCATGGCGAGGCCCCAGGCGGCGCCCCGACGCAGCGCCGATGTCGTCCAGCGAGCGGCGGGTGCTGCGCGAATACGCTTTGAGGCCGTCCATGTCCAGAATCTCCACATCGCGGTCGTTGACGTGGATGAGGTGGGCCGCGGCCAGCGCGGTGAAAGACCGGCTCACCGTCTCGTGCGCCACCCCGAGCATGCTGGCGATGTCGCGCCGGCCCATGCGCAGGTGAAAGCGCCGGGGCGACTGGCCGCTGGCCGCCATGTGTTGGGAGTGCTGCAACAGGAACCGGGCCAAGCGGACCTCCGAGGCCACGGCTGCCATCACGTCCACCAGGTCCCGGGTGCGTGTGAGCGCCCGGCTGCCGGCGCGCTGCAGTTCGCGTGCGAACGCCGGCACCGCGCGGCTGAAGGCGGCCAGTTCTGTTTTGTGGATCACATACACGGTGGAGTCCTCCAGCGCACTCGCGGCGGTGGGGTGGTTTTCCATGCAGAGCGCGTCGAAGGCCAGCACCTCCCGGCGTCCGGCAAAGGCCAGCACCTGTTCGTAACCGTCTTCGTCGGTGCGGAAGATCTTGAACGTGCCGGTGCAGACGAAGTACAGCGCGTCGCTGGGCGCACCGAGGTGGACCAGCTGGACGCCAGCCGGGACCCGACGCAATCCCACCACCATGCGGCTGGCGGCGTGCTCCGGGTCCGTTGCGCTCAGGTCTTCGCTGCTCAGCATGCGAAGAAGGTCCGACAGGGTCGCTCGCCCGGCCAGGGGAACGGTGTGGAGCGAGGTGGCGCAGACCGGTGGTGTGATCGGTGTGTTCAAGGGTGGCTCCTCTGGTGGGTGTGAACGGTGGGGTGTTGCTGGTTCAAGCATGCGCCGGCTCCCGGCGGCACACCATCGGAATCCGGCGTGACATGCGCTCGGACTGGAGCGGCCCGCGACAAGACCGATTCCCACAGACCGTTCGGAGTATTCCTAAGCCGGTGCCGGACCTTGATGTGCATCAAGTCCGGGCGTTGCGCGGGGCTGGTTGATCGGCCAAAACCTTTCTAAGATGCCCCCACCGGTATCCAAGCGAGCACGTCGTCATGACTTCCAGCGCTTCCCCCTTTGTTCCACCCACGGTCGACGTGCTGGCGGAGCAACGGCTGGCGCACGCAGCGCTGGAGGCCGTGATCACGGTGGACCATGAACAGCGCATCGTCATGATCAATCCGGCGGGACTGGGCATGTTTGGACTGTCGAGTGAGCAGGCGCTGGGCATGGCGCTGGAGCGGCTCATTCCCGACCGCCTTCGCGCTGCACACGGGCACCATGTCCGCCAGTTCTGCGACGCTGGCCAGATCGAGCGACCGATGGGCAAGCGCGGCCAGGTGGTGGGACTGCGTTCCAACGGTGAGGAGTTTCCGGTGGAGGCGGCCATTTTCAAGAGTGAGGTGGTGCAGCCTTCGGGCACACAGACCTATTACACCGTCTTGTTGCGCGACACCAGTGAGTTGAGCCGCATGAGTGGCGTGATCGACCGGCTCAACCAGCGCCTGCGCGCCATGTTCGAGCGCGCGCCGGTGGCGATCTGGATCACCGAGCAGGAGCGGGTGGTGTTCGCGAACCGCGCCTGCGCCCAGCTGGTGGGGCTGGACCACCCGGAGCAACTGGTGGGGCGGTCGATCTTCGACTTGCTCGCACCGGATGCGCACGACCCGGTGCGCAACCAGCTGCAGGCGCTCGACCAGGACGAAGGGGTGGCGGTGGTGCAGGGTTCCATCCGGCGCGCCAACGGCAGCTTGCGCGAGGTCGAGCTGGTGGTGGCGACACTGCCCGACCACGAACGCTCGTTTGTGCAGATGGTCATCAACGACATCACCCAGCGTGCGCGCGAAAAGAAGGACCTGTTGCGCTCCCGTCGCACGTTGCGCGAACTCTCGGCCAGCATGGTGGAGGCCCGGGAAGAAGAGCGTCGGCGCATCGCGCGCGAGCTGCACGACGAACTGGGCCAACGCCTCACCGCGTTGAAGCTGGAAATGGCGGCCTGCCAGCGCGACCACCCTGACCTGGCGGTGGGGGAGCGCGCGCAGGCCATGCTGGACATGCTGGACGACACCGTGGCATCGGCCCGCCGCATCGCCATGGACCTGCGCCCGCTCATGCTGGACGACCTGGGCCTGCCCGAGGCCATCGACTGGCTGGTGAACGAATTCAAACGACGCACCGGGATGGAGGTCGTCACCAGGCTTGACGACAACCTGTGCGAGCTTTCCCCCCACCTGGCGACCACGCTGTACCGCATCGTGCAGGAAGCCTTGACCAACATCACCCGCCATGCACGGGCGACGCGGGTCTCGGTGGAGCTGGAGGGCAGCAACCGCGAGCTGACGCTGAGCATCCAGGACAACGGCGTGGGCTTCACCCAGGGCATCCGTTCGCGCAACCCCGGCTCCTTCGGCCTGCTCGGCATACGGGAGCGGGTGCTGATGCTGGGCGGGCGCCTGACCGTGAGCAATGCGCCGGAGGGCGGAGCCCGGCTGGTGGTGCACGTGCCCATGGCGCAGCCCGCAGCGCCGGCGCCCGGTGACCACGACCAGGACGCGGTGGAGCCGCTGTTCGACGATTCCATCCACGACAGTCTTGATTGAGGAGAGCCCATGACTGACACACCGATGCCCTCCACCGCCAGCCACGACGCGCTGTCGCATGAGCTGCGCGTTCACCAGGTCGAATTGAAGCAGCAGAACGAGGAGCTGCAGCGTGCGCAGTTCGATCTGGCGGCGGCCCACGATCGTTACCGCGACCTGTACGACTTTGCGCCGGTGGGCTATTGCACGCTGGATGCACAGGGATGCATCGTCAAGATCAACCTCACGGGAGCGGGCTTGCTGGGGCAGCCGCGGGCGGCGTTGCAAGGCAAGCCGCTGGCGCGCTTCGTGAGCCAGAACGACGCCGACCGCTGGCATCTCTACTTGCGTTGGGCGTTGGGGCGTGAAACGCCGCAACGCATCGACCTGACCATGAATTTTGCCGATGGCACGCTGCAGTGGTTTGCTGCGATCAACAGCGTTCGCGTGCTCGTGGACGAGGGTGTGCCCAACCTGCGTGTGTCGATCACCGATGTGACCGACCGCATGCGATCGGAGGTGGAGCGCCGCATCGCCGCCATCGATGCGGATGCCCGCGAATCGGAGCGCCGGCGCCTGGCGCTGGAACTGCACGAGGATCTGGGCCAGCGCCTGAGCGCCATCAAGATGCAGCTGGCCGCGCTGCCCGAGGAGGCCGGGCAGGCGAGTGCCACGCACAAGGCAGCGCTGCAGGTCGAGATCGACCAGGCGGTGTCGCTGGTGCGGCGCATCACCGCCGATCTGCGGCCGCCGATGCTGGACGACCTGGGGCTCGCTTCGGCGATGGAGTGGCTGGCCAAGGACACGGCCCGCCGTCTCCATCTGAAGCTCACCCTGAACATGGACAACGACCACCCCCCCCTGGGCCGCACGCAGTCGCTGGCGCTCTATCGCTTTTTCCAGGGGGCGCTGTCCTACCTGCTGCACGAGACCAACGCCTCCGACCTCGTGATCGATGTGCGCCGTCCGTTGGGTCAGTTCATCCTGACCATGCGCGCCCGGGGCGGTGAGCTCAAAGCCCCGTGGCGGCTGGACACCCGCTCCGAACCATCGATGATCCTCGACCACCGGGCCCGCCTGCTCGGTGCTCACCTCAGCTTCGACACCAGCCCCGACAGCGCCGGGTGGATCGGCCTCAAGCTGACCCAGAACCTGGGCCTGAACGAAACCCCGGCGGATCGCTCGGGCAGACCATCATGATCTGCGCACAGACCGCGCCCCGGCTCAGGCTCCTGCTGGTGGACGACCACACCGTGGTGCGCGAAGGTCTCAAGCGACTGCTGGACCCACAAGGCAACCAATGGGCCATCACCGAGGCGGGGACCGGCTTTCAGGCGCTCGAGTTCCTGCGTCGCGAACCGTTCGACCTTGTCATCGCCGACCTGTCCCTGCCCGGCATGAGCGGGCTCGAACTTGTCCGCCGCATCAAGGACGGGTTCCCCGGCGTGGCCGTGCTGGTGCTGACCATGCACAGCGAGGAGCAGTACGCCATGCGCGCTTTCCAGGCCGGTGCCAGCGGCTTTGTCACCAAGGACAGCGCCTGCGATGAACTGGTCGCGGCGGTGCGCAAGGTGGCTTCTGGCGGTGTCTTCGTGACCTCGGTGCTGGCCGAGCGGGTGGTGCAGCAGCTCAACGGCCGCCGCCACGCAAGCGACATCAGCACCTTGTCCAACCGCGAGCTGGACATCCTGCAGCGCATCGTGGCCGGCGAGCGCCTCGTCGACATTGCCGAGGCCCTGCACCTGTCCATCAAGACGGTGAGCACCCACAAAACCCGCATCCTGGAGAAGCTCCAGCTCGACAGCACGGCCGCCCTGATCCGGTTTGGACTGGAGCACCAGCTCGACAAGAGCGATCTGGGCGCAACGCCCCACCTCTGATGAACGCTCCGGCCTCAGGCCCGGGTGACAATACCGGGCATCGAGGAGTGGACATGGTCACGAACAATGAGCAAGCATCGCCCGGCGGCAGCGGCGGTGCCCACCGCCAGCTGGCCGCATCGGCCATGGCCTCGGGCTGTCCGGTGGTGGCACTGGGCGCATCGGCCGGCGGCCTCGAAGCCTTCGAGCAGTTTCTGCGCGCCATGCCGGTGGACAGCGGCATGGGCTTTGTGCTGGTGCAGCACCTGGACCCCACCCACCCCAGCATCCTGGCGGAGATCCTGCAGCGCAGCACCACCATGCCGGTGGTGGAAGCCAGGGACGGCATGGTGGTCGAGCGCAACCGCGTGCATGTGATCCCCCCCAACCGGGACATGACGATCCTGCGCGGTGTGCTGGGCTTGAGCTTGCCCAGCGAGCCGCGCGGGCGACACCTGCCCATCGACAGCTTTTTTCGCGCCCTGGCGTCCGACCTGGCCGAATCGGCCGTGGGGATCATCCTCTCGGGCACCGGCACCGACGGCACGCTGGGCATCCGGGCCATCCATGGCGCGGGTGGCCTGGGGCTGGTGCAGGAGCCGTCCACCGCGCGCTTTGACGGCATGCCGGCGAGCGCGCTGAAGTCGGGCTTTGCCACGCAGGCGCTGGCGGTGGAGGCCATGCCCGCGCTGCTGCTGGCGCATGCCCGGCACCTGGCGTCGCGTCCGGCCGGGGGCGAAGGCGGTGAGGCCTTGCGAAAGCTCTCGGGTGTGCTCATGCAACTGCGCCAGGGTACCGGCCACGATTTCTCCCAATACAAGAAAAGCACGCTGGGTCGGCGCATCGAGCGGCGCATGACACAGCAAGGCATTGACGACATCACCACCTACGAGCGTTTTCTCAAGGAGCATCCGCCCGAGGTGCAGATGCTGTTTCGCGAACTGCTGATCAATGTCACCAGTTTCTTTCGCGATCCGACGGTGTTCGACACGCTCAAACGCGACGTGCTGCCCGCGCTGCTGGCGCACCGCCCCGACAACGAGTCCATGCGCGTGTGGGTGGCGGGCTGTGCCACCGGTGAAGAGGCCTACACCGTGGCCATGTTGCTGCGCGAACTGGCCGACGAGCAGCGGCGCGACTGGCCTGTGCTGATTTACGGCACCGACATCGACGCCGATGCGATCGCCGTGGCCCGTGCCGGCCTGTACCCGCCCAACATCGTGCAGGACGTGACGCCCGAGCGCTTGCGCCGTTTCTTCGTGAAGGAAGAAGCGGGCTACCGCGTGCGCAAGGAGATCCGCGAGATGGTGGTGTTCGCGGTGCAAAGCGTCATCAAGGACCCGCCCTTCACCCGGCTCGACCTGCTGACCTGCCGCAACCTGCTGATCTACCTGGAGCCGGAACTGCAGGAGCGGCTGGTGCCCATCTTTCATTACGCATTGCGCCCCGGTGGTGTGCTGTGCCTGTCGCCCTCCGAGAGCATCGGCAACCACGCCGAGCTGTTCGAAACGCTCGACCGGCGCCTCAACATCTACCGCGCGCGACCCACCGTGGCCTCGCGCCGCGCGGTGATCAGCAGCCGGCTGTCGTGGACCACGGACGGGCAGGGCTCAACCGTGCCGGCGGTGGTGGGCAAACCCCGCGAAACCGCCGCCGCCGACCTCGCCAGGCGCACGCTGCTGCAGGCCTTTGCGCCGGCCTCGGTGCTGACCGACCTGCAGGGCGACATCCAGTTCGTGCACGGCGAAACCGGCCGCTTCTTGCGCCTGGCGCCGGGCCAGCCCACGCACAACGTGGTGGACATGGCCACCGAAGGCCTGCAGATCGATGTGAGGGACGCCTTGCAGAAAGCGGCCGCGGGCGGCCTGAGCAGCTTCAGCCGCGACGTCGCGCTCAAGGTCGACGGCGACATCTGCACGGTGACGCTGAGTGTGCGCCCGCTCGCTGGCCCCGAGCCCAGCCGCAATCTGCTGTTGTTCAGTTTTCAGGAACTCGATCCCCGGACGCGCAGCCCGGCCCGCCGGCGCAAGGCCGGCACCAACACCGAGGCCCAGCGCGTGCAGGCGTTGGAGCACGAACTCATGCTGAGCAAGCAGACGCTGGGAGCGATGGTCGAGGAACAGCAGATCTCCAACGAAGAACTGCAGTCGACCAACGAGGAACTGCAGTCCACCAACGAGGAGCTGCAGTCGACCAACGAAGAGCTGGAAACCTCCAAGGAAGAACTGCAGTCGGTGAACGAAGAGTTGGTCACGGTCAACTCGGAGTTGCAGACCAAGGTGGAGCAACTCACCGGCATGCAGGACGACATGAAGAACCTGCTGGACAACATCAGCGTCGGTTCGATTTTTCTGGACCGACGGCTGCTGATCCGACGCTTCACCCGCGAAGCCGCAGCGGTGTACCGGCTGGTGCCTTCGGACATGGGCCGTCCGCTGGCCGACATCCGTTGCGAGTTGCTGGACGTGGACCTGTTGACCGACGCGCAGGCCGTGCTCGACACGCTCACGCCGGTGGAGCGTGAGGTGCGCACCGCGGGCGGCACCTGGTACCTGACGCGCATCAAGCCTTACCGCACGCTGGACAACGTGATCGACGGCGTGGTGCTGACTTTCAACGACGTGACCGACCGGGTGCATGCGCTGGCGATGCGCCAGGCACGCGATCTGGCCGAAGCGGTGGTGGACACCGCCTACGAGCCGCTCGTGGTGCTCGACGAACAAGGGCGCGTGCTCACCGCGAACCGGGCCTTTCTGGCGCTCTTCGGTGGTCGGGCCGACGACACGCTGGGCCGGGGTATCTACGAAATCGCCAACGGCCAATGGGACTTTGCCGCGATGCGCGAGCTGCTCGACAGCGAGGCGCCCGTCCAGGTCCCGGGTGAGGACCGATTGATCAGCCATGCGTTCAGCGGCATTGGTCTTCAGCACCTGCGGGTGCGCACCCGCCGGGTCGCCGGCAAGAGCGGCATCACCGGTCTGGTGCTGGTGAGCTTCGCGCCGGAGCCGGGACCCGCGTCCTAGCGCGGCCGGCCAGCGTCGGCCGCCTGCAGCGCCGCGCACACCTCGTCGTCGCCGAGCTGGTGAAAGTCGAGGTAATGCAGGCCAATGGCGCGAAACGGTCGCGGCTCCTGCAGGCAGACCACCTCATCGACCGCTTCACCCAGTGCCACCACGCTCTGGTGTGGTGCCACCGGCACCGCGACGATCAGCCGCGCCGGTTGACGCCGACGCAGCGCCAGCAGCGCAGCACGCATGGTGGTGCCCGTGGCAATGCCGTCGTCCACCACGATCACGGTGGCACCCTGCACCCGCTGCGGCGTCCGGCCCCGCAGGTAGAGGCGCCGGCGGCGTGCCATTTCCTGCAGCGCGGCCGGCAGGGCGGCCTGGATGTAGGCGTCGTCCACGCCATCCCGATCGGAGGCCTCCCCGGTCATCACCACGTCGGGCGGTGTGCCTTCCACCACCGCCGCCACCGCCAGCTCGGGCTGGAAGGGCGCGCCGATCTTGCGCACCAGCAGCAGGTCCAGTGGTGCGCCCAGCGCGCGGGCAATTTCCGCTGCCACCGGCACGCCTCCGCGCGGCAAGGCCAGCACCACCAGCGGCGGTTTGAGGTGCATGACGAGCAAGGCATCGGCGAGCGCCCGCCCCGCCTGGGTGCGGTTGGCGAAGGGTTTGCACGTCAGCGCCAAGCCGTGCATCAGCGCCATGCTGTCCTGGAAAACGTTCGGGTGGCCGAATCCCGCTTCGTCAAATCGAGTCATCCTCACCTCCCGTTGCCCAGGTGTTCCCGGAACCAGCCGCAGGCAAAGGCCGCCACGCTGCGCAGCGCACCCGGCTCCTGAAACAGGTGACCGGCGCCCGGCACCACCTCCAGCCGTTTGGGTGATGGCAGCTGGCGCAGGGCAAGGCGGTTGAGTTTGAGCACGTCGGTGTCCAACCCGCCCACGATCAGCAAGGTGGCCGCCTGCACCCGCGGCAGGCTCGCCTGGGCGAGATCGGGGCGCCCGCCGCCACACACCAGGGCGCCCACGCGGTCGGGCCGGGCCGCGGCCGCCACCAGCGCCGCGGCCGCACCCGTGCTTGTCCCGAACAGCCCCAGTCTCAGATGGGCCAGTTCCGGGTGGTGCTCCGTCCAGTGGATGGCCTCAAGCACGCGCTGCGCCAGCAGGTCCACGTCGACAGCCCGATGGCGGTCGCAGGCCTCCTCGTCGGTGAGCAAGTCGAACAGCAGGGTGGCCATGCGCGTGCGCTGCACGGCCCGGGCCACCCATTGGTTGCGCGTGCTCAGGCGGTCACGGCTGCAGCCTTGAGCCAACACGACCAAGCCCAGCGCCGGGACGGGCACGACCAGATCGCCCGGCAATGCCAGCGAGCCGAGGTGTACCGGCTCCGCGGTGAGCACAGTCGACATGGGTTGCCTTGCCCCGGACCTGTCCGGGAATGCGGTGTTGGAACAACTCTGCGCCCAGGCCGGTGTCGCAAGCCATCAGCACAGGGCACCCATTGTTCGAAGACCGGTTCATCCCCGCATTGAGCTTGCGCAACCCGCAAGTTGTTCGCGCCAGCGCACGGCCCCCGGGTTCGGGAGCAGCGGAGGCTCCTCAGGTTTCCCGGGGTGGTTTCGCCGGGCGGGTCTGCAGCCGCTTGCGACGTGTCCAACGGGTTTTCAGTGTCCAGAGGATGCTGACCAGGGCGTACATCGCCAGCCCACTGACGGTGGCAACGATCGCCAATCCGACCATCAGGGGTTTGCCGACGGTGGTCAGTTGCGCCAGCCAGCCTCGCCACCGCTCCGGCCCACCTGGTGCTTTTTCGGTTGGCGTGGGCGTGGCGCCTGTCGCGGCGGAAATCGCTGGACCAGACAGCGGCGGCTCGCCGAGGATGGCCCGGCCCAGCCGGTAAGCGCCGTAGTACACCGGACCGAAGGTGATCGGATTGGTCACCAGCGTGCTGGCCACCGCCATGGGCACGTTGGCGCGCAGGACCACGGCCGCGGTGGCTGCGAACGGAATCTGGGCGACCGGGATCAACAGTCCGAAAAAAATGCCCAGCGCCAGTCCCAGTGCAATGCCTTTGCGGCTGAAGTGCCAGAGCCTGGGGTGGTTGAGCACCGGTCCCATCCAACGCAGCCAGCGGTTGCGCTGCACCGTCTCGGGCTTGGGCAGCCACGCTTTGAGTTTGTTTTTCATCGAATGAGACGCAGGCGGACAGACATGTGGCGGGGCTTCCGTGTGGGATGGCATTTTGGAGCCCGGCAGAGCAGCGACAATTCCCGCACCATGATGCAAATGCAGGACATTCTTTTTTCACAGGGCTTTGGCACGCGCCGGATCTGCTGCGGACTCATCCAGCAAGGTTTGGTGAAGGTGGAGGACAGCGCGGGGCCGCGGATCTGCAGCGACCCCACCGACATGTTCGAGCAAGAGGGGTTGATGTTTCATGTGCAAGGCGAGCGCTGGGCTTACCACGAGCGGGCATACCTGATGGTGCACAAACCCGCAGGCTTCGAGTGCTCGCAAAAGCCCAGCACTTACCCCAGCGTCTACACGTTGTTGCCAGGTCCGTTGCGCACCCGCGGTGGTGGCGCGGCGGCGGGTGTGCAGGCGGTCGGCCGCCTGGACCAGGACACCACGGGACTGCTGTTGATGTCGGATGACGGCAAGTTCATTCACCGGTTGACATCGCCGCGCCACCATGTGCCCAAGGTGTACGAGGTGCAGGTCAAGCATCCGCTGGACGAAAAGCAGGTCCATCGCCTGCTGGCTGGCGTGGTGCTGGACGACGACCCCAAGCCGGTGAAGGCGCAGGCCTGCTCCGCCGAAGGGGAGTTCCACCTGAAACTGACGCTCACCGAAGGCAAGTACCACCAGGTCAAGCGCATGGTGGCGGCGGTTGGCAACCGGGTCGAGGCCCTGCACCGATCGTCTGTGGGGGTGCTTTCATTGACCGACGGGCTCATGCCCGGTCACTGGCGCTGGTTGACCGGGGAAGAGGTCGCTTCACTCACCGGGAAAGCCTCGGGCTGAAGCCAGTGTCCCAAGCCCGCAGGGCGGATCAGAGCAAATCGCCTTTGCGGCTGTCCAGCGGCATGAGGAACGAATTCTCCTGCCACTGCGAGTTGAAATCGCTTCGAGGTTCGCCGGTGGTGCTGTTGGGCCAGGTGGACAGGGGTGAAAAATCGCTCGCTCTCGTGCTGCGCTGGCGCGTCAGGACGGTGCGCAGATTGGCCTGCGCGGCGATGATGGCCCGTTCTTCCATTTCGCGTTCGCGCATGGATTGGTTCAGCGCAGATTCGCCCAGGAACTCTGCGCGGATCTCGGCCACCGTGGGCAGGCTGTTGGAGCGCACCACCCAGTAAGGCAGCCCGCATTGGGTCAGCAACGAATGTTTCAACGCTCGCGTGCTGCGCGGCAAACCGGCGCTGCCGGGGACATCGAGGCATCCCAGCACACGACCGTCAGAACGGCACACGGTGAAGGTGCAGTACACGCCGCCCAGCAGCTTGTACCACTCCATGCCTTGCTCCCGGTCTCGGGGCAAGGTGAAGCGCGTCACCGGGAGTTTGATCATCACGTGGTGATCGTAGAAAGCCCTCGCCAGCCAGTGCCAGACCCGGGCTTCTTCGCTGTTGGCCAGCGCGCGCGTGCTCAGCGGCCAGTGTTTGGGAATCCGCCTGCGCTCCCTGGCCTGTCGGTCAGCCCAGAGGCGATGCAGCAGCGCGCCGAGTGCCAGCAAGGCAGGCACCAGCGCTGCAAGCAGCCAGGGGTTGGTCCAGTCAGTCATGGGTCGAGAAGGGGTGTCGTCGATTTGTATCAAAGTGTATGCAGTTGCCGCCCATTGCGGGGAATTTGCAAGTTCGATACACGAAGAAGGTGTGAATTTCTTGGGGTTTGCGCGCCGCGGCGTGCGCCATTTGTTCCACTTCACACACACCCTGGATTGTGCACACCCGCTGGACGTTCGTACATCCCACAAAGGGGGTATCTGCGAACCGGCGGTCAGGCGAGCGGTGTCAGGAAGCGCTGAACCGCTTCGGTCAACCGATCTGGCTGGTCCCGGTGCGGGCTGTGCCCGCACCGAACCAGTGCAAGTCGAGTGATCTGGGCATGGGCTGTTTCGATCGAACTGATCTGCTCCATCGAGCCGTATTCGTCGTCAACGCCTTGCACTAGCAGCAAGGGCGCGGTGATCGAGCGCATTTCTGCGCGGATGTCGAACGCTCGAAAGGCTTCGCTGAGCCAGACATCGTTCCATTGCCAGAAGGCGTTGTCGACGTTCTTGTGGTGACGGGCCAGACGTTGTCGCAAGGAGCCTGCGCTGCCGGGGTCGGCCAGATACTGGTGTTTCGCTTGGGCAATGGCGGTCAGCGACACATCTTCGACGAACACGTGAGGAGCCATGGCCACGCAACCCGCCACGTCGTGCCGGGCGGCATGCAGCAGCGCGATGGTGGCGCCGTCGGAGTGCCCCACCAGCACCGGGCGCGACACGCCCAGTTGCGCAAGCACTTGCGGCAGCACTTCGTTGGCTTCGAGATGCATGTAGTCGGGTTCGTGGCGCCCGGTGTGCCATGGCCCGCTTCGTCCCGGCGCGCCGCGCACGTCCTCCACCGGGTCGGACTGTCCGTATCCGCGCCTTGAGTACATCCAGCCGGCGCGGCTGCTCGCCGCGCAGATCTCGGCAGGCCAGTGGCGACCGCGCTGCTGCCACTGCGAGACGCTGCCCAGGCCTTCATGCAGAAACACGAGCGGTGCCCGATCGGCTGGACCCGGAATGTGGGCCACTTCGAGCGCCAAGCCTGCAACGACAAGGTGGTTCATCTGCCCGATGCTAGCGGCGGCGACCGCTTGATGTTGTCTTCCACGTGATCCATGGCCCACTGCGCAGCGGCCGTCGTTGACTTTGTTTGGCTGTATTCTCAGGCGATGACCTTGTTGCTTGATTCATTCTGGCGGGCGGTGGCGTACTGCGTTCATCCCCGCGTGATCGCCCTGTCGTTCTTGCCGTTGATCCTGATGGTCTTGCTTTCTTTCGGTCTGGGCTACTTTTTCTGGGAAGGTGCGGTGGCTTCGGTCGCTGCGTGGCTGGCTTCGTTCGAACTGGTCGAGGCCTTGCTGGCCTGGCTGGACCAGATCGGCCTGGGTGCCCTGCGGAGCGTGTTTGCGCCGCTGCTGGTTCTCGTGCTCGCCACGCCTGTGATCGTGTTGTTGTGCTTGTTGCTGGTGGCGATGTTCATGACGCCGGCCATGGTGGATCTGGTCGGGCAGCGCCGCTTTGCAGGCCTGGAGCGCAAGCACGGGGGGTCGCTGGTGGTCAGCGTGTTCTGGTCTTTGGGGTCCACGTTGCTGGCCATCGTCGCGCTCGTCATCTCCATGCCGCTGTGGCTGGTTCCACCCCTCGTTCTGATCCTGCCGCCCTTGATCTGGGGTTGGCTCACCTACCGCGTTTTTGCGTTCGATGCGCTGGCCACGCACGCCAGCAGCGATGAGCGCAAAGCCATCTTGAAGGACCACCGCGGCAGCCTGTTGCTGATGGGGGTGCTCAGCGGTTACCTGGGCGCTGCGCCGAGCCTGTTGTGGGCATCGGGTGCCATGTTCATCGCCATGGCGCCGCTGCTGGTGCCGCTGGCGATCTGGATCTACACGCTTGTGTTCGCGTTCGCCTCGCTCTGGTTCGCTCACTACGCCCTTGCAGCACTGCAGCGCCTGCGTGCGGTGGTGCCCGTGGAGGTGCTGGACGCCGATCCGGGGCATGGGGGCGCGGCGGGCAAGCTGGACGACACAAGACGAATCCATGGACCGGAGACCACCACATGACACCCGCCATCGGCCTGATCATCATTGGCGACGAAATCCTGTCGGGCAAACGTCAGGACAAACACCTGGCCAAGGTCATCGAGTTGCTCGGTTCCCGCGGCATGGCGCTGTCGTGGGCCAGGTTTGTGGGTGACGACCGGCGCAGCATCACGGCCAACCTGCGCGACGCGTTTGCGCAGCCGGGCATCGTGTTTTCGTGCGGTGGCATCGGCGCCACACCCGACGATCACACCCGCCAGTGCGCTGCGGCCGCGCTTGGGGTGGAGCTGGCCTTGCATCCCCAGGCGAAGGTCTTGATCGAGTCGCGCATGCGCGATGTGGCGGCGGAGCAGGGTGAGGTCTTCGACCCGCAGCGACCCGACAATGTGCACCGCTACAACATGGGCGTGTTCCCCGTGGGCTCCACCATCATCGAGAACCCGTACAACAAGATCCCGGGATTCAGCTGCACGGGACCTGGCGGCGCCGAGGTCCACTTTGTGCCCGGCTTCCCGGTCATGGCATGGCCGATGATCGAATGGGTCCTGGACCACCGCTGCGCACATTTGCATCAGCGTGGTGCGTCGCTGGAGCGCTCCGTGATCGTCATGGGCGCCATGGAGGCGGCGTTGACGCCGCTGATGGAAGAAATCGAGCGAGAGCACCCGGTCAAGGTGTTCAGCCTGCCCAGCGTTGACCATCCCACATACGGGCGGCACATCGAGCTGGGCGTCAAGGGCGGTTCTGCAGCGGTGGCCGATGCCTTCGCGAGCCTGCTGGTGGGGCTTCAACGGCATGGCGCCCAATTGGGCCCCGAATTGGTGCGTAACTGACATGCCCAACCATGGTGCCATCGTTTCGATATGCACCAACCAAGTGCATTTGACCCATTGATCGGTTTTTGCGCCTCGCTGAGGGTCAAGGTTCCGGTCCTGAACTGGGTTGCGACCCTTTATGGCGCATGGCCTGCGCGATAATCACCGCGCGTTTGAAGGCAGATGCCCCGTTCGGGTGAAACCGAATGGCATTTGGCACAGATACTGCTTCAATCCCGAGACAATTCACTTTTCACTCACCCAGCTACAGGAGTATTTGATGGCCAAGACCGTCGCAGACGTGATGCAGATGGTGAAGGACAACGACGTCAAGTTCGTTGACTTCCGTTTCACCGACACCCGGGGCAAAGAGCAGCACGTCACCGTGCCCGTGTCCCACTTCGACGAAGACAAATTCACCTCGGGCCACGCGTTCGACGGTTCTTCGGTCGCTGGCTGGAAAGGCATTGAAGCCTCGGACATGCAGCTCATGCCCGATTCCAACACCGCCAACATCGATCCTTTCTTCGAAGAAACCACGCTGTTCCTGCAGTGCGACGTGATCGAGCCGGGTGACGGCAAGGCCTACGACCGCGATCCCCGCTCGATCGCCAAGCGCGCCGAGGCCTACCTCAAGGCCTCCGGCCTGGGCGACACCGCCTACTTCGGACCAGAGCCTGAGTTCTTCATCTTCGACGGCGTGCGCTGGAGCAACGAACCCGGCCGCGTGATGTGCGAGATCGAAGAGTACGAAGCTCCCTGGAACAGCGGCGCCAAGCTCGAAGGCGGCAACCGTGGCCACCGTCCCACCGTCAAGGGTGGTTACTTCCCCGTGCCCCCGGTCGACAGCACGCAAGACATGCGTGCCGAGATGTCCCTGATCCTCGAATCGCTGGGCATTCCGGTCGAAGTGTTCCACCACGAAGTGGCAGGCGCAGGCCAAAACGAAATCGGTACCAAGTTCAGCACGCTGGTCGAGCGCGCCGACTGGACGCAGGTGCTCAAGTACGTGGTGTGGAACGTCGCCAATGCCTACGGCAAGACCGCGACCTTCATGCCCAAGCCTTACGCTGGTGACAACGGCTCCGGCATGCACGTGCACCAGTCGATCTGGAAAGACGGCAAGAACCTGTTCGCTGGCGACGGCTATGCTGGTTTGAGCGATTTCGCCCTGTATTACATCGGCGGCATCATCAAGCACGCCCGCGCGCTCAACGCCATCACCAATCCCGGCACCAACTCGTACAAGCGCCTGGTGCCCGGCTTCGAAGCCCCGGTGAAGCTGGCTTATTCGGCCCGCAACCGCTCGGCCTCGATCCGCATTCCTTACGTGGCGAACCCCAAGGGCCGTCGCATCGAGGCACGCTTCCCCGATCCTTCGGCCAACCCCTACCTGTGCTTCTCGGCACTGATGATGGCTGGTCTGGACGGCGTGGAGAACAAGATCCACCCGGGCGAAGCCGCCACCAAGGATCTGTACCACCTGCCGCCCGAGGAAGACAAGCTGGTGCCGACCGTGTGCCACAGCCTCGACCAGGCGCTGGAGTACCTCGACAACGACCGCAGTTTCCTGACCAAGGGTGGCGTCTTCACCGACTCCATGCTGGATGCCTACATCGAACTGAAGATGGGCGAAGTCACGCGCTTCCGCATGGCACCACACCCCGTCGAATTCGACATGTACTACAGCCTGTGATGGACCGCCCGGTTTGACCGGGCGAACCTGCAGACGAGGGACGGCGCAAGCCGTCCCTTTTTGTTTTGGTGCGACATCTGGCCCTGTGAACGGGGCCGGCGGCGGCACTTTTCAAAGGCTTTTCCGTCATACTGATTTGAGATGAACGGCGCAGTCTTGCCGCGTCGACCCAACGGAGACCTCGTGCCCATGTCCCCTCTGCATTTTTCTTTTGTTCCTGGCCTCGTCGCCGGTGCCGTGCTGCTGAGCAGCCTGCCCGCCCAGGCCCAGGAACGCATTTACCGATGCGGTAACGAATACACCAACAACGCCCAGGTGGCCAAAAGCCGCAACTGCACGCCGATGGAAGGTGGAAACATCACGATCGTGGAGGGCGTCAAGCCGGCACCGGCAGCCCGCACTCCCCCAGCCAACACCACGGCCACCACGCGCAGCGGCAATGATCGCGTCGACCCGAGCGCCCAGCGCGCGCGCGACAGCGATGCCAAAGCCATCCTGGAAACGGAGTTGCGCAAGGCCGAAGAGCGGCTGGCGCAAGCGCGAAAGGCGTACGCCAATGGCGAGCCCGAGAAGCAGGGCATCGAGTCGCGCAACTACCAGCGCTACCTGGATCGCGTGGCCGAACTCAAGGCCGCGGTGACGCGGGCCGAGAGCGATGTGGCCGGCTTGCAGCGGGAGCTGGGTCGATTGCCCGGTGCGTCGGGCAACGCCGCGAGATGAGCGGCTCGAAAAAGGGCACAGCGCCTTTGTCGGGCCGTTTTCAATCGCTGGACTTGCTGGCCACACTGGTGGCGGTGGTCGACGCGGAGGGGCATGTGCTGTATGCCAACGCGGCGCTGGAAGACGCGCTGGGCACATCCCGGCGCAGCATCGCCCACAGCCTGTTTCAAGACTGCTTCACCGAGCCCGCCCTGCTGGACAGCGCGCTCAATGGCGCACGGGGCAACGAGTTTGCCGCCCTGCGATACGACGCCTGGCTCAAGCGGGTGAACCACGAGGCCTTGCCGGTGCACGTGGTGGTGGCGCAGACCGAGAGCAAGGGCGAGGTGGTGGTCGAGTTGTTGCCGCTGGAGCAGCAAGCCCGCCAGGAACGGGAAGAGCGTCTGATCGACCAGGCCCAGGCCAACAAAGAACTCATCCGCAACCTCGCGCACGAGATCAAGAACCCGCTGGGCGGTATCCGGGGCGCCGCGCAGCTGCTGCAGATGGAGCTGGATTCGCGCGAGCTCATCGAATACACGCAGGTCATCATCCACGAGGCCGACCGGCTGCAGTCGCTGGTGGACCGACTGCTCGCGCCGCACCGACGCCCGCATGTCGTGGGGGATGTGAACATCCACGAGGTTTGCGAGCGGGTGCGCTCGCTGATCCTGGCCGAGTTTCCCAAGGGGCTGCGCGTGGTGCGCGACTACGACGCATCCATTCCCGAGTTTCGCGGTGACCGCGAGCAGCTGATCCAGGCGGTGCTCAACATCGCGCACAACGCGGCGCAAGCGCTGGCCGATCGCATCGCGGCGGGCGACGCGCAGATCGTTTTCAAGACCCGCGTGGGGCGGCAAGTGACCTTCGGCAAACAGCGCTACCGCCTGGCACTGGAATTGCATGTGATCGACAACGGGCCTGGCGTTCCAGACTCGATCAAGGACCGCATCTTTTTCCCGCTTGTGTCGGGGCGTGATGGTGGTTCTGGCCTGGGGCTCACGCTGGCGCAAACCTTCGTGCAGCAGCACCATGGATTGATGGAGTGTGAGAGCGTGGCGGGATGCACGGACTTCAAGATCCTCATCCCCTTGCCCTAGAACCCAGAAACCATTGCCGAGCGCTGCGCCACAAGAAGGGACGACACCAACATGAAGCCGATCTGGATAGTGGACGACGATCAATCGATCCGCTTCGTGCTTGAAAAAGCGCTGTTGCGCGAGAACCTGCCCACACGCAGCTTCACCAACCCGCAGGACGTGCTCAAGGCCCTGACGGACACACCCGAGAGCGAAGGCCCGCAAATCCTGGTGAGCGACATCCGCATGCCCGGTGGCTCTGGTCTGGAACTGCTGGAGAAGGTCAAGGCCATGTTGCCCGGTTTGCCGGTGATCATCATGACGGCGTTTTCCGACCTCGACAGCGCGGTGTCGGCCTTCCAGGGTGGTGCCTTCGAATACCTGCCCAAGCCGTTCGATCTGCCCAAGGCGGTGGAGCTGATCCGCCGCGCGGTGGAAGAGAGCCAGCGCGAAGAGGTGGCCGAAGAACGCATGACCGCCGCGCCCGAGATGCTGGGCCAGGCGCCGGCCATGCAGGATGTGTTTCGTGCCATCGGGCGCTTGAGCCAGAGCCAGGTGACGGTGCTGATCACCGGTGAATCGGGCTCGGGCAAGGAGTTGGTGGCGCGCGCGCTGCACAAGCACTCACCCCGCGCCGCCGGCCCTTTCGTGGCCATCAACACCGCCGCCATTCCCAAGGATTTGCTGGAGTCCGAGCTCTTCGGCCATGAGCGCGGCGCCTTCACCGGTGCGCAGACCATGCGCCGCGGCCGCTTCGAGCAGGCCGATGGGGGCACGCTGTTCCTGGATGAGATCGGTGACATGCCGTTTGACCTGCAGACGCGTTTGCTGCGCGTGTTGTCCGACGGGCATTTCTACCGCGTGGGTGGGCACAGCGCGGTGCGCGCCAACGTGCGCGTGATCGCCGCCACCCACCAGAACCTGGAACAGCGCGTGAAGGAGGGCGTGTTCCGCGAGGACCTTTTCCACCGCCTCAACGTGATCCGCCTGCGCCTGCCGGCCCTGCGCGAGCGACGTGAAGACGTGCCCATGCTCACGCGGTTTTTTCTCCAGCAAAGCGCCAAGCAGCTCGGGGTGGAGCCCAAGCGCATTTCCGAGGCCGCCATCCGCCTGCTCGGCACGTTCGATTTCCCGGGCAACGTGCGCCAGCTGGAAAACGTGTGTCACTGGCTGACCGTGATGGCGCCCGCGCAGGTGATCGAACTCAAGGATCTGCCCCCCGAGGTGCTGGCCATGGCGGGCGCGTCGGTGCCATCACTCGCCGTGGTGCCAGACACCGCGACCACGCAGGCGTTTGCAGCCCCGGTCACGGTGGCTGCGCCGGTGGCCGCGGCGCTGTCGGAGGTGTTGCACCTCGGTGCTGTCGCAACGGCCGTGAAAGATCACGCACCCGCGCTGGCCACCACGCACCTGTCTTCGGCGCCCGCCTGGGAGTCCGGGCTTCAGGCCGAGGCCATGGCCCTGCTCGAAGAAGGTCGCACCGACGTCTGGGACGTGCTCACCCGGCGTTTCGAGACCAGGCTGATCCAGACTGCGCTGGTCAACACGCGGGGCCGCCGCATCGAGGCGGCGCACAAGCTGGGCATCGGTCGCAACACGATCACCCGGAAAATTCAAGAACTCAATCTAGAGTGACCACCACCGGCGCGTGGTCGCTGGGTTGCGGGTTCTTGCGGGGTGCGCGGTCGATGGTGCAGGCCTTCACACTGTCGCTCAGCGCCTGGCTCACCAGGATGTGGTCGATGCGCAGGCCCCGGTTTTTCTGGAAGCCCAACATGCGGTAGTCCCACCACGAGTAGCTCTTTTCGGGCTGCTCGAACATCCGGTACGCGTCGGTGAGACCCAACCCGAGCAGCGCTTGAAAGTGGGCGCGCTCTTCCACCGTGTGGTGGATGGTGTCTTTCAGGCCCACCGGGTCGAAGGAGTCGCGGTCTTCGGGGGCGACGTTGAAGTCGCCCACCAGCACCAGACGGGGGTGCGTCTGCATTTCTTCGGCGATCCAGCGGTGCAGCGCGGCCAGCCATTGGAGCTTGTAGGCAAACTTCTCGCTGCCGGGCTCCTGCCCGTTGACGAAGTAACAGTTCAGCAGGCGCAGCGGGCCACCGGGGGTGTCCAGCGTTGCCGCGATCACGCGGGCCTGCTCATCGGTGTGGCCGGGGATGTTGCGCACCACATCGCGCAGCGGTGTGCGGCTGAGTATGGCCACGCCGTTGTAGGTCTTCTGGCCAAAGGCTGCCGCGTGGTACCCGATCTCCTGCAGCGCATCGAAAGGGAATTTTTCATCCACCAGCTTGAGCTCCTGCAGCCCGAGCGCGTCCACCGGGTTGGCGGCCAGCCATTCGAGCACCTGAGGCAGGCGCACGTTGAGCGAGTTGATGTTCCAGGTGGCGATTTGCATGGGGTTTCTCGTGTTCCTGGTTACCAGCGCAGCGCGCAGCGGTCACCACTGGCCCGGCGTTCGATCATGACGGCGCACAGTCCTGGCACGGTGGGTGCGAGGTGGCGGCGGATGTAACTGCAGAGGTTTTCCAGCGTGGGGATGCCCAGATCGGCCACCTCGTCGAGGAAATGGTGGTCCAGCCGATCGCGCACCAGCGCGATCTCGGCCTTGAGCCGTCCCAGGTCGATCACCATGCCCTGGACGTCCGGCGTGCCGCGCACGGTCACTTCGGCCTCGTAGGTGTGGCCGTGCACGCGGCGGCTGCCTTCGGCCTCGACTTCCCGGCGCAGTGTGTGGGCAGCCTCGAAATAAAAGCGCTGCGACAGTTCGTGCACGCCGGTTGTGGATGGGGTCATGGGATGTCGAGGATCTTGTGCGTCTGCAGCGACAGGCGCCAGCGCGGATGTTGTTGGCAATGGTCGATGGCGCTGCGCGTGTTGGCGCCGCGCTCGGGGCCATCCATGGGTTGCAGCAGCCAGTGGTCGAAGTGCAGGTCGGTCTGTGCCTGCACTTGTTGGGGCAGCAAGGCCGGCTGTGGCCACACCAGTTTGAGTTCGTGGCCGCTGCGCTGCACCCAGTCGGCGCCGGCCTTGGGGCTCACGCAGATCCAGTCGATCCCTGGAGGGACCGGCAGCGTGCCGTTGGTCTCCAGTGCAATCTCGAAGCCTTCGGCGTGCAGCGCGCCGATCAATGCAGAGTCCACCTGCAGCAGCGGCTCGCCGCCGGTGAGCACGATGTAGCGGTGCCCCTGACCGGCCGGCCACAGCGCTGCGGCTTGTTCTGCCAGCGCGGACGCTTCGGCGAATTTGCCGCCCCGCACGCCGTCGGTGCCGACAAAGTCGGTGTCGCAAAACCGGCAGACCGCGCGTTCGCGGTCTTCCTCGCGACCACTCCAGAGATTGCAGCCCGCAAAACGGCAGAACACCGCGGGCCGACCTGCGCGCAGGCCTTCGCCTTGCAACGTGTAGAACATTTCCTTGACGGCGTAGCTCATGACCGGCGTTCCAGGGTGACAAAAGCGTAGCGCAGGCCGCTGGCGGCCACATGCGTTTCCCGGGTGGTCTCCACCCAGGCCGGACCAAAGGTGGGTGCCCAGGCGTCGCCATCAAAGGCCTGGTCGATCTCGGTGATCACGGCGCGCTGCGCCAGCGGCTCGGCCGCTGCATACAACTGCGCCCCGCCGATCACCCACGCGTCGGCCTCGGGTGGGCAGCGTGACACGGCCTCCTGCAGCGAGCCGGCGCGCAAGGCGCCCTCGGCCTTCCACTGCGCGTTGCGCGTGACGACGATGTTCAGCCGGCCAGGCAGCGGTCTGAACCGGGGCGGCAGCGAATCCCAGGTCTTGCGGCCCATGATCACGGGGCTGCCGAGCGTGGTGCGTTTGAAGTGGGCGAGGTCCTCCGGCAGGTGCCAGGGCAGGGCGTTGTCGCGCCCGATCACGCCGTTGGCGGCGCGCGCGAAGATCAGGTGGAGGCGCGGAGGGTGCGGTGCGGTGGCGGACATACCGCTATTGTGCCGCCGGACCCGAGCCTGGCCGTGCGGTGCGCGCTGGCAGCAGCACGCTGGCGATCGCCATCATCACGAAACCGATGGCCATCCAGTCCTGCCAATGCGGCACCTCGCCCACGATGAAGGTGGCACTCAGCGTGCCCACCAATGGGATGGCCATCACGCTCATGGCGCTGGTGGCCGGCGGCAGGTCGCGCGCCATGCCGAACCAGATCAGTTGTGCCACGCCGTAGTTGATGAACACGCCGTACAGCAGGCTGATCCACATGGGGGCGGAAAAATCCGATGGACGGGGCAGCGGCTCCAGCGCCAGCGCGAGCGCCCACACCACCGCGCTGCCCAGCAGCAGCATCCACACCGTGACCACCATGGGCGAGAGCGTGAAGTGCGCGCGGCGAAACATCAGCGTGCCCAGTCCCCAGCAGAAGGCCGCGCCCAGCATCCAGGCAATGCCCACGGGCCGACCGCTCAGGCTTTGCAGTTCGTGCCACAGCAGCAGGCCGATGGCGATGCCGGCGCACACCACCGCCACGCGCACGCGGGGGGTGATGCGCTCACCAAAAAAGGCCGCGCCGATCAGCACGGTGAAGATCGGCATGGTGAATCCCAGGATGGCCGCGCGGCCCGAGGCCAGCTCTTTCACGCCGAAGATGGACAGCGTGTGCCAGCCCAGGACGTTGGGCAGGCCGAGCCAGGCAATGGTGGCCCACTCCGCCCGCGCCGGCCACATGCGTTCCCCACGCCGAGCCACATACACAAACAACCACAGCGCGCCCAGCAGCATGGTGCTGGCGCGGAAGTACAGGGGCGAGAGCTCCTGCAGCGAGAGCTTCATCATGGGCCAGTTCACTCCCCACATGAGCGTGAGCGCCAGCAGCGCCCACAGTTGGCGGCGGTTGATCACGCCGGGATCACACAGCCACGGGCGCTTTGATGGCCGCGTGGTGTTCGTAGCCCTGCACCTCGAAGTCCTCGAACTCGTAATCGAAAATGCTGGCCGGGCGGCGCTTGATGTGCAGCGTCGGGTAGGCCATGGGCTGGCGCGAGAGCTGCAGTGCCACCTGTTCGTGGTGATTGCTGTAGATGTGGCAGTCGCCGCCGGTCCAGATGAAGTCGCCCACGTCCAGGTCGCACTGCTGCGCCACCATGTGGGTGAGCAGCGCGTAGCTGGCGATGTTGAAGGGCACACCCAGAAAGATGTCGGCGCTGCGCTGGTAGAGCTGGCAGCTCAGCTTGCCGCGCCCACCCGGCTCGGTGGCCGGCGCCACGTAGAACTGGAAGAACGCGTGGCAAGGCATCAGCGCCATCTTGTTCAGGTCGGCCACGTTCCAGGCGCTCACGATGATGCGGCGCGAATCCGGGTTGCTCTTGAGCGTGTTCATCACGTCGGTGATCTGGTCGATGTGGCCACCGTCGGGTGTGGGCCAGCTGCGCCATTGCACGCCGTACACCGGACCCAGGTCGCCGTCCTCGCGCGCCCATTCGTCCCAGATGGTGCAGCCGCGTTCCTGCAGCCACTTGACGTTGCTGTCGCCGCGCAGGAACCACAAAAGCTCCACGATGATGGCGCGCAGGAACACCTTCTTCGTGGTGACCAGCGGGAAACCTTCGTTCAGGTCAAAGCGCATCTGGTGGCCAAACACGCTGGTGGTGCCGGTGCCGGTGCGGTCTGTTTTCTGCACGCCGGTGGTGAAGACGTGGCGCATGAAGTCTTCGTACTGCGATCGGATGGGACGGGTCATGGGTTGCGCAGGGGAAGGGCTCGCGAAGGCGAGGTGATGCGGGCGTCGAAGGGATGGTGCTGCAGCGAAAACACCTGCTGGATGCGTTTGATGTAGCCCTGCGTCTCGGGGTAAGGCGGCACGCCACGGAAGCGGTCGACCGTGCCTTCGCCGGCGTTGTAGGCGGCCAGCACCAAAGGCACATCGCCCCTGAAATAGGCCAGGAGCCAACGCAGGTAAGACAGGCCACCGCGGATGTTCTGCTCGGCGTCGAACGGCTTGCGCACGCTGAAACGCTCGGCCGTTTCGGGGATGAGCTGCATCAGACCTTGCGCGTTTTTGTCGGACAGCGCGTTCACATTGAAGTTGGACTCGGCGCGGATCACCGCAAACGCCAGGCCGGGCTGGATGCCGAACTGCGGCGCGAGCTTGTAGACGATCTTCATGATGCGCCGCTCTTCGGGCGTGTCCACCAGGTCCTGGTAACGCGTGGCGAGCGCCGTGACCTCGGCGGCCTGCTGGGCTTCGTTGGCCTTTTGCAGCTCGGTGCGCTCGGCTTGCTGCACGCATTCGGGCTTGTCGGCCGGCGTGGCCAGCCGCTTGAACATGCCTTCGGCGTGGGTGTCGCCCAGCAGCGCGGCGCGCGCGAACCAGTGGGCGGCAAAACCGTCGTTGCGTTCCACGCCGCGTCCGTTGGCATAGAGCCAGCCCAGGTTGTAGGCCGACACCGCATCGCCGGCCAAGGCGGCTTGGCAATAGAGTCGGATGGCGGCTTCGGTGTCGCGTTTCACGCCTTCGCCGTGCTCAAGGCTCTGCGCCTGTTCGCGCCAAGCCTGACGCTGGGCTGCATCCACCGCGTCGGCCGCGTGCGCCTGCCCCGTGGCGGCGAGCGCCAGCGCCAGCAGACAGCGGAGCCAGAGTCGGGAAATCATGATGTAAGCACGCGGCCGGGGTTCAGGAGGTTGTGCGGGTCCAGCGCCTGCTTGATGGCCCGCATCAGACCCAGGGCAACCGGGTCCTTGTAGTGGGGCAGGTGGTCGGCCTTGAGGCTGCCCACGCCGTGCTCGGCGCTGATCGATCCATGGTAGCGCGCCACCGCGTCGAAGACCAGCGTGTTCACGTGCGTTTCCTGCTCGTTCAGGAATTTCCTGGCATCGCCGCCCTCGGGCGCCTGCACGTTGTAGTGCAGGTTGCCGTCGCCGAGGTGGCCAAAATTCACCAGCCGCACGCCGGGGATCTCGCGCTGCAGCAGGGCATCGGTCTCGGCGCAGAAGGCCGGGATGTGCGAGACCGGGATGCTGATGTCGTGCTTGATGTTCAGACCTTCTTCGGCCTGCGCGAGCGGAATGCTTTCGCGGATGTGCCAGAGCGCGTGCGCCTGCGCCAGGCTCTCGGCCACCACCGCGTCGGTCACCAGGCCTTGTTCGAAGGCGGTTTCCAGCAGGCGCTCGAACTGGGTCCGCGCGTGTTCTTCGGATTCACTGTCGCTGTTTTCGAGGAGAACGCAGTAGGGCGTGTCTTGCCACAGCGGCACGCGCAACTGCGGCATGTGTTTGTCCACCAGACTCAGCGCGAACTGGCCCATGACTTCAAACCCGGTCAGTCCTGCGCCCAGGTGCTGGTGGGCCAGGCCGAGCAGGGCCACGGCGGCGTCCAGCGTGGGCAGGGCGGCCCAGGCGGTGAGTTGCGCAGCGGGCAATGGGTAGAGCTTGAGCGTGGCCGCGGTGATCACGCCCAGCGTGCCTTCGCTGCCGATGAACAGGTCGCGCAGGTCGTAGCCGGTGTTGTCCTTGCGCAGACCGGTGAGCCCTTGCCACACCTCGCCTGTCGCTGTCACCACCTCCAGACCCAGGCAGAGGTCGCGCGCGTTGCCGTAGCGCACCACCTGCGTGCCGCCGGCGTTGGTGGCGAGGTTGCCGCCGATGCTGCAGCTGCCTTCGGCCGCCAGGCTCAGGGGGAACAGGAAACCGGCTTTTCCGGCCGTGTCCTGCACGGTTTGCAGGATGCAGCCGGCCTCCACCGTCATGGTGAGGTTGGCCGGGTCGATGGCGCGCACCGTGTTCATCCGCATGAGGCTGAGCACCACCTGCGTGCCGGATGTGTCGGGTACCGAGCCCACCACCAGTCCGGTGTTGCCGCCTTGCGGCACGAGCGACACGCCCGCAGCGACACAGGCGCGCACCACGGCGGCCACCTCGGCGGTGCTGCCGGGGCGCACCACGGCCAGCGCCCGGCCATGTGCGCGTTTGCGCCAGTCCTGTTCCCAGGCCGACAGGTCGGTCGTGGGGTCTTCGTGCGTGAGCACTTGCGAGCCGCCCACCGCCTGGCGCAGTTGCGTCAGCAGTTCGGCGTGTTGCGCGTTCATGGTTGGGCCGGGGTGGCGGGTGCCGTGCCCTGCGCAGCGGCGGTGTTGCTGGCCACGTCGGCCGCCACCGCTTCTTTGCCGGCCGCACGCAGGCGGATGCGCACGTGCAGCGCGCAAGCCGCGAACAAGGCCACGCACAGCAGCGTCTGGATCAGCGCCAGCCAGACCGAGGGACCGGTGTCGCTGGTGGCGCGCACCACGCCTTCGGTGAAGTACAGCCACACGATCAGGCTGACCCAGCGGTAGGTGTACATGCGGTTTTTCAGCAAACCGGCCAGTGGAATGGTCAGTGGCAGCACCTTGAGCACCAGCCACGACCCGCCCTCGCGCAGGGGGGCCAGCCACATCTCCCACAGGAAGCCGAGCACGATCAGGCCCAGCAGGCTGCCCACCGCCAGCCAGCGGGTGGCGTTGACGGCGCGCGCCGAATCTTCCTGTTCGTGGAGGTGGTCGGCTGGGCTGGTGGGGGGAGTGGTGTCGGGCATAGCAGGCAGGAAAGGGCAGATGGCATGATACCGGGATGACCTTCAAAGAGCGCCTGCGTGCCCTGGAAACCCTCGCTCGCGCCCTGTGGCGCGACGCCTTGAGCTTCCCTTGGGCCAACACCGCCATCACACTAGGCGAACGCTTCCGGGAAGACCGCCTGGGCATCACCGCCAGCAGCCTGACCTTCACGACCACCATCTCGCTGGTGCCGCTGTTCACCGTGGCCCTGGCCATCTTCAGCGCGTTTCCGATGTTCGACCGGCTGCAGGTCACCCTGCAGCGCTGGCTGGTGCAAAGCCTGGTGCCACCCGACATCGCCAAGCAGGTGTTCAGCTACCTCAACCAGTTTGCCGGCAAGGCCGGGCAGATCGGCTGGGCTGGCGCATTGGTGCTGCTGGTCACGGCGCTCGCCCTGATCCTCACCATCGACCGCAAGCTCAACGACATCTGGCGCGTGCGCCAGCCCCGTTCGTTCACGCAGCGGGTGCTGGTGTACTGGGCGGTGCTCACGCTGGGGCCGCTGCTGCTGGCTGGCAGCCTGACGGTGACCACCTACGCCGTCACCGCGTCGCGCGGCGTGGTCTCTGGCCTGCCCGGTGGTGTGCGTTTTCTGCTGGACACCGTGCAGTTTGCCTTGCTCACCGGCGGCATTGCCGCGCTCTACCGCTACGTGCCCAACACGCGGGTGCGCTGGAGCCACGCGCTCATCGGCGGCATCTTTGTGGCCACCGGGCTGGAGCTGGCCAAGAAGCTGCTGGCCTGGTACCTCGCGCAGGTGCCCACGTATTCGGTGGTGTACGGCACCTTTGCCACCGTGCCGATTTTGCTGGTGTGGTTTTACGTGGCCTGGGTGATCGTGCTGCTGGGTGCGGTGGTTTCGGCCTACCTGCCCAGCCTGCTGTCGGGCATTGCCCGGCGCGGCGACACGCCGGGGTGGAGTTTTCAGTTGGCGCTGGAGGTGCTGGAGCAGCTGGACACCGCGCGCGACACCGCACCCAAGGGCCTGAGCCTGGAGGCTCTGGCCCAGGTGCTGCGCGTCGATGCCTTGCAGCTGGAAGAGCCTGTGGCCGCGCTGGTCGCGCTGGACTGGCTGGGCCGGCTGGACGAAGACGGTGAGCGCTACGTTTTGCTGGTGGCGCCGGGCGACACGCTGATGGCGCCACTGGTGGAACGCCTGCTGCTGGCGCGTCAACCCAACACCACGCGCTTCTGGTCGGAAAGCCACTGGGCCAGGCTCACGCTGGCGCAGGCGCTGGCGTCCACGCCCGTGCCGTCGATGGCGCAGGAAATGCTCGAAGGGCCTTCGGTCGCGTCCGGCTGACGCGCCGCTCAGCGCACCGCGAAGGGCGCGCGGAGGAAGCCGCGAAATCGGGCCCGGCCACCGCGCACCGGCGCTTCGGTCAGCTTGAAATCGGGAAAGCGCTGCAGAAAGCGCCCGATGGCGACGCGCCCCTCCAGCCGCGCCAGGCTCAGGCCCGCGCACTGGTGGATCCCGAAGCCGAAGGCCAGGTGTTTGTTGTTCTCGCGCGCGAGGTCCATCACTTCGGGGTCGGTGAACTGCGCCGGGTCCCGGTTGGCCGCGCCGATGCACAGGGTCACCAGCGTGCCGGCGGGCAGGTCCACACCGCCCACCTGCGTGTCTTTGACGGCGCGCCGGTTGCCCAGCTGGTTGGACGATTCGAAGCGCAGGAACTCGTCGACCGCGCGGCTGAGCACCACCTCCCGCGCCGCCGCATCGCCCTCGGTTTGCTTCAACGCTGTGTGCAGAAACTGGCGGGCCTGCGGGTGCTCCTGCAGCGCGATGAGGCCGTTGCCGATCAGGTTGGTGGTGGTCTCGTGGCCGGCGTTCAGCAGGAAGATGCAGTTCTGCAGGAGCTCCACCTCGCTCAACTGCTCACCGCCAGCTTCGCCCTGGATCAGCCGCGTGAGCACGTCGCGTTCCGGGTCGCCGGGGCGCTGCCTGCGCTGCAGCACCAGCGTTCGCAGGTAGCCCAGCATGTCGGTCACGGCCTGGTTGCCCAGGGCTTGCTGCACCGGCGTGATGGTGGGCTCCAGCGCGCCCAGGATCGCGAGCGACCAGTCGCGCAGCGGACCGCGGTCTGCATGCGGCACATCCAGCAGGTTGCCGATGATCTCCACCGGTATGGCCGAAGCGAAGTCTTCGATCAGGTCACCACCGCCGCGCTCGGCCAGCGAGTCCAGCAGGCTGTCGACCAGGGCGATGAGGCCCGGCTCCATGTCGGCAATGGCCCGGCGCGTGAGCGCGCCCATGATCAGCCGGCGCACGCGGGTGTGCAGCGGCGGGTCGTTGAACACCAGGCTGGTGGTGTGGTGCTCGAACAGCGCCGAGTCCACGCCGTATTTGGGCGCGAACTCGACCTGCTTGTCGGAGTTGAAGGTCTGCGCATCGCGGTACACCGCCATCAGGTCGGCACATCGCGTGAGGAACACCGATCCGTCGGGCATGCGGCGCACCGGTTCGCGTTCGCGCAGGGCGGCATAGACCGGGTAGGGGTTGGCCAGGAACGCGGGCTGCAGCGCACGGAGGTCGAACGTCGCAGCCATCTCGCGGGCTTGGGCCGGCGTCATGGCCGGTGTGATGTCGAAGGTCATGGTCGAGATGGGGTGGCAGCGGCGTAGCATGAACGGCTGCGCTGATGGTGGCGTTGTTGAACCAAGGAGAACTTCATGGCTTCCTGCATGTCTCGACTTTCCATTGGGGCGCTGGTGCTCTCGCTCCAGACCGCGCCGGCCCTGGCCCAGAGCGTCATGTCGGCGCCCGCTTGCCAGTGCTCTGCCCCCACGCTGGTGGTCACGGGTGGGGCGAGCGTGGTGCACTGCATGTGCGGCGCCATGTCCTGCGTGATCACCGTGCCACCCGCTTCCAGCAAGGACACCAGCCAGTTGCAGTGTGTGAAGTAGCCTGCTGCCGTTTCAGGTGGCGAGGAAGCTGCGCATCGCCACCAGGGTTTCTTCGGGTGCTTCGGTCATCTGGTGGTGACCCACCGGCACACTCGTGACCAGCACGCGCAAGCCCTTCGCCCTGGCGGCGGAGATCAAGCCCTGCGCCGCCTTGGGCTGCGTCATCTGGTCCTGCCCACCCAGCAGGAAGAGCACCGGGCAGGTCACCTGCGCCATGGCCGCCTCGCCACCGGTGTAGGTGTCGCAAGCCACGAAGCCGCGGTAAAACACGTTGACCGCCGAATTGCTGCGCAACACACGCCGACCCAGTGCCATGCTCGCGCCATAGACCCAGGTGCCCGGGCCGAGCGCGGAGGGGGGCGCGGCCAGGGTGCTGCGTGAAAACACGTTGACCATCTTGAGCGCCTTCTCCGGCTCGTTGAGCGAGGCTTCGATCAGTGCGGGCGACACCTTCATGGGGTAGGCCACGCCCACCAGCACGAGGTGGCTCACTCGGTCTTTCAGGCGCGCGGCCGCTTCCAGCGCAATGAGGGAACCCCAGCTGTGGCCGACCAGCGCGGCTTTCTGCACGCCCGCCGCGTCGAGCAACGCGGCCACGAAGTCGGCCGCTGCTTCCACCGACGCAGGCGCCTCGCCCTCGCTCTTGCAATGGCCCGGCAGGTCCACCGCGAGCACGTTCCAGCCGTGGTGGGCGAGATAGCGGCTCTGCAGGATCCAGACGCTGTGGTCGTTGAGCACGCCGTGGATGAACACCACGGTGGGCTTGGCGGCATCGAAGGGCTTGCCTCCGGTGTAGCAGTAGGTGGGGGCACCGTTGACGTTGATGATCATCACGCACCTGCCTTTTCTGCGGCCTTCAAGGCGCGCTTCAAGTCGTCGATCAGATCGTCGGCATCTTCCAGACCGATGGACAGCCGGATCGTGCCCGGCCCGATGCCGCCAGCCGCCAGCGCTTCGTCGCTCATGCGGAAGTGGGTGGTGCTCGCCGGGTGGATCACCAGCGAGCGGCAGTCGCCCACGTTGGCCAGGTGGCTGAAGATCTTGAGCGCTTCGATGAAGGCCTTGCCCTGCTCGCGGCTGCCTTTGATGTCGAAGCTGAACACCGAGCCCGCGCCCTTGGCGCCAAAGCGCAGCAGCTTGCCCGCCAGCGCATGGCTGGGGTGGCTCTCCAGCAGCGGGTGGCCCACGCGGCTGACCAGCGGGTGGCTGGCCAGGAACTGCACCACCTTTTCGGTGTTGCCCATGTGGCGGTCCATGCGCAGCGAGAGCGTCTCGATGCCCTGCAGGATCAGCCAGGCGCTGTGCGGTGAGAGGCAGGCGCCGAAATCGCGCAGGCCCTCGCGCCGCGCGCGCAGCAGAAAGGCGCCCACCGTGCTTTCTTCGCTGAAGACCATGTTGTGGAAGCCCGCGTAGGCCTCGGTGAGCTCGGGGAAGCGACCCGACTTCTCCCAGTCGAAGCTGCCTGCGTCCACCACCACGCCACCGATGACGGTGCCGTGGCCGCTGAGAAACTTGGTGGCCGAGTGGTAGACCAGATCGGCACCCAGCTCGAAGGGTTTGATGAGGTAGGGCGTGGTCAGGGTCGAGTCCACCAGCAGCGGCACACCGGCTTCGTGCGCGATCTGCGAGACGGTGGGGATGTCCAGCACGTCCAGCCCCGGGTTGCCCACGGTTTCGCCAAAAAAGAGTTTCGTGTTGGGTCGCACCGCAGCTCGCCAGCCGTCGATGTCGCCCGGCTTCACAAAGGTGGTCTCGATGCCGAAGCGGCGCATGGTGTAGTGCAGCAGGTTCTGGCTGCCGCCGTAGAGCGCGGTGCTGGCGACGATGTGCGAACCCGCGCCCATGAGCGTGGCCACGCTCAGGTGCAGCGCGGCCTGGCCGCTGGCGGTGGCGATGGCGCCAATGCCACCTTCCAGCGCGGCCATGCGCTGCTCGAACACCGCGTTGGTCGGGTTGCTGATGCGGCTGTAAACATGGCCTGCGCGCTCCAGGTTGAAGAGCGCAGCGGCGTGGTCGCTGGATTCGAAGACGAAGGAGGTGGTGAGGTGGATCGGCACGGCGCGCGCGCCGGTGGCGGGGTCGGGCGCGGCGCCCGCGTGCAGCGCGAGCGTGTCGAAGCCTGGGTCTGAATAACCGGACATGGGGAAGTCTCCTGGGTGTGCCGGTGTCGCGGCACGGGGCTGACGCGCACTGGTTTTGAGCGTTATTGTGGGGGTATATTGCGGGCATGCCAGCCCTGCTGGAGACACCACCACAACAGGAGACCAGCCATGAAAGTCAGCGACATCCTTCGCGTCAAGGGCGGCACGCTCTACACCACCCACCCCATGGAAACCCTGCAGCGCGCGGTGGAGACCATGTCGCAGTTCGACATCGGTTCGCTGGCGGTGATGGACCACGGCGAGCTGGTCGGCATGCTGACCTTCCGCGAGATCATCCACACCCTGGCGCGCAACGGCGGCGCCTTGGGCGAGAAGACCGTGCGCACCGTGATGGACGACCACCCCATGAGCTGCACGCCCGAGACCGAGCTGGAGCAGGTGCGCCCCATGATGCTGGAGCGGCACACCCGCTACATGCCGGTGATGGACAACAAGATGCTGATGGGCGTGATCAGCTTCTACGACGTGGCCAAGGCCGTGGTGGACAGCCAGAACTTCGAGAACCAGATGCTCAAGGCCTACATCCGCGACTGGCCGGCCGAAGACGAGGCGCAGCCCGCCGCCCCGGCCCGCTGAGCTGAACAGCCCCCATGAAAAACGCCCCGCAAGCCGGGGCGTTTTTCATGGGGGCCGCTGCAGACTCATCCCATCGTGCTGGAAATCATGTCGCGCACCCGAGGGTAGATCTGCTGGTTCCAGCGCCGTCCGCTGAACACGCCGTAGTGGCCCACACCGGTCTGCACGTGGTGCGTCTTGAGGTAGGGGCGCACGCTGCTGCACAGGTCTTGCGCCGCCACGGTCTGGCCCACGGCGCAGATGTCGTCCCGCTCGCCTTCCACCGTCATGAGCGCGGTGCGGCGGATGGCGGCCGGGTTGACCTTGCGGCCGTTCCAGGTGAGCTCACCGCGCGGCAGGTCGTAGGTCTGGAACACCTTGGCCACCGTCTCCAGGTAAAACTCGGCCGGCAGGTCGTTCACCGCGAGGTACTCCTCGTAAAAGTCCTGGATCACCTGCGCCTCTTCGGTGCGGCCGTGTTCCAGGTGGTCGTAGATGTTGCGGAACGACTGCTTGTGGCGTTCGGGGTTCATGGCCATGAAGGCCGAGAGCTGGATGAAGCCGGGGTACACGCGGCGCATGAAGCCGGCATGCGGCAGCGGCACGTGGTTGATCAGGTTTTTCTCGAACCATTCGATGGGTTGGCTGGTGGCGAGCCGGTTCACTTCGGTCGGGTTCACGCGGCAGTCCACCGGGCCGGCCATGAGCGTGAGGCTGCGGGGTTGCGCCGGGTGGTCGTCTTCGGCCATCACCGCCGTGGCCGCGAGTGCCGCCACGCAGGGCTGGCACACCGCCACCATGTGGCATCCCGGGCCCACGGCCTCGGTGAACTGCACCAGGTAGGTGATGTAGTCGTCGAGCGAAAAACCACCGTGCCGCAGCGAAACGTCGCGGGCGTTGTGCCAGTCGGTGATGTACACGTCGTGGTCCTGCAGCAGGGTGCGCGCGGTCTCGCGCAGCAGGGTGGCGAAGTGGCCCGAGAGCGGCGCCACCAGCAGCACCGGCGGCTGCGGCTCCACGCCTTCCTTGCGAAAGTGCAGCAGGGTGCCGAAGGGAAGGGTGAGTACGGCTTCTTCCGTCACGGGCACGGCCTGGTCGCCCACCATCACCTCGCCGATGTTGTAGGGCGGGCGCGAGTGGGTGAGGCGCAGGCGGGCGATCACGTCGCAGGCGGCGGCCACCTTGCGCACCACGCTGCGTTCGGTGTCCTGGAGCCACAGCGAGGCACTGAGGTGCTGGGCCATGAGTCGCAACGGCGAGAGCAGGTCGGACTGGGTCTGGTAGGCCTGATACAGCATGTTGGCATCCTGAAACAACGTGTCGCGTTGCAGGCAAGGAACGCGCCAGCCAGTGCTGCACCGCCCCGGTGCGCACGGTGACGCTGTTGTGGCACAGCCCTTGCTGAGAGGAGGGTCCACGACGCAGGGTCTACGAGGAGCAGGCATGGCCACAACGGTACTCACGATCAGCAGCAAGAACTACGGTGCCTGGGCCCTGCGCGGCTGGCTCATGGCGCGCCTGGCCAGGCTGGAGTTCACCGAAAAGATCATCTCCCCCGACGATCCGGCCATGAGAGCCGAAATGCTGCTGCTCTCGGCCTCGATGCGGGTGCCGGCGCTGGAGCATGAGGGCATCCATGTGTGGGACACGCTGGCGATCGGCGAATACCTCAACGAAATCAAGCCCAAGGCGGGTTTGCTGCCGGCCGATCGCGCAGCGCGTGCGCATTGCCGCGCGATCTGCGGCGAGATGCACTCGGGCTTCAGCGCCATGCGTTCGTCGCTGCCGATGAACATCAAGGCGCACTTTCCGAACTTCAAACTCTGGTCGCGAGCGCGCACCGACATCGACCGCATCGAGGCGATCTGGACGGAGTGTCTGGAAACCTACGGCGGGCCGTACCTGTTCGGCGCGAGGCCCTGCATGGCGGACGCGATGTTTGCGCCGGTGGTGACACGTTTCATCACCTACGGGGTGGCGATCGACGAGGTGTGTGTGGCGTACTGCGACACCATCATGGCGCTGCCGGCGATGAAGGAGTGGGTGGCCGCTGCGGAGGCTGAGCCGGATGACATCGATGAACTGGATGCGGAGTTCTGAGGTTTTGTCTTTCGTTGCGTCTCTCGGCTGTACCTCGCGGGATCGGGCACCTGGGCGCTCTGCTCCGCGAATGTCCCCCGGGGCCTGCGGCCCCTCCCCCTTGATTTCGCTGCGCAGAGCGCCCTGGCGCCCGTTCCAACAGCGGGTTGGTGTTCCAGCGTTGGAGTGCCTGCACGGTGGCGAGGCCCGGGAGGATGGGTGCGCGGCGCAGCGAAATCAAGGGGGAGGGGCGAAAGGCCCCGGAGGACATTCGCGGAGCCGCGCACCCATCCTCCGGGGCCCACAAACCCACATGGCCAGAAGTCCCCGACCCCGAACCTAAACCCAAGCCCCAGGCTTGGGAATCTCACAAACCGGCTCAACATCGATGGTCTTGAAATCCGCCGGAGAAACAATTTCCAGGTACTCCATGTCCGGCGAATAGTCGAACAGGTAGTGGCGAATCCCCGGCCGCTGGTGCACACAGTCCCCGGCCTCCACCAGCGTCACCTGGTCCTCGTACATGAACTTGGCCCAGCCCTGGATCATGATCACGATCTGGAAGTCCGCCTCGTGCCGGTGCCAGCCCGTGCCTTCCTCGGGCGGCAGATTGGCCTTGACCAGGTGCGCAATCACCTTGCCGTGTGTGGCGGCGGCGATGCCGAGGTCGCGGTAGAGGAAAAAGTCCCGCAGACCACCGGAGGCCCAGGGGTTGTCGGTGCCTTTGACGTGCGAGAACAGGGTGCTGGTGCGATCGAGCATGGTGTGCTCCTTTCTGGGGCTGCACAGCAACGATTTGCTGCACTGCAGCGCAAAGCACAAAATGTTCCCGTCCAACGCTGGCCCTTGCGACCCATTTTTCAGCGCAAGGCACGCACCAGACTGGCCCACCGGTGCACCAGCGGGCCTCAGGGATAATCCAGCGCATGAGCGGCAACACCTTCGGCACCCTGTTTTGCGTCACCAACTTCGGTGAGTCCCACGGCCCAGCCATTGGCTGCGTGATCGACGGCTGTCCGCCGGGCATGGAACTCAGCGAGGCCGACATCCAGATCGAGCTGGACCGACGTCGCCCCGGAACCAGCAAGTTCGTCACCCAGCGCAACGAACCCGATGCGGTGGAGATCCTGAGCGGCGTGTACGAAGGCAAGACCACCGGCACCCCCATCGCCCTGCTGATCCGCAACACCGATCAGCGCAGCAAGGACTACGGCAACATCGCCCAGACCTTCCGCCCCGGCCACGCCGACTACACCTACTGGCAGAAATACGGCATCCGCGACCCGCGCGGTGGTGGCCGCAGCTCGGCCCGCCTGACCGCGCCCACCGTGGCCGCCGGCGCCGTGGCGCGCAAATGGCTCAAAGAGAAATTCGGCACCACCTTCATGGGTTGCATGACGCAGGTGGGCGACGTGGTCATTCCGTTCGAGAGCTGGGACCACGTGCCCCACAACCCGTTCTTCGCGCCCGTGGCCGATGTGTCCGCGATCGAGGACTACATGAACGCGTTGCGCAAGAGCGGCGACTCCTGCGGCGCGCGCATCCGCGTGACCGCGCAAGGCATGCCGGTGGGCCTGGGCCAGCCGTTGTACGACCGGCTCGATGCCGACATCGCCTACGCCATGCTCGGCCTCAACGCCGTCAAGGGTGTGGAGATCGGCGCCGGGTTTGCCAGCGTGGCCGACAAGGGCAGCACGCACGGCGACAGCCTCACGCCCGAAGGTTTCGCCGCCAACAAGGCCGGCGGTGTGCTGGGCGGCATCAGCACCGGGCAAGACCTGGAGGTGTCGATCGCCATCAAGCCGACCAGCTCCATCCTGATTCCGCGCGAGACCATCGACGTGGCCGGTGAGAGCACCGAGATCATCACCAAAGGCCGCCACGACCCCTGCGTGGGCATCCGCGCCACGCCGATTGCCGAAGCACTGCTGGCGCTGGTGGTGATGGACCACGCGCTGCGCCACCGCGCGCAGTGCGGCGACGTGCATTTGCCCACACCCGACATCGCGGCCAAAGCGCGCGGCTGACCCACAACCCGTTCGGACCGAGACGGCCCTTCGACAAGCTCGGGGCGAACGGAGATTCCTGTGAGCCAGAAAAAGAAACTGTTTCCGTTTGCCATGCTCAGCGCGAGCTACTTCGCGCACATCGGCTTTTTCAACCCCTACCTCCCGCTCTGGCTCAAGGAGCTTGGCTTCAGCCTGCTGGCCATCAGCGTGCTGACCTCGGTGCAGTCGGCCTCGCGCCTGTTTGCGCCGTACCTCTGGGGATCGTTGAGCGACCGCACCGGCGAGCGCGTGCGCCTGCTGCGCTATGGCGCCACGGCGGCGCTGCTGCTGTCGCTGGGCCTGTGGTTCGAGCTCGGCGGTGTGGGGCTCTTTGTGGTGTTGTTGCTCATGTTCGCCCACACCAGCGGCATGATGCCCATGAGCGAAGCCGCGCTGGCCCATCTGGTGAGCCATGGCGGCGCTTTCGATGCGAAGCGCTATGGCCGCATCCGCCTCTGGGGTTCGCTGGGTTTTCTCGTGACGGTGGTGGCCGCGGGCTTCTGGTTCGAGCGCTTCGGCCTTTTGCACTTTCCCGCGTGGACCCTGGCCACGCTGGCGGCGGTGACGCTCAGCGTGTGGCTGCTGCCCGACTTCCGCGAACCCGCGCACGCCGACGAAGTGCAGCCCAGCGTGTGGCCGGTGTTGCGCCAGCCGCCGGTGCGCTGGTTTTTTGCGGCCGTGTTCTTCCACGTACTCGCGCACATCTTCATCTACGTCTTCTTGTCGCTCTACCTGGACTCGCTGGGCTACAGCAAGACGGTGATCGGCCTGCTCTGGGCGCTGTCGGTGGTGATCGAGATCGGCTGGTTTTTCACCCAGGGCCGCTGGCTGCCGCGCCTGTCGCTCTCGGCCTGGCTGGTGCTGGCCGCGGCGCTCATGGCCTTGCGCATGGGCCTGACCGCCGGTTTCCCGCTGGTGTGGCCGGTGCTGCTGCTGGCGCAGGCCCTGCACGCGATCACCTTCGCCGCGCACCACACGGTGTGCATCGCGATGCTGTCGCACCACTTCCCGGGGCGCCTGCGCGGCCGCGGCCAGGCGCTTTACACCGTGGTGGGTTACGGCCTGCCGGGCGTGGTGGGTGGTGTGGCCGGGGGGTTCCTCAGCTCGGCCTTCGGGCTGGCCAGCGTGTTCTGGCTCTCATCGGCCTGCGCGGCGGTGGCCTGCGTGTGTGCCGTCAGGGCGTGGGCGTTGCAGAGAACCAGCGCCGGAGGGGGTTGAAGCCGGTCACCAGCGCGGTGGCCAGCAGCACCAGCGCGCCGCCGGCAAAGATGCCGGGCGACAAGGCCTCGCCCAGGAACAGATGCCCCCAGGTCACGCCGAACACCGGAATGAGAAAGGCCGGGCTCATGGCCGCCACGGGCGTCACATGGCGAATGATGCGCAGGTGCGCCCAGTAGGCGAGACCGGAGGTGACCACACCCATGACGAACAGGGCGCCGAGGGCCGCCGGCGTGAAACGCGCTTCGGGCCAGGCCCAGAGCGCACCGGGAAACACCAGCACCATGGCCGCGAGGTGGATGCCGGCCGCAATGGCCAGCGGCTGCATGCGCGTGGTGGCGCGTTTCATGAGCGGGGTGGAGCAGCCGTAGCAGGCCGCGGCCAGCACACAGGCCAGGGCCGCGGCGATGGTGCCTGCGTCGGGTTGCACCGGTCCGAGCCGCACGATGAGCCCCACACCGATGAAGCCGCTCAAACAGCCCAACAGCTTGCGCCCGGTGAGCGTGTCTTCCTTGAACCAGGCAGAGGCCAGCGTGCCGAACAACACCGCTGTGGTGTTGAGCAAGGCGCTGTAGCCGGCCGGCAGGCGCAGCGCGGCCCAGGCATAGAGCAGGAAGGGCGCGGCCACCGAGAGCGCGCCGAGCAGCAAGAGTTCGCGCCAGTGCTCCCAGGGCCAGCGCTGTTTCAGGCCCCGCATGATGAACGCCAGCGTGAGGCCCGCCAGCGCCACGCGGCAACCCGCCAGCACCATCGGCCCGATGACGGGGCTGGCGATGCGGATGAACAGAAAGGACGCGCCCCAGAGCGCGGACAGGCCCACGAGCTGGGCGAAGTGGCGGGTTTTCACCGACCGATTGTGCGGTGCGGTCTGGCCCGCACCGCTGTGCCCGCTGTCGCGAGCAGGACTCGCCGCAGGGTCAGGCGGCCTGGGCCTTGTGCGCCAGGCCTTCGATGGCCAGCCGGTAACCGTCGGTGCCGAAACCCACCACGATGCCGGCTGCGGCCGGCGACAGGTAGGAGTGGTGGCGGAAGGCTTCGCGCGCATGCACGTTGGAGATGTGCACCTCGATCACCGGCAGCGGTTTGACGCCGCTGATGGCGTCGAACAAAGCCACCGAGGTGTGGGTGAAAGCCCCGGCGTTGAACACCACGCCGGCCAGCTCACCGGCCTTGAAGCGGCGGCCCGCTTCCTGGACCTTGTCGATCAGCGCACCTTCGTGGTTGCTCTGGAAACACTCGACCGCAAAGCCCAGGCGCTGGCCGTGTGCCACACAGCCGGCTTCCACGTCGGCCAGGGTGGTGGCGCCGTAGACCTCGGGTTCGCGCGTGCCGAGCAGGTTGAGGTTCGGGCCGTTGAGGATGAGCAGGGTCTTCATGGCGTTGCGGTGGTTGTGTCCCGGGTCGGGCGACGGGAGTATAGGCCGCGGGCCCGTGCTGTCGTGCGGGTGACTGCGTTGCGCCGGCCTGAGGGTTTGCCCCGTGTCGGGTGTCCGGTCACACGCGGATGCTTCTGGCTGCGTCCTGCGTGTGTGACCACGCGGCGCACCACAACAACACCAGGAGACATCCCATGACTTTGAAGTGCATCCGCGCCGCCCTGCGCGCCCTGCTGCTGCCGATGTTGGTGGCGGCTTCGGTATCGGTGCAAGCCGGGCCGTTCAGTGGCATCTATGTGTTCGGCGACAGCCTGTCCGACACGGGCAACCTGAGCCTGGTCACCGCCGGCACCCAGAACCCGCAACCCAACCCGACGCAGCCGTATGACGGCGGCCGTTTCTCGGACGGCGCCCTGTGGGTGGAGGGCCTGGCCTGGGGCTTGGGACTGGGAGGCCAAGCCAGCCCATACCTGCTGGGGGGCAACAACTATGCGTATGCGGGTGCGCGCACGGGTACAGCCCTCACCCCACCGGGGGTGTTGGCGCAAGTGGCCGGCATCTGGGGTCCGGCGGTGGGCGTTGCCGATCCCGACGCTCTCTACGTCGTGGTGGGGGGCGGAAACGACATGCGCGATGCGCGCCTGGCATTCCAGGGGGACACCGCCGCTGACACGCTGGGCCGGGACTCCGCTGCGGCGGTCGCGATCGCGGGCTTGTCCCAGGCCATCCAGTACCTGGCCGCCAGCGGTGCGCGCCACGTGCTGATCGCCAATCTGCCCGACCTGGGAAACACCCCCGAGGCTGCCCTGCTCGGCTTGAAAGCGGCCTCCACCGCGGCGTCTGGCAGTTTCAACTCGCTGGTGCCGAACTTGTTTGGTTTGGAGGCGTTCTTTCCGGGCTTGAACATCGAGCTGCTCGACATGGCCGGCATCGCCAACCATGTGCTGCTGAATGCCGAAGACTTTGGCGTGACCAACACCGACCGGCCGTGCGGCTCGTTCTTCTTCAGTTTGGGAGCCGACTGTGCCAATTCGCTGTTCTCCGACGTGCTGCACCCTTCGGCACTCGTGCACGGGTTGTTTGCCCAGGCCGCGCTCGGCATCTACGGCGTGCCATTGCCCGGCACGCTGGCGCTCCTGATGCTGGCCTTGCTCGCGCTGGTGGTCGTGCAGCGCGGTCGCGGCCGTGGCGTTCAGGCCAGCGGCACGGTGAGCTGCTGAATCACCGCCCTGGTTTCGGGCCGCACGCCGCGCCACCAGGCGAAGGCTTCGGCGGCCTGCTCGATCAGCATGCCCACGCCGTCGGCCACGCGGCTCACGCCCGCGGCGCGGGCCTGCTGCAGAAACGGCGTGAGGCCCTTGCCGTAGACCATGTCGTAGGCGACAGCGCCTGGCGCAAAAACGCTGGCCTCCAAGGGCAGGGTCTCCTGCGTGAGGCCGGCCGACGTGGCGTTGATGACCACGTCAAACCGTTGCCCTCCGAGATCGTCATAACCGCCCGACTGCAGTTGGGCATGGGCGGCAAAATCGCGCTGGAGCGCATGCGCCTTGCCGGCCGTACGGTTGGCCACTGCGATGAGGGCAGGGCCTTCGGCTGCGATCGGCAGCAGGGCGCCGCGCGTGGCGCCGCCAGCGCCCAGCAGCAGCACGCGTTTGCCGGCCAGCGGGCAGCCCAGGTTGCGCCGCAGGTCGTTGACCAGACCCACGCCGTCGAAGTTGTCGGCCAGGATGCGCTCACCGTCGAATTTGAGGCAGTTGGCCGCACCGGCGAGGCGCGCGCGTTCGCTGGGGTCGGTGGCGATCTCAAACGCCTGCAGCTTGAACGGCAAGGTGACGTTGAGCCCGCGGCCACCGCCCGCGCGAAAGGCCAGCACCGTCTCGTTGAATGCGTCCAGCGGGACTTCGATGGCGGTGTAGGCGATGTCCTGCCCGGTCGCTTGCGCAAACAGACCGTGGATCAGGGGAGACTTGCTGTGGCCAATGGGGTTGCCGAGGACGGCGTAGCGGTCGGTCATGTGCGTGCAATCAATGGGGGTGCGGCGATTGTCGCGCAAGCCCCTGCGGCGTTTGCGGTCAAGGGCCACGGCCTACCATCGCGCCCATGACCACATCCCTCAAGATCGATTTTGTGTCCGACGTCTCGTGCCCCTGGTGCGCCGTCGGGCTGGGCGCGCTCGAAGAAGCGTTGGGCAAGCTGCAGGGTGAGGTGTCGGCCGAGCTGCATTTCCAGCCGTTCGAGCTCAACCCGAAGATGGGCGCCGAAGGCCAGGACATCGGCGAACACCTGACGCAGAAATACGGTTCCACCGCTGCCCAGCAGGTGCAGATCCGCGAAACCATTCGCGCGCGCGGCGCCGAGGTGGGTTTTGTCTTCAACCCGGAAGGCCGCGGCCGCATCTGGAACACGTTTGACGCACACCGCCTGCTGCACTGGGCGTCCCTCGAAGACGCGCCGGGGCAGCAACACGCGTTGAAGAAGGCGCTGCTGGCCGCTTGCCACACACGTTCGGAAGCCATGGGCGACCACGGCGTGCTGCTGGCCTGTGTGCGCGAGGTGGGTATGGACGAGGTCCGTGCGCAGGCCATCCTGGTCAGCGATGAATTCGCCCAGGCGGTGCGCGAGCGCGAGGGTTTCTACACCAGCGTCGGCATCCATTCGGTGCCGGCGGTGATCATCAACGACCAGCACCTGATCTCGGGCGGGCAGCCCGCGGCGGTGTTCGAACAGGCGCTGCGGCAGATTGCGGCGGAATCGGCCTGAGCGTCACGCGGCCTGCGTGAGTGCCTTGGCGATGCGGTTCCGGCCCACGGTGGGCTTGGGCACCTTGCCCGGCAAGTGGCTGAACCAAGCGCGCGCGTCTTCGTCCAGGCCGATGCCGTGCATGTAGTTGTAAATGGCCTTGCGCAGGCCGATGCCCAGGGCCTCGTGGTCCACGCCACTGGGGTCGATGAAGCCGATGTCGTTCTTGGCGAACGTGACGGGCGGCAAGGGAATCAGTTCGATGCCGTAGGCGGCGGGGTCCAGGCCCACGGGTGAGTGCACGGTGCACGAGAAGCGGTGGAAGAAGCCGCTCTGGATGCAGCCGTTCTCGAACAGCTGGCGCACGTACTCCAGCGCGTCCACGGTGTCCTGCACCGTCTGCGTGGGAAAGCCGTACATGAGGTAGGCGTGCACGAGGATGCCGGCATCCGAAAAGCCCTTGGTCACGCGCGCCACCTGCTCCACCGTCACACCCTTTTTCATCAGCGTGAGCAGGCGGTCGGAGGCCACTTCGAGCCCGCCGCTCATGGCGATGCAGCCGCTGTCGGCGAGCAGCTGGCAGAGCTCGGGCGTGAAGGTTTTTTCAAACCGGATGTTGCCCCACCACGAGATGTTCAGTTGCCGTCGGATGAGTTCTTCGGCCAATGCCTTCAAGGCCTTGGGGGGAGCGGCTTCGTCCACGAAGTGGAAGCCGGTCTGACCGGTCTCGTTGACGATGGTCTCGATGCGGTCGGCCAATGTGGCGGCCGAGGCGGTCTCGTAGCGGCTGATGTAGTCCAGGCTCACATCGCAGAAGCTGCATTTCTTCCAGTAGCAGCCGTGGGCCACGGTGAGCTTGTTCCAGCGCCCGTCGCTCCAGAGCCGGTGCATGGGGTTGAGCATGTCGAGCAGGCTCAGGTACCGGTCCAGCGGCAGCCCGTCCCAGGTGGGCGTGCCCACCTCTTCGAACGGCACCTCCGACTCGACGAAGTTGATGTAGCGCACGGTGGCTTCTTCGCGCACGAAGGTGCGCACGAGGCGCTGTTTCGAGCGCTTTCTCTGCAGGTACTCCATGAGGGCCAGCAAGGGCCGCTCCCCGGAATCGAGCGTCACGAAATCCACCAAGTCGAACACGCGCGGCTCGGCGAGTTCGCGCAGCTCGGTGTTCACAAAGCCGCCGCCCAGCGCAATGGTGATGTGCGGGTTCTGCGCCTTGATGGTCTGCGCCATGCGCAGCGCGGCGTAGAGCGCGCCGGGGAAGGGCACCGAGAGCAGCACCAGGTCGGGCTTGTGCTGCGACAGGGTGGCCAGCGTGAGCGTGTGCAGGATCTCGTCGACCAGCGTGAAGGGTGCAGCGAGTGCGGCCGCCATGGGCTCGAAGGTGGGCTGGCTGCTGGCCAGCGACTCGGCGTAGCGCACGAAAGCAAAACGATCGTCGACCGCGTCGCGCAACACGTCGGCCAGGTCGTTGAGGTAGAGCGTGGCGATGTAACGCGCCTTGTCCTGCACGCCGAGCGCACCAAAGGCCCAGGCCAGCGGGTCGCCGCCTTCTTCACTGAGTGCCGCGTCCACATACACCTCCAGCGCGGCAAAGCGAGGACCTTCGGGCAGCAGCTCGCGCGCGGCGATGCGGTGCGCCAGGGTCGAGTCGCGGCCTTGCAGAAAGGCGATCACCAGGCCGATGGTGGCGCGGTAGCGGGCGAACTGGTCGAGGAAGGCGTGCACGCTGGCCGTGCGGTCGGCCTCGGCCTGCGCCAGCGCGTGGCTGCGCACGGACTCCAGCCCGGCGGGCGAAAACAGCTTGAGCACCAGCGCCAGCGCCAGGTCGGCCTGCACCGCATCGACCCCGCGCGAACGCAGGAAGCCGGTGATGTAGGCGGTGGAGGGGTAGGGCGTGTTGAGCTGCGTCATCGGGGGGATGAGGCTGAGCACGCGCAGGGCTGGGGTGGTCATGGTGTCGCTTTTCGGGCCCCTTGATTGTGAGGCTTGGGGTGGTTGTTCCGAGTTGTGGGGTTGGTGCTTTGAGGTTTCGCTCGGCAACCTCGCGTCAGGCCGGTGGCGGCGCACCCATCGTTGAACTCCACCATCGCACTGGGGCGGGTGGTTTGGGTCAGGCGGACGCTGGCCTCATTCGCGGTTGCCACAGAGGTCGAGCGCCCGCCCGGTGTTGACAAAACGGCGCAGGCGCGCCCGGACAGACACCCGCGAGCAGCCAGCGTCCGAATGGCCCGGACCACCCGCCCTCACCCACCAAGCAGGCGAGAAACGCGGGAACTCAAGCCGAGTAGTCGGACAAAGGAACGCAACTGCAGAACAGGTTCCGATCCCCGTACACGTTGTCCACCCGCCCAACTGGCGGCCAGTACTTGGCATGCGCCCGGGTTGAGGTGCTCGCCGCACCCACGTCGCGCGCGTAGGGGTGTGACCACTCGGCCGTCATGAGGCTGGCGGCCGTGTGCGGTGCGTTCTTCAGCGGGTTGTCGTCCTGCGGCCAGGTGCCGGCTTCCACCAGGCGGATCTCTTCGCGGATTGCGATCATCGCGTCGATGAAACGGTCCAGCTCCTGCAGTGTCTCGCTCTCGGTGGGTTCCACCATCAGCGTGTTGGCCACCGGGAAGGACAGCGTGGGCGCGTGGAAGCCGTAGTCCATCAGGCGTTTGGCCACGTCCTCGGCCATCACGCCGCTGGTGTCCTTGAAGTGGCGCAGGTCCAGGATGCACTCGTGCGCCACGTGTCCGTTGGCGCTCGCGTAGAGCGTGGGGTAGTGCGGGGCCAGGCGTTTGCTGATGTAGTTGGCCGCGAGGATGGCCGCCTCGGTGGCGTGCTTCAGGCCGTCCGCCCCCATCATGCGGATGTACATCCACGAGATCGGCAACACCGCCGCATTGCCCAGCGGCGCCGCCGAGATCGCGCCCACGCCGTTCACCGGCAGACCGCCCGTGGCGTGCCCGGGCAGGAACGGCACCAGGTCTTCGACCACACACACCGGGCCCACGCCCGGGCCGCCACCGCCGTGCGGGATGCAGAAGGTCTTGTGCAGGTTGAGGTGGCTCACGTCGCCGCCGAACTCACCGGGGGCGGCCACGCCCACCAGCGCGTTCATGTTGGCGCCGTCCACATACACACGCCCGCCGTGCCGGTGCACCAGCGCGCAGAGTTCCTTGACCGTGGTCTCGAACACGCCGTGGGTGCTGGGGTAGGTGATCATCACCGCGGCCAGGTTGGCGCTGTGCTGCTCGCACTTGGCCTGCAGGTCGGCCATGTCCACGTTGCCGTTCTCGTCGCACTTGGTCACCACCACCGTCATGCCGACCATCTGTGCCGAGGCCGGGTTGGTGCCGTGCGCGCTGCTGGGGATCAGGCAGATGTTGCGGTGGCTCTCGCCGCGCGAGGCGTGGTAGGCCTGAATCACCAGCAGGCCGGCGTATTCGCCCTGCGAGCCGGCGTTGGGTTGCAGGCTGATGCCGGCGTAACCCGTGGCCTGGCACAGCCAGGCGCGCAGCTGTTCGTCGAGCTTCTTGTAGCCGAGCAGCTGGCCCGCGGGTGCGAACGGGTGAACGTTGGCAAAGCCCGGCCATGTGATGGGGATCATCTCGCTGGTGGCGTTGAGCTTCATGGTGCACGAGCCCAGCGGGATCATGCTGCGGTCCAGCGCCAGGTCCTTGTCGGACAACGCGCGGATGTAGCGCAGCATGCCGGTCTCGGAGTGGTGGTTGTGGAACACCGGGTGCGTGAGGTAGGTGCTGGTGCGGCGCAGTTCGGTGGGAATGCGCGGCTCGATGCCTTTCTCGAACGTCGCAAAGCCGGGCAGGCTCTGGCCCTGCAGCGCGAACACGCCCCACAGTTTCTCGATGTCCTCGCGCGTCGTGGTCTCGTCCAGCGTGATGCCCACGTACTCGCCCCAGCTCAGGCGCAGGTTCATGCCGGCGTCCACCGCGCGCTTCAGCAACGTGGCGGCGCGGTCGCCCGCCTTGAAGGTCAGCGTGTCGAAGGCGCTTTCGCTGGTGGGCGTCCAGCCCAGTTGCTCCAGCCCTTGCGCGAGCACGGCGGTGTACGCCGCCACGCGCTGCGCGATGCGCTTCAGGCCAGCCGGGCCGTGGTACACGGCGTACATGCTCGCCACCACCGCCGGCAGCACCTGCGCTGTGCAGATGTTGGAGGTGGCCTTCTCGCGGCGGATGTGTTGCTCGCGCGTCTGCAGCGCAAGGCGGTAGGTGGGGTTGCCGTGCGCGTCCACGCTCACACCGACCAGGCGGCCGGGCAGCGAGCGTTTGAACTCGTCGCGGCAGGCCATGAAGGCAGCGTGCGGGCCACCCGCGCCCATGGGCATGCCGAAGCGTTGCGTGGTGCCAACCACGATGTCGGCGCCCCATTCGCCGGGCGGCGTGATGAGCGTGAGCGCCAGCAGGTCGGCGGCAGCGATGAAGGCCGCGCCTTTGGACTGCACGGTCTTCACGTCGGCGGCGAGGTCTTCGATGCGACCGCTGGTGCTGGGGTACTGCGCGAGCACAGCGAAGTAGTCGTCGCCGGCCAGTGCGGCGTCCCATTCGGCGGCCGAGTTGGCGAGCTTCACGGTGAGGCCCAGCGGCTTCGCGCGCGTCTGCACCACCTCGATGGTCTGCGGGTGGCAGTCGCCGGCCACCACAAAGGTGTGGCCCTTGCTCTTGACCGAGCGCTTGGCCAGCGTCATGGCCTCGGCCGCGGCAGTGGCCTCGTCCAGCATGGAGGCGTTGGCAATGGCCATGCCGGTGAGGTCGCACACCATGGTCTGGAAGTTGATCAGCGCTTCCATGCGGCCCTGCGAGATCTCGGCCTGGTAGGGCGTGTAGGCGGTGTACCAGGCCGGGTTCTCCAGCACGTTGCGCAGGATCACCCCCGGCGTGTGCGTGCCGTGGTAGCCCTGTCCGATGAAGCTCTTGAGCAACTGGTTCTGCTCGGCGATCGCCTTGAGCTCGGCCAGCGCCGCGGCTTCGGTGATGGCCGGGGGCAACTGCATGCCCTGGCTGCGCGCGATGCTGCGCGGCACGATGCCGTCGATCAGCGCGCGGCGCGAGGCCTCGCCGATCACGGACAACATCAGCGCTTCGTCGGCTTCGCCGATGCCGATGTGGCGGGCCACGAACTCGGACGGGTTCTCGAGTTCATCCAGGGGTTTGACAGACGGCATCAGCATGGAAGGGCTCCGGCGGAATGGATCAGGCGTTGGCTGAGAAGGCGTTGTAAGCAGTTTCGTCAAGGAGGGCGTCAACCTGGGCCGGGTCGGACAGCTTGACCTTGAAGAACCACCCGCTCTTGAGCGGGTCGCTGTTGGCCAGCGAGGGGTCGGCGCGCAGGGCTTCGTTGACCTCGGTCACTTCACCGGTCACCGGCATGTACACGTCGGCCGCGGCCTTCACGGACTCGACCACGCCGGCCACGTCTTTCTGCGCAAAGGTCTTGCCCACTTCGGGCAGGTCGACGAAGACCACGTCGCCCAGCGCATCCTGCGCATGCACGGTGATGCCGACGGTGGCGATGTCGCCGTCAACGCTGATCCATTCGTGGTCTTCGGTGTACTTGGTGGTCATGTGAAAGCTCCTGAAAAAAGAAAGGGGACCGGTATTCAACCGCGAAAGTAGCGGTTGGGCACAAAAGGCATGGCGCTCACTTCCATGGGCACCGGCTTGCCGCGAACGATCGCGTGCATGCGCGTGCCGATGGCTGCGTGCGCGGGGCTCACATAGCCCATGGCCACGGGCTTGTCGGCGCTGGGGCCCAGCAGCCCGCTGGTGACTTCGCCGACGGTCTCGCCAGCGGGGGTCTGCAGTTCGGTGTGGTCGCGCACGGGAATGCGTTCGAGGGCGATCAGGCCCACGCGCTTGCGCGTCAGCGGCTCGGTGCCGTCCAGCTGCGCGAGCACCCGGTCAGCGCCCGGGAAACCGCCCGCGCGTGCACCACCGGTGCGGCGCACCTTCTGCATGGCCCAGTTGAGCGCGGCTTCCACCGGCGTGGTGGAGGTGTCGATGTCGTTGCCATACAGGCACAGGCCGGCTTCCAGGCGCAGCGAGTTGCGCGCACCCAAGCCCACCGGCTTCACTTCAGGCTCGGCCAGCAGGGCGCGTGCGAAGGCTTCGGCGCGATCCGCCGGCACCGAGATCTCGAAGCCGTCTTCGCCGGTGTAGCCGCTGCGGGTGATGAACAGGTCGGTGCCTTGCCACGTGAAAGCGCCGCCGGTCATGAAAACGAGTTTTTCGACGCCGGGCAAGAGCCGCTGCAGCGCGGTCACGGCCTGCGGGCCTTGCAGGGCGAGCAGGCCGCGATCGAACTGGGGCTCCACGCTGCAGCGGCTGGCGATGCGATCAACGATGTGGGCCAGGTCGCCGTGTTTGCAGGCGCCGTTCACGATCACAAAAATGTCCGCACCGCGGTTGACGAACATCAGGTCGTCGATGATGCCGCCGGCGTCGTTGAGCAGCAGACCGTAGCGCTGTTTGCCCACGGCCAGATCGATCACGTCCACCGGCATCAGCGACTCGAAGGCCGCGGCGGCGTCCGCGCCCACCAGCCGCAGCTGCCCCATGTGCGACACATCGAACAGACCCGCGGCCGCGCGGGTGTGGTGGTGTTCGGCCATCAGGCCGGCGGGGTACTGCACCGGCATGCTGTAGCCGGCAAAGGGCACCATGCGGGCGCCGAGTTCGGCGTGCAAGGCGTGCAGCGGGGTCTGGAGGAGATCGGTGTCGGACACGGCGGGCTCGCGGGCAAAAGGGGCAGGCCCCAAGGGGGCGGAACACGGTTCATCCGTGTGCTGCCCCACTGTCCGCTTTACCTGAGAGATTCACGCGGGCGATGCCGCGTTTGCTCCTTCGGTGGATCGCCTCGGTGAGCGACCTCTCTCCAGGGGGGTACACCGGCCTTGCGGCCTGTGCTTGTCAGTCCTTTTGCCTGAGCGTTCAGGGCCACATGGGTGACCTCCTGCGCCTTCGGCGGCCACCTCGGGGGTGGCGCTCTCCTGACCTCGCCGAGTGTAGCCGAGAGCGTTCGCCCGGGGTGGTTCAGGCGTCTTGCAGGGCCGATTCGGGCAGCAGCTTGGCCAGCCGCTCGCTGATGGCGTCGGCCCGGTCGGCGCCGGCCATGCGTTCGATGGCCACCAGCATCTCGCGGCTTACCGCCAGCATGGCGCCCGCGTCGCGGGCCTCGCGCAGGGCGTCGCGGAAATGCAGGGCCAGCGCCTTGTCGCGCGGGGCGAACATGCGCTCGCTCAGGTCGAACAGGAACATGCGGGCGCTGGCGAGCGAGCGCGGGCCCGAAAAGGCGTCGACCGAGCCTTTGGACGCTGCGGGTTCTGTCGGTGGTGGTGCCGGCGGCGCCAGCGGTGTCTCGTCAACGATGTAGCCCTGGGCCAGCAGCCCGCGCACGATGTCGGCGCCCAGGCCGCCAAAGAGCGCCTCGAGCGAGGCCGTGGCCTTGCGCCCGTCGGCCACCAGCAGCACCGCGCGCTCGCGCTGCCCGAGGGTGCGTTGGCCGGGCTGCAGTTCGGCGCGGCCCTTGTCGGTCTTGTTCAGCATGGTGTGGCGGGGGTTGAAGCACGAGCCCGCACTCTGGCCACGCCATGTGACGCCGCGGTGAAACGCAGACATGAAAAAGCCGCCCGGAGGCGGCCTTCAGCGTGAACGTTTGAAGCGTGTGATTTCGCTCACATGCCCGCGTAGTTCGGACCACCGCCACCTTCGGGCGTGACCCACACGATGTTCTGCGTCGGGTCCTTGATGTCGCAGGTTTTGCAGTGCACGCAATTCTGCGCGTTGATCTGCAGGCGGTCGGTGTTGTCGTCGTTCTTCACGTATTCGTACACGCCGGCCGGGCAGTAACGGCTCTCGGGCCCGGCGTACTTGGCCAGGTTGATCTGCACCGGCACCGTGTTGTTGCGCAGCGTGAGGTGGGCGGGCTGGTTCTCTTCGTGGTTGGTGTTGCTCACGAACACGCTGGAGAGTTTGTCGAAGGTGATCTTGCCGTCGGGCTTGGGGTAGCTGATCTTCGGCATCTCGGCCGCCGGGCGCAGCTTCAGGTGGTCGGGCGTGGTGTTGTGCAGCGTCCAGGGCGGCGTTTTCACGCCCACCTTGGGCAGGAACCAGTGCTCCACACCCGTCATGAGCTTGCCCAGCAACGGGCTCTTCTTGAACCAGTTCTTGAAGTTGCGGTAGGTCCAGAGCTCTTCATGCAGCCAGCTTTTCTCGAAGCGCTCGGTGAAGCCGGCGAGTTCGTCACTCTGGCGGCCGGCGGCGACCGCTTCAAACGCGGCTTCGGCGCAGAGCATGCCGCTCTTGATGGCGGCGTGGCTGCCCTTGATGCGCGCGGCGTTCAGGAAACCAGCGTTGCAACCCACCATGGCGCCCCCGGGGAACACCAGTTTGGGCAGGGCCTGTGGCGTGCCGTTGTTGAGTGCGCGCGCGCCATAACCCAGGCGCTTGCCGCCGGCAATGTGGGCCTGGATGCTGGGGTGCGTTTTCCAGCGCTGCATTTCTTCAAACGGTGACATCCAGGGGTTCTGGTAGTCCAGGCCCACCACCAGGCCCAGCGTGACCTTGTTGCCTTCAAGGTGGTAGAGAAAACCGCCGCCGAAGGTGTCGGCATCCATGGGCCAGCCGGCGGTGTGCACCACCAGACCCGGCTTGGCCTTGTCGGCCGGGATCTCCCAGAGTTCCTTGATGCCGATGGCGAAGGTCTGCGCGTCCTTGCCTTCGGTGAGCTTGTATTTGGCGATGAGTTGTTTGCCCAGGTGGCCGCGTGCGCCTTCGGCGAACACGGTGTACTTGGCGTGCAGTTCCATGCCGAGCTGGAAGTGCCCGGTGGGCTCACCGTCCTTGCCCAGGCCCAGGTGGCCGGTGGCCACGCCTTTGACCGAGCCGTCGTCGTTGTACAGCACCTCGGCCGCGGTGAAGCCGGGGAAGATCTCCACGCCCAGGGCTTCGGCCTGCTCGCCCAGCCACTTGGTGACCGCACCCAGGCTGATCACGTAGCAGCCGTCGTTGTGGAAGTTGCGCGGCATCAGCCAGTCGGGCGTGCGGGTGGAGCCCGTCTCGGTCAGCACGAGCAAGTCATCGCCGGTCACGGGTTGGTGCAGCGGGGCGCCGCGCTCTTTCCAGTCGGGGAGGAGCTCGGTGATGGCGATCGGGTCCATCACCGCGCCGCTCAGGATGTGCGCGCCGGGCTCGGAGCCTTTTTCCAGCACGCACACGTTGATCTCGCTGCCCTTTTCGGTGGCGAGCTGTTTCAGGCGGATGGCGGTGGACAGGCCTGCGGGTCCGCCGCCGACCACGACCACGTCGTATTCCATGGCTTCGCGGGGGCCGAACTGGGCCAGCAATTCATCGTGGGTCATCGGGGGGTCTCGCAGATAATGATTTTTGAGAAGGCGCAGAGTGTGCCTTGCGTGTCACTCGACAGACAGCATTTTATGCGGCACCCGCACAAAATCGAACGGTCGTACTAATCTTCACTGAGGGCTTGCATCGTGGCATACAGCATGGACTTGTCGGGCCGCGTGGCCTTGATCACCGGCGCATCGGGCGGCCTGGGCGAGCAGTTTGCCAAAACCCTGGCCAAGGCGGGCGCCGCCGTGGTGCTGGCCAGCCGCCGCACCGACCGCCTCATGGCCCTGCGCGCGCACATCGAAGCCGAGGGCGGCGACGCCCACGTGGTGGCCATGGACGTGACCGATCAGGCCTCCATCAAGGCGGCCGTGGCACACGCCGAAACCGAGGTGGGCGCGATCGACATCCTCGTCAACAATTCGGGCGTGAGCACCACGCAGCGGCTGCAGGACGTGAGTGAGGAAGACTACGACTTCATCTTCAACACCAACACCAAGGGTGCGTTCTTCGTGGCGCAAGAGGTGGGCAAGCGCATGCTCGCCCGCGCCAAGGGCGCGGCCCCCGGCACCTACGTGGGTGGGCGCATTGTCAACATCGCGTCCATGGCGGGCCTGAAGGTGCTGCCGCAGATTGGTGTGTATTGCATGAGCAAGGCCGCCGTGGTGCAGATGACCAAGGCCATGGCGGTGGAGTGGGGCAAGTTCGGCATCAACGTGAACGCCATCTGCCCGGGTTACATCGACACCGAGATCAACCACCACCACTGGCAGACCGAACAGGGCCAGAAGCTCATCGGCATGCTGCCGCGCAAACGCGTGGGCGTGCCGACCGATCTGGACGCGGTGCTGGTGATGCTGTGTTCGAACGAGAGCCATTTCATCAACGGCGCCGTGATTGCGGCGGACGATGGCTTTGGCGCCTGAATGAGCGTTGCGGTTCTGGGCCGGCCCCCGGGCTGGCCGCCGGGCATGGTCGCCGGCATTCTGGCGGGTGTGGGTGCAGGCGCCTTTTGGGGAACGACCTTCATCGCGCCCTTGATCGCACCCGGTTTCAGCTCGATCGACCTCACGGTGGGGCGTTACCTGTCGTGCGGCCTGCTGTCGGGGGTGCTGTTGCTCTGGTCCGCGTTGCGGGGTGAGGCGCAACGCCCCACGCTGGCCCAGGCGGGTGCGGCGCTCTGGCTCAGCCTGCTGGGCTACACGGGTTACTACCTGCTGCTGGTGCTGGCCATCCAGGCCGCGGGTGCGGCGCTGCCGGTGCTGATCATCGGCACCATCCCGCTGTGGATCATGTTGCTCGGCAAGCCGAAGGGCCTGCGCTGGCGTTCGCTGGTACCGGGTTTGCTGCTCACTGTGGCGGGCATGGCGCTGATGATGCAGGCCACGGCGCACGGGCAGGACGACGGCGTGGCCACGGACCTGTGGCTGGGCATCTTCTATGCCGTGCTGGCCATGATGTCGTGGACCGCGTTTGGATTGCTCAACGCCCGCTGGCTGGCCAGGCACCCCGAGGTGAACTCCACCCTGTGGGCCAACTGGCTGGGCGTGGCCGCGGGCGCGGGCGCGCTCGCCATCTGGGCGGTGGCAGGCACCGACCTGGCCACGCTGGTCGCGCGCCCGGGCTTCGGCACCTTCGTGCTGGTGTGCGCCGTGACCGGCATCGGTGCGGCCTGGGTGGCTTCGGTGCTCTGGAACATGGCCAGCCGCCGGCTCAGCGCCAGCTTGGCTGGGCAACTCATCGTCAGTGAGACGGTGTTCGGGCTGGTCTACAGCTTCGCCTGGGACGGTGCCTGGCCGGCTGCTTTGCAGTGGGCCGCGTGTGCGCTGTTCGTGCTCGGCATCCTCGCGTCCATCAAGGCCCACCGATGAAATTTGAACTGCCCGAGAAGAAAAAGGCGGTGTTTCGCATGACCATCCCCATCCGCTGGGGCGACATGGACGCGATGGGGCATGTGAACAACACCACCTACTTCCGGTACCTCGAGACGATCCGCATCGAGTGGATGCGCAGCATCGGCTGCCAACCCGACCCGCAGGGCGAGGGCCCGGTGATCGTCAACGCCTTCTGCACCTTCCACAAGCAGCTCGAATACCCGGGTGATGTCATCGCCACCCTGTTCGCCAGCGACGTGGGGCGCAGCAGCTTCGAGACGTGGTGCACGCTCACGCGAAGCGACGACCCGCAAACGATCTACGCCTCGGGTGGTGCCACCACGGTATGGGTGGATTTCCCGAAGCAGAAGTCGGCACCGATTCCCGACAAGCTGCTGGGGTACCTGCACGACTGACTTCAGGCGGGCTTGGCCTTCGGCACCCGCCCCATCGCATAAAACTCCGGGTTTGGCATCATGTTGCTGAAGCTGGCCATGCGGTTGGACAGGCCGAAGAACGCGGTGATGGCTGCGATGTCCCAGATGTCTTCGTCGGAGAAACCGTCGGCGTGCAGTGGCGCGAAGTCGTCGTCGTTGATCTCGTGGGAGGCCAGGCAGACTTTCATCGCGAAGTCCAGCATGGCTTTCTGGCGCGGGGTGATGTCGGCCTTGTGGTGGTTCACGGCCACCTGATCGGCCACCAACGGCTTCTTCTCGTAAATGCGCAGGATGGCGCCGTGCGCCACCACGCAATACAGGCAGTGGTTGGCCGCGCTGGTGGTGGTCACGATCATTTCGCGGTCGCCCTTGGTCAGCGATCCTTCTTCCTTGAGCATGAGCGCGTCGTGGTAGGCGAAGAACGCGCGCCACTCGGCGGGGCGGCGGGCCAGCGCCAGGAACACGTTGGGCACAAAACCGGCCTTGGCCTGCACTTCCAGCACTTTCGCCTTGATGTCTTCGGGCAGGTCGTTGATGTCGGGCGCGGGGTAGCGGTTCATGTCGGTCTCCGGTGGGTGCAGGTTGTGTTGGACGCAACGCATCGTACCGGCCGCTGCGCCCCTGCGGTATCGTTGTCGCGACTCCCTTTCCCAACCCCCGGATCACACCATGCAAGACAACAACGACCCCGAGTTCGAACGCGGCCTGGCCATGCGCAAGCAGGTCATGGGCGAGGCCTTCGTGGCCAACGCCTTGGCCAACATGACCCCCTTCACCGAGCCGATCCAGCAACACATCACGCGCAAGGCCTGGGGTGACGTGTGGCAGCGCGGCACCCTGGACTTGAAAACGCGCAGCCTGATCACCGTGACCATGCTGGCTGCGCTGGGCAAGCAGAACGAGCTCAAGGGGCATGTGCGGGGCGCGCTCAACAACGGGGCCACGCCGGCCGAGCTGCAAGAGGTGCTGCTGCAGGTGGCCGTCTACTGCGGGGTACCCACCGCGGTGGAGGCGTTTCGCACCGCCGCGTCGGTGGTTGACGTCGAATCCCCATGACTTTTTCACAGGAGGTCTCCATGTCGTTTTCCATCACCCGCCGTGCCGCCGTTGCGGCCTCATTGATGGTTGGTTTCGGCCTGGCCCAGGCGCAGACCACCACCCGCATCCTGGTGGGCTTTCCCCCGGGTGGCGGCACCGACGCGATCGCGCGCATCCTGGGCGAACGCCTGAAAGAAGAACTGGGTCATCCGGTTATCGTGGAGAACAAACCCGGCGCGGGTGGGCAGATCGCCGCGCAGACCCTGAAGGCTTCCGCGGCCGACGGCAACACCCTGTTTCTGAGCCACGACCACAGCATCACGATCTTGCCCATGGTGATGAAGGCGCCGGGTTACGAGCCCGCCAAAGACTTCGTTCCCGTGGCCGGTTTTGCCACGTTCGTGAACGCGTTTGCGGTGAGCAGCGGCACGCCCGCCACCAGCTTCAAGGCGTATGTGGACGGCGTGAAGGCCGCCGGCGGCAAGGGCACGGTGGGCATTCCGGCGCCGGCATCGGTGCCACAGTTCCTGGTGCAGGTGATCGCGAAGCAGAACGGGCTGGACCTGGTGGCCGCGCCCTACCGTGGCAGCGCGCCCATGATGGCCGACATGTTGGGCAACCAGATCCCGGCCGGCGTGGCTTCCATTCCCGACTTCATTGAAAACCACAAGGCGGGCAAGCTGCGGGTGGTGGCGGTGATGGGCACGCAGCGCCAGGCCGCCATGCCCGAGGTCCCCACCTTTGCCGAGCTGGGCCTCAAGGGATTTGAAGACGTGCCGTACTACGGCCTGTTCGCCCCGGCCGGCACGCCCAAGGCCACGTTGGACCGCATGGCGCAAGCGGTGCAGAAGGCCATTGCCCAGCCCGACGTGCGCGAGAAACTCACCGCCATGGGTCTGAGCGTGGGTTTCATGACCGGCGAGCAGCTGGGTGCGCGTGAACAGGCGTACGGCAAGGTGTGGGCGAAGATCATTCAGGACAGCGGCTTTGTCCCTCAATGACACTTACCCGGCGAGAAGCCTGTGCACCAGATCCGGTGTGCTGTGTGCGCCGTACTTGCGCATGAGCCTTGCCCGGTAGATCTCCACCGTGCGGTGGCTGATGTCCAGGGCCTTGCCGATCTCCTTGCTGGTGAGGCCGCTCATGAGGTGGGCCGCCACTTCGCGCTCGCGGGGCGTGAGGTCGGCTTTCACGGCGCGGCGTGAACTCAGGTCTTCAAAACTCCAGATGCCGGCGGCGTGGGGTGTTTCGCGGCTCAAGGCGCGACCGGTCACATGGCACCAGAAGGTCTCGTCTTTCAGGCGGCCACCCACACGTTTCATGATGCGGTCGTCCGCGTAGGTGCCGCCCTTGCCCAGCAGCGGCGCCATGCGCGCGCCCAGGCGCTCGTACTCGTCGGCGCTGGGGTACAGGATCTGGAAGCTCTGGCCCACCAACTGTTCGCGCGTGGCGCCGAACATGTCGCACAGGACCTGGTTGCAATCGACCATGGTGCGCTGACGCGACAGCGCCAGGCCCACGGGGGCGAGGTCAAAGGCCAGGCGGTAGTCGATGTCCATGCGGTGAGGGTTTTGCTTTACGAGTTACTACGTATGCCGTTACGTAGTATCGTACCGGCACCCTTGCTTCAACCCAGGAGACAGCAACGTGAACAAGATCCACCCGAGCGCGGCCGACGCGCTCCAAGACATCGTGGCCGATGGCCAGTTGTTCGCCGTGGGCGGCTTCGGCCTCTGCGGCATTCCCGAGGCGCTGATCGACGCGCTGCGCGACAGCGGCAAGAAGAACCTCACCGTGATCTCGAACAACGCGGGCGTGGACGGTTTCGGCCTGGGCAAGCTGCTGGAGACGCGCCAGATCACCAAGATGATTTCGAGCTACGTGGGCGAGAACAAGGAGTTCGAACGCCAGTACCTGGCCGGTGAGCTGCAACTCGAGTTCACGCCCCAGGGCACGCTGGCCGAAAAGCTGCGCGCCGGCGGCGCCGGCATTCCCGCCTTCTTCACCAAGACCGGCGTGGGCACCATCGTCGCCGAGGGCAAGGAACTGCGCGAGTTCGACGGCGAGACCTATGTGATGGAGCGTGCGCTGGTGCCCGACGTCTCCCTGGTGAAAGCCTGGCGCGCCGACACCTCGGGCAACCTGCAGTTCCGCTTCACCGCGCGCAACTTCAATCCCGCCGTGGCCATGGCCGGCAAGATCTGCGTGGTCGAGGTCGAAGAGATCGTGGAGAAGGGCGCCATCGCGCCGGACGATGTCCACCTGCCCGGCATCTACGTGCACCGCCTGGTGCTCAACGCCACGCCCGAGAAGCGCATCGAGAAGCGCACGATCACCCCCAAGGAAGGAGTCTGAGATGCCCTGGAACCAAGACCAGATGGCTGCGCGCGCAGCCCACGAACTCGAAGACGGCTTTTACGTGAACCTGGGCATCGGCATTCCCACGCTGGTGGCCAACTTCGTGCCCGCCGACAAAGAGGTGTGGTTGCAAAGTGAAAACGGCATGCTCGGCATCGGCCCATTCCCCAACGAAGATGAGGTCGACGCCGACCTCATCAACGCCGGCAAGCAGACCGTGACCACCATCCCGGGCTCGTCCATCTTCGGCAGCCACGACAGCTTTGCCATGATCCGCGGCGGCAAGATCAACCTGAGCATCCTCGGTGCCATGCAGGTGAGTGCCCAAGGTGATCTGGCCAACTGGATGATCCCCGGCAAGATGGTCAAGGGCATGGGCGGCGCCATGGACCTGGTGGCGGGCGTCAAGCGCGTGATCATCCTCATGGAGCACGTGGCCAAGAAGAAGGACGGCACCGAAGACCTGAAGATCCTCGACCAGTGCACGCTGCCACTCACCGGTGTGGGCGTGGTCAACCGCATCATCACGGACCTCGGCGTGATGGACGTGACGCCGCAGGGCCTGAAGCTGGTGGAGCTGGCCCCGGGTGTCACGCGCGAGTTCATCCAGTCCAAGACCGGGCCCGCGCTGATCTGAGGGCTATACTCCCTACCGCACCCGTCATTGGGGAGTAGCCGCTCTGCACCTCGCAGAGGTCTGCGTCAACACACTTGGCCCTCAAGGCCATGGCGCCGACAGCCTTCAGCCTGGCAAGACCTTTGACCACACTGCTTCCGGATGGGCCGGGGAAGCCGTGTGGTCTTTTGGTTTCTGCCGGCCCTCGGAGCACTGTCTTGGAAGCTTTCCTCATATCCACCGGCATCGTCGCCCTCGCTGAAATGGGCGACAAGACGCAATTGCTGGCCCTCGTGCTGGCCGCGCGGTTCAAGCGACCGTGGCCCATCGTCTGGGGCATCCTCGCCGCCACCTTGCTCAACCACGCGCTGGCGGGACTCGCGGGCGCATGGATCATGGCCGCTGCAGGGCCCGACGTGATGCGCTGGGTGCTCGGCGTGTCCTTCATTGCGATGGCTTTGTGGATGCTGGTCCCGGACAAGCTCGACGACGACGACGCCGTGCCGCAACGTCGCATGGGCGTGTTCTTCATCACCACCTGGGCGTTCTTTCTGGCCGAGATGGGCGACAAGACCCAGATCGCCACCGTGGCGTTGGGCGCACAGTACGAGCCCCTGATCGCCGTGGTGGCGGGCACCACCTTCGGCATGATGCTGGCCAACGCGCCGGTGGTGTTCTTTGGCGACAAGCTCACCCGGCGCGTGCCCATCAAGCTGGTGCACGGCGTCGCAGCGCTGATTTTTGCGGTGCTGGGCGTGCTGACACTGCTGGGTGTCGGCAAGTCGTTCATCGGCTGACCACCAAGCAAAAAGGCCCCGAATGGGGCCTTTTGCATGTGTGGAGCGGGTGAAGGGAATCGAACCCTCGTATGAAGCTTGGGAAGCTGCCGTTCTGCCATTGAACTACACCCGCAGAGCGGCAGAGTTTACTTGAGGATGTCGCCCACGCAGAGGTACTTGATCTCCACATAGTCGTCCATGCCGTGGTGCGAGCCCTCCCGGCCCAGGCCCGATTGCTTCACGCCGCCGAACGGCACGTGTTCGGTGGCCAGGATGCCGACGTTGATGCCCACCATGCCGTATTCCAGCGCTTCGCTCACGCGGAAGATGCGGCCCACGTCGCGGCTGTAAAAGTAGCTGGCCAGGCCGAACTCGGTGTTGTTGGCTGCATCGATCGCTTCCTGCTCGGTCTGGAACTTGAACACCGGCGCGAACGGGCCGAAGGTTTCTTCCTTGGCGCAGAGCATGTCGGCGGTGGCATCGGCCACCACGGTGGGTTCGAAAAACTGGCCGCTGCCGATGTTCGTCAAGCGCTTGCCACCGGTCATCACGCGCGCGCCCTTGGCCACGGCATCGTCCACGTGGCGCTGCACCTTCACGAGCGCCGCCTCTTCGATCAGCGGGCCCTGGCTCACGCCGTCCTCGAAGCCGTTGCCGACCTTGGTGGTCTTCACCTTGGCGGCGAACTTCTCCACGAAGCTGTCGTACACACCGGCCTGCACGTAGATGCGGTTGGAGCACACGCAGGTCTGGCCGGCGTTGCGGTACTTGCTGGCGAAGGCGCCTTCCACCGCGCTGTCGATGTCGGCGTCGTCGAACACGATGAAGGGTGCGTTGCCGCCGAGTTCGAGCGACATTTTCTTGACCGTGGGCGCGCACTGCGCCATGAGGATGCGGCCGACTTCGGTGGAGCCGGTGAAGCTGATGTGGCGCACCACGTCGCTCTCGCACAGCACCTTGCCCACGGCGATGCTGTTGTCGGCGTCGGCACACAGCATGTTGAGCACACCGGCCGGAATGCCGGCGCGGATGGCCAACTCGGCCGCAGCGAGTGCCGTCAGTGGCGTGAGCTCGGCGGGTTTGATGATCACCGGGCAGCCGGCGGCCAGTGCGGGCGCCACCTTGCGCGTGATCATGGCCAGCGGGAAGTTCCACGGCGTGATGGCCGCGCACACGCCGATGGGCTGCTTGAGCACGATCAGGCGGCGGTTGTTGTCGAAAGTGGGCAGGGTCTCGCCATTGACGCGCTTGGCTTCTTCGGCGAACCACTCCACGAAGCTCGCGCCGTAGGCAATCTCGCCTTTGGCTTCGGCAAACGGCTTGCCTTGCTCGGCGGTGAGGATGCGGCCCAAGTCTTCCTGGTTGGCCATGAGCAGATCGAACCACTTGCGCAAGATGGTGCTGCGCTCTTTGGCGGTTTTGGCTTTCCAGGCGGGCCAGGCGGCGTTGGCCGCGGCAATGGCCGCTTCGGCGTCCTTGGGGCCGAGGTTGGCCACGTCGGCGAGCTTGTGGCCGGTGGCCGGGTCGAGCACGTCGAAGCGGCTGCTGCCGGCGATCCACTGGCCGTTGACCAGGCCGTCGGTCTTGAGCAGGGTGGGGTCCTTGAGCAGGGCGAGGGGGGAAGTCTTCATGTCCATGGGCAGTCTCCGGTGTTCGGTGCGCGCCAGGGTGGCGGGGCAGCTCGAAAGCATAGTCTTTTGGGGTGCGGCGTGCAGTACCGCTGGCGACCTTGGCCCCCGGTCCACCGCGGCGAACGTGCTGTGAAAGCCCGCTTTGGAGCGACCGGTCCGCCATGTTGGAAAATACGGGGTTTCGCGCGCCCGCGCGGCAGCCGCATCCCTCGACCGAAAACCACAAGGCCACCATGACCCGCCCCGCCACTGCAGTTGTTTCCGTTGCCGACATCCGCAAGAGCTTCCTGGACTTCTTCGCCTCCAAGGGCCACACCGTGGTCGCGTCCAGCTCGCTGGTCCCGGGCAACGACCCCACGCTCATGTTCACCAACTCGGGCATGGTCCAGTTCAAGGACGTGTTCCTGGGCACCGACAAGCGGCCCTATGTGCGCGCGGCCTCGGTGCAGGCCTGCCTGCGCGCCGGTGGCAAACACAACGACCTGGAAAACGTGGGCTACACCGCGCGCCACCACACCTTCTTCGAGATGCTGGGCAACTGGTCGTTCGGCGACTACTTCAAGCGCGAGAGCCTGAAGTGGGCCTGGGAGCTGCTGACCGAGGTCTATAAGCTGCCGAAAGAGCGTCTGCTTGCCACGGTGTACGAAGAGGACGACGAGGCCTACGACATCTGGACGAAAGAGATCGGCCTGCCGCCCGAGCGCGTGATCCGCATCGGCGACAACAAGGGCGGGCGTTACAAGAGCGACAACTTCTGGATGATGGCCGACACCGGCCCCTGCGGCCCGTGCTCCGAGATCTTCTACGACCACGGCGATCACATCGCCGGCGGCCCCCCGGGCAGCCCCGATGAGGACGGCGACCGTTTCATCGAGATCTGGAACAACGTGTTCATGCAGTTCAACATGGCCGAGGACGGCTCGGTCACGCCGCTGCCCGCGCCTTGCGTGGACACCGGCATGGGCCTGGAGCGCCTGGCCGCCATCCTGCAGCATGTGCACAGCAACTACGAGATCGACATTTTTGACGCGCTCATCCAGGCCGCCGGCCGCGAGACCCACACGGCCGACCTGAGCAACCCGTCGCTCAAGGTGATCGCCGACCACATCCGCGCCACCTCGTTCCTCATCAGCGACGGCGTGATCCCGAGCAACGAAGGCCGGGGCTACGTGCAGCGCCGCATCGTGCGCCGCGCCATCCGCCACGGCTACAAGCTCGGCCAGAAGACGCCGTTCTTCCACAAGATGGTGCCCGACCTGGTGCGCATGATGGGCGAGGCCTACCCCAACCTGGCGAGCCAGGCGCAACGCATCACCGAGGTGTTGCGGGTGGAGGAAGAGCGTTTTTACGAGACGCTGGCCAACGGCATGGAAATCCTGGATGCGGCTTTGGCCGACGGGGCGAAGGTGCTGCCCGGTGACGTGGCCTTCAAGCTGCACGACACCTACGGCTTCCCGCTCGACCTCTCGGCCGACGTGTGCCGCGAGCGCGGGCTGACGGTGGACGAAGCGGGTTTCCGCGCCGCCATGGAAGCTCAAAAGGCCAAGGGCCGCGCGGCCGGCAAGTTCAAGATGGACAAGGCGCTCGACTACACCGGCGCGGGCAACACCTTCGTGGGTTACGAGCAGCTGGACGCCACCGCGAAGATCGTGGCGCTGTACCTGGACGGCACGCCCGTGGCCGAGCTCAAGACCGGTCAACAAGGCGTCGTGGTGCTCGACAGCACGCCGTTTTATGCCGAGAGCGGCGGCCAGGTGGGCGACGAGGGCGTGATCACCAGCGGCTCGGCGCGCTTCGACGTGGGCGACACGCAAAAGATCAAGTCCGACGTGTTCGGTCACCACGGCACCGTGGTGCAGGGCACCATCAGCGTGGGCGACAGCGCAGCGGCGCAGGTCAACACGGCGGTGCGAGCCGCCACCGTGCGCAACCACTCGGTCACCCACCTGATGCACAAGGCCCTGCGCGAGGTGCTGGGCGACCACGTGCAGCAAAAAGGCAGCCTGGTCGACGCCGACAAGACGCGCTTCGACTTCACGCACAACGCGCCGGTGACGGACGCGCAGATCCGCGCGATCGAGCAAAAGGTGAACGCCGAAATCGTGGCCAACGCGCCCACCCAGGCGCGTGTGATGGACATCGAGTCGGCCCAGAAGACCGGCGCCATGATGCTGTTCGGCGAGAAGTACGGCGAGTCGGTCCGGGTGCTGGACATCGGCACCAGCCGCGAACTCTGCGGCGGTACGCACGTTCAGGCCACGGGCGACATCGGCTTCTTCAGCATCACCGCCGAAGGTGGCGTGGCCGCCGGCGTGCGCCGCGTGGAAGCCGTGACGGGCCTGAACGCGCTGGCCTACGTGCAAGGCATGGAAGAAACACTCGGTGGTGTGGCCGGCACGCTCAAGGTCACGCCGGGCGAAGTGCCTGCGCGCGTGGGTGCGCTGCTGGAGCAGATGCGCGATCTGGAGAAAGAAATGAACGCGCTCAAGAGCCGCCTGGCCTCGGCCCAGGGCGACGAGCTGGTGAACCAGGCGGTGGATGTCAAGGGCATCAAGGTGTTGGCGGCGGTGCTGACCGGCGCCGACGCCAAGGGCCTGCGCGAGACCATGGACAAGCTCAAGGACAAGCTCAAGACCGCCGCCATCGTGCTGGCCGCCGTGGACGGCAACAAGGTGCAGATCGCCGCTGGCGTCACCGCCGACAGCACGGGCAAGGTCAAGGCCGGTGAACTGGTGAACTTCGTGGCCCAGCAGGTCGGTGGCAAGGGCGGTGGCAAGGCCGACATGGCCATGGCCGGCGGCACCGATGCCTCCAACCTGGACGCCGCGCTCAAGTCGGTGCAGGCCTGGGTGGCCGAGCGGGCCTGACCTTCAGAGGTCAGGGTTCTGCGATCACGCCCTCGGCCACGAGGGCGTCGATCTCTGCCTCCGGCAGATCAAATTCGCGCAGCACCTCGCGCGTGTGCTGGCCCAGCAGCGGCGCGGGTGTGCTGCTGCGATCGGGCGAGGCCGAGAAGTGGATCGGGCAGCCGATGGCCCGCGTGGCACCGGCTTGCGGATGCTCCACATCCACCACCATGCCGCGCGCCACGGTTTGCGGATGGCTCAAGGCTTCGCCGATGGTGTGCACCGGGCCGGCCGGCACACCCGCTGCGTCGAACGCCGCCTGCCACTGCTCGCGCGTGCGTGTGCGCACCACCGCGTTCATCAGGTCCACGAGCACGGCGAGGTTGGCCATGCGGTCGCTGTTGGTGGCAAAGCGTGCGTCGCTGCGCCACTCGGGGTGGCCCAGCACATCGCAGATGCGTTCCCAGTTGGTCTGGTTGGCACCGCCGATGTTGATCCAGCCGTCGCTGGCTTCAAACGCCTGATACGGCGCGGTGAGGATGTGCGCCGAGCCGGTGGGCTCGGGCGAGCGTTGGGTGGCGAACCACACCGCTGCGTGCCAGTAGGTCTGCTGCAGCGCCGCGTCGCTCAGCGACGTGTCCACCACCTGGCCTTCGCCGGTTTTGAGCTTGTGGATGTAGGCGGCGAGGATGCCGAGCGCCGCCAGGATGCCGGCGTTCATGTCCGACACCGCGTTGCCGCTCTTGGCCGGTGGGCGGCCTGCTTCGCCGGTGACGGACATCAGGCCCGCGAAGCCTTGTGCGATCAGGTCGAAGCCACCCTTGTCGGCATAGGGCCCGCTGCGCCCGTAGCCGGTGATGGCGCAGTAGATGAGGCCCGGGTTCTCGGCCTTCAGGGCCTCGTAGCCCAGGCCCAGCTTGTCCATGGTGCCGCCGCGAAAGTTCTCCACCAGCACGTCAGCGTTCTTCACCATCTTCAGCAGCAGCGCGCGGCCCTTGGGGCTCTTGAGGTTGAGGGCGAGGCCACGCTTGTTGCGGTTCATCATCATGAACGGCGCCGACACACCGCCCACTTGCGGATCGCGGTAGCCGCGCGCGTCGTCGCCGCCGGGAATCTTCTCGATCTTGATCACGTCGGCGCCCATGTCGGCCAGCAGCAGACCGCAGGTGGGGCCCGACATGATCTGTGTGACTTCGAGCACGCGCAGGCCCGCGAGCGGGCCGGTGGATGGTTTCACTGGCCGCTCCAGACAGGGGGTCGTTTGGCCACGAAGGCGGCCACGCCTTCATGGAAGTCGTCGCTGCCATAGGCCGCGCGGATCAGGTCTTCAGACGCGGCCAGGTCGTGTGTGGCCAGGCGCTCCAGCGTGGCCTTGCTCACGCGTTGCGTGACCGGCGCGAGCACAGCGAGCCTTTGCACGAGCGTCGTGGTGGCAGCCTCGATGGCTTCGGGTGCCTCGATGGCCTGCAGAAAACCGCAAGCCAGCGCCTCGTCGGCGCCAATGAACTCGGCCAGCAACAGCATGCGTTTCACCCGCTGGTGCCCGAAGGCCGCGCGCAGCCGCGCCACGTTGGCAATGGCCAGGCAATTGCCCAGCGTCTTGGCAATCGGCACGCCGAATTTCGCGCTGGGCGTGGCCAGGCGGAAGTCGCAGGCGGTGGCAATGGCCAGCCCGCCGCCCACGCACCAGCCTTCGACCACGGCCACCGTGGGCATGGGCAGGTTGCACATCAACTCGATGCCGGCCTCGATCTGGCGCTCGTAAGTCACGCCGTCCTCGCCGGTCTGGAAGGCCGCGAACTGCTCGATGTCGGTTCCGGCCACAAAGGCCTGCCCACCGGCACCGCGAAAAACCGCCACCCGCACGCTGCGGTCGGTGCTCAGCTGGCGGTTGATGGCCGCGAGCTGTTCGTACATGGCCCAGGTCATCGCATTGCGCGCCTGGGGTCGGTCAAACAGCACCGAGGCCACGCCGGCCTCGATCTGCAGGCGCACCTGGCCTTGGTCGGTCATGCGTCGGCGCTCAGCTGTCGATCGTGACCTTGGCGTCCTTGATCACCTTGGACCACTTCACCTGCTCGGTGCGGATGAAGTCGGCGAACTGCTGGGCCGAGCCGCCGCCGTCTTCGGCGCCGTAGAGGTCCAGCTTTTCCTTCACGTCGGGCATGGCGAGCACCTTGTTGATGTCTTCGTTCATGCGCTGTGCCATGGCCGGCGGCATCTTGCCCGGGCCCACCAGCCCGTACCAGGTGGTGGCCTCGAAGCCGGGGAAGCCGGACTCGGCCATGGTCGGCACGGTCGGGTGGCCCGACGCGCGCTTGGCGCGGGTCTGCGCAATGGCACGCACCTTGCCGCTTTTGACGTGTGGGGTGGCCGCGGTCATCGTGTCGAAGGAATAGCCGATCTGCCCGCCCATGAGATCGGTCAGCATCGGGCCGGAGCCCTTGTACGGAATGTGCAGTGCGAACACGCCGGCGGCGAGTTTGAACGACTCCAGCGCGAGGTGCTGGGCCGAGCCCTGGCCGGCAGAGCCGAAGGTGACTTTGCCCGGGTTGGCCTTGCACTGGGCCACGAGGTCGGCCACGGTCCTGGCGGGCTGGTCGTTGTTGCAGATCAGCAGGTTGGGCGTGACCCCCACCAGGGTGAGCGGTGTGAAGTCGCGGTCCACCACATAGCCCAGCTTGGGCATCAAACCCGGGGCCAGCGCGTGGCTGTTGATGTGGGCCATGAGCAGCGTGTTGCCGTCGGGCGCGGCCTTGGACACCATGTCGGCCGCGATCACGCCCGACGCACCGGCCCGGTTTTCCACCACCACCGTGAGGTTCCACATGCCTTGCAGCTTCTGGCCGACCAGGCGCGCCAGCGCGTCGGTCCCGCCGCCGGGCGCAAATCCCACGACGATGCGCACCGGGCCGTTGGGCAAGGTCTGGGCTCTCAGCATGGGTGCGGCCAGGGTGGCTGCGGTGGCCGCCGTGGCGGTGACGAAGGTTCTGCGTTGCATGTTGTCTCCTGTTGTCGTGTGGGTGTGGAACGCGCGGGGGATCGGTGAATGCGGGGCGGCTCAGGCGGCCTTGCGCAGGGGCACGGCGGCGGGGTGGCTGGCGTAGTAGTCCATGAGGGTCTGCACGCCCGAGCCGGCGAGCTTCACGCCGGCCAGCTTGAGGCCCATCTCGCAGCCGGCCACGGCCGCGATCAGCGTGAGGTCGTTGGTGTCGCCCAGGTGACCGATGCGGAACATGTGGCCCTTGATCTTGCCCAGGCCGGTGCCCAGCGAGCAGTCGAAGCGTTCGTAGATGATCTTGCGTACCGCATCGGCGTCCACGCCCTCGGGCGTCATGACACCGGTGAGGATGGGCGAGTGCACACCGTTTTCGGCACACTGGATCGGCAGGCCCCAGGTCTGCACGGCCGCGCGCACGCCGTCGGCCCAGCGCTGGTGGCGCGCGAACACCACGTCCAGGCCCTGGCCCAGGATCATGTCGGCCGCTTCACTCAGCGCGTAGAGCAGGTTGGTGTTGGGGGTCGACGGCCAGTAGCCGGTCTTGTTCATCTCGATGATCTCGTCCCAGGCCCAGAAGGCTTTGGGCAGCTTGGCGGTCTTGCTGGCCGCGATGGCCTTGGGCGAGAGCGCGTTGAAGCTGATGCCGGGCGGCAGCATCAGGCCTTTTTGCGAACCGCTGATGGAGACGTCGACGCCCCAGGCGTCGTGCCGGTACTCCGCGCTGGCCAGGCCCGAGATGGTGTCCACCAGCAGCAGGGCGGGGTGTTTCGCTGCGTCGATGGCCTTGCGCACGGCCGCGATGTTGCTGGTCACGCCGGTGGAGGTTTCGTTGTGCACCACGCACACGGCCTTGATGCTGTGCGCGGTGTCGGCCTTCAGGCGCTCTTCGATCAGGTCGGCCTGCACGCCGTGGCGCCAGCTCGCGGGCACACCGTTGTCGGTGCCGGGCAAAGCCAGCACCTCGGCTTTCAAGCCCAGGCGCGTGGCGAGCTTGTTCCACAGAAACGCGAAGTGCCCGGTCTCGTACATCAGCACGTGGTCGCCCGGGCTCAGGGTGTTGACCAGCGCCGCCTCCCAGGCGCCGGTGCCCGAGGCCGGGTAAATCATCACCGGGTGCTGGGTCTGGAAGATCTTCTGCATGTCGGCCAGCACCTTCAGGCCCAGCGCGGCGAATTCGGGGCCGCGGTGGTCGATGGTGGGCAGGCTCATGGCGCGAAGCACCCGGTCGGGCACGGGCGAGGGGCCCGGGATCTGCAAAAAGTGGCGGCCGGTGGGGTGGAAGTCGGTGGTCAGCATGGCGGTTTTTGGTTGTGTGATGGCCGCATTTTTTGCATACAAATTGAATCTGTCAATCGGAACAGCCCTAAAATGGCGAAAAACAGCCCAATTTTTGAATACAAAACATGACGGCCCAGATTTTCAACATGCCTCCTGCCGCCTTGCACGAGCAGGCCACCCACCGTTTGCGCCAGATGCTGGTCGAGGGCCAGATCGCCCCGGGTGCCAAGCTCAACGAGCGCGAACTCTGCGAGGCGCTCAAGGTGTCGCGCACCCCGCTGCGCGAGGCCATCAAGACCCTGGCCGCTGAAGGCCTGGTGGAGCTGCTCCCCAACCGCGGCGCGGTGGCGGTGCAGCTTACCGAGACCGACGTGCACAACACCTTTGAAGTGATGGCCGGGCTGGAAGCGGCCTCGGGCCAACTGGCGGCGCAGCGCGTGACCGACGCCGAGCTCGCCGAGATCAAGGCCCTGCACTACGAGATGCTGGCCGCCTACACCCGGCGCGATCTCTCGGCCTACTACCCGCTCAACGCCGCGATCCACCGCGCGATCAACGCCGCGGCGCGCAACCCGGTGCTCACCAGCACCTACAACCAGGTCAATGCGCGCCTGCAGGCGCTGCGCTTTCGCTCCAACCAGGATGGCGAGAAGTGGAGCCGCGCGGTGAAGGAGCACGAGGCCATGATCCAGGCGCTGGAGGCGCGCGACTCGGCGGCTCTGGCCCATGTGCTCACCACCCACCTCAACAACAAGCGCGACGTGGTCATCGAACAATTGCGCTCGATGGAAGTGCAGACCATGCAGCAGCCCGGAGCCACCGAATGAACGCACCCCTGCCCCTGAACGTGACCCTGGAGACGGCCGATGCGGCTTACGAGCGCGTGGCCGCCATTGGCAACGAAGTGGCCGGGCAGCTGGCCCGCCGACTCACCCGGGAAACCCGGGGCGAGGTGCTGTTCAGCCCCGCCGATCGCGGGCGCTACGCCACCGACGCCTCCATCTACCAGCAGATGCCGGTGGGCGTGTTCGTGCCGCAAGACGCGGACGATGTGCGCCTGGCACTCGACATCTGCCGCGATCTGAAGGTGCCCATCGTGCCGCGCGGCGGCGGCACCAGTCAGTGTGGCCAGACCGTGGGCGCGGGCCTGGTGATCGACCACACCAAACACATGCGCCGCGTGCTCGACATGGATGTGTCAGGGCGCACCGCCACGGTGGAGCCCGGCCTGGTGCTGGACCACCTCAACGCGCAACTCAAGCCCCACGGCCTGTGGTACCCGGTGGACGTGTCCACTAGCGCGCAGGCCACGCTGGGCGGCATGGCCGGCAACAACTCGTGTGGCAGCCGCTCGGTGGCCTACGGCAACATGGTGCACAACGTGCTTGGGGCCCAGGCCTGGCTGGCCGACGGCAGCCTCATCGACTTCGGTGACCACGCCAGCGCCAGCCCCCAGGCCAGAGCGATCGGCAACTTCGTGCGCGACCTCGCCCTGGAGCACGCCGACGAGATCGACGCACGCTGGCCCAAGGTGCTGCGCCGCGTGGCCGGCTACAACCTCGACATCTTCCGCAACCAGAACGAAAAGCCGTACACCCACGACGGTTCGGTGAACCTGTCGCACCTGCTGATCGGCAGCGAAGGCACGCTGGCGCTCACGCGTTCGCTCAAGCTGCAGTTGCGCGAACTGCCGCGCGCCAAGGTGCTGGGCGTGGTGAACTTCCCCACCTTCTTCCAGGCGATGGACAGCGCGCAGCACATCGTCAAGCTCGGCGAGGGCATGGCCGTGGGCCAGCTCACGGCGGTGGAGCTGGTCGACCGCACCATGATCGAGCTGTCGCTGCAGAACCCGGCGTTCGCCCCGACCATCCGCACCGCGCTCTCGCCGCACATCAACGGCGGCAAGCCCGCGGCCGTGCTGCTGGTGGAGTTCAGCGGTCCGAGCAAGGCCGACATCGCGCACAAGATCCGCGAACTGGTGGAACTCATGGGTGACCTCGGCCTGCCCGGCAGCGTGGTCGAGATGATCGACGACGCGCCGCAGAAGAACCTGTGGGAGGTGCGCAAGGCGGGTCTGAACATCATGATGAGCCTGCGCGGCGACGGCAAACCGGTGAGCTTCATCGAAGACTGCGCGGTGCCGCTGGTGCACCTGGCCGAGTACACCGACGCGCTGACCGAGGTGTTCCACAAACACGGCAGCCGGGGCACCTGGTACGCCCACGCCTCGGTGGGCACGCTGCACGTGCGGCCCATTCTCGACATGCGCCGCGGCGGTGCCGCCAAGATGCGCCAGATCGCCGAAGAGGCCAGCGAACTCGTGCGCAAGTACAAGGGCGCCTACAGCGGTGAGCACGGTGACGGTCTGTGCCGCGGCGAGTGGATCGAATGGCAGTTCGGCCCCCGCATCAACGATGCGTTTGCGCGTATCAAGCAACACCTCGACCCCACCGGGCTGCTCTCGCCCAACCGCGTCATCAACCCGCCCAAGATGGACGACACGCGGCTCATGCGCTTTCCGCCCAGCTACAAGGTGGTGCCCATCCAGCCCGTGCTCGACTGGAGTGCGTGGGACGTGAAGGCCGACCCGGTGACCGAAGTGACCACCGCACCGGGCACCGGCGAAGACCCGGCGCGGGGTCTCGCCAAGGCGGTGGAGATGTGCAACAACAACGGCCACTGCCGCAAGTTCGACGCCGGCACCATGTGCCCGAGCTACCGCGTGACGCGCGACGAACAGCACCTCACGCGCGGCCGCGCCAACACCCTGCGCCTGGCGCTCAGCGGGCAGATCCCGGGTCTGGCGGGCAGCGATGCGCTCACCAGCGAGGTGGTGCGCGAGGCCATGGACCTCTGCGTGGGCTGCAAGGGCTGCAAGCGCGACTGCCCCACCGGCGTGGACATGGCCAAGATGAAGGTCGAGTTCCTGCAGCACTACAAGGCCAAACACGGCCACACACTGAAAGACCGGCTGGTCGCGCAACTGCCCGACTACGCCGCCTGGGCCGCACGCCTCGCGCCGGTGCTCAACCTGCGCAACCGGATTCCTTTGCTGGCTTCGCTGTCTGAAAAGTGGTTGGGCCTCTCGGCCCAGCGCAGCCTGCCGCAATGGCACGCGCAGCATTTCTTCAATGCGCCGGTGAAGACGGCCACCCGCGACGAGGTGCTGGCCGCCGAGCGCGGTGTGGTGCTGTTCGTCGACACCTTCAACGGCTACTTCGAATCGGGGAACGCGCACGCGGCGGTGAAGGTGTTGCAAGCGGCGGGCTACACCGTGCACGTGGCGACCAAGGCGCAGGACGACGGCAAACACCTGTGCTGCGGCCGCACGTATCTGGCCAGTGGCATGGTGGAGCAGGCCAAGGAGAAAGCGCGCGAGGTGGTTCAAAGCCTGCTGCCGTTTGCGCACAAGGGCATCGCCATTGTCGGGCTGGAACCTTCGTGCCTGCTCACGCTGCGCGACGAGCTGCTGGTGATGGGCCTGGGATCCGCGCCGCAGCAGATTGCCGAGCACGCCTGGTTGTTTGAAGAGTTTCTGGCGCGCGAAGCCAAGGCGGGTCGGCTGGAGCGTTTGAAAGCACAGCTCAAGGCGGTGGACCAGCCGGTGCTGCTCCACGGGCACTGCCATCAGAAAGCGTTCGACGCGGTCTCACCCATCCTGGAGGTGCTGCGCTGGATTCCCGGCGCCCAGCCGCAGTTGATCGAAAGCAGTTGCTGTGGCATGGCCGGCAGTTTCGGTTACGAGGCCTCGCACTTCGAGGTGTCGATGCAGATGGCCGAACTCAGCTTGCTGCCGGCGGTGCGTGCCGTGCCCAACGCCATCGTGGTGGCCGACGGCACCAGCTGCCGCCACCAGATCGCCGATGGCGCGCAACGCGAGGCCGTGCACGTGAGCCGCTTGCTGGCGGATCTGCTCCCCGCTTGAATGTGACGCACCTGACGCACCGCTCGTCGGGCGGGACGCCGGCGGGCTTCAGAGGCGTGTTGGCATGCCGATAGCCCAAGGGGAGACAGACGGAATTCCGTGTGTCCGTCCCACACTTCGATATGTCACTTGCCGTTTCTTCCAGCACCTCTGCAGCATTCACCGGCCTCAGCGGCATGCGTGCGGCCCAATGGCGGCTGGACACCAGCGCGCACAACCTGGCGAACCTGCAGACGCCCGGTTTCAGGCGTCAGCAGGTGGCGCAGACCGCCCAGCCCGGCTCGGGTGGCGTGAACGCACTGGTCGTCCGGGAGCCGGCCACACAGGCACAGGGTGCGGACGGCTTCGATCGCCTGGCCGAAGACCTGGTCGACCAGCGCATGAGCCTCTACAGCTTCGCCGCCAATTTGCGCACGGTGCAGACGCAGGATGCCGTCCTGGGCTCGCTGCTGGACACACGCGCCTGACGGCCACGCGGGCCGACCGCGTCGGGACGATCGCTGCGCATCACGCCCGGAACCCGGTGTCCGGCCACGCCATGGTCTGCCCGCTGTTGAAGCGCCGCTCCAAGCCCGTCACCGGGTCGTTGAAACAGATGCCGCGCGCCAGCAGCCGCAGCGGTTCGGCAAAGTCTTCGTCGTCGTCCGGCCCCCGCAGCACCTTCGGGTAGAACTGATCACCCGCGATGGGCGCGCCCAGCGCGTTCATGTGCACGCGCAGCTGGTGCCGCTTGCCCGTGACCGGTGAGAGCGTGTAGCGCGCCCAGTCACCGTGCACCTCGGTGCGTTCGACCAGCGTTTCGCTGTTGGGCTCGCCGTCGGTCTCGACCATGCGAAAGAAGCGTGTGCTGTCTTCCTCGATCCGGCTGCGCCGCCTGAGCGGGGAACTGAGCGCGGGGCGGTGGGGGGCGATGGCTTCGTAGGTCTTGTGCACCGCGCGGTCGCGAAACAGGGCCTGGTAGGCGTTGCGGTCTTGCGGGCGCACACTGAACAGCACAAGTCCCGCGGTTTCGCGGTCGATGCGGTGGATGGGGCTGAGTGTGTCGATGCCGGTGCGGCGTTTCAGGCGCACCAACAGGCTTTGCTGCACGTAACGTCCACCCGGTGTCACCGGCAAAAAATGCGGCTTGTCGGCCACCAGCAGGTGGTCGTCCTGAAACAGCACCGTCTCTTCAAACGGGATGGTGGGTTCGCCGTCGAGGTGGCGGTAGTAGTGGACGCGCGCACCGGGCAGAAAGGGTGTGCGGGGCGGCAGGGCCTGGCCGGAGTCGTCCAGCACCTCTCCGCGCGCCATGCGTTCGGCCCAGGCCGCTCGGTCCACCCCATGGAGTCGCTCAGCGAGGAAGTCCAGCAGCAGCGGCCAGGGAGCTCCCTTGGCGTGGGGAAGCGCCACGCAACTGGCGGACACGCCGTGGCGTGCGGGGATGTCTGGACTCTTCGGCGGGCGTGCCACGTGGGTGGGCCGGGTTTTCAGGCCCGGCGGAACACCAGGTCCCACACCCCGTGGCCGAGCTTCAAGCCCCGGTTTTCAAACTTGGTGAGCGGCCGGTACGCCGGCTGGGGCACAAAGCCGTTGCCGCCGGGTTCGGCGGTGTTCTGCAGCAGCGGCTCGGCGCTCAGCACCTCCAGCATCTGGTGGGCATAGGGTTCCCAGTCGGTGGCCAGGTGCAGGTAGCCGCCGGGTTTGAGGTGGCGCGCGAGCTGGCTCGCAAACGCCGGCTGGATCAGGCGGCGCTTGTGGTGGCGGCTCTTGTGCCAGGGGTCGGGGAAAAAGATGTGCACGCCGTCCAGGCTTGCTTCGCCGAGCATGTGGTTGAGCACCTCCACCGCGTCGTGGCGCAGGATGCGGATGTTCTCCAGGCCCTGTTCGCCCACCAGCTTGAGCAGCGCACCGACGCCGGGCTCGTGAACCTCGCAGCACAGGAAGTTGTCGCCGGGCCGCACCGCCGCAATGTGCGCGGTGGCACCGCCCATGCCGAAGCCGATTTCCAGGACCAGCGGCGCGCTGCGGCCAAAGGCGGCGGTCGCGTCAAACGGTCCGGGTGTGTAGTTCAAGAGAAAGCGCGGGCCGTGTTGCTCGAAGGCGCGTGCCTGCCCGGGCCCCATGCGACCCGCCCGCAGGACATAGCTTTTCACCTCACGCAGGTAGGGCGCTTCGCTGGGTGGGGTGCGCGGCTGCGCGTGGCGGGGGTCGGTCATGGGGTGGCTCTGGTCGGCAAAGGCGTGAATTTTAGGCCGCCCACGCCCGGGTCCATGCAGCCAGTGCCTCGGTCAAGCCGCCTGTGTGGGTGGGCAGCCCCAGCGTGCCTGCTGCGGCGTTCAGCGCCCGCATGGGGTCGGTGAGGTCGAGCGGCTGGGCCCCGTTCTGTTTGCTCAGTTTTTCGCCGTTGGCGCCCATCACCAGTGGCATGTGCATGTAAGCGGGTGTGGGCAGACCCAGGGCGCGTTGCAGCACGATCTGGCGCGCGGTGTTGTCGGTCAGGTCTTCACCGCGCACCACATGGGTGATGCCTTGCTCCGCGTCGTCCACCACCACGGCGAGCTGGTACGCCCAGAGGCCGTCGGCGCGTTTCAGGACGAAGTCGCCGACGTCGGTGGCGACGTTTTGCGTCTGTGGGCCGAGGCGGCGGTCGGTCCAGTGCACCTCGGCCCAGCCAGGGAGCTGGAAGCGCCAGGCGCGCGCGGACGGGCCTTGCAGGCCCCCGTTGGCTGGCCGACAGGTGCCGGGATAGACCGCGATGTGGTGGCGCTCGCGGTGGGTGCCATGTGCTTGCAGGACCGCCTCGATGTCCTTGCGCGAGCAGCCGCATGGGTAAGCATGGCCGTGTTCGACGAGTTGGTTCAGCGCCTGTTGGTAGCGGTGCTCGCGTTGCGACTGCCAGATCACCGGTTCGTCACCCACCAGGCCGCAGGTGGCGAGTTGCTGCAGGATGCGTTGATCCGATCCAGGCACGCAGCGCGGCGTGTCCACGTCCTCGATGCGCACCACCCAACTGCCGTTGTGGGCGCGGGCGTCCAGCCAGCTGGCCAGCGCGGCAACGAGTGAGCCCGCGTGCAGCGGGCCGGTGGGGGAGGGGGCGAACCTGCCCCGGTAGGTGGCCATCTGGGCGGGGCTTCGATCCTTCGACAGGCTCAGGATGAGCGGACGCAGGAAGGCAGGGCTTCAGGCGAGTTCGAGCGCCATTTCGAGGCCGGAGACAAACGCGTCTTCAACCCGGTGGCCCAGGCACCAGTCGCCACAGGCGCCGATGCCCAGCGCCTTGTCGAACAGGTGGCTCTTGCCCAGCGGGGTCTGCGTTTGCGCGAAGCGCCAGCGGTGCGCCACCGCGAAGGTGGGCGTGGCGCGGATGCCCGTGATCTCGGCAAAGCCCTTGAGCAGCTTGGCTTTCACGCGCTCGGCGTCGTCTTCCAGGTGTTTGGTGGACCAGGCCGGGCTGGCCTGGATGGTCCAGCGTTCGATGGGGTCGCGACCGGGCTTGCTCGACTCGCGCGCCAGCCAGCTGATGCGGTGGTGCGTGCTGCGTGCCGCATTCCATTGCGGGCCCAGGTGGGCCAGGCCGGGCTGCATGGCCTGCGGGTAGGCCACCATGAGCGTCCAGCAGGGGGCCACGTGCACAGGAGCCAGCGCCTGCCGCAGTTCGGGTGCGAGTCCCGAGGCGCGCAGCAGGTCGTGCACCTGCGGGTGCGGCATGGCCAGCACCACGCGGTCGAAGCCACCCACGACTTGCTGACCGCCGGCACTGTCTTCGGTGCGCAATTGCCATTGTTCGGCGTGCAGGGCGTCGCGCTCGATCTGGGTCACGCGGGTGTCGAGCAGGGTGCTGGCGGCCAGCGGCTGGCCCCACAGACCCACCAGCGCGTTCATGCCGGGCGAGGCCACGAAATGCGGCTCGGTGGGGGGTGGTGCGCTGGCCAGCACATGGCCGAACTCGTCGAGCACGCGCACGGTGCTGGCGCTCCAGGGGCGCACGACCGAGGTGGCGTTGCTGCGCAGCGCGGTCTCGAAGCGTTGGTCGCGCACGGTGAAATACTGCGAGCCGTGGTCGAAACCGCCGAACTCGGTGCGCCGGGTCGACATGCGACCGCCCAGGCCCCGGCTCTTCTCGAACAGCGTGACGCGATGCCCCGCTTGAACCAGCGTGCGTGCACAGACCACACCCGCCATGCCGCCACCCACCACGGCGATCTGCAAGCCCGGCACTTGGGCGCTTCGGGGAACAGGGGTTTTGGATGCGCGGGATTTTTTGGCGGTGGTCATGTCTCGGGGCGCTTTCTGGGTGACGCTTGCTCGGGCTGGGTGGTGTGCTGTTGACTGTAGCAGCCCGCCTGCGGAATGCGGGCCGGCATCGAGATCAGGTCTGGTGGTGGTGGTTGAGCAGTGCCGCTCGCGTTTGCGGCGTCTGCAAGTGATCAAGCCACCAGCGCAGCGCGCGACCCATTTCGCTCGCGGTGCGGGACAGGCGCCACGCATAGGCCACGCCCAGGCTGCGATCGGGGCGCTGCACCTGTTTCACCACCAGCCGGCCGGCCGCAATGAAAGGCTGCGCCAGCGGCAGCGGCAGGAAGCCGGCGCCCAGGCCGCGCAGCTGGGCTTCGAGCTTGTGCTGCATGGTGGGCACCGTGAACACGTCCTGCCCGGGCAAGAGGTTGTGGGTGACGCCGCGCCCGCGTTGCGTGCTGTCGGCCACCGCCACGGCGCGGTGTTCGCGCAGCTCTTCGTCGCACAGGCTGTGGTTCGCGGCTGCCAAAGGGTGGTGGGGTGCCACCGCATAGACGAAGGTGATCGGACCCAGTGGTGCCGACTGGATTTCGGGCAGCGAAAGGTCGCTGGGCACGCCCAGAGCCAGGTCGGCCTGGCCCATTTGCAGCGCCTCCACCGTGCCCGAGAGCGTTTCGGCGCGCAGCTTCAAGCGAGTGGGTGCGCCTTCGGCGTAGAAGGCCTCGCAGAGTTCGAACAGCGTGGCGCGCGCAATGATCGCATCGGCGGCGATGGTGAGCTGCGGCTCCCAGCCCGTGGCCACGCGTTTGACGCGCTGCGCCACCGCGTCAAGTTCGTTCAGCAGGTACTGGCCCGAGCGCAGCAGCTCGGCGCCCGCCGGCGTGAGCACGGCGCGGCGCGCGCTGCGGTCGAACAGGAGCACATCCAGCGCGTCTTCCACCTGGCGGATGCGGTAGGTCAGCGCGCTCGGCACCATGCCGACCTCGCGCGCGGCGGCGGCCATGCTGCCCAGCCGCGCCACGGCCTCCAGAAGGCCCAGGTTTTCGGGGGACAGGGCAGCGCGCGGGGTGGAAGTGGCCATGGTGGTGAGGTCTGACTGTTCAAACGGTTTGAATGATGCCATCAAATCCGTGCAGTCTCAAAGTCCATGCGCCCGCCCACAATTCGTCCCATGCCAACGAACTCCACCCGGTTTCAGCGGCGCCACTCCCCGATGGAAAGGACCACACCATGCTCCAGATTCGACGCTCCGATGCACGCGGCCATGCCGACCACGGCTGGCTCAAGAGCTTTCACTCGTTCTCGTTCGCTGACTACTTTGACCCGGCCTGGATGGGCTGGGGCAATCTGCGCGTGATCAACGAAGACCGCATCGCCCCGGGCACCGGCTTCGGCACCCACGGCCACCGCGACATGGAAATCATCAGCTACGTGTTGCAGGGCAACCTGGCGCACAAGGACAGCATGGGCAACGTCAAAGGCATTCCGCCCGGCGACGTGCAGCGCATGAGTGCTGGCAGCGGCGTGCGCCACAGCGAGTTCAACCACGCGCCCAACAGCACCACGCACTTCCTGCAGATCTGGATCGAGCCCAACGTGACGGGCATCGAGCCGGGCTACGAGCAGAAAAGTTTTGCCGACGACCAGAAGCGCGGCAAGTTGCGCCTGGTGGCGTCCAACGGCGGCGCCGACGGCTCGGTGCACATCAACGCCGATGCGGCCATGTACGCCGGTTTGTTCGATGGTCTTGAGACCGCCGAACTGGCCCTGAACCCGGCGCGCAAGACCTATGTGCATCTGGTGCGCGGCTCGCTCGATGTGAACGGCGAAACGCTCCAGGGCGGTGACGCCGCGGTGCTGGCCGCTGAGAGCCAACTCCAGCTGGCCAACGGCAAGGATGCCGAAGTGCTGGTGTTCGACCTCGCCGCCTGAATCTTTCAATCCTGTTTTTTTGACCCCAAGGACTCTTCATGAACGCTCTGCAAAACCCCTTCGCCCTGCTGGCCCGCCTGTTGCTCGCAGCCCTCTTTTTGCCCGCTGGCATCAGCAAGATCGGCGGCTTCGCCGGCACAGCCGGCTACATCGGGTCGGTCGGCCTGCCCATGCCCGAGTTGGGCGCAGCCATTGCCATCGCGGTCGAGGTGCTCGGCGGCATCGCGCTGATCATTGGTTTCGGCACCCGTTGGGCGGCCCTGGCACTGGCCGGCTTCACGCTGGTGGCCTCGTTCTTCTTCCACGCCTACTGGGCGCTGCCCGCCGAGCAGCAGATGGTGCAGCAGCTGATGTTCATGAAGAACATTGGTGTGGTCGGTGGCCTGCTGGCATTGGCCGCCTTCGGCGCTGGTGCATTCAGCGTGGACGCCCGCCGCAAGGCCTGAAGCCCACACAATCCCGCTTTTCCTTCAACCCGCGCCCGACTTGCGAAGGGCGCTTTTTCTGAAAGCCATCCCATGACCAAAGTTGTTGTTGTTTACCACTCCGGCTACGGCCACACCCAGCGCATGGCGCAATCGGTCGCCGACGGCGCCGGCGCCGAGTTGCTCGCCATTGACGCCGAAGGCAATCTGCCCGAAGGCGGCTGGGAAACCTTGGCCGCGGCCGACGCGATCATCATGGGCTCGCCCACTTACATGGGCACCGTGAGCTGGCAGTTCAAGAAGTTTGCCGACGCCACCAGCAAGCCCTGGTTCAGCCAGCAGTGGAAAGACAAGGTCTTTGCCGGCTTCACCAACAGCGCCACGATGAATGGCGACAAGCTGTCCACGCTGCACTACCTGTTCACCTTGGCCATGCAGCACAGCGGCATCTGGGTCGGCACCGGCCTGATGCCTTCGAACAGCAAGGCGGCGCAGCGCAACGACGTGAACTACGTCGGCTCGTTCGCTGGTGCCATGGCGCAAAGCCCGTCGGATGCCGGCGCCAACGAGATGTTGCCGGGTGATCTGGAAACGGCTCGTTTGTTCGGTGAGCGCGTCGCTGCGACGGCGGCGAAATTCAAGGCTTGAAGGCCTGATCCAGGGTTCCTGCGGCGTAACATTCGCCGGATGAAATTCCTGAGCATCATTCCCTGGGCAGACTGGCTGGCGCTGGTCTGCTTTTTTGCGTTGTGGACCGGCTACGCCTGGTTTGCCCGCGTCTGGGGACGAAAAAAGGGTTCGCTGATCCAGACCACCAACCGCTACCGCGGCTACTGGATGACCCAGGCCACTTCGCGCGATCCGCGCATGCTCGATGGTGTGATCACGCAGACGCTGTCCACCACCCCCGCTTTCTTCTCGTCCACCTCCATCCTGGTCATCGGTGGTCTGTTTGCCTTGCTGGGCACCACGGACAAAGCCACCGAGTTGATGAGCGAGATCCCGTTCGCACAGACCACCACCTTGATCGTTTTCGAGTTCAAGATCCTGGTGATGGTGGCCATCTTCGTGTACGCCTTCTTCCGGTTTTCGTGGTGCATGCGGCAATACACCTTTGTGGCGCTGGTGATCGGGGCCATGCCATCGCCCGAAGATTTTGATGCCGGCAAGTTCGACCGCGATCACTATGCCCGCCGCGCCGCCGCCATGGTGGGCGCCGCGGCCGAAACCTTCAACGACGGGCTGCGCGCGTACTATTTTTCGTTCGCCGCGCTGGCCTGGTTCATCTCGCCCCTGTCCATGGTGCTGGCGACCCTCGCGGTGGTCGCCATCCTCTACATGCGCGAGTTCCGTTCCGAAGTGCTGCACATCCTGAAAGAAGATGTGACACCGCTGCCCTGAGGCCGTGGCGGCGGGTGCCGGCTCCTAAAATGGGGCGATGTTCTTACACCTGCGCCTGCACACCGAATTCTCCGTCGTCGACGGCACCAACCGCATCGACGAAGTCGTGGCCGCCGCGGCCGCCGACCGCCAGCCTGCCCTGGCCATCACCGACCTGAGCAACCTGTTCGGCGCGGTCAAGTTCTACAAGGCCGCGCGCGGTGTGGGGGTCAAGCCCATCATCGGCGCCGAGGTGATGCTGCAGGGCTTCACCGAAGAGACCCCGGGCGCCATGCCCGGCAGTCACCAGCCCGCCGCCCCCCGCGTGCTGCTGCTGGTGCAGGACCACCAGGGCTACCTGAACCTGAGCGAATTGCTGGCCCGCGCCTGGACGCGCAACGAAGGACGTGGGCAGGCGCTGGTGCACCGCGACTGGCTGCGGGAGTGCAACGCCGGCTTGATCATGCTGTCGGGCGCGCAGGCTGGCCCGGTGGGGCAGGCCTTGATGCAGGGCGACACGCAGCGTGCGACCGACATGGCGCTGCAACTCTCCACGCTGTTCACCCACCGCTTCTACATCGAGCTGCAGCGCGCCGGACGCGCCGACGACGAGCGCCACGTGACGCAGGCCGTGAAACTCGCCGCGCGCCTGCACCTCCCGGTGGTGGCCACGCACCCGGTGCAGTTTCTGGAGCCCGATGGCTACGAGGCACACGAAGCGCGGGTCTGTATTTCCGAGGGTGAGATCCTGGGCAACAACCGGCGCGTGCGCCGCTTCACCCGCGAGCAGTATTTCAAGAGCGCCGAGCAGATGGGCGCGCTGTTTGCCGACGTGCCCTCGGCCCTGGCCAACACGCTGGAGATCGCCAAACGCTGCAACCTCACGCTGGTGCTGGGCAAGCCTCAGTTGCCCAACTTCCCCACGCCGCTGATCGATGGTGTGCCGATGCCGATGGCGGACTTCTTCCGCCAGTCGTCGTTCGAGGGACTGGAGGAGCGCCTGGCCCACCTGTACCCCGACCCGGCCATGCGCGACGCCGAGCGCCCGCGCTACGTGGAGCGGCTGGAGTTCGAGATCAACACGATCCTGAACATGGGCTTCCCGGGCTACTTCTTGATCGTGGGCGACTTCATCAACTGGGCCAAGAACAACGGCTGCCCGGTCGGTCCGGGCCGGGGCTCGGGCGCCGGCTCGCTGGTGGCGTACGCACTGAAGATCACCGACCTCGATCCGCTGCAATACAAGCTGCTGTTCGAGCGTTTCCTGAACCCGGAGCGGGTGTCCATGCCCGACTTCGACATCGACTTCTGCCAGACCAACCGCGACCGGGTGATCGACTACGTCAAGGACAAGTACGGCAAGGACGCGGTGAGCCAGATCGCCACCTTCGGCACGCTGGCCGCGCGTGCCGCTATCCGCGATGTGGGGCGTGTGCTCGACTTCTCCTATGGTTTCTGCGACGGCATCTCCAAGCTGATCCCGAACAAGCCCGGCATGTCGGTGACGCTGCAGTACCCGCCCAACCCGAAGAAAGAGGGCGACAAGAACAACTACGCGATCGAGATGGAGCCGGTGCTGGCCGAGCGGATTGCGAAGGAAGACGACGTCAAGACGTTGATCGAACTCGCGCAGAAGCTCGAAGGCATGACGCGCAACATCGGCATGCACGCCGGGGGTGTGCTGATCGCACCGGGCAAGCTCACCGACTTCTGCCCGCTCTACGCGCAGCCCGGCAGCGACTCGGCGGTGAGCCAGTACGACAAGGACGACGTGGAGGCCATCGGCCTCGTCAAGTTCGACTTCCTGGGTCTGGCCACGCTGACCATCCTGGAGATCGCACGCGAGCTGATCATCAAGCGCCACCCGGGTCAGGAGAACTTCCGCTTCGAAGACATTTCCCTGACCGATGCGAAGGTGTACGCGCTGTTCTCGCGTGGCCAGACCGAAGCGGTGTTCCAGTTTGAAAGCCGCGGCATGCAGGGCATGCTGAAAGACGCCAAGCCGTCGCGCCTCGAAGACCTGATCGCACTCAACGCGCTGTACCGGCCAGGTCCCATGGACCTGATCCCCAGCTTCGTGAACCGCAAGCACGGCAAGGAAGTGATCGAGTACCCGCACCCGCTGGTGGCCGAGATGCTGAGCGAGACCTACGGGATCATGGTCTACCAGGAACAGGTGATGCAGACCGCGCAGATCCTGGGCGGCTATTCGCTGGGCGGCGCCGACATGCTGCGCCGTGCCATGGGCAAGAAGAAGGCCGAGGAGATGGCCGAGCACCGCTCGATCTTCCGCGCCGGTGCGGCCAAGAACGGCATCACGCAGGAGAAGGCCGACGAGGTTTTCGACTTGATGGAGAAGTTCGCGGGTTACGGCTTCAACAAGTCGCACGCCGCCGCTTACTCCCTGCTGGCGTACCACACGGCGTGGCTCAAGGTGCACTACACGGCCGAGTTCTTCTGCGCCAACATGACGGTGGAAATGGACGACACCGACAAGCTCAAGGTGTTGGTGGAGGACGCGCTCAAGATGGGCATGAGCTTCGAGGCGCCCGACGTGAACCGCGGCGTCCACCGTTTCGAACCCGTCACCAACAAGGCCATCCGCTACGGCCTGGGCGCCATCAAGGGCACGGGCCAGCAAGCCATCGAAGCCATCGTGGCCGCACGCGAAGGCCGCGGCGAGGGGCCCCGGGGTGACGAGAAGGGCCCGTTCAAGAGCCTGTTCGATTTTTGTGTGCGCGTGGACCGCACGCGCTTGAACAAGCGCACGGTCGAGGCGCTGATCAAGGCGGGGGGCTTTGACTCGCTGCACCTCAACCGCGCCGAGCTGCTCGCTTCGGTGGACCGCGCGTTTGAATTCGCTGCCGCGAGCCTGGCCAACGCCAACCAGGGCGGTTTGTTCGACATGATGGGCGGTGACGACCACGGTTCCAGTACGCAGGAACCCGACCTGGTGGCCACCACGCCCTGGGGCGTGAAGGAACGCCTGACGATGGAGAAGACCGCGATCGGCTTCTACTTCTCGGGCCACCTGTTTGACGAGGTCGAGCGCGAGGTGCGGCGCTTCGCACGCACCCCGCTGGGCGACGTGGTGGAGAGCCGCGACCCGGTGATCCTGGCTGGCATCGTCACCGACTTCCGTGTCATCAACGGCCAGCGCGGCAAGCTCGCGCTGTTCAAGCTGGACGACAAGACCGGCGTGTTCGAGACCAGCGCCGACGAGAACCTGATCAACGCGCACCGCAACCTGCTGAAAGACGACGAACTCATCGTCGTGCAGGCCGTGGCCCAGCCCGACCGTTTCTCGGGCGGCGTGCGCCTGAAGATCCAGCAGGTGTGGGACCTGGCCGCCGCGCGTTGCCGTTTCGGCAAGTACCTGCGCGTGGCGGTGAACGGCCACGCGCCGGCTGTGGCGCAGTTGGTGCGCGAGTTCCCGCCCAAGCGGGAGGTGACGGAGCAGGGTGAGCTGGTGCGGGGCTTGCCGGTGCGCCTGCAGCTGCTGCGCGAGGGCGCGCAGTGTGAGTTGCAGCTGGACGACCGGGCGTTGTTTTTCCCGACCGATGCGGCGCTGGCCAGCTGGATGGCGCAGGCGCATGAGCGGCGGGCGGAGATCGTATTTGACTAGAAGGCACCCCCTGCGCCGCTGCGCGGCTTCCCCCTGAAGGGGGACAACATCTGCGGCCCGGCAGAGCCGGTTCCGCGATGTTTCTGGTGTGGGGGCACGCGCTCCGGCCCCGCTTTCTTCAGTCCAGCGGACGAAGACCAATCACCAGTGACGACGGTACTCGCCCGTCGGTGTCTCGCGGCAGGCTGTTGGTGCGGTCGATGGCGCGCAGCACGGCTTCGTCCCAGGCGGCGTTGCCGCTGCTCTTGGTGAGCTTGCGCGAGGTGATGGTGCCATCGGGCGCGGTGCGGACCTCGACCTCGGCGCGGGGGTTGCCCGGCGCCACGTCGGTGAACACCACGTTGGGTTTGATGCGCGCGGCCACCTTGGCGCCGTAGCCCGGGGTGGGACCGCTGGACTGCTGGGCGGTGCCGGTGCTTTGTGGGCCACCGGTGGCGCCGGCCTGGCCCATCATGCGTTTGATCTGGTCTTCCCGGATCTGCGCCAGCCGCTTTTCTTCTGCGGCCTCCTTGCGCGCCTGCTCACGCTTCTCGGCAGCGAGTTTTTGCTGTCGCTCCTTTTCGTCGGCGGCCTTTTCCGCCGCGATCTTTTTCTCGGCCGCCGCCTTTTCCGCCGCTTTCTTGTCCGCCGCGATCTTCTTGGCCTCTTCCTCGCGCTCCTTCTTCTCCGCCTCCGCCTTCTTCTTCGCTTGTGCGGTGGCGATCTCGGCCTGGGTGGGGCCGGGCGGGGGCGGCGCGGGGGTGGGCGCAGGAGCCGGTTTCGGGGCCGGAGCCGGGGTGGGTTGCGGCGGCGGGGGAGGGGGTTCCACCGCACGCGGCGCCGCCTGTTGGGGCAGGCGCGACCAGAGTTCGGCTTCCACCGACACGGGTTCGCTGTCGTGCTGCCACTGCACGCCTAGGGTCAGTGCAATCACCAGCAGACCGTGCACGACGAGCGCCAGCCCCATGGGGCCGAGCCAGCGGCCGCTGGGGGGCGGCGCGAGGTCGAGGTGGTCGGCGGTGGACTGCATGGTGCGCGAATGAAATCAGCGCGAGGTTTGCACCGACAGGCCCACGCGGGCAATGCCCGCGCGCTGCAAGGTGTCCATCACGCGAACAACGGCTTCGTACTTCACGTTCTTGTCGGCGCTGATCACCACCGGCACGCCGCCCTCGGGTGGGGCGCCCTTGCTGCTTTGCAGTTGCTGCACCCGGGCCACCAGCTGCGTCAGGCTCACGGGCTGCGGCTCGGTGCTGGCAGAGCCTTCGCGCACCTGGATTTGCTCGTCCTTGTCGATCATCACCGCCACAAACCGGTCGGGCTGGCGCCCAGCCTGGCCCACGCTGGGCAGTGCGATCTGGCTGGGCGTGATGAGCGGGGCCGTGACCATGAAGATGATCAGCAGCACCAGCATCACGTCGATGAACGGGACCATGTTGATCTCGTTGATGGTGCGGCGGCCCCGGCCGCGGGATGAGACGGCGGGCATGGTCAGTGTCCCGACGGGGTTTGCTGTTGCGCGCCGAGGTTGCGCTGCAGGATGTTGGAGAACTCTTCCATGAAGGTTTCCATGGCGTTGGCCACGCGGTCGATGTCGTGCGCGAAGCGGTTGTAGAACACCACCGCCGGAATGGCGGCGAACAAGCCGATGGCCGTGGCCACCAGCGCCTCGGCGATGCCGGGTGCCACGGTGGCCAGCGTCACCTGCGCGAGGGCGGCCAAGCCAGTGAAGGCGTGCATGATGCCCCACACCGTGCCGAACAGGCCGACATAGGGCGAGACCGAGCCGACCGAGGCGAGGAAGGAGAGGTTGGTCTCCAGCACGTCGAGTTCGCGCTGAAAGCTCGCGCGCATGGCGCGACGCGCGCCGTCGAGCAGGGCGCCGTTGTCGGTGATGCGGCGCTCGCGCAGCTTCTGGTATTCGCGCATGCCGCTGGCAAAAATGCGCTCCATGGGGCCGCCGTGTTTGGCGCTCTGGGCGGCTGCGGCGTACAGGTCGTTGAGGTTGGTGCCGGACCAGAACTCGCGTTCAAAGTCTTCGTTGTGGGCGCGCACGCGCTTGAGCGAGAACACCTTGCGGAAGATGGCGGCCCAGCTCATGACGGAGACCACCATGAGCAGCACCACCACGGCCTGCACCACCCAACTGGCGTTGAGCATCAATTGAACGATGGAAAGATCTTGGTTCATGGGTGTTCGGAGAGGGCGGGTCGCGAAGAAGTTTCAGGGGGTCAGCTGGAGCGCGGCCATCACGGCGGATGGAATGCGCTGCGGGCGCAACTGGCGGTCGTCCACCCAGCCGATGCGGATGGTGCCGCTGCAGAGCAGCTCGGCCTGCGCACCGCCTTGCTGCGGTTTCAGGAGCGCAGTCTGCTCGATTGTCATGGACGCACGGCCCGCATCCACCACCCGCGCTGTAACCAGAAGCAAATCATCCAGCCGCGCCGGTCGGTGGTATTGCAGCTGGGTCTGGCTGACGACGAACATGCCGCCCAGCTGTTCTCGCAGGCGCTGTTGTTCAACGCCCAGTGCACGCAGCCACTCGGTGCGGGCGCGCTCGAAGAACTTGAGGTAGTTGGCGTAGAACACGATGCCGCCCGCGTCGGTGTCTTCCCAGTAGACACGCACGGGCCACGTGAATGGGGCCGCTTGCAGCGCGGGCAGGCTCACAGTGCATGCTCCAGGCGAGCGACCGCTTCACGAAGCTGTGCCATGGAGTTGGCCGTGGAGAAGCGCAGGTAGCGGCCGGGGTCGGCGCTGCCGAAATCGCGCCCCGGTGTGGCGGCGAGCTGGCAGCGGTTCATGAGCTCAAAAGCCAGCGCCCAGCTGCCGCCTTCATCAGCACGCGCGCCTTGCGGAGGGATGCCCCAGCGCTCGCACAGCCCGGTCACATCGGCCCAGGCGTAGAAGGCACCGTCGGGCATCACGGGCACGGTCAAGCCCAGGCGGTTGAGTTCGGGAATGAAATAGTCGCGCCGTGCCTTGAATTCGCTGCGCCGACGCTCGTATTCGGTGAGGCTTTCGGTTTCGAAGCAGGCCAGGGCGGCGTGTTGCGCGATGGTGCTCGCGCAGATGAACAGGTTCTGCGCCAGGCGCTCCACGGCAGGCACCAGCGCGGGCGGCAACACCAGCCAGCCCAGTCGCCAGCCGGTCATGTTGAAGTACTTGCTGAAGCTGTTGACACTGATCACCTCGTCGCCCAACCCGTCGGGCAGACCGAGCGCGCTGTGGCCGAAATCGTCCTCGTAGCTCAGACCGAGGTAGATCTCGTCGACCATGGTCACGCCGCCTTTGGAGCGCACGAAGCGCGCGATGCGTTCGAGTTCGTCACGGGCAATGGACGTGCCGGTGGGGTTGGAAGGTGAGGCCAGCAGCACGCCGCGTGTGGCGGGATTCCAGTGGGCTTCGACCTGATCTGCGCTGAGTTGAAAGCGCTGTTTGGGGCCGCTGGGAATCATCACCGCGCGGCCTTCGGCCGCCTGCACGAACTGCCGGTTGCAGGGGTAGCTCGGGTCGGGCATGAGCACCTCGTCGCCGGCTTCAATGAGCGCGAGGCAGGCCAGCTGAAGCGCGGCGGAAGCGCCCGCAGTCACCACGATGCGGCTCGCATCGATGGCCAGACCGAATCGGCTCGCATACCACCCGCTGATGGCTTCGCGCAGGGCGGGCAGGCCGAGCGCCTGCGTGTACTGGCTGCTGCCGTCGCGGATGGCGCGCTCTGCCGCGGCCACAACCAAAGGCGCAGCGGTGAAGTCCGGTTCGCCGATGTTGAGGTAAATCATCGATCGGTCGCCCGGCTGGGCCTGGGCCGCCATGGCTGACGCGGCCTTGGCCAGCTCCATCACGTAGAACGGTTCGACGCGCTGGGCGCGCTGCGAAATCCTCACGGTGCGGCGTTCTTGCGGGTGCCGGGTTTTGCAGGCGCTGCGGCCACTTCAGCAGGGCGCAATTGCGCGGCCAGCTGGTGCAGCACGCCATTGACGTACTTGTGGCCGTCGGTGCCGCCGAACGATTTGGCCAGTTCGATGCACTCGTTGAGCACCACGCGCCACGGCACGTCCAGGCAGTGCTGGAACTCGTAGGCACCGATCCACAGCACGCCGCGTTCGATCGGGGAGAGCTCGCTCAGCGGGCGATCCAGTGCCGGCTTGATCATGGCGTCCAGCGCGTCAGCTTCGTTGATGCAACCGTGCAGCAGCGCGTCAAAGTGCACGCTGTCGCACTTGTGGAAGCCGGCCAGGTCGCGCGTGAACGCGTCGATGTCGGTGGCGGCGTTGCGGCCCACCAGGTGCTGGTAGATCGCCTGCAAGGCGAATTCGCGGGCGCGGGTGCGCGCCGACTTGTCGGCGGCCTTGCGGCCGATCAAGCCGCTTTTGGGCTTGTCGCTCTCGGTGGTGGGAAGTTCTGTGGACATGTTCAACCGATCTCTTGCAGCAGGTGGGCCATTTCCACCGCCACGCGGGCCGCGTCGCGGCCCTTGTCGGTCTTGCGCGCCATCGCCTGCTCCAGTGTTTCGGTGGTCAGGATGGCGTTGGCAATGGGGATCTGATAGTCCAGCGCCAAGCGCGTCACGCCCGCACCGGATTCGTTGGCCACCAGTTCAAAGTGGTAGGTCTCGCCGCGGATGATGCAGCCCAGGGCGATGAGCGCGTCGAAATCGTCGCGCTCGGCCATGGCCTGCAGGGCCACGGGCACTTCCAGTGCACCGGGCACCTTGACGTGGGCGATGTTCTTTTCCTGCACACCCAGTGCGAGCAGCTCTGCGAGGCAGGCGGCGTACAACGCGTCGGTGATGGGTTCGTTGAAGCGGGCCTGAACGATCCCGATGCTGAGCTTTTTGCCGTCGAGCAAGTCAGCCGTGCCTTTGTCTGCGCCGAACATGTGCGGCTCCGTTTCTTCTTGAGAGGTGAATGGGTTCAGCCGTTGCGGCTGAGGTACCCGGTGATTTCCAGGCCGTAGCCGGTCATGCTGGGCATGCGGCGCGGGTTGCCCATGAGACGCATTTTCTGCACGCCGCATTCGCGCAGGATCTGCGCGCCCACGCCGTAGGTGCGCAGGTCCATGCGGCCCCGCTCGGGCGCTTGGGCCGAACGTGCCGTGCCTTCAAACTGCGCCAGCAACTGGCCGGCGGTTTCGCCGCAGTTGAGCAGCACAGCCACCCCCGCGCCTGCTTCGCTGATGTGACGCAAGCTCGCTTCCAGGCTCCAGCTGTGCATGGAGCGGCCGACTTCCAGCGCATCCAGCACCGACAGCGGCTCGTGCACACGCACGTCCACCGGTTGGTCGGGATTCCACTGGCCCCTGACCAGCGCGAGGTGCAGCGCGCCACTGGGTTCGTCGCGGAAGGCGGTGGCGGTGAATTCGCCAAACGCCGTGTTCAGGGGCCGCGTGCCGAGTTTGTGCACCAGGCTTTCGGTGCGGCTGCGGTGTTCGATCAGGTCGGCAATGGTGCCGATCTTCAGGCCGTGCTCGGCAGCGAACAGCTGCAGGTCCGGCAGGCGGGCCATGGTGCCGTCGTCCTTCATGATCTCGCAGATCACGGCGCTCGGGCTGCAGCCGGCCATGGCGGCAAGATCACAACCCGCTTCGGTGTGGCCGGCACGCATGAGCACGCCGCCTTCCACCGCTTGCAGCGGAAAGATGTGGCCGGGTTGAACGAGGTCGGTGGCCACTGCTTTCGGCGCCACCGCCACCTGCACCGTGCGAGCGCGGTCGGCGGCCGAAATGCCGGTGGTCACACCTTCGGCGGCCTCGATGGAGATGGTGAAGGCCGTGCCCATCTTGGTGCCGTTGCGCGGCACCATGGGCGGCAACTGCAGGCGCTCGCAGCGCTCTTTGGTGAGCGTGAGGCAGATCAGGCCCCGTCCGAAGCGGGCCATGAAGTTGATGGCCTCGGGCGTCACGTGGTCGGCGGCCAGCACGAGGTCGCCTTCATTTTCCCGATCTTCTTCGTCGACCAGGATCACCATGCGGCCGGCGCGCATGTCGGCCACGATTTCGGCCACAGGGGAAATGGCCACCTGGGCCAGCGTTTCGGGCGCGTTCATGCGGATTCCTTGAGATTGATGTGATGACCGGCGCTGAGCATGCGCTCGACATAACGCGCCACCGTGTCGATTTCCAGGTTGACCGGGCTGCCGTCAGACAACTGGCCCAACGAGGTGTTCTCCACCGTGTGGGGTATGAGGTTGATGCTGAATTCGCAGCCGTCGGCACGGTCCTGAACCGCATTGACGGTCAGGCTGACGCCGTTGACGGTGATGGAGCCCTTGTAAGCCAGGTACTTGCCGAGTTCGGGTGGCGCAACCACGCGCAGCTCCCAACTCTCGCCCACTTGGGCAAAGCGTGTCACGCGCCCAACCCCGTCCACATGCCCGGAGACAATGTGGCCGCCAAGACGATCGTGCGCGCGCAGCGCTTTCTCGAGGTTGATGCGATAGCCGGTCTGCGCCAGCCCGGTGGTCCGGGCCAGCGACTCGGCCGAGATGTCGATGGTGAAGTGGTGCTGGGGCAGATCCAGCGAGGTCACGGTCATGCAGGCGCCGTTGAGCGCAATGCTGTCGCCCAAGCCAACGTCATCGAGGTACCCGGAGGGTGCCTCGATGGTGAGTCGCTTGCCATGGTCCAAAGAGCTGCCCAGGTCGTGGAGGGCGGCGATGCGCCCCACGCCGGTGATGATGCCGGTAAACATCCGGCTATTTTCGCAGGGTTTTCAAACTTGGAGGATCGGCGGTGCTAAGCCCTCAGCTGCGCTGCCGTCTGAGTTCAACCGTTGAGAAATGCATCGCGACCAGCAACTCTCGCGAGGATGCGAAGGTCATCCCCCAGCGTTTCTGTCGAACGAAACTGCAGTTGGACGCCGTCTTCCAACTTGTCGATCGGGCCAAAGTTGGACATGCCTGAACCTTTGCCAAGCCATTTGGGTGCCAGGTAGACCAAAAATTCGTCCACCAAGCCCTCTTTTACAAAGGACCCGTTCAAACCGTGACCAGCCTCCAAAAGGACTTCGTTGACTTCACGGTGAGCCAGGTCCTGCAAGAGCAATTGCAGATCAACCTTGTTTCTCCCTGCCGCGCTCTCTGGAGAGTTGACCAACACCACGCTCTTCTCTTGAAGTGCTAATTGTTTGTCCGAGTCTGCGCACGCGTGATAGACGAGTATCTGGCGCTTCAGACCGTTCGATGTGGGTTGAAACAGACGCGCATGCAAGGGCATTTTGAGTTGGCTGTCCACAACCACGAGGTGCGGCTGTCGTGGCGTCTCCACGAAGCGCACATCCAGCATGGGGTCGTCTTCCAATACGGTGCCGATTCCCGTGATCACTGCACAAGATCTCGCGCGCCAACTTTGTCCGTCGATGCGCGCCTTTTCACCGGTGATCCATTGGCTAGTGCCGTTTGCGAGCGCAGTTGTGCCATCCAGCGACGAAGCAACTTTCATCCGCACCCAAGGAATTTGGCGGGTCATGCGGCTGAAAAACCCTATGTTGAGTTCTCGCGAGGCACGTGCAACCGAATCGTCTACGGGGAGAAGAACGACCTCGATCCCCGCTTCGCGCAATCGTGCGATACCCCTACCCGCCACCAAGGGGTTGGGGTCCACTGTGGCCACCATCACTTTGCCGACCTGAGCCCGGATCAGAGCATCGCAACATGGCGGAGTGCGTCCGTGGTGAGAGCATGGTTCCAGTGTGACATTTACCGTGGCGCCAACGACAGAGAGACCTCGCGTTTGCGCATCGCTCAGTGCCATGACTTCCGCATGGTGTCCACCTGCTTGCTGGGTATGCCCTTCGCCAATGGTTTGCCCCTCGGGCGAAACAATGGTGCATCCTACGCGTGGGTTTGGGTTGGAGACTCGAATGGATTGGCTGGCGAGATCAAGCGCAGCCATCAATCCCCGTTGACTTGGCGACACCGCTAGCGACCCCAGCAATCGATGGTGGCTTGCAAACGGTTACCCAAAACGGGCGGCGCTCCCGCCCCTCGGATATTCTGTTGGTTGATCAGCAAGGTTCCACAAACATCCGCCAATTGAGCACCCGCTGGCGCGGCTTGCAATGTAAATGCCCCGGCCGCTACAGCGGTGATGTTGTAACGAACTGGACCTCCGGGGGGAACAGTCCCGAAGCCTGTGTTGGCGATCCAATTGTTGTCAATGTCGTCTGCAACGGCTCCCGCTGTTCTTGCGTAACTACCCGACAACGTGTAGTTCTGTTCCAGCCGCTGGGCAACCGACAGCAGAAAGTTCTTGGCCTCTGCACGATGGCTGCGCAGGATGTAGGCGTTGTAGCTGGGGATGGCGATAGCCGACAAGATGCCGATCACAGCCACAACGATCATCAATTCGATCAGTGTGAAGCCCCGCGCGTTTGAGCGGTGATGCGTTGCGTTGTTCATTTTGTGAGAATTTCTCGCCAAGAATACCGTCCACGAGGGGTCACTGCAGGACCCATGTTGATTGAGCATTCTTCCACCACAGTTGCGGTGGCGGGATCGTCGCAATTGCAGGCCTCTACGATCCCGGCCGTGGACTCGTCGTCGCAGGCATTGCCCGGAGGAGGAGGGGCTGCGCCGCCACCGCTTCCGATACCGCCAGCCTTGCAATCATTCTGGTTGCAGACGACCGTTTGTTTGTTCTTTGAGTCAGAGTAGGTGTTGCTGACCTTGATCACGCCAGTGGAGCTGATTGCCGCTCCACCCACCACGTTACCGTTGACAATCAGATCGCCAATTTTTCCGGAGCAGCGGTTTACCGCCATCACGAACCCTGTATTTCCTGGCGTACAGATGTCGCCAGCGGGCTTTGTGGTGGCAAACAGCACGGATCCGGTGTCCGGCGGCAGCGTCGAGTTGGACAGAACCCTCTCGCCTCCCGTAAAACTCATCCTCCATCCACGTTTGCTGGTGAGAACGGGAGTGGTCCAACTCCGTGTCGTGGTTCCGGTGTAAACAATGTTGGCGAGATCGGCAGCCGGAACAGTGAGCGCGGAAGAGGGTGCTTTGTCGGTGACATTGTAGAAACCCCGTGCGGCGTTATCGCCGTAGTCGGAGTTTTCGTTCAATTTGCCCGTGCCGAAGGCAACGCTCCAGCCAATACCGTCACAGGCTTGTGCCACAGCTGGCGCTGTGGTGATGGGCTCACCTGTCGCATACACCTTTCCGATGTAGCGCCATTGACCTGCCACGTCACCAGAGGGAGCGCGCACGAAGTCGACGCCGGATGGTTTGCTGAACTGGAACTTGTGCATGTTACCCAAGGCGTCACCCGCGTAGACGGTGTCAACCAGTCCATCTCGATCGGTATCAACGGGCGTCGGCGCTGACAAACCATTGGCTGGCCCGCCGTCGGCGATCAACTTGGCACCAACAGTTCCTGTATTTGCGTCGAGCATGAACAGGACCGCACGACCCGGTGTTGGGGGATTCGTTGAGATGCCTGTGGACCCATAGCCGTTGCCCACGATAACTCTCCACAAGCCGTTCTTCTCGGTGGAGTCCGCAATCTTGGCAATTTGCTGATACGCGCCGGTCAGAGGGTTGATGGATGGTTCGTTGAATGTGTAACCGAGGTCTGAGTCAACCGTGTCGGTGAACTCCCAAATTGGCAACGTGCTTGCCAAGGCAGATTCGCCAGTGGTTTCAAAAGTGCTCTGACTCGTGATATCCAGGGCGTAGTAACCCTTCCCCCCCGCTCCAAGCCCTCCCACCAACAAGGTACCCCAGTTGCTGGGTGTTTTCTCAATGTCACCGACCATGGGAGTGCTATCAACAAAGAAGCGATGTTGGAAGTTGAGAGAGGTCAGCGCAGGCAGATTGCTGAATACACCGCTGGGAACATACCCGAACAGCTCCTTCCCATCTTTGCCTGAGAACGCGTGCAACATGCCGTCGTTGCCGCCCACATACACCACTGGAGGACGGTTTCTGGTTGCGATTCGGTAGGCGACATGGCCAGGGTACTTGGCTCCGAGCAAAGCGGGACCAGATCCAGAAACGTATGTCACTCCCGAGTTGACGATGTCACCAAGAAGATTCGGAGCACGCGGACGGAAGAGCGATGTTTCATTGACTCGGCTACCCCGTAGGTAATCCAGCCTGAGAGTGCCCTGGTTGTCAGTGAGATCCAAAAGTGCTTTTTGGTCTGCGTTCAATTCATCCCATTGGAAAGGCATGCGACTGAACGTAGCGGTTTTCCAAGACGTGATGATCTTTCGGGTTGAGGGTGTCAATGGCGATGCCACCAGCGTGGGCAGGCTTGTTTTGAACCAGCGCGAGGCTTCCCATATTGGGCTTGCTGTGCATTGCGCAGCAGTTTGAACTGGGCTGCATGCTCTGACACTGCCGCTCCAATCTTTGGGGTCGTACCCGGCGTAAATGATCTGACTGCTCGACGTTTGCCTGCTTGAAGTAACGGCAGCACTTGATGCTGATCCACCGGCAGAGATGCTGGCGATGTCTGCAAATGCCGTCGACAATCCATTCCGCAAAAGGGTTGGGCTGTTACCGGCAAACCAGTTGTCGGGTGAACCATTGCCATTGCCATCCCAAGATAAGGGATTGGTATTGGGGTTGTTGCCCGAGATGAGATCGGTTTTGAATCCGCCATACTTGGTGGCCATCCAGTACTGAGTCTTTCGCAGACTGGCCTGTGCGACCGTGCCAGTCCAAGCTTCGAGCACATCCACCCAGTAAGTGCGAATATTTTGGGTACCTGCAAGGTCGCTGCGTATGTCGTTCGTATTGCCCCAAAACGCCAGTGATGCGATGTATGGAGTATTTCCACCATTCAGGCCAACTCCGCCTCCAACACCCACAGCACCGTTGAGCGCCAATCCCTCCATACCAGCAATCGAACTCCAGAGCGATTGGACGTTGATACCGTCCGTGTCAGGTGGAGTCCCTCCGCCACATTTCGTATTGTTCGAACCTGGAAGATTGCCGTCACAATGGGTATTGATATCCCCGATACCAAGAATGAAGTTCTTCTGGCAGGTATTGATCATGGGATCGCGAGTTCCCTGTCTCAGCAAGTTGTTTCCTGTGATCACAGGAAAATCATCCTTCAGGGCGGCCGTCAAACTGTTCGAATAACCGGCCGGCGGCGCTCTTCCTCTCAAGTACAGTTGTGCGGCATAATACAATTCACTCACATTATCGTAAGTTTCATAAATACCGGAGTAGCCAAACTTGTTGAGGTAGTTGATCAAGCCAGAGTTGGCTACTCCACTGGCGGTCGCGTCGGTAGGATCCGGATTTTTGATCAAAATACCTGTGGTGCTGTCCCATTCGGGTGCTGGATTGGTGATAACCCCAGACGCAGTGGCTGCGACTGGGCCAACACTTTTCATGGCCGATCTTAATACTGCACCGTCTCGTGTTCCATTGGCGACGTTCAAATAGCCAAGGGCGGCGAATCGCATGTTGACGTTGTACTCTTGTATCAGGCCCTCTGGCTTCGCTACGCCTGAGTACTTGTTCTTGCAGTTCGCTTCGAGTCCCACACCTGGGACCGCCAAGCAAGCTTCAACCCTGATGTTGAAACACCAGCTGGTTCCAGCATTGCCCGGTAATGGAGTGGCAGAGCACCTTGCTTTTTGTTCAGTTAGGGAAAGATTTCCAAAGTTGTTGGCGTTGGAAACGATGAGCTTGGAGCCGTAGCCAAAGGAGCGGGCGGATTTATTCACCCCCGTTAAAGGCATGCCTGGGGTTCCCACTGTGAGATTTCTCGTGGGGTTGTTGCCAGCGCTGCCTTGCTGGCTTCCATAGGTGCGTATCAGAACTGTTCGATCTGTCGTGTCGCCAGCATGAATTCCCGACATTGATGAGAAGTCGTCACGCGTACCTCCTGTCAGCACTGAACGAAATTGATCCAAGTTGGTCATGGTCAACCAATTGAGCAAATTGCCGCTCCATTGATCAGCCGATGGACACAAACCAGTGCTGATATCTTGAGCGCTTACCGGGGTGAATACCTCGTTGATTGTCGAATAGGTATAGCATTTTCGATTGTCGAAATAGCCTTCATAGCGAATCGTATAGGTGTAACTGTTCGTTGGATATGAGGCTTGTGTTCCAGTTGGAAACTCAACAGACAACGCCAAAACCACGTTTCCTGGGACGGCTGTCGTATCTGGCGGTTGTTGGCTGGGACTGAATGCCCACGATGTGAGAACCAAGCATGAAGTCAGGGCGGCCGCGGCTGACTTGATGGTGTCTTTGATCTTCATGATGTTCTCTTCGGGTTGATCAAGAGGGTGAAAAGACAGATTGGAGTGTTATCGAAGTACGCTGTCCATTGGGTCCGACGGTTCGCCCGAATCCCACAGCGGTGATTCTGAAAAAGACTTTATTGTCTGTTCTGCCAGTGAGTTGAGGTGACGAGAATACTTCGATGATGTAACGTGGCAAGGTCGTCCCTGGTTCCCCGGGAAAGGGGGCTCCCGTGAAAGTTCCATAGGCGATGGTTGGTACAGGCGCTCCAATGGCCCCACCCGCAGCACAACTCCTGGCTGGATTCGCACCATCCTGCCAGTCCGCACCACTCCAAATAGGCATTCCGCAATCGGTGGCTGATTCCGGGGTATACACCCCTTGGAAAGGGAGGGCCAATGTACGCCCCCCATCAGAAAAAACCGCGTCGTAATTGGTTGCGGAGTTGACGTCCCAGAAGTTTTGTTGCTCGACGGCATTGGACGGACGAGTGCCTGGCGGTCGAAGTGTTCCGCATCCGCCAGCCACGGCACACAAGGCGCCGTCAAAACGAATGCCCAGGATGTCTCTTTCCGCGTCGCGCAATGCGAGCTCTGCGTATTCGCGTGCCAATGTTCGATCCCGGTCATTCGATGACATGCGTTCTTCGAACAGGGAGCCCCGCATCGCCATAACGCCCAAAATCGAAAGAGCGATCAGGAAAATCAGGCTGGTTACCAACACGAATCCGCTGTTTGATTTGCTGTTCATGGTGATTTACAACGGGGTGACAAATACCGCGTTCCTGAGCGATACAACTGCGGTGTATCTTTTCCACAAGCGTGCGTCTCCTGCTGCGCGTGCCACATTGGGATTGAACGCACCGGTTGCGTCTCTTGTGCACGTTGGTCGGTTCGGCTGCAGGTCGATGGTTCCTTGAGCGGCTGGGCCTCTTGAGGCCGGGGTTGCAGAGACCATACAGACTTCAACCGCTGTAACACCCGCCCATCTTTGAGCACTGGCTGTGACTTGTGCGGCGGTGAGATACCTCTCTTGTCCGCCGCCTGCTGCTACGCCTTGATCCAAGGGGCCAGGCGTCACACCGGGGGCGGACATCTGGTATCGGAGTACAAACTCCTCCACACCGGGCGCAATATCCTGACCAGCAGCACCTCCCGAACCCGCACATCGAAGCTGTGAATCGGCTCCAGCAGCAAGTGGCAATGGACTAAGGGAGAACCTATTGATCACAATTGTTTGTCCAGCTGGTGGTGCCTGCTGAAGACAATCGAGACCATCACCCGTATTGGGATTCAAAGCAGCCAAGCTGTTCGTGGCGTTGCCAGCATTGTTCGGCACCCCTTGGTAAGCGATTTGAAGTGTGTGCCTCGTAGCACTCAAGGCACCGCAAGTTTGTACGGCAGGTGGTGCCGCCGTTGCAATACCGTTGGGAGTCCCGTTCATTGTCCCATCACAGCCAAAGATCGGGGTCAAACCCGGAAACATGAGTGTGATTGGAGTACTGATCGGTCGCGTCGGGCTGCGGATGAACAAATTCGCTAAGTCCTCGTCCCCTTGTGTGAACAAAGACGCAGCCCTTGTTTGACCTGCCACATCCAGATCAAAAGCATCTACATAGCCAGCCTGCATGAGGTTTTGCCGAAGCATGGTCAATACTGCGCGCGCTGGATCGTTGAGTTGCGCTTGATCCTCGCGTTGGCGGATTGTATTGTTAGCATTGACGTAGGCTGTCCCGATCGCCACCAGAATTATCAGCCCGATGGCCAAGCCGATCAGTATCTCGATCAGCGAAGCGCCGCGTTGAATGAATTTTGCTTGAGTCATGGTGTTATCCAAACATTCAAACACCGGACACCCGGGACTCGCGTGGCCGCCGTACCAGGGCAAGATGGATCATCCGCCTCAACCGCATCCTGATTCGCAAGATTGTCGGTGGCTGCTTCTTCCTTCTCACGCCACATCACAACGATGCGACGCGCGTTGGCTTCGGTGGCCGCTCCTGCGGCAACGGGAAAGATGGAACCCCGCCCGCCAGGAAGATCTCTGGCCAAGGAGAGCTTCCAATCTCTCAGGTCGCGCTGGGCAGCTTGTGCCGCGGTGCAGGCTGGCTGCGCCGCCAATCCGCAGGCGGGGTCGGGAGGCACTGCTGCTGCTGCAGGGTACTCATCGGCAGCAAGGTAAGCCGTCAAAGGGTTAGCCTGCGCAATAGGTAGATTGGCATTTGTCAAATTGACGCTGTTGACTCGAATTTTCTCGATGATGAATTCTGCTTGCAACAATGCCTGAGATCGCATGGCTGAGGTTTGCTGATACCTTGTCGAGGCGAGCTGCAAGCCTGCCGCTCCAAGCAACCCCACGGCCACCACCAACATGGTGATGAGCACCTCGATGAGCGTTGCGCCACGTTGGCTGACTTTGGTCATAGAGCCATTCATGGAATATTGCAAATGCCTGGTGTATCGATTCGGACCCGCCCCGTCCTGTTGATGACGATATCCCGCGACATTGCGTCAAATGCGGCTAAATCAGGACAAATTTGCACCGTGGTACCAACGAAATTACCGAGCGGTTGCCCGTTTGGAAGAAATGTTACCGAGCGACCGTTCACTGCATTGAGTGCCGCAGTGAATCTGGTTCTCACCAGGGTTCTGGGCATGGTGTCTTGCAGCAACGGGGGTGCGAGAGCGTCCCTCAAGCCGACGAAGACGACCCAGCCGTTCTCCAAGGCGCTGTCGGTGCACGTTGCACCATCATTGCTCGGACACAATGTGACAGGTGAGTTCAAGCGGACGGCCTCTGAGCGCGCAAAATACAGCGAGAGGGTGTAGTCGTTGACGAGCGTCCTGATGGCGTTGCGGGTCTGGAGAGCGCGCCAACTGGGCACGGCCAGCGTGGTCACGATAGCAAGCAGGCTGACGACCACCATCAGTTCCACCAAAGTGAACCCTCTTTCGGCTCCTCTGCGAAAGCGAACGTTTGAAACTGCCCCGTTTTTCATCGACACAGTTTCGCTGTTACAGCCGCTAACCCAGGCCCGGAGCCGATGAGTGACCAGCGCGCTACGACGAGCGGGTGCAGGTCCAGCGTGACATTTGCGCCAAGGATCAGCGCCGCACCTCGTCCACCAGCGCCCGGAATTCGTCGATGTCTTCGAAACTGCGGTAGACGCTCGCAAAGCGCACGTAGGCCACCTTGTCGAGCTTTTTGAGCTCCCGCATCACCATTTCGCCCAATCGGTTGGCTGCCACTTCCCTGTTGCCGAGGTTGAGCAGCTTTTCTTCGATACGCTCAATGGCTGCGTCCACCTGCTCAGTGCTCACCGGGCGTTTGCGCAGTGCCAGGGCAAATGAGGCGCGCAGTTTGTCGGGTGCGTAGTCCACCCGGCGACCGTCTTTTTTCACCACTGCGGGGAAGCTGACCTCGGGCCGCTCGTAGGTGGTGAAACGCTTTTCGCACTGACCGCACTGACGCCGGCGCCGTATGAAATCCGCGTCTTCCGACACTCGGGTTTCCACCACCTGAGTTTCGAGGTGGCCGCAAAACGGACATTTCATCGGGCCGGGCTCAGGGGGATCAACGGTAGACGGGGAAGCGCGCGGTCAGTGCATTGACTTTGGCGCGAACCGTTTCGATGTTGGCCGCGTCGCGCGGGTTGTCGAGCACATCGGCGATCAGGTGGGCCGTCGCGCGGGCTTCTTCGTCCTTGAAGCCGCGGGTCGTCATGGCCGGTGTGCCGATGCGCACGCCGCTGGTGACCATCGGCTTTTCTGGATCGTTCGGAATGGCGTTCTTGTTGATCGTCATGTGTGCGCTGCCCAGCACCGCTTCGGCTTCCTTGCCAGTGATGCCTTTGGCTCGCAGGTCGACCAACATCACGTGACTTTCGGTTCGCCCGCTGACGATACGCAAGCCACGCGATGTCAAGGTTTCCGCGACGATGCGCGCGTTTGTCAACACTTGTTGCTGGTAAAGCTTGAATTCAGGCGCCAGTGCTTCCTTGAATGCGACCGCCTTGGCCGCGATCACGTGCATCAGCGGGCCGCCCTGCAGACCAGGGAAGATGGCGCTGTTGATGGCCTTTTCGTGCTGTGCCTTCATCAGAATGATGCCGCCCCGCGGCCCACGAAGGCTCTTGTGGGTGGTGGATGTGACGACGTCGGCATGGGGAACCGGATTCGGATAAACACCCGCTGCGATCAGGCCAGCGTAGTGCGCCATGTCGACCAGGAAGATCGCGCCGACATCTTTGGCCACTTTGGCAAAGCGCTCGAAGTCGATGCGCAGACTGTAGGCCGATGCCCCCGCGATGATCAGCTTGGGCTTGGTTTCGTGGGCCTTTCGCTCCATGGCGTCGTAGTCGATCTCTTCCTTGTCGTTGAGACCGTAAGAGACAACGTTGAACCACTTGCCGCTCATGTTGAGCGCCATGCCGTGGGTGAGGTGGCCGCCTTCGGCCAGGCTCATGCCCATGATCGTGTCGCCAGGCTTGAGGAACGCAAGGAAGACGGCTTCGTTGGCCGACGCGCCGCAGTGGGGCTGGACGTTCGCCGCGTCTGCGCCAAAGATCTGCTTCACGCGGTCGATGGCCAGTTGTTCGGCAATGTCGACGAACTCGCAGCCGCCGTAGTAGCGCTTGCCAGGGTAGCCCTCGGCGTATTTGTTGGTGAGCTGGGTGCCTTGGGCGGCCATCACCGCCGGCGATGCGTAGTTCTCGCTGGCGATCAGCTCGATGTGGTGTTCCTGGCGCGTGTTCTCCGCCTGGATGGCAGCGTACAGCTCGGGGTCGGTTTGCTCGATGAGAATGTTGCGGTCGAACATGGCAGTCCTTCTAGAGGTGAATCCTTGCGCTTTGACAAGGGCTGCCCAGGCGAACGGCTGAACACCCGCGCTGCATCAGCGGGGTGGTGCGCTTCCCAGTGGTTGTCCCGGCCGCTGATCGCTGGTTGGAGTGATCGGGCAGGGGGTCCACGTCAGCAGCAAACCTCTCGTATTCCTCGCAGAGGGTGCTCGCCTATCGCCAGTTGCGCACCCTCTGAGTTTAGCCGAGAGGCGTGGCTTCAGCGGCCATGACGCTGCAAAACCCGCACGCTCAAGACTGGGCCAGAGGCGCCACTTGTGGCGTGGTCGCGGGGGCGGCCGGTCCAGCTTCGATCTCGGTGCCTGGCGCCACCGCTGGTGCGGGTGGTGCTGGTGCAACCACGTCGACCGTGCGGGCCGCTGGTACGTAGCGCTGCAGAGGCTTGCCCAGTGCAACGCTCTGGATGCGCATGTGCTCGGACATCACTTTGTCGATGTACCACCCACCGTCGCTGGTGACCGCGCCGACATAGAGGCGCAATCCACCCTCGACCGAACCGGCGCGCTTGATGCAATCCTGCAGCACCCGCACGCCCACGCGCAGGTTCGACACAGGGTCAAAGGCTGCCAGTTGGCCTCCGAAGTCTTCGTACTTGTCGGTGTGCACGCGCGTGAGCACCTGCATCAGGCCTTGGGCGCCGACGGGGCTTTGCGCAAAGGGGTTGAAGCGGGACTCGACTGCCATGACGGCCAGGATGAGGGTGGGGTCGAGCTTGGCTTTTTCGCCAATCTCGAATGCTTCGGCCACCAGGGCACCCAGCGGCTCGGGCGCCACGCGGTACTTGCGGCTGAGCCAGAACGTCACGTTGGCTTGTTGTTTGGGAAGATCGCCCGGGTCGGCGGCGGTGACGCGGTCGATGGCGGTGGGCTCCACCGCGATCACGGTCTCTTCCATGGTCGCTTCCTGCCGCTGCAGCAGCCATCCCAGCAATTGCTGTTCCGCGCTCTGTCGAAGGTCGGCGCGCGCACTCAGCACGATCAAGCCCACGGCGAACAAGGTGCCCAGCAGTGCCACGCTGTTGTGTGTGATGTCCAGAAACCCTCGGTAGGTGTCGCCCAGGGTGGTTTTGATGGATGCCACGACACCTGAGGTGTTCTTGTGTGGCGAGGTCAAGCTTGTCATGGTGTCGCTCCGTTCATGGCTTGGGCCGCTGTGAACGGCTTGGCCCAGTGTGGTCGCTGTCGATGGCCTTGCAAATGGGTTTGGCGATCGACCTGGCCGGTGCCGGCCGCGGTCGGGGTTAACCCTCAACGGGTCAAAGTGGCCGGATGGTATGGACTTATAAATACCCAGTCAATGTTTAGAACATTGTTTAAAGACACTTTTGGTTATAAACATCCGGTTTCATTCGACCGTTCGAGCGCTTCGCTAGCGGAAAACCCAGCGCCCACAAGGCCTGCGGCCGGGCAGCGTCCAAATTGCCGTTTGTCGGTTCGCGCCGACCTTTCAGGTCGCAAAGTGGCCTTTCAGGCCGCCGGCATGGGCTTGGCCATCGCCATTGAAAAGCTTCATGGGTGTTTGCGCCAGCACGTCTTGCCGTCAAAAGATCGCCGGAGTACCCTTCACAGGCCGGTCTTGGAGACCGGTACCAGCCGACCCAGCGGTGCAACCGCATGACGGCCCCCAACGGGAGCAATCTGTTGCTTCCAGGCTGGAGAGACATCCAACTCCCTCCGCCAAAAATGACGGCATGAGCATCAGGCCCGCCGTCGACCCCGGCAAACCTCGTTTGTCGGGGTTTCTTGTTTCTGGGGCTCTGTATCGAACCCCGTGCTGCCGGGCAAGAGTTCGGAGACACTGGCGCCAAGCCTGTCCATCCCTCTCCTGCGCCCATGAGCCACAGCCGCCCCCTGCCTTTCGCCCGTCCCTGGGTCCGACGCATCGTCTGGTCCGTTGTGGGTCTGTTGTCGCTCTGGCTGATCGCCTGGCTTGCAGTACCGGCGCTCCTGAAATGGCAGCTGCAAAAGCAGGCCAGCCAGGCGTTGGGTCGCAGCCTGACAGTGGAGAAGGTGGAGTTTCGACCGTGGTCGCTGGCCTTGACCATCGAGGGATTGCGCGTCGCCAGCGCGCGGGGAGATGCCGAGCAGTTGTCGGTGGCGCGGGTGCATGTGAATGCCGAATTGCAGTCGATCTTGCGCTGGGCGCCGGTGATCGACGTCTTGAAGATCGAACAGCCACGCGTTGCCGTGAGGCACCTGGGTGGCGGGCGTTACGACGTGGACGACATCGTGGCTCGTCTGAGGGTCCCGCCGTCAGCACCCGCGACCGAGCCGGCGCGGTTTGCCATCTTCAACATCGACCTGCAAGGCGGTGAATTCACGCTGGTGGACGAACCGGTGGGCGCCACCCACCGCCTGCAGGGCCTCACGCTGAGCATTCCGTTCCTCAGCAACCTGGAATCTCGCCGCGAGGTGGTAACCGAGCCGCGCCTGGCCTTCGAACTCAACGGCAGCGCCTTTGATTCGCGTGCTGCCACCACCCCTTTCGCCGTCGATCGCGAAACCGACGCCCGCCTGCGCATCCCGGCGCTTGATCTGTCGCCGTACTTTCCTTATTGGCCAGCGGCCTGGCCGGTCAAACCCGAGGCTGGCGTGCTGCACCTGGACTTGAAGTTGGACTTTGCGCAGCGCGACGTGCCACAGGTCTGGGTCTCGGGCGATGTGGCGATGTCGGGGTTGAAACTGGTGGAGGGCGGGGCCGCCGTGTTGTCGTGGGAGCGCCTGGGCGTGACGCTCAACCGCGTGGAGCCGCTGGCGCGGCGGATCGATCTGGCCTCCATCGAGCTGAAGGCGCCACGCCTGAGCCTGTCGCGCGACGCCCAGGGGCAACTCAACCTGGCCCGTCTGGCCGGGGGATTCGTTCCTGCGGCAGCTGAAAATCCGGTCGCCACTCAGGCCCCTGCTGCCCAAGCCGCGCCATGGGACATCCGGCTGGCCCGGTTCGATCTGGACGGTGGCGTCCTTCAATGGCGCGACGATGCCGTCAAGCCGGCCGCCGACATGCTGGTGTCGGCGTTGCGCGTGCAGACCCGCGGTGTGAGCTGGCCGGTGCGTGCGCCCATGCCGTTCGAAGGGTCGGCCCAGCTCGACCAGACAGTGATCGGCATCCGAGGGACAGCCACCGACACGGCTGCGCAAGCCGAGCTGTCGCTGGGCGACATTCGCTTGGGGCGTTTCGCTCCTTATATAAGTAGCGCGCTCAAACCTGCCTTGGAAGGCAAGCTCAACGCCGGCGGTCGGCTCGAATGGCAGGCCGCGCAGGGCGACCGGCCCATGGCGCTGCAATTGCTGTCCGCCCGTGTCGATGTGAATGAACTCAAACTCGGACCGCCCCGGCAGCCACTCGCCAGTTTGAAGCGCTTGCTGGTGGAAGACCTGCGCGTGGATCTGGTCCAGCGAAGCGCCGACATGGGCAACCTGACCCTCACCCAACCCCAGATGCGGGTGCAACGCGAGGCCGACGGCGCCTGGATGTTTGAGCCCTGGCTGGTGGCCGCGCCAACAACGGCTTCAACTGCAGCATCAGCGCCGTGGCGCGTGGGGTTGGAGGCCCTGCAACTCACGGACGGCTCGATCGGCTTCGTGGACCGCGTGCCTGGCCAGCCCGTCACACTGGCCATCACCCAACTGCAACTGGACCTCAAGGGCCTTCGGCCGATGGAGGCTGAGCAGAAAGACATGGCTTGGTCGGTCAAGGCGCGCGTGGGCGCTGGCGCTGCCAGCCAGGTCGCGCCCGGCCAGATGGCGCTCGTGGGCGCCTTGCGGTTGCCGGCACCCGGCGCACCGGGCGGCGCGGGCTTGCGGCTGGACGCCCGTGCCCAGATCGAGCGGCTGCCGGCGCACGCGCTGGAGCCGTACTTTGCCGACCGGCTCAACCTGGAATTGCTGCGCGCCGACGCGAGCTACCGCGGCCGGATTCAGCTGGGCCTGCCGGGGGGTGCGCTCGCGCTCAACCTGCAGGGCGACGCAGCGCTGGACGATCTGAGTGCCAACACCTTGTCGCCTGCCGAAGACCTGCTGGCCTGGAAATCGCTCCAGGTGCGCGGCCTGCAACTCGCCTTGACCCCAGGCCAAGCCACCACGGTGGCGGTGCGCGAGACCGTGCTCAGCGACTACTTTGCCCGGGTGATCATCGACGAGGCCGGCAAAATCAACCTGCAAGGCCTGGTGAAACAGCCCGGTGCGGCGCCTGCTGCCGATCCCGCTCCCGCGCCGGCCGTGGTGACCAGCAGCGGCCCCGCGCCCGACATCCGCCTGGGCCCGATCAGCCTGGTGAACGGCCGTGTGCGCTTCTCCGACCGTTTCATCAAACCCAACTACACCGCCAACCTGAGCGAGCTCACCGGCAGCCTGGGCGCTTTCTCCAACGCCAGGCCCGCGGGCGCCGCGCCCGAGCTGGCGGCCTTGTCCTTGCGCGGGCGCGCCGAGGGCACGGCCGCGCTCGAGATCGACGGCCAGCTCAACCCGCTGGCGCAACCGCTGGCGCTCGACATCAAAGGCCGCGTGCGCAACCTGGAGCTGCCGCCGCTCTCTCCCTACACCGTGAAGTACGCCGGCTACGGCATCGAGCGCGGCAAGCTCAGCGTGGACGTGGCCTACAAGATCGATCCCGACGGCCAGCTCGTGGCCAGCAACCAGATCGTGCTCAACCAGCTCAGCTTTGGCGAACGTGTGGCCGGCAGCGACGCGCCCAACCTGCCGGTGAAGCTGGCGGTGGCGCTGCTGGCCGACCGCAATGGCGTGATCGACATCAACCTGCCGGTGAGCGGCTCCATCAACGACCCCCAGTTCCGCCTGGCGCCCATCATCTTCAAGCTCATCGTCAACCTCATCGGCAAGGCCATCACCGCGCCGTTCTCGCTGATCGCCAGTGCGTTCGGTGGTGGCGCCGAGGCGCCCAGTCAGGTGGTGTTTGCGCCGGGGAGCGCGGTGCTGGCGGCTGACAACCAGCAGCGCCTGGCGTCGGTGGCCCAGGCGCTGGCCGATCGGCCTGCGCTGCAGATCACCGTGGTGGGACACAGCGACCTGGAGGCCGAGCGCAGCGGTTACCAGCGAAGCCGTCTCGACGAACGTGTGCTGGCCGAGAAGCGCCGTGCCCTGGCGCGTGATGGCAAAGCCATCCCCGACAGGCTCGCTGTATCGGCCGAGGAATACCCCGCGCTGCTCAAGGAGGTCTACCGCCGCGCCGACATCCCCAAGCCGCGCAACCTGATCGGCATCGCCAAGGACATCCCGCAGGCCGAGATGGAAGCCTTGCTGCTGGCCTCGATCCCAGTCACGCCCGACGCCTTGCGCGATCTGGCGGTGGCGCGCGGCCAGGCGGTGAAGGACTTTCTGGCCAGCCGTTCGCTGCCCGAAGACCGCATGTTCCTTGGTGCACCGCAGCTGGTTCGCCAGGGCGAAGACTGGCGTCCGCAAGCCGAACTGCGGCTGGCGCCGCGCTGATCCCTCCCCCCGCCAAGACCCCATCAAGCACGGGCGGTGCCGCGCGGGCGAACAGCGGCGACAATACGCGTTTGCCGCACCGCTCTGGCGCGGCCTCTGTCCTGATCGAACTGACGTTTCCATGTCGCTGTTTTCCCTGCGCAAGTCTTCTTCCCCTCAAGCTTCTCCCACTGCCGTGAACACGCCCACCCCTTCCAAGTCCGCCAACGCGGCCCATCCCCTGGACGCCGTGACCGGTGGCGCGTTCTCCGCGCCCACCTCGGGCGAACGCGCTGCGCGCATCCGCGAGTGGCTGGCCACCGAGCCGGGCCTGGAGCAGATGAACGAGGTCTACAAGGAGCTGTCCAACCGCGACCGCGGTGCGGCCAAACCGCTGAAGGAAAAGCTCGACGAGCAAAAGCGCATGAAGACGCAGGAGCAGATGGCCGTGGAGTGGGCGCAGAAGGCACAGGCCCTGCTGGACCACTCGCGCCTGAACCTGGCCGACGCCCTGGCCTGGCAGCGCGACGCGGCCCGTGCCGGTGCGCCGCTGTCGCGTGAGCCGCTGGCCACGCTGCGCCAGTCGCTGGCCGAGCGCGTCAAGTCGATCGAAGACCTGCAGCACCGGGTGCAAGTGGAGCGCGAAGCCGCGGTGTTGATCGCGCAGCGCATCGAAGTGCTCTCCACCAAACCCTGGCGCGAAGCCCAGCACAGTGCCCAGACGCTGCAGACCGACGTGGCCCATTGGCAGGCGCAGGCCAGCGGTCTGGCACAAGACCCGCAATGGGCCAGCGTGGACGTGAAGTTCCCGCCCATGCTCGACGCTTCGCGCAAGCAGCTGCAACTGGTGTGGGACGCCTTCGAAGCCGCTTTGGCTCAGGCCGTGGCGGCCGACGCCGACGCACAGGCCCCGCTGCCCGCTGTGCCCGTGTGGGCCGACGAGCTGCGCGTGGCTCGCGGTGGCGAAGCCGCCCCCGTGGCCGAGAAGCCCGCTGCGGACACGCAAGCGCAACAGGAGCGTCGTGCCCGCGTGACCACCGAACTCGGCAACGCACTCGATGTGCTGGAACGTGAACTGGCCGAAGGCCATGGCAAGGCCACACCCAAGGCGGCAGCTGACGTGCGCTCGATCCTCAAGGCCAACGGTCGCTTCGTCAGTGCTGCGCTCGATGCGCGCGCCCACGCTGCCTTGAGCCAGGCGGGTGAGCTCGAGGGCTGGCAGCGCTGGCGTGCCGACCAGTTGCGCGAAGAACTCGTGGCCAAGGCCGAAGCCTTGCTGCAAGCCCCCGAAGGCCAGCGACTGGGTGGCCGCAAGATGCAGGAAACCCTGCGCGGCCTGCGCGACCAGTGGAAAACCACCGACCAGGGCGGCCAGCCCAACCACGCGCTGTGGAAGCGTTTTGACGAAGCCTGCACCGAAGCCCACAAGCTGGTCGAAGCCTGGCTGGTGCAGGTGCGCCAGCAAGCCGACGCGCACAAGACCCAGCGCCTTGCCATCATTGCCGAGCTCAAGGCCTGGACCGAAGCGCACACCGGCAACACCGACTGGAAAGCCCAGGTGCGCGCGCTGCACACGTTCTCCGAGCGCTGGCGCGAAGCCGGTCACATGAGCGAGAAAGCGTTTGCCGAAATGCAGCCGCAGTGGAAAGACGCCATGCACGCGGCCCACGCCGGTCTTGAGACGGCACAGGCCGAGAGCACAGCGCGCCGCAAGGCCTTGATCGAAGAAGCCACCGCACTGGGGGCTGCGCCCATGCTGCGCATCGACGCGGTCAAAGCGCTGCAACAGCGCTGGCAGGCCGAAGCCCATGCGGTGCCGCTGGAGCGCAAGCACGAGCAGAAGTTGTGGGAGGCGTTCCGCCAGCCCATCGACGAAGCCTTCAACCGCAAGACCACCGAGCGCGAGAAGGCCGCCACCTCGCTCAACGCGCACGACCAGCGGGTGCTCGACGCGTCTCGTGCGCTGGAGCAGGCGAGTGCCAGCGGTGACGCACAGCGCATCCGTGCGGCCATGCAGGAGCTGGAGTCGGCGTTGGCTGGCCGGCCGGCAGCGGTTGAGCCGGTCCGAGCCGCCGCTGTGGCCGAAAAGGCCGTGACCAGCGAGTCCGCCGCAGCGTCGGAAGAGCCCCTCGCAGAAACGACTGAAGAAGCCGTTGCACCCAGCGACGCCGAGGCGGCCGACGTGGCCTCCCCGGCCGAGCCGGTGGCGCCCGCCAAACCCGCTGCACCGCCCAAGAAGCTGGTGGCCATGCGCGGTGACGACCGTCCGGGCATGAAGAAGGCCGAGCCTGCCGGCCGCGATGTGCGTGGTGCTCGTCCCGACGGACGCCGTGACGGTGGTGCGGGTCGCCCCGATTCGCGTGGTCCACGCGACGCGCGGGGTCCGGGTGCGGGAACGCCTTGGCGCGACGAGCGCGAGCAGCGCGGCCCACGCCTGGGCGATGCAGCGTTCCGCGCCCAGCGCCAGGCCATTGAGGCGGCCGAAGCCAGCCTGCGCAAGCTCGCCGCACAGGCCCACGGTGAAGTGCTCACGCAACTCATGACCGCCTGGGAACAGCGCGACGCCGAGCAGATGCCGACGGTGCAAGCCCTGGGTTCGCGCGTGAACGCGGCCAACCGCAGCGCCTGGTCGGCCGCCTTGTCCAAACCGGCCGCTGCCTTGCCGGGTGAGACCTTGCTGCGCCTGGAGATGGCGGCCGAAGTGCCCACGCCGGCCGAGCACCTGAGCGAGCGACGCATGTTGCAGCTGCAGTTGCTCACGCGCCGCCATGCGGCAGCGCCGGTTGACACCTGGGTGGACGATGTGGCGGGTGTGCTGGCGTCAGCGTTTGATGCCTCGGCTGCGCGCCGGCTTCAAACCGTGTTGAAGGTGTTGCTCAAGCGTTGAGCAGCATCGGCTTCCCCCCGAAGCGCCTTCGGCGCCTTCCCCCAAGGGGCAACACCTGCGGCCCGGCAAAGCCGGTTCCGCGGTGTTCTGAATGGCTCAGGCGCGCGAGGCTGTTCGAAAGAAGCCGTCGTACAGCGCCACGAGCGCCGGAAACTCCTGGGTGAAACGTTCGCGGTTCACGAAGTACGCCTCGCAGGTCACGGCAAAAAATTCGGCGGGGTCCTTGGCTGCGTAGTCGTCGAGCCAAGGCCGTTCGGCGCCGAAGCGCTCGGCCATCGCCACCGCTTCGCGGAACGCATCGAAGGCGCTTTGCATCGTGTCGCGCCACAGCTGGCGCGCTTCCGACGCGCCGCGAGTGCCCAGGAAGCCTTTGGGCAAGGGCGGTGCGCCGTCGGGGTGCTCGCCCAGCGAGATGCCGCGCATGTCCATCTTGTGCACAAACTCGTGGATCACGACGTTGCTGCCGCTTTCGGCCGCCACGCTGGCGTGGGCGACTTCTTCCCAGCTCAGCATGAGCGGGCCGCGGTCCATGGCTTCGCCCGCCAGCACTTCGTCAAAGTGGTGCACCACACCCGCGCCGTCGGTGGTCTTGCGCCGCGCCACCACGGCGCCGGGCTGCACCACGATCCCGACGAAATCGCCGTACCAGTCGAGCAGCTTGAGCGGGTCGCGCACCGCCTCACCCGAGGTGCCGTGCATGTGCAGCAGCGGCAAGCAGGCCTGTGCGGCAATGGCCAGGGCCATGGCGTCGGTCAGCACCAGCCCGTTGGCACCGTGGAATTCTTTCTCGGTCAGGAAGTGGGTGCAGAGCAGGCGAAGCCGTTCTTGCTCGGTACCGTCGAGCGCGGACAAGAACGGGTGGGCGGCGAGTGTGGCGTGCCACAGTGCGTCGGGCACCGGTGTGGGCTGGCGCAGCGAGCGCGGCAGCAGGCGTTGCAGCAGATCGATCATGACAAGGGCAAGGGGACGCGGCGCAGGCCTTGGGCATCGAGCCGCAGCACCTCCGCACGCGGTGGGTGGGCGGCGGCATCCCAGTCGCTGAGCACCACGCGCTGCAGGCCGTCGCCCAGGGCATGGACAGCGGGGCGGTGCGTGTGGCCGTGGATCAGGGTGTGGGCGCCGGTGGCCTGGAGCGCGGCACGCGCCGCCGCTGCGTCCACATCGGCCCACAGGCTGGGGTCGTTGGCGGTGTTGCGTTTGCGGGCTTCGCTCTGCTCGCGCAGATCGCGGGCGATGGCCGTGCGTTCGCTCAAAGGCTGCGCCAGAAAATCGCGCTGCCACGACGGCTGGCGAACCTGCGCACGAAAGCGCATGTAGTCGGTGTCGGCCAGGCACAGCGCATCGCCGTGGCTGAGCAGCCAGTGTTGGCCGAGAAAATCGAAGGTGGTCGGGTCGCTCAGACCGTGCATGCCGCAGGCGTGCAGGCCCTGCGCGCCCAGCAGGAAGTCGCGGTTGCCGGCCATGAAGTAAACCGGTGTGTGAACACTGAAAACCCGGAGTGCTTCGGCGCAAGCACGCCAGAAAGCCTGGTCGGTGGAGGCGGTGGATGCGAGCACGTCGTCGCCCACCCACACCTCGAACAGATCGCCCAGGATGAACAGGGCGTCAGGCCGCTCCGACACAGGGCGCTGCAGCATGGCACGCCAGACCTCGAAGGTCTGTGGCTCGCCGGGTTGCAGGTGCAGGTCTGAAATGAAATCGACCGCCTGCCAGTGCACGGGTGCGCGCAACTGGTCGAGGCGGTCGGGGGAGGGGGCGGACATCAAAGCAGGACTGCCAGGGGCCGGGCCCCCGGGATCACAGCGCGACGGCTTTTTCGATGATCACGTCGTCCTTCGGGACGTCATCGTGGAAGCCCTTGCGGCCCGTGGGCAGTCCTTCGATCTTCTTCACGATCTCGGCGCCCGAGACGACCTTGCCGAACACGGCGTAGCCCCAGCCTTGCGCGCTGGGCGCGGTGTGGTTCAGGAAGCCGTTGTTGGCCACGTTGATGAAAAACTGCGCGGTGGCCGAGTGCGGGTCGCTGGTGCGCGCCATGGCCAGGGTGTAGGTGTCGTTCTTCAGGCCGTTGTTGGCCTCGTTGGCGATCGGCGCGTCGGTCGGTTTCTGGGTCATGCCGGGCTCGAAGCCGCCGCCTTGCACCATGAAGCCGGGGATGACGCGGTGGAACACCGTGTTGTTGTAGTGACCCTTGTTCACATAGGCCAGAAAGTTGGCGGCCGACAGCGGCGCTTTTTCAGCGTCGAGTTCGATCGTGATGACACCGTGACCGGTGATGTGCAATTCGACTTGGGGATTGGCCATGGTCATTTCTCCAGGGTGGCTTTGAGGATGGTGATGGGGGTTTTGGGCACGTCGGTGGGAAACGGGCCGCCGGCGCCGGTGGGCGTTTCCTTGATCTTGTTGACCACGTCCATGCCCGAGACCACTTTGCCGAACACGGTGTAGCCGTAGAGCTGCGCGGCGTTGACCAGGTTGGCGCGCGGCACGTTTTCGTAGACCTGGCCGTTGTACTCGAAACGCGGCACCGGGTCGCCGGGCGGGATGATGGTCGGGTCCAGGAACGCGTTGTCCTTGACGTTGATGAAGAACTGGGAAGAAGCGGATTGGGGGTCGTTGGTGCGCGCCATGGCCACCGTGCCGACGGTGTTGCGCGGACCACCGCGTTGCAGTGCCGCCTGGCCTTCGTGGGCCACGGGTGCGCGGGTCGGCTTTTGTTTGTAACTCGCATCGAAGCCGCCGCCCTGCACCATGAAGTTGCTGATCACGCGGTGGAACACGGTGCCGTCGTAGTGCTTGTCATTCACGTACTGCAGGAAGTTCTCGACCGTTTTGGGCGCCTTGTCGGGATAGAGCTCCAGCACGATGTCGCCCATGGAGGTGGTGAGCTTCACACGGGGGGCGGCTTGCTGCGCCCCGGCCGGCAGCCAGGCCAGGGACACGGCCACGGTGAGCGCGGCCAGCACGCCTCGGCGCAGCGGGTTGGGGTTGTGGGTGTTCATCCGATGGTTCCTTCGAAGAAGATGGTCCAGCGATCGTTCTCGCGGATCCAGTATTGGCGTTTGGTCACACCGCGGGTCTGGCCTGAGGCGACTTCGCCGAAGGTGACGACGCGGGTGTCGTCGGTGTCGTTCCAGCGCAGGACCGAGATGTCCTTGAGCGCCAGCTCGCGCGGGCCGGTGCTGCGCAGCTCGCTTTCCACACGGGGCCACCATTGAGCCAGATCGCGGCCCTGGTTCGAAAAGCGGCTGGAGTAAAACCCCTTGAGTTCGGCCAGATTGCCGTCGCTGCGGCTGCGGCGCCAGGCTTCGAGCACGCTCTCGAATTGTTCCCGGTCGCCGCTCAAGGTGTCGGGTTGCACCCACTGCAGTTGCGGTGCGATCACCACCGGTGTGGTGCGGATCTGCACCGTGCGCAGCAGGCGCTCCAGGTCGGGGTTGGACAGCACCACACAACCGTCGGACGCTTGCGGTGCCCGCACGAACTGGTCGCTGGGCGTGCCGTGCAGCCAGATGCCGCTGCCGGTCTTGCCGCGTTGCACGTCCAGCGGGTTGGGGTAGTTGATGGGCAGGGCACCCACACCGTACAGATCGGGCAGATCGGCCGGGTTGAGCGTGCTGGTGATGTAGTACACGCCCAGCGGCGTGCGCTTGTCGCCCTCGACCGCTTTCTCGATGCCCGAGAGGCCCACCGAAATGTAGAAATCGCCCACCAGCTTGAGTTTGGGTTGCCGGTCATCGTTCTGGGTCGAGCGCGCCGGGTTGAGGTTCTCGAACAGGTACAGGCGCGAGCGCGATGCGTCGATGGCGATGGCGTGACGGCTCTGCGGCGCCAGCGTGAGGAACTGGCTGGGGATGCTGCCCTCGGGCGGGCGTTCGGTGAGCGCCAGCAGGCGGCGGCGGGATTCTTCGCGCAGAGAGGCGAGTTGCTGGCTGGCGACCAGCGCCTTGGTGTCGGGCACATCGCCCAGCTGGCGCACGGGTCGGGCTTGCAGGCTCAACAGATCTCCGTGCACCAGGTGCGCGAGCTGAAAGTTGGGGTGGTCCGTGACCAGCTGGTCGGCCAGCGCGAGCGCTTCGCGGTGCTGGCCTTGACTGATGAGCTGGTAAATCGCGATCAGGCGCGCCTCGGCCTGGCCGAGCATGGGTTTCACCTCGTCAAAACGGTCAGGGGTGAGGCTGTTGCTCTCCAACCCCGACGGGCTGGGGGGCAACTGGCTGCGCGCGGCTTCCTGCACACGGGCCATGGCCTGGTTGAGCAGGGAAGGCTCGGTGGAGTCGAGCGATTCGCTTGCACCGCGGGTTGGACCGTCACCGTGCCGAGCGCTGTTGATCCCCACGGCCAGGAGCACGGCGGCCGCCAAGGCGGCGATCACCCCGCCTGTGCGCCGGCTCATGCCTTGACCTTGCAGACCCGCAGCCACGCTGGCATGTCCGCGTTGACCCATCCGCCGACCGGCCATCAAGAGCCCGTGGATTCGCGCACGATCAGCCAGCGGTTGCCGCTCTTGACCATGTCGAGCGTTTTGCGGCTGGTGACGTTGAGGGTGTCGGAGGTGTAGGCCTGACGGAAGCGGGCTGTGGCCTTGTCGCCTTCCACCGTGACCTCCAGGTTGCTCACATCCACCCCGATGCGGGTGCGCGGTTCGATGCGCGCGCGGCGATCGGATTCCCAGGCCTTGCGCGCCTGGCCGCCGGGCGGCGCAAAGTTGCTGGCGTAAGCGCCGAGATAACCGGTCATGTCCTTGGACGACCAGGCACCGGCCCAGGTGCGCACGGCGGCTTCCACCTCACGTTGGGCGTTGACCACCACCGCGGGTGTGGTCGGCGCGGGTGCCGGGGCTGCAGCGGGCGCTGGGGGCGCAGCGGGCTTCGTGACAGCGGCCACGGGCGCTGCAGGTGCCGGGCTGGCCGGCTTGGCAACGGCAGGTGCTGGAGCGGCGGCCACCGAAGCGGCGGCACCCGAGCGCGTGTCGGCGGCAAACAGGTTGCGGATCAGGCTGAGCTTGGGCGCCACAGCGGGGTTGGAACCGTCGAGCTGCAGGGCCTTGCTGTAGGCCTGGCTGGCGAGCTTGGCGTACACGTCGCCCAGGTTTTCGTGGGCGGTGGCGTAGCTCGGGTTGGTGCGGATCGCCATCTCGAGCGCAGCGCGTGCCTTGTCGAACTGGCTCTGGCCGGCGTAGAGCACGGCGAGGTTGTTGTAGGGCTCGGGCAGCTCGGGGTAGTCCTCGGTGAGCTTGCTGAAAGTGGCGATCGCATCTTGCGTCTTGCCGCTTTCGGTCTGGATCACACCCTTGAGAAAGCGCATTTGCGGGTCGCGTGCCTTGCCCACCAGGTACTGGTCGGCCTTGGCGAGGGCCTCGGCCAGCTGGCCGCTGCGCAGCAGGCGGTTGACTTCGGCGTAGTCCTCACTCTGTGCCCAGGCCAGCGAGGTGCCCAGCGCCAATGCTGCTGCGACCGCCATGCAGCGCAGGCGCGAACCCATACCGGAGCGGACCACAAAGGAAGGGTTGCCACGGGCCGTGGCTGAAAATTTCACTGGGTGGGGCATGGGACCTCGGAGAGCGAATCTGGGCCACCGCAAGACGGTCGCATCCAGCGATACGTTGATCGAAGGCCCGGCGCTGCATGGCACGCTGCACCGGGCTGGATATACTGGCGCATTGTATCTGAGGGGTCTGTTTCCCATGGCCGATCCAGACCGCCAGCTGCACCCCGCGTGGCCTGTGTGACACAGGCCGACCGCATCAGCTGCCGCGTCAGGTTTCCCACCCCGTTTCGCTGCGCTGTCTCCGTGCCCGCCTTCCCGACATGACCCTGAAAATCCACAACACGCTCACGCGCCGCCTGGAAGACTTCCAGCCGATCGAACCCGGTCACGTGCGCATGTACGTCTGCGGCATGACGATCTACGACCTGTGCCACATCGGTCATGCCCGCATGATGATGGCGTTCGATGTGATCCAGCGCTGGCTCAAGGTGAGCGGCTACCGCGTCACTTACGTGCGCAACATCACCGACATCGACGACAAGATCATCAAGCGCTCGGTCGAGCGTGGCATCACGCTGCGCGCACTCACCGATGAGATGACCGCCGCCATGCACCAGGACATCGCGGTGCTCGGCATCGAACCACCGACCCTCGAGCCCCGCGCCACCGAATACGTGCCGCAAATGCTCTCGCTGATCGACACCCTGCAGAAAAAAGGTCTGGCCTACCAGGCCGACAACGGCGATGTGAACTATGCCGTGCGCAAGTTCGAAGGCTACGGAAAGCTCTCGGGCAAGTCGCTCGACGATTTGCGCGCCGGCGAGCGCGTGGCGGTGGCCAGCGACAAGAACGATCCGCTGGACTTCGTGCTCTGGAAATCGGCCAAGCCCGATGAGCCGGCCGAGGCGCAATGGGCCAGCGCGTACGGTGCGGGCCGCCCTGGGTGGCACATCGAGTGCTCGGCCATGAGCTGCGCCACGCTGGGCGAAACCTTCGACATCCACGGGGGCGGCGCCGACCTGCAGTTTCCCCACCACGAAAACGAAATCGCCCAGAGCGAAGGCGCCACCGGGAAACCGCTGGCCCGCTTCTGGGTGCACAACGGCTTTGTGCGCGTGGACAACGAAAAGATGTCCAAGAGCCTGGGCAACTTCTTCACCATCCGCGAGGTACTGGCCAAGTACGACCCGGAGACGGTGCGCTTCTTCATCCTGCGCGCGCACTACCGCAGCGCACTGAATTACAGCGACGTGCACCTGGACGACGCGCGTGGCTCGCTCAAACGGCTGTACACCGCCTTGTCGCTGGTGCCGGCTGCGCCAGTGACTGCGATCGACTGGGACCAGCCGCACGCGCAGCGATTCCGCGCCGCGATGGACGAGGACTTCGGCACGCCCGAAGCGGTGGCGGTGCTGTTTGATCTGGCCAGCGAAGTCAACCGCAGCAAGGACGCTGCCGTGGCTGGACAGTTGAAGGCGTTGGGTGCCACGCTGGGCCTTTTGCAGGCGGACCCAGCGACTTATCTGCAGGGCGGGGCAGGGGCCTCGGATGGTCCGGACGAGGCCGCCATTGCCGCACAGATCGCTGCACGCGTGGCCGCCAAACAGGCGAAGGATTTTGCCGAGGCCGACCGCATCCGCCAGACCTTGCTGGAGCAGGGCATCGTGCTCAAGGACAGCCCCGCGGGCACCACCTGGGAACGCGCCTGATGGTCAGTTCCGTGTTGCCCGATGTGGGTCCAGACGCCCCCGACTACTGGCAGGAGGCCTGCCGTCACCTGATGAAGCGCGACCGCGTGATGAAGAAGCTCATCCCGCTGCACGGCGGGGTGAGCCTGCAGTCCCGTGGTGATGCTTTCGTGACGCTCGCACGCAGCATCGTGGGGCAGCAGATATCGGTGAAGGCTGCGCAGTCGGTCTGGGACCGGTTTGCCGTGTTGCCCAAGAAGATGGTGCCTGCGCAGGTGCTCAAGCTCAAGGTCGACGACATGCGCGCGGCCGGCCTGTCGGCCCGCAAGGTGGAGTACCTGGTGGACCTGGCCTTGCACTTTGCGAACCACCAGGTGCACGTGAAGGACTGGGGGGAGATGGACGACGAGTCCATCATCACCGAGCTGGTGGCCATCCGGGGCATTGGCCGCTGGACAGCCGAGATGTTCCTCATCTTCCACCTGATGCGGCCCAACGTACTACCGCTGGACGACATTGGACTGCAGAACGGCATCAGCCGCTGCTACTTTTCAGGCGAGCCGGTGAGCCGCAGCGACATCCGCGAAGTGGCCAACTCATGGGCCCCTTTCAGCAGCGTGGCGACTTGGTATATTTGGCGCTCGCTCGATCCGGCCCCTGTGGCCTACTGATCCCGAACACGTCGTTGAAGCACAAGCCCGAAGCATCGGGCCACGGTCCGCCGCGCTGACGCATGTCAAGCGCGACGCTCCGCACCACAAGACCACAGGAGTCCACCTTGGCCAAAAAGAACTTTCTCGATTTCGAGCAGCCCATTGCCGATCTCGAAACCAAGATCGAGGAACTGCGTTACGTGCAGACGGAGTCCGCGGTCGACATCTCTGAAGAGATCGAACAGCTCGCGGGCAAAAGCCTGCAGCTCACCAAAGACATCTACAGCAACCTCACGCCGTGGCAGATCACCAAGATCGCGCGCCACGCCGACCGACCCTACACGCTGGACTATGTGCGCGAAATCTTCACGCACTTCGTCGAGCTGCACGGTGATCGCCATTTCTCCGACGACCTGAGCATCGTGGGCGGTCTGGCCCGCTTCAATGGCCAGCCCTGCATGGTGCTGGGCCACCAGAAGGGCCGCGACACCAAAGAGCGGGGCTTGCGCAACTTCGGCATGACCAAGCCCGAGGGCTACCGCAAGGCCTTGCGCCTGATGAAGCTGGCCGAGAAGTTCCGCCTGCCGGTCTTCACCTTCGTGGACACGCCCGGTGCCTACCCCGGCATCGACGCGGAAGAGCGCGGCCAGTCCGAGGCCATCGGCCGCAACATCTTCGAAATGGCGCAGCTGGAGGTGCCCATCATCTCCACCATCATTGGCGAAGGCGGCTCTGGCGGCGCGCTCGCCATCTCCGTGGCCGACCAGGTGCTCATGCTGCAATACTCGGTGTACTCGGTGATCAGCCCGGAGGGTTGCGCCTCCATCCTCTGGAAAACGAGCGACCGCGCCAGCGACGCAGCCGACGCGTTGGGCATCACCGCACACCGCCTCAAGGCGCTGGGTCTGGTCGACAAGATCGTCAACGAGCCGGTGGGCGGCGCTCACCGCGACCACAAGCAGATGGCGGCCTTCCTGAAGCGCGCGCTGGGCGACGCATGGCGCCAGGTGACCGACCTCAAGGTCAAAGAGCTGGTGGACCGCCGCTATGCGCGCCTCAACAGCTACGGCCGCTTCACCGACACCAAGGCCGACGCCAAGAGCGACAAGCGCTGACGTGAACCGCAGCACCGCACCCGCCAACCCCTGCGAGCAGGCGTTGGCACGGTGGTGCGAACGCTTCGAGGCCCAGCCGCTGAAGATCGCGGTGGCCTTCAGCGCGGGTGCCGACTCCACCGCACTCTTGCTGGCCGCACAGCAGCGCTGGCCCGGGCGGTTGGTGGCATTGCACGTGCACCACGGGTTGCAGGCGGCGGCCGATGACTTCGAATCCCACGCACGTCGGTTCTGCGCACGCCATGGCGTCGAGTTGCGGGTGGAGCGTGTGCGGGCTTCACCGGAGCCAGGGCAGAGCCCGGAAGACGCGGCCCGCCTGGCCCGCTACGCTGCGCTGGCCCGCCTGGCCCATGGCGCCGACGTCGGCTGCGTGCTGCTTGGCCAACACGCCGACGATCAGGCGGAAACCCTGCTGCTGGCGCTGAGCCGCGGCGCGGGTGTGCCGGGCCTGGCCTCCATGCCGGAACGATTTGAACGCGCAGGCATGTGTTTCGGTCGGCCCCTGCTGGACGTGCCCGCCCGCGCGTTGCGCACCTGGCTGCTGAGTGAAGGGCACGCGTTCGTGGACGACCCCAGCAACGCCGACACCCGTTTCACCCGCAACCGCATCCGGGCCGTGCTCATGCCCGCCTGGGAAGCCTGCTTCCCCGGCTTTCGTCCCATGCTCGCTCGCAGCGCCCGCCACGCCGCGCAGGCTCAGCGCCTGCTGGATGAGCTGGCTGTCCTCGACCTGGCCCAGACCGGTGTGCCTCCTCAAATCGTTCGCTTGCAAGCGCTTTCGCGCGATCGGCAGACCAATGCCCTGCGCCACTGGCTGCGCAGCAGCGCGGGCGTGGCCGCGGCCACCGCGCAACTCGACGAGTTGCTCGACCAGATCGAGGCCTGCACCACGCGCGGCCACCGCATCCACTTGAAAGTGGGTCCGGGTCATGTGGAGCGCGATGGTGGGTGCCTGCGCTACACCCCCGCCCTATAATTACGGGCTTTGCCCGGTGGCGCAGCCGGCGCGTTCAACCCAACCAATCCAACCCGATGGCCTTGATAGTTCACAAGTACGGCGGCACCTCCATGGGGTCGACCGAGCGCATCCGCAATGTGGCCAAACGCGTGGCCAAGTGGCA